>Ga0193717_1000665_pt1 | contig 21938 bp, 20 predicted proteins | sample U2c2metaG_FD_145900 | JGI IMG/M metagenome (GOLD analysis project Ga0193717, IMG submission 145900) | Soil microbial communities from a riparian zone of the East river system, Colorado, United States - U2c2 | ecosystem: Environmental > Terrestrial > Soil > Riparian zone | place: USA: East River...
ATCGTGGAGGCGGTCGAAGTCTTGTCCGATGAGACGGTGGCGTTGGTGGAGGCGGAGATCGCGGCGCAGGCGGCGGGGTTGAGCAGCCAGCAACTCAACTACCGGCTACGTCGTGCGGTGGCACGCGCGGACCCGGAAGCTGCCGCGAGGCGTGCTGCGGCGAAGTCGCTCGCACGGCAGGTCATGCATCAGGGTCTCGATGACGGTGTTGGTCTGTTGTCAGTGCAGTGTGATGTCGAACGAACACAGCTCGCATATCAACGAATCCAGGCTCAGGCACGACAAATCAAGTCCGCTGGCGATGACCGCAGCATGGATCAGATCTCCACTGACGTGATGATGGACCTTTTGGCGGGCAAGGGGTTCGAGAACGCGAAGGTGATTATCCGGTTGACGTTGCCGGCGTCGACGGTGTTGGGGGTCGACTCGAAGCCGGGGTATCTCGCCGGGTACGGGTGGCTACCGGCCCAGCGGGCACTCGAGCTGGCTGCTGCGAAGGATGCGGTGTGGCAACGGATTCTCACCGACCCGTTGACGGGGCATGCGGTGGATGTGGGGCGTCGTAAGTACCGGCCGTCGGCCGCTCTACGGGACCACATCGAAGCCCTGTACCCAACATGCACCGGCCCAGGATGTGTCCGACCTGCCTACCTGTGCGACTTGGATCACGTGACACCGTTCCCGCAGGGCGCGACGGATCAGTTCACTGTCCGTCCGGCATGTCGGACTCACCACCGGCTCAAGACCCTCGGTGGGTGGCGGGTGGAACTGTCCGACCACGGCCGAGGATTGACCTGGATCACGAAGTATGGGTTCCGGTTCACGCATGAACCGGAGCCGATCGCCGATCCGGATGTGGCCCCATTCTAAGGGGTTGTTTTGCTGCTTAACACGGGGGACGATCGCCTACGGGGTTGGGTGGTCCGGTGGCTGGGGCGATCGGGGCCGCGTCTTCGCCGTGCTTGTCGACGGTGTGCTGTGGCATGGCGAAGACACGGCAACGAGCCGTGGGGTGCTGGCAACGGGGTTGCGTCGAGTGCTTGCTTTGGGGATTGATGTGTCCACTTCTGGCTGGACTCACCTCTTGGTGGTGTCACATCCGGTGGTCTTGCCTAATCTTGTTTGCTTCCAAGCAGAAAGGGGTTGGCGTGTCCGGGAGATGCTGCTTCAACCGGAAAAGATTGGCATAGACCGGAAATAGTGCATGCGGGGAAAGTCGACCACTTCGATCACCGCCGCCGGACTGCCTGTCTTCCCGGCCCAGTCTCATCCTTGGTGCGCAACCCACTGCCCGTTGCCGTGCCTCGCCGTGGCTGATCACGCCGTCGAGACGTATCGGCGAGGTGCGGCTCCGATCGCCCCAGCCATCGGACCGCGCACCCCGAAGCGATCGTTCCCGTGTAACCAGCGGTAAGAAGCCGAACAGCGAACCGAGCCACTCGACAACGCAGGGATGGTTGTCTGCTGGTGGTTACACGGCAGGACGATCGCCTACGGGGTGCGGGGTCCGGTGATCGGGGCCGCGCCTTCGCCGATGCGTCCCAGCCGGGTGATCAGCGACGGCGAAGACACGGCAACGAACTGTGCTGGGATGGCAACGGGGTTACGTCCGGTGGTTGCGTCGTGCCGTGATACATCCACCTTTCTGGTGGACCCACGCCTGCTGGTGTCACATCCTGCGGTCATGCCTAATCTTGTTTGCTTGCAAGCAGAAAAGATTGGCAGGGGCGGAAAGTAGTGTGTGTGCGGGGGAAAGTCAGCCACCTCGATCACTGCCGCTGGACTGCATGTCTTCCTGGCCCAGTCTCATCCTTGGTGCGCAACCCACTGCCCGTTGCCGTGCCTCGCCGTGCCCGATCACGCCGTCGGGAAGGGGTCGGCGAGGTGCGGCCCCGATCGCCAGCCATCGGACCACGCAACCCCGTAGGCGATCGTCCCCCGTGTAACCAGCAGAAGCTAACCCGAACAGCGAACCGAGCCTCTCGGCAACGCAGGTAAGCCAATGCCGTGAAGGACCCCTTCATGTCGTTGAGCGCCGTGAAGGGGTCCTTCACGGCACCGGCCATGTCCCGCCGAACACGCAACAGCACTCGGCCCCGCATTCCGTGAAGGAACGCGGGGCCGAGGTCGCGCGTGCTAGCCGAGCTTGACCGGCAAAGCCGCCGCGGAGTTCGAGAAGAAGCTCGGCACCGGGATCAGCGAGTCCGGATCCACCGCGAGGCTTGCGTTGGGGAACCGGCCGAAGAACGCCGGCAGCGCTACGTTCGCTTCCAGCCTTGCCAAGTGGGCGCCCAGACAGATGTGGGGACCACCGCCGAACGCCAGGTGCTTCGTCGGCTCGCGGGTGATGTCGAACGTGTTGGCGTTCGGGCCGTGGTGGGCCTCGTCGCGGCCGACACCGCTGTACGGGGCCAGGATGGCTTCACCCTTGACGATGGGGACACCGGCGATCTCTATGTCCGCCAACGGGTACCTTGCCGGGAAGTTGCCGATCGGGGAGTCCCAGCGCAGCGTCTCCTCCACGACAGCGGACCAGGTTTCAGCGGTGCCGACACGAGCGAGTTCGAGCTGCGCGGGATGCGTCAGCAAAGCCCGAACCCCGTTGACGATCAGGCCGAGCGTCGTCTCGTGGCCCGCGGTGAGGAACAGCCAGATCGTGTCGATCAGCTCCTCCTGCGTCAGCATATCCTCGTCCAGCTCGATCAGCGCGGAGGTCAGATCGTTACCAGGCTCGGCGCGTCGGAGGTCGACTATGCGGTTGAGCATCTCGTGGCGTTCGCGTTGTGTGGCAACGACTTCCTCGGCCGTTGTGTCTGTTCGGAAGATGCTTTCGACCAGCTCGCGCAGCCGCGGGCGCCACTCGACGGGCACCGCGAACAGCTCGCAGATCATGTTCATCGGCACCGGGTACGCGAAGTGCTGACGCACGTCAGCGACCCCGTCGACCGCGTGTGTCGGCAGCGCGTCCAGCAGTGCGTTGACGTTCGCCTCGAGACGGGGCCTCAGCTCCTCCACCCGGCCTCGGGTGAACGTGCGGGTCACCGGCCTGCGCAACCGTTGGTGGGCCTCGGCATCCGCGGTGACCATGTTGGTGACCTTGATCATCCCAACAAGTGGCCACTCGTCGGTTATCTCGCCGCTCTGGATCTTGCTCCAGTTGCGCCAGTCCTTGCTGACCAACGGGTTCGTCACGAGCGAAGCGACCAGCTCGTGCGTCGTGACGGCCCACACCTGCACGTCGCCGGGCAGGATGACGCGGACGACCGGGCCCAGCTCACGCATCCGCGCCGCTTCGCCATGGTGATCGGTGCCCATGGGGTCGAGGTGGATGACGGGAACGTTGGCGGTGACCGAGTCGGTCATCGTGAATGCCTCCTAGGAGCTATTAGTTGGCGGTGTGAAGCGAACCGGCAGGCTGGCGGGGCATCGGGTCCATGGTGAAGGCAACAACATGACCTCGTCAGCAGGGATCGCCAACGAAATATCATGTAACCGGTGCAACGCGGTGTCGACCGCTATGCGGGTGATCATTCGACCCGGTCGTTGCGCGGGGCAAGCATGCGGGCCCGCGCTCCACGCGAGGTGCGAACGGTTGCCGATCTCGAGCCACGGATCGCCGGTGTGCACACGGGGATCGTTGTTCGCCGCGGCAAGGCCAAGGATCAACGCGTCACCGTGCTCGATCGGCTGGCCGGCCAGCTCACAGTCCACCAGCGCGTACCTGGCCGGCATGTTCGACATCGGCGGGTCACGCCACAGCACTTCGTCCAGCGCGTCGTCGATGCCGAGCCGGCCACCGCGCAACCGACCCGCGAACCGGTGGTCGGTCAGCATCAGCCGCAGCGTCTGCGCGATCCACGTCGTGGTCGTCTCGTAGCCCGCGGAGATCATCAACACCATCGACTGCTGGATCTCGAAGTCGTTGGTCAGGTTGTGGTGCCGCAGAAACGTGGTGGTGAGGTCGTCGGTCGGCACGTCGCGGCGCGCCTTCATCGTGCCGGACAGGATCCGCTCGAGGTCCTGCGCGGGGCCCTGCGAGTCCTCCGCGGAGGAGAACAACGCGATCAGCGCCGCACGCAGCTCGTGGCCCTGCTCACGGCCGATGCCGAAGAACCCGGCGACCGTCAGCATGGGGACCACGGCCGCGTAGTCGGACACCAGGTCCGCCTTGCCCTGACCTTCCAGGTCCCGGATCAGGTCGACACAGGTGGCCCGGATGAACCGCGCCATCCGGTGCTCGTCGAGGCTCTCCAGACCGTCGTCCAGCGGCGCGCGCAGCCTGCGATGCTTGTCGCCGTCCGCGAAGTACGCGTTGTCGCGCGGGAACATCATCGGCCCGAGCCCGGAGTCCGGCGCGACGACACCTTCGGTGAACAGCCGCCAGTTGTTGGGGTCACGGGAGAATAGCTGCTCGTTGCGCACCACCTGGCACAGCTCGTGGTGGCCCATGACCAGCCACGCGTGGATGCCCGGCTCGAGCTCGACCGGGGCGATGAGCCCCCACCGGTCCTGCAGCTCACGGTAGGCGGCCTGAGGATCCGCGCTGACTGTCGTGGCGGTCAACGGCGTGAGGCCGGTCATGTCCGACAGTCTGCGACGGTGCGTTGCTGGCATTTATGCTGGCGCCTTCTGCGATGCGGGATGGTGGAGGGCGTGCTCGACCAGCGTGATCAACGCGCCGGCCGATGACTCTTTGTGGCGGGCGTCGCACAGCACGATCGGGGTGTCCGGCAACAGGTCCAGCGCGGTGCGCAACTGGTCCGCGTCGTAGCGCGGCGCGTCCGGGAACTCGTTGACGGCCACCGCGAACGGCATGCCGGTGCGGGTCTCGAGCTGGTCGAACACCTCGAAGCTGTCCTCGAGCCGACGGGTGTCGACGATGACGAGCGCACCGACCGCGCCGTCGGCGAGACCTTCCCATAGGTCCCAGAACCGGCGCTGGCCCGGCGTGCCGAAGAGGTACAGCACCACGTCCGGGGTGACGGTGATGCGGCCGAAGTCCATGGCGACCGTGGTGGTCGACTTGCCGTCCAGACCGGCGAGTGAGTCGACGCCGACACTCGCGGACGTCATCGTCTCCTCGGTGCGCAGCGGCGCGATCTCGCTGACCGAACCGATCAGCGTGGTCTTCCCGACCCCGAACGCGCCGACCACGAGGATCTTGACCGACTGCGCCACGGTCGGGACCACGTACCGAGCCGGGAAGTCAGAGTCTGCGGAGACCATCGAGCACCTTCTCCAGAAGTTCGGCGGAGGGCAGGGAGTGGCGCGGCGCGGACCGGATCGACAGGTGGCCGGAGTCGACGAGATCCGACGCGATCACGACCACGAGACTCACGGGCAGCCGCAGGTGCGCGGCCGCCTCGGCGAGCGAGAGCACACCGCGGCACATGTCGAGCAGGGCACGCTGCTGACGGCCCGCCGTGATCGGGTACGGCACGGTCGGGTCGACGACCAGCAGTGTCTCGGGTCTGATCGTGTTGCGCGACGGGTGCGCCCGCCCCGAGGTGATGACGTACGGGCGCACCGGGTGGTCGCTGTAGTCGTCCACCCGCTCAGCCGCCGCGGGTCGGGGTCGACAGCGTCCGTTCGCCGATCACCAGCACTTGGGCCTGCATCTGTTGCGCCACCAGCGCCGGGTCGATCACCGGCTCCGTGATCACCGCGAGCCGCGAGCCGTCGCCGGCGCCGCGGACGAACAGGAAACCGCCCTCGAACTCGACCATCACCTGCCGGGGACCGATGCCGGAGCCGAACTCCTTGCTGATGCCCTGGCCGAGCGCGGTCAGGCCCGCGCACGCCGCGGCGAGCTTGTCGGCCACGTCCGGCGGAGTGTGGTCGGTACGCACTTTGAGCAGTCCGTCCGAGGTGAGCACCACGACATGCCGGACCCCACGCACCCTCCTGATCAACTCCAGCATCCAGCTGTTGTCGACGGGCTGGGTGGTCATCGGGTGTCCTCCGAGTTGTCGGGATCGGTGCTGTTGGCCGCTTCCGCGCCGGTCAGGAAGGCGTTCATCCACTGGCCAGCGTGTTCGGGGTCCTCGTCCTCTTCGGGCTCCGCCGGCCAGTCGACGGGTGGGGGCGCGACGGCCTCGCCGCGCCGCGAGCGGCGGCGGGGCAGGGCCGGCAGTTCGCCGTTGTCGCTGGCCGGCTCCAGCTCGACGTGGCCGCTCTGGCGCTCTAGCTGCCAGTCCAGCTCTGGCTCCGGTTCCGGTCTGCGTGGTTCTGGGGCCGGGGGCCGTTCCGCGTGCCGATCGGGGCGCCGGGCGAGCGCGTGCCCGCCCGCGGCGACCATGCCGCCCGGCGCGACCGCCTCGGTCAGCTCGGTCGGCACCAGCACGATCGCACGCAGGCCGCCGTAGACGGACTCGGTGACGTCGACCCGGAAGCCGTGCCGGCGCACGTACGCGCCCACCACCGGGAGGCCGGTCTGCGGGATCTCGCCGAGGTCCGAGAGGCCGATCGGCCGTCGGCCGGACGCGACCTCGCGGGCCTGGTCGAGCCGCTTGTCGTCGAGGCCCACACCGCCGTCGTCGATCTCGATGACCGCGCCGCGCTGGACCTGCCGCAGCGCGACCAGCACCTGCGTGGTCGGCGGGGACGACTGGGTGGCGTTCGCGAGCAGCTCGGCGATCACGTGGATCAACGGTTCGACCACGCGGGCGGACACGGCGATCGCGGGGTCGCCGGACACCTCGACGCGCTGGTAGGCGGTGATGCGGCCGGCCGCGCCACGGACGACGTCGGCGAGCGGCAGCGCCTCGTGCCACTGCTGGCCCGGCCACTCGCCGCACAGCGCGGCGAGGGTCTGGGCGTTGCGTGCCTGCTGGGCGGCCGCGTGGTCGACCCGCATGCTCGTCTGGAGGACGTCCGCGTCGGTCGGGTGCTGCTGCACCATCCGCGCCGCCTCCTCCTGGATGCGGTGCGCCGACGCCTGGACCTTGCGGCTGAGCGACACGACCGCGGCCGCGACCGCGTCCTGCCTGGCCAACTGGTCCTCGCGGACCCTGGCCAACTGGATCGCGGCGTGGTTGAGCAGGCCCGAGGCCACCTCGTCGCCCGACAGGTCGGGCAGGGGCGGGGCCGCCGCGCCATTGGCGACCGCCGGTAGCTGCTGGTCGATCAGGCTCTCCAGCGCGGCGCGCCGGGACTCGGCCAGTGCGGCCAGGTTGTGGTTCTCGTCGTCGAGCCGGTGCAGCTCCTCGATGTGCTCGCGGCCCGATCGAGCGGTGCGCGCGGCACCCGCGGCGACGATGCCGATCGCGATCGCGCCGACGGCGAGCCAGATCACCACCCACAGCGGTGACTCCAGCTCGCGGAAGATCAGGGGAGAGACGGCGACGTAGCCGGTGACACCGGCGATGCAGGTCCATGGGCCCGCGTGTCGCGGCGATGACGACACGGGCGATGAGACTGTCATGATCACCTTATGGTCGAGAATCGGGGGGACCGGTCCTGGCTGCACGGCGGGGCCTTCACGCTCTGCTCCGGCCCGTAAGCAGCGAGGTACGAGGCTATCCCAATGGTCAAGCGGGATGGTTGCGATCTGGAACCGGAGTTCGACAGGGCGTGACGGCGTGATCGAAAGGATCTAGGGTACCCGGCATTGTCGTCGGTCACGCCAACAATGAGGTAGGCCACATGTCGTCCGACAAATCGGCGGGCCGGGTCACCGGGCTGGTCTTCAGCCCGTGGAACCTGTTGCTCCTGCTCCCCTTCATCGTCCTGCTGACGCCCATCTACAACAGGGAGTCGCCCGCCCTCTTCGGTATGCCGTTCTTCTACTGGTTCCAGTTCGCCGTGATCATTCTCGGGGTGCTGTGCACGATCACCGTGTACCGGATGACGCGCAAGAAGCCGGTGTCCAAGGCGGACGGGAGCACGGACTGATGCAGTGGACCGAACTGATCATCTTCGTCCTGTTGTTCGGACTGGTCACCGTGCTCGGGTTCGTCGCGGCGCGGTGGCGTGCCGCGGACTCGCTCGACCACCTCGACGAGTGGGGTCTCGGCGGCCGCAAGTTCGGCTCGTGGATCACCTGGTTCCTCATCGGCGGTGACCTCTACACGGCGTACACCTTCGTCGCGGTGCCGGCGCTGCTGTTCGGCGCCGGCGCGACCGGGTTCTTCGCGCTGCCGTACACGATCATCGCCTACCCGCTGGTGTTCCTGCCGGTGCTGCGGATGTGGTCGGTGTCGCGGGCCCGCGGCTACGTCACGCCGGCCGACTTCGTGCGCGGCCGGTACGGCTCCCCGCTGCTCGCGCTCATCGTCGCGGTCACCGGCATCGTCGCGACCATGCCCTACATTGCCCTGCAGCTCGTGGGTCTGGAGGCGGTGCTGCGGTCGATGGGCTTCAACGCGTCCGGCATCCTCGGGCACCTGCCGCTGCTGATCGCGTTCATCATCCTGGCGGTCTACACCTACCAGTCCGGCTTGCGCGCGCCCGCGCTGATCGCGTTCGTCAAGGACATCCTGATCTACATCGTCATCCTGGTGGCCGTGATCTACCTGCCGATCAAGCTCGGCGGCTGGGACAACATCTTCTCGGCGGCGGCCGACAAGTTCGAAGCGACGCCGCCACCGCCGAAGGGACCTGCCGACAACGTCCTGCTGACCTCCAACAACCAGCTCCAGTACGCGACGCTGGCACTCGGGTCGGCGCTGGCGTTGTTCCTGTACCCGCACTCGGTCACCGGCGTGCTCGCGTCGCGGGGCCGGGATGTGTTGAAGCGCAACATGTCCGCGTTGCCGGCGTACTCGTTCCTGCTCGGTCTGCTCGCACTGCTCGGCTTCGCGGCCATCGCGGCGGGCACCAAGCCGATCACCAACAACGCCACTGGCCGCCCGGACACCAACACGATCATCCCGGAGCTGTTCAATGGCCAGTTCCCGTCGTGGTTCGCGGGCATCGCGTTCGCCGCGATCGGCATCGGCGCGCTCGTGCCAGCGGCGATCATGTCGATCGCCGCGGCGAACCTGTGGACCCGCAACGTCTACAAGGAGTACTTCCGCAAGAACGCCACCCCGAAGGAGGAGGCGAAGCAGGCCAAGCTCGCGTCGCTGGTCGTGAAGTTCGGCGCCGTGCTGTTCATCATCGGCATCGACCCGCAGTACGCGATCGACCTCCAGCTCATCGGCGGCGTGATCATTCTGCAGACGCTGCCGGCGGTCGCGATCGCCTTGTACACCAAGTGGTTGCACCGGTGGGCGCTCGTCGCCGGCTGGGTGGTCGGCATGGGCTGGGGCATGATCCTGCTGTACCAGATCCCGAACCTGGCGGCGAAGAAGGAACACTTCGGCGGTTCCGCGTTGGCGCTGGACAAGCTGAACATCCTTGGCTGGCAGCCGTTCGAGGGCTCGACGGTGCAGATCTACGTCGGGTTCGTCGTCCTGGTCGCGAACCTGCTGGTCGCGTTGGTCGTCACGCTGGTGATCCGCAGGTTCAACGTCTCCAACGGGAACGACGACACCACGGGCGAGGACTACCACGTCGACGAGCACGACGAGGATCTCCGCCCGATCGCCGCGCACTGAGAGGTTTCCTTCGGCCGGGCGGCGCCGTCAGTGTGATGGCGCCGCCAGGCCGTGCAGCAGTGGCAGATAGACGTCGTCCACGAACTCGGTGATGGTCTTGTCCGCGACGGGACCGCCGCCGACGATGGTCTCGCCCCGGATCAGGTCGAGGGGGAGTCGCAGGACGCGGGGCGGCAGGTGCACGGGTGGCAGCTCGCCGCGTTCGACGGCGCGGTCCACGATCTGCCACACCGCCTTCGACAGTGGCGCCGAGTCGAGGCGGCTGCGCAGCAGTTCGGCGACCTCCGGGTGCCGGAACGCCTCACCCATGACGCCGGCGATCATCTCGCTCATCATGCTGTCGGCGCGGCGTGCGATGCGCGTGAACAGCGAGTGGAGGTCGGCGCGCAGCGTCCCGGTGTCGGGGATCTTCGTCTCGATCGGCACCTGACCGGCCCACGCGGCGAGCACCAGCTCGGCCCTGCTGGACCAGCGCCGGTAGATAACCGGCTTGCTCGTCCCGGCGCGGAGGGCCACCCTCTCGATGGTCAGGTTCGCGTAGCCGACCTCGGACAGCTCGGCCCATGCCGCGCTCAGGATCGCCTGCTCGAGCTCAGTGCCTCGGCGCCGTGTCTTCGTCATTAAGATACTTTGCGTTTCTTATCGGAGAAGGAGTACCTTCTCCATGTTAGACACGGAACGTTTCTTCGCAGGGGGAAGTCTTGCTGACCCGCTTGTTGCGCACCTATCTGCAGCCCTACCGGCGTGAGCTCGGCGCCGTGCTCGTGCTGCAGCTCATCGGTACGGTCGCGTCGCTGTATCTGCCCAGCCTCAACGCCGACATCATCGACAAAGGTATCGCCACCGGGGACACCGGCTACATCGTGTCCACCGGCGGCTGGATGCTTACGGTCACGCTCGTCCAGATCGTCTGTTCTGTCATCGCCGTGTACTTCGGCGCCCGCGTCGCGATGGCGTTCGGGCGCGACGTCCGGTCCGCGGTCTTCCACCGGGTCGGGGAGTTCTCCGCCCGCGAGGTCGCCGGGTTCGGCCCGCCGTCGCTGATCACCCGCAGCACCAACGACGTGCAGCAGATCCAGCTGCTCGTGGTCATGTTCTGCACGATGTTCATCGCCGCGCCGATCATGTGCGTGGCCGGCGTCATCATGGCGCTGCAGGAGGACGTCGGCCTTTCGTGGCTGCTGCTGGTCTGCGTGCCCGTGCTGGTGATCTGCATCGGCCTGATCGTGTCGCGGATGGTCCCGCAGTTCCGCAAGATGCAGGACCGGATCGACGACGTGAACCGCGTGCTGCGCGAGCAGCTCACCGGCATCCGGGTGGTCCGCGCGTTCGTCCGCGAGCCCCACGAGACCCGCCGGTTCGCCGACGCCAACTCCGCCCTCACCGACACCGCGCTGCGCGTCGGCCGGCTGCAGGCGCTGATCTTCCCGACCGTGATGCTGATCCTCAACGCGTCCAGCATCGCCGTCCTGTGGTTCGGCGCGCACCGCGTCGACACCGGTGAGATGCAGATCGGCGCGCTGACCGCGTTCCTCAACTACCTGCTGCAGATCCTGATGTCGGTGATGATGGCGACGTTCATCTCGATAATGATCCCGCGCGCCGCCGTCTGCGCGGAGCGGATCAAGGAGGTGCTGGACACCGACTCGTCGGTCGTCCCGCCGAAGTCGCCGGTGCGCGAGCTGGTCGGCCACGCCGACCTGGAGGTGCGGGGCGTCGAGTTCCGGTACCCCGGCGCGGCCGACCCGGTGCTGCGGGACATCTCCTTCCGCGCCGAGGCTGGCAAGACGACCGCGATCGTCGGCAGCACCGGCGCCGGCAAGACGACCCTGCTGTCGCTGATCCCCCGGCTGATCGACGTCACCGACGGCAGCGTGCTCGTCGACGGCGTCGACGTCCGCGAGCTGGACCCCGACCTGTTGTGCGAGCGGATCGGCCTGGTGCCGCAGCGGGCGTACCTGTTCACCGGCACGGTCGCGAGCAACCTGCGCTACGGCAACCCGGACGCCACCGACGAAAGGCTGTGGGAGGCGCTGGAGATCGCGCAGGCCCGCGAGTTCGTCGAGGAGATGCCCGGCGGGCTCGAGGCGCCGATCGCGCAGGGCGGCACGAACGTGTCGGGCGGCCAGCGGCAACGGTTGTCCATCGCCCGCGCGCTCGTCCGCCAACCGGAGATCTATCTGTTCGACGACGCGTTCTCCGCGCTCGACGTCGCGACCGACGCGCGGCTGCGCGCTGCGCTGCGCCCGCACACGCGGGAGGCCGCGGTCGTCGTCGTCGCGCAGCGGATCACCACCGTCCTCGACGCCGACCAGATCATCGTGGTGGACAACGGTTCCATCGTCGGCGCCGGCACCCACCGCCAACTACTCGACACGTGTCCGACCTACGTCGAGATCGTCGAGTCCCAGCTTTCCCCGGAGCAGGTCGCATGACTACCACTACCAATAGGCCACGCCCGCAGATGGGCGGCCGCGGTTTCCCCGGTATGGGGGGACCCGTCGAGAAGGCGAAGGACTTCAAGCCGTCCGCCAAACGACTGGCGCGGCGGCTGCAACCGGAGCGGTTCACGTTCGCCGTGGTCGTCGCGCTCGGCGTCACGAGCGTCGCGTTCGCCGTGGCGGGGCCCAAGATCCTCGGGCACGCCACCGACATCATCTTCAACGGTGTCATCGCGCGGATGCGGCAGGTGCCCGGCGCGGGCATCGACTTCGGCGCGCTCAGCACGGTGCTCATGTGGGTGCTGTCGCTGTACCTCGCGTCGTCGGTGTTCGGCTGGATACAGGGCCGGCTGCTCAACGCCGTGGTGCAGCGGGTGGTGTACCGGCTGCGTGCGGACGTCGAGGCCAAGCTCCATCGGCTGCCGCTGAAGTACTTCGACGGCCAGCCGCGCGGCGAGCTGCTTTCCCGTGTCACCAACGACATCGACAACATCTCGACGACGCTGCAGCAGACGCTGAGCCAGCTGCTGACGTCGCTGCTGACCGTCGTCGGCGTGCTGATCATGATGTTGACCATCTCGCCGCTGCTGGCGCTGATCGCGCTCGCGGTCATCCCGCTGTCGGTGTACATCACCGCGCAGATCGGCAAGCGCGCGCAGAAGAAGTTCATCGCGCAGTGGAAGCAGACTGGCGCGCTCAACGCGCACATCGAGGAGGCGTTCACCGGGCACCAGCTGGTGAAGGTCTTCGGTCGGCAGAAGGAGACCGAGGAGGAGTTCCGCAAGCGCAACGACGAGCTGTACGAGTCCGCGCAGGGCGCCCAGTTCATCTCCGGGTTGATCATGCCGGCGATGATGTTCCTGTCGAACCTCAGCTACGTCGTCGTCGCGGTGGTCGGTGGCCTGCGGATCACGTCGGGCACGATGACGCTCGGCGAGGTGCAGGCGTTCATCCAGTACTCACGCCAGTTCACGCAGCCGCTGACACAGGTCGCGTCGATGGCGAACCTGATGCAGTCCGGGGTCGCGTCGGCGGAGCGGGTGTTCGAGCTGCTCGACGCGGACGAACAGTCGGCCGACCCGGCGGAGGCGTCGCTGCCGGCCGAGCGGCGCGGTCGGGTTGCCTTCGAGCACGTCGACTTCTCCTACCGGCCGGAGCAGCCGCTGATCGAGGACCTCTCGCTGGTGGCCGAGCCTGGTCAGACGGTCGCGATCGTCGGGCCTACCGGCGCCGGCAAGACGACGCTCGTGAACCTGATCATGCGGTTCTACGAGCTCGACGGCGGCCGCATCACCCTCGACGGCGTGGACATCACGGCGCTCAAGCGTGAGGACCTGCGGTCGCAGGTGGGCATGGTGCTGCAGGACACCTGGCTGTTCGGCGGCACCATCCGCGACAACATCGCGTACGGCAGGCCGGACGCGACGGAAGAGGAGATCCTCGACGCCGCGCGCGCCACGTTCGTGGACCGTTTCGTGCGTGCGCTGCCGGACGGCTACGACACGGTGATCGACGAGGAGGGCACGAACGTCAGCGCCGGGCAGAAACAGCTGCTGACGATCGCCCGCGCGTTCCTGGCGAGCCCGTCGCTGCTGATCCTCGACGAGGCGACCAGCTCGGTCGACACGCGCACGGAGTCGTTGGTGCAGCACGCGATGGCCGCACTCCGGTCGTCAAGGACGAGCTTCGTCATCGCCCACCGCCTGTCCACCATCCGCGACGCCGACCTGATCCTGGTGATGGAGTCGGGCCGCATCGTGGAACAGGGCACGCACGACGAGCTGCTCGAGTCCCACGGCGCCTACCAGCGCCTGTACTCGGCACAGTTCGCGGCGCCCGTCGAGTGAGCACAGCGCTGTGACCGGCGCCGGGCGTTGGCTCGGCGCCGGCCGGGGCTAGCTAGGCGGCGAGTAGGCCCGCCAGCTCGCGGCCTTCGGCGTGCGCGGCCTGCTCGGCGCGTGCCCGGATCTCGACGGCCAGGTCCTTGAACTGGTCCAGCGCCGGGTTGACGCCGGCCAGTGTCAGCTCCGACTCGACGACCCGCAGGTCGAGCTGCCACACGTCGGCGAGGATGCGCCGCATCCAGCCGGTCGCGTGGTCCCAGCCCTCGCGTGGCGTGCCGGCGCCGTAGCCGCCGCCACGCACCGTGACCAGCACGGCGGGCTTGCCGGCGAGCGCGCCGCCCGCGATGCGGGTGTCGGTCTGCGTGAGGTCGACCCACGTCTTGAAGTGCTGTGAGACGCCGTAGTTGTACAGCGGCACCGCGAACAGCAACGCGTCCGCGGTGAGCAGCTCGTCGGCCGACTCGGCGGCGAGCGCCATGGCGGCCCGCTGCTCGGGGGACCGGCGCTCTTCCTGGATCGAGTTCGCCGTCACGGCGCCCGCCCACGCGGTCGCCGGGATCGGCTCCACCCCGACGTGCCTGGTGACGACCGCGGCGGCCGGGTGCGCGGAGCGCCACTCCTGCTCGACGATGTCCGCGATCTCGCGGCTGTGCGAGCCCTCGACCCTGATGCTGGCGTCCCAACGGAACAGAGACACGCCTACCTCCTTGCTCACCACAAGCTCATCGCTGTGGACTAGTTGCTAGCTTAAAACTAGTAGCACGCCATGAGCAAGCGAAGTAGGATGGTGTGTGTGACATCTCCCGAGGGCGTGACCGAGGCGGTCGAACGCGACCCCGAGGCCTGCGACGCCGCTCTCGTTCGCGCGTTCCAGTTCCTCGGCAAGCGGTGGAACGGCGTGCTGCTGGCGAGTCTCGGCGCCAGGCCGGTCGGTTTCGCGGACCTGCGGCGCCGCGTCGGCGCGATCACCGACTCGGTGCTGTCCGATCGGCTCACGGAGCTGACGCAGGCGGGCCTGGTGGTGCGGTCCGTCGTGCCCGACACTCGGCCGCCGGCCGTGCGTTACCAGCTCAGCGAGGCCGGTGTGGCGCTGCTTCCGGTGTTCGAGAAGCTCACGCGCTGGGCGGAGGAGAACCTGTCGGAACGCGAGTGCGCGAAGCACCGCTGACTCATTCGTCGTCGAGGTCCCAGGTCATCGTGACCGTGGTGCCGTACTCGGACGAGGCCACCCTGGCGTCGCTGCCGAGTCCGTGGATGAGCACGAGCCCTCGACCGCGAACGCCGGGGTCCGACGGTGGCGCACGCCAGCGACCACGGTCGGTGACCCGCACGGTCACCATGGCGTCCGCGTGGTCGGCGTACACGTCGACCGGGCCGGCGCCCTGCTCGCGGTACGCGTGCTCGACCGCGTTGGCCATCGCCTCGTAACCGCTGAGCACGATCGCGTCGACGGTGTCCTCGTCGAGGCCCTCGCCAGCGGCCCAGTCGGCCAACAGCCGTCGCATCGGCCCCAATCGTCTTGCCGAGATCAACCCTCGGAAATGCACGTCGACTCCCATCACGGGGTAGGTGAGCAGACGTACCCACGATGACGAGTCGCACACGTCGAGCACTGCGTTATGAGTCGGGTCGCTCAGGTGCACGCCTCGCGCAGGGTGTCGATCCGCTCCGCGTTGCGCTTGGCCCACTCGGCCACCACGGACAGGTCGTCGAAACGTTCCTGCTGCACCTCGACGTAGGAGTCGGCCATGGTCAACAGCGAGGCACGGACGTCCTCGTCGGCCACGTTGTCGGCCAGCTCGCGCAGGCGTTGCTCCTTGTCCTCGGCGCGGGCGCGGAGGCGGTCCGGGTCGACGAGCGGGTTGAGGTCGGCGAGGCCCAACGCCTCGGCACACACGCCGGCCTTGTCCATCGTGTCGCTCGCCCCGTCCACGACCGAGTCCACCTCGGCACAGCCGGCGAGCAACAGCACAGCGGCCAGCACCACGGGTCCGCGCAGATCCATACGTCCCAACCTACTGGGACTCTCGGTGCGACACCGCCATGCGGACCGCAGCACCGCGTGGATTGCCCGAAAGGTTTGCCCCGATGTGTGGCCGGGTAATACGAGCTGGCGTTTCTCCTGTCCCCCACGGCTGTTCGCAGCCGCTCTCGGAAAAGAGTGTGCCCGGTGATTGTCCTTGGCCTGATCTTGCTCGTCATCGGTCTGGTGGCGAAACTGTCAATCCTGTGGACGATCGGCATCGTGCTGGTCGTCGTCGGACTGGTGCTCGCGGTGATGGGCCGCGCCGGCCGCAAGGTTGGCGGCAGAGCTCACTGGTTCTGATCGCACCACTCCCGACAGAGGTGGGTACGCCGCGGCCGTTCACCGGCCGCGGCGACCACGCGTGCGGACTTGCTCACAGCCAGTCCGCCAGGGAGTCGAGGATCGACTTCTTCGACTTGGCGCCCGAGATCGTCTTGGCCGGGCTGCCGTCGACGAACAGGGTCATGGTCGGGATCGACATGATCCGGTAGTCGCCGGCGACCTGTGGGTTGTCGTCGATGTCCACCTTGACGACGGTGAGCTTGTCCGCGTGCTCGTCGGCGATCTCCGCGAGCATCGGGGCCAGTGCCTTGCACGGGCCGCACCACGGGGCCCAGAAGTCGACCAGCACCGGCTTGCCGCTGGTGAGCACGTCGGTCTCGAAGGATTCTGTGGTGACGGACTTGATGTTCATGGTGGCGTCCTTTCCGGTCAGCCGAAGGTGAACGAGTAGGCCTGGACTCCCGGACCGACGGTGACGGTCACGGTGCCGGCGGTGATGTTCGCGGTGGTCAGTAGTTGGTAGGAGTTGGGAGTTCCGTTGACCTGGATGGTCTTCGTGGTCCCGTTCGCCTCGTAGGTCACGGTTCCCGTGCCGGACAACACCATGCGCACTTCCTTGGCGCGGTAGTTGAGCCGGACCTTGCCCTCGCCGGTGCTGGGGGTGATGTTCTGGCTGGTGAGGCTCCAGTCCCCGCTGAGCGCGAAGCTGTCCTTCGGTTGCTTGTCGGGGAACGCGAAGGACCGGTCGCCGCTGGTGTACTTCTCGCCGCCGCCGAAGTTCACGCGCTTGGTCGACCCGAGATAGGTCTCCCTGGTGAGGTCGGCGTTGTCGGGGGTGTCGTCGGCCGTGTCGGTCGGCTTGGGCAGGTCGACCGAGGAGTCCGCGTCCCGCAGCAGCTCGCGGATCAGCTTCTCGGTGACGTCGTAGTCGCCCTCACCGAACTTGATGTGGCGGACGGTGCCCTTGGCGTCGATCAGGTAGTGCGCCGGCCAGTACCGGTTGCGGTAGTTGGTCCAGGTGCCGAGGTTGTTGTCCAACGCGACCGGGTACCTGATGTCGAACTTGTCGGCGGCCGACTCGACGTTGCCGGCTTCCTTCTCAAACGCGTACTCCGGTGCGTGCACGCCGATGACCGCCAGGCCGGCGTCGCGGTAGGCCCGGTCCCACGCGGTGACGTGCGGGATGGAGCGCTGGCAGTTGATGCAGGAGTAGGCCCAGAAGTCCACAAGCACGACCTTGCCGCGCGCCTTCTTCAGGTCGACCGGCGCGTTGCCGGGGGTGTTGAACCACTGCTGGATGTCCTTGATGTCCGGCGCGGTCCCGCACGACTCCAGCGCGGTGGCGCCGTCGGTGCACTTGTCGAGGTCCTTGTTCTGGTCGTTCTCCAACCCGCCGAGGTTCAACGCTTCCTTGACCTGGTCGGAGTTGTTGACCTCCTCCTGCAGCCCGCTCGTGTAGTCGGGGATCGCACGCTGCAGGATCTGCGGCAGGTTGAACACGAGGCCGACGGCGAGGGCGATCATGACGATGCCGGCGGTGACCCGGATCCCGCGCTGACGCCTGCGGAACGCCTTGACCCGTTCGGCGACGCGGCGGCCGGCGAGCGCGAAGATCAGCAGCGGGATCGCGGCGCCGAGCGCGAAGGTGATGGTGAGCACGACGGTGTCGGCGCCGATCTGTCCGGTCGAGCCGGCCACGGTGATCGCGGCGAGGATCGGACCCGCGCACGGCACGTACACCGCGCCGAGCGCGAGACCGAGGGAGAACCCGCCCTTCTTGGCGTCGGGGTTCTTCTGCGGGATCCAGGAGAACGGCTTCTCGAGAAGGTGCTCGAAGCGCGGCACGATCAGACCGATGCCGATCAGCGCCAGCACGATCAGCCCGGCCCACCGCAGCACGTCCTGCGGCAGCCCGAGAACGGACAGCAGCAGTGACCCGAACAGGGTGACGAGCGTGAAGCTGACCACCAGACCGGCGATCACCAGGTACGGGCGCCCACGAGACGGCTTGGCCTCGGCCGGCCGTTCCGCGACCGCGACCCCGCCCTTGCCGGCGAGCGCGGCGGCTTTCTGTGCGCCGCCCTCGGCGCCCTGCGCGCCGGTGAAGAAGATGACTGGCAGCACCGGAAGAATGCACGGCGAAATGCCGGTGACCAGCCCTCCGATTAGTCCGATCAAGGCGAGTGTCAGCACGGTGTCCTCACTAGGGTCTCCCGACGAGGCGTCCGCTTGACGACGCCATCGTTCACAGAGGTCTTCGCAGTCGACGGCCTCACGGATTGCCGCTACCTGGTGCTTTGCCACCTCGAGTCACGTTTTGCAACGGAACGGTAACGACCGAATGAACGGCCCATCCGGTCGCCGTCCGCTTCCGAATGCCGGTTGTTCGCAGCTCGAAATACGGGCTCAGAAAGCGGCCGCCGCCAGGGACGTACGGCGCCGACCGTGACCTGAAAATGGGAGTGATCACCTCATGAAGAGCAACATTCGTCGCGGCACGCTGGCCATCGGTGTCGCTTTCATCGCTTTCTTCGGCGCCGCTTGTGGTTCGGATGACACCGCGGCGAAGGACGCGGGCAGTGACCCCACCTCGTCGGCTCCGATGACGGAGTCCTCTTCGGACAGTGGGATGGCCGACCCGGCCGCCGATCTCGTCGGCCCTGGCTGCGCCGGCTACGCGGAGGCCAACCCGTCGGGTGGCGGTTCGGTGACCGGCATGGCGGCGGATCCGGTCGCGACGGCGGCGAGCAACAACCCGTTGCTCACGACTCTGGTCGCCGCGGTGTCGGGCAAGCTGAACCCGAACGTGAACCTGGTGTCGACGTTGAACGGAGCTGAGTTCACGGTGTTCGCGCCGGTCGACGACGCGTTCGCGAAGATCGACGCGGCGACGATCGAGAAGCTGAAGACCGACACCGACCTGCTGACCAAGATCCTCACGTACCACGTGGTGCCCGGTCAGATCGCGCCGGACAAGATCGTCGGCGAGCAGGCCACCGTGGAGAAGGGCATGGTCAACGTGACCGGCTCGGGTGACGCGCTGAAGGTCAACGACGCCAACGTGATCTGCGGCGGCGTGCACACCGCCAACGCCACCGTCTACCTCATCGACTCGGTACTGATGCCGACGATGTAGCGCTGTCTGTCCCAAAGGGCCGTGAAAGGCGCGTTGGGGGCACTGGACGCCCTGAACGCGCCTTTCACGGCATCGCGCGTGTCGCTACTCAGCTCACGCGGAACGCCTGTCCCGCACCGCCGTTGCAGGTCGACTGCACCAGTTGGACACTGTCGGCCGTCGCACCGTTAGGCACGGCAAGGCATTTCGCGCTGTTGCGGTTGACGAAGTGGTAGTAGCCGCCGCCCTCGGACACCCACTGCCACTGCTGGTTCGCGCCGCCGCCGTACGCCCAAAGCTGCAACGGCGCGTTGTCCAATGTGGACACGTTGGTCACGTCGATGACCTGTGCCGCGTTGAGGTTGCTGTTCACCCTGCTGAACCCGGCCGACGTCGGCTGGAACTGGAACCGTTGGGCGGCGGAGCCGTTGCACGCGTACTGCTGGATGACCGTGCCGTTGGCCGACGCCGCCGCCCGCGCGTCGACGCACTTCCCGTTGGCCTTGCTGGCAACGGAGTACCAGGCGGTCGGCGAGATGGTGCCGGGGTCGGGCGGCGTGGTGCCGCCACCGCCGAGCCAGCGCAGCCCGTCGAGCACGAACCGGTTCTGGTCGGCGCTCTCGAACGTCGACGACAGCGGGGTGTTCGTCTCGTAGTTCATCTTGTTGTGGCCGAAGTTCGCGTACAGCATCTTGTAGTTCTTGTTCGTCCACATGATCGGGTAGTACCCGCTGTGCCACTGCTGGTTCGGGTCGTCGCCGACCGGGAACGTCGACGGGTCGAGCGACGCCAGGATCTGGATGTTGCCGTTCTGTCGCAGGTCGCGCTCCCACGAGTACCACTCGCTGACCGACGACCGGATCGTCGCCGGCAGGTTCACCGTCGACGGGTGCGTGCGGTTGTCGAACTTGAGGGTCTCGGCCGTCGGGCCCCAGGTGTTCGTCGCGAACCGGCCGGTGCCGAGGAAGTCGTTGTGGAACCAGTTCGAGTACGACGGCGTGGTGGCGTCGTTGTAGGCGGTGACGTGGAAGCCGAAGAAGCCGCCGCCGGAGTCCATGTACCGCTGGAAACCCTGGAACTGTGCCGCCGACTGCGGCTGGTCGTCCAGGAACATGATCACCTGGGCCTGCCCGGTCGTCAGTGACGTCAACTGGTTCCAGTTGGTGGTCGAGGAGTAGGTGAAGCCGTTGGCCCCGGCCTGTTGCGCGAACCAGACGTTGGCCTCGCGCTCGAAGCTGATGTGGGCGGCGTCGTAGGTGCCGCTGTAGAACGCGAGCACGGAGAACGGCGCCGCCGCCGCGTGCTGTTCTCCGGTGGCCGTGGTGGGGACGAGGAGCAGGGCGACCGCCAGGAGGAGCAGCTGCGGGATGCGCCTCAGGAGTCTGGAGAGCATGACGGGTCCTTCCGTCGCAGGGGTCGGCAACGCCTCGTCGGCGAGCGACGTCCCTTGCCTCCTCGACGAGGAAATTTCCAGACTTAAATTAACTCAGGAAGGCTCCTTTGGTCTAGACCTCATGCCCCGGAGATCAGCTCTGGTGACACGCCTCCACGACTCGCCGCACCCGTAGCGCCGCAGCGAAGTCGGCCAGGTTGGCCGGTCGCTCGCCCCGGACGGCGGCCGCGAACAGGGTGAGCCGGGTGGCTTCCGAGCCGCTCTCGGCGCTCAGCGCGACGGGCGCCCAGTCGCCGCCGTCGTGGACGAAGAGCCGTGTCCAGTCCCGTAGCTGGTAGGAACGCCGGTCACCCCAGAGTGTCCACTCGTACAGCTCCGGGCCGACCACACCGGACAATCCCGACACGTGCACCGGGACCCCGCCGGCACGGAACAGCGCGTCCACCGCGGTCTCGCTGCCGTTCGGCCGCGCCTGGTCGTAGGTCACGTCGAGGTGGACCGGCGTCAGCTCACCCAGCAGCCGGTCGGTCAGGTACGCGAAGTGGGAGAACACCTCACGAAGGAACCCGCCCTGCGCGCGCTCGGCGAGCCAGGTCGCGTCGGCCTGGAACGCACGCGGCCACACGGGAAAGCGCAGCCGCAGCTCGACGCCGACGACCCGGCCCGCCTCGCCGTGGTCGAGGACCCTGGCCAGCTCGAGCGTGGCGTTGCGGTCGGACAGCGAGTAGTTGACCGCCGTGGCGAGACCCGACTCCCGCGCGGCGGCGAGCATCCGTTCGCCGTCGGCGAGGCTGATCGCGAGCGGCTTCTCACAGAACACCGCCTTGCCCGACCGCAGCGCCGCCACCGCGAGGTCCGCGTGGTGCGCGGGCGGTGTCGCGATGTAGACGGCGTCCAGCTCCGGCGAGTCGAGGACCTCGGCCGGGTCGGTCGTGAAGGTCACGGCTGGGAAGTCGGCGCGGCGGCGCGCCACGGTGCCGGCGCTCAGGTCGGCGGCGAGCCGGACCGCGAAGTCGGGGTGGGGCACGGCCGCGCGGAGCATCTCGGCGCCCATGGCGCCCAGCCCGATCACGCCGAGCCGGATGGGATCAGAAGGTGTCACGCGCACAGTCTTGCGTTTGACTGTCGGGGTGACCAACTTCGCGATCGTCGGTTCCGGATGGCGGGCAGAGTACTTCTGGCGCCTCGCCGCCGCACTGGATGACCTCACGTGCGTCGGCGTGGTGTCGCGCCGGCCCAGGGAACTGCCGGTGCCGGTCCACACGTCACTCGACGAGTGCCTCGCCGCCCGGCCGGAC
>Ga0193717_1000666_pt1 | contig 21923 bp, 5 predicted proteins | sample U2c2metaG_FD_145900 | JGI IMG/M metagenome (GOLD analysis project Ga0193717, IMG submission 145900) | Soil microbial communities from a riparian zone of the East river system, Colorado, United States - U2c2 | ecosystem: Environmental > Terrestrial > Soil > Riparian zone | place: USA: East River...
CGTCGGGGGTGGGGTGGTCGAACACGGTGGTGGCCGGCAGCCGCAGGCCGGTGCCGCGGGCCAGGCGGTTGCGCAGCTCGACACCGGTCAGCGAATCGAGGCCGAGTTCGACGAACCCGCGGCGGGCGTCGACCAGGCCCGGGGTGCCGTAGCCAAGGACAATGGCGGTCTGGGTGCGCACCAGGTCAAGCAGGATGCGGCCGCGCTCGGTGTCCGAGGCGGCGGTCAGCTTGCGGCGCAACGCTTCCGCCGAGCCCGCCACCGACGCGGAGCCGCCGGTGCGGACGAGTCCGCGCAGCAGCGGCGCTACCTCGGCGCCCCCGGCCCGCAGCGCCGCCGGACTGAAGCCCATCGGCACCACGAGCGCGCGGCCCGCGGTCAGCGCCTCGTCGAAGAGCCGGAGCCCGTCCTCGGTGGCCATGGGGATGAGGCCGTGGCGCGCGAGACGGCGCAGGTCGGCGTCGGTGAGGTCGCCGGTCAGCGCCGACCGCTGCGCCCACGGGCCCCAGGCCAGGGACACCGAGGGGAGGCCGAGGGCGGCGCGGTGCTGGGCGATGGCGTCGACGTGGGTGTTGGCGGCGGCGTAGTTGCCCTGTCCCGCGCCGCCGAGTACGCCGGCGGCGGACGAGAACAGGGCGAAGATCTCCAGGTCCGCGTCCAGAGTCAGCTCGTGGAGGTTGAGCGCGCCCCTGGCCTTCGGCGCGAGCACGTGGTGCAGGCGCTCTGGGGTGAGCGTGGCGACGACGCCGTCGTCAAGGACGGCGGCGGTGTGGGCGACCGCGGTCAGCGGGTGCTCGGCCGGGACGGCCGCGAGGACGTCGGCGAGGGCGGCGCGGTCGGCGACGTCGCAGGCGACCACTGTGGCCAGTGCGCCGAGCTCGGCCAGGTCGGCAACGAGTTCGGTGGCGCCGGGGGCGGCGGGGCCGCTGCGGCTGGTGAGGACCAGCCGCCGGTAGCCGTGGACACGCACCAGGTGCTTTGCCAGTTCCGCGCCGAGCGTGCCGGTCGCGCCGGTGACCAGGGCGGTCCCGGTGGCCGCGAGCGGCGCCGCGGTCGCGATCCGCCTCGGCAGGCGGACCAGCCGCGGGGCCAGCGCAACGCCGGCGCGGACGGCGATCTGCGGTTCGCCGTGGGCGCCCGCGGCGGCGATGGCAGCGGGCAGCGCGGTCAGCGAGGCCGGGTCGTCGTCGAGGTCGACCAGGAGGAACCGGCCGGGGTTTTCCGACTGCGCCGACTTGACCAGACCCCAAACGGGGGCGTGGACCAGGTCGGGGACGGTGTCCTCCGCACGTGCGGCGACCGCGCCCCTGGTGACGACGACGAGCGTGCGCTCGTCGGTCAGCCAGCTCTGGACGAGGGCCAGCGCCTCGGTCACTGGCTCGGTGGCGGGGCCGGTGAACTGGGCGATCACCACGTCGGCGTCCTGGTCGGCGGCGCCGACGCCGAGGTGGTCGGGGCCGTGCAGGGCCCAGCGGGCCAGCGGGGCGGTCCCGGCGACCGGGCTCCAGTCGACGGCGAAGAGGGACTCGCCAGAGCCGCGCCGCGCCCCGGCGACATCGGCCGCGGCCGGCCGGCACGCCAAGGCGCCGATGGTGAGCACTGGCGCGCCGGTCTCGTCGGTCATCGACACGGCGACCGTGCCGTCCGGCGCGGCGGCCAGCCGGACCCGCAGGGCGGTCGCGCCCTCGGTGTGCAGCGCGAACCCGGTGAAGGAGAACGGAAGTTCGGCTGGGCGGTCAAGGCCGGCGCCGTCGCGCAGGGCACGCGCCATGCCGATGCCGTGGAGGGCGGCGTCGAGCAGGGCGGGGTGCAGGCCGTAGCCGCCATCGCCGCGCAGGTCGTCGGGCAGGGCCACCTCGGTGTACAGCTCGCCGTCGTGGTGCCAGGCGGCGCGCATGCCCTGGAACGCCGGTCCGTAGCCGTAGCCCGCCTCGGCGGCGCCCCGGTAGAAGGCCTCGACGTCGACCGCGGTCGCGCCGGGCGGCGGCCACTCGGTGACCGGGTCCGGTCCTGCGGCCGAGCCGGCGGCAAGGGTGCCGGTGGCGTGCCGGGTCCAGGTGTCGTCGTCGTTGTCGTGGCGGGCGTGGACCGCGACGGCGCGGCGGCCGTCCCGGTCGGGCGCCGCGACGGTCACCTGAAGCCGCACGGCGTCGCGCTCGGCGAGCACCAGCGGGGCCTCCAGGACCAGTTCCTCGACGGCGGGACAGTCGGCATGGGCGCCGACGTGGCGGACGAGGTCGAGGAACCCGGTGGCGGGGAACAGCACCGCGCCGAGCACGGCGTGGTCGGCCAGCCACGGCCGCGTGTGGGTCGACAGGGCGCCGGTGGCGACGACCCCGCCGTCGGCCAGCGCCACCGTGGACTCCAGCAGCGGGTGGCCACCATCGGCGACCGGGCCCGCGACGGCGGGCTCGAGCCAGTAGCGGGTGCGCTGGAACGGGTAGGTCGGCAGGTCCGCGGCCGGGCCGGCGCCGGTGAGGGCGGCCAGGTCGACCCGTCCGCCGTTGGCGAAGTACGCCGCGGCGGAGCGGGCCACGCGGCCGAGGCCGCCGTGGTCGCGGCGCAGCGTGCCGATGGCGACGGTGCCTGGCAGGTCGGCGTCCTCGACGGCGGCGGTGAGCACGGGGTGGGCGCTGGCCTCCACGAAGAACCGGAAACCCTGTTCCCCCAACGCGCGCACGCCGCGTTCGAACTCGACGGGCTGGCGCAGGTTGCGGTACCAGTAGGCGGTGTCAAGGCCGGTACCGTCCAGCCAGCGGGAGTCCACTGTGGACCAGAAGGGGACGGTGGCGGCGCGGGACCGGATACCGGCGAGGCTGGTGAACAGGTCATCGCGGATGCGTTCGACGTGCGCGGTGTGCGACGCGTAGTCGACGGGGACGCGCTTGGCCCGCACGCCTTCCGCGGTCAACTCGGCCAGCAGGTCGTCGAGCGCGCCAGCGTCGCCAGCGACCACGGTGGCGGCGGGCCCGTTGACGGCGGCGACGGCGAGTTCACCGCGCCAGCGCGCCAGCCGGTCCCGCACGGCGTCGGCGGCCAGTGGCACCGCCACCATGCCGCCAAGCCCGGACAGGGCGGTGATTGCCTTGGCGCGCAACGCGACGACGGCGGCGGCGTCGTCAAGCGACAGTGCGCCAGCCACGCAGGCGGCGGCGATCTCCCCCTGGGAGTGCCCGATCACCGCGTCCGGCTCGACGCCGAGCGACCGCCACACCGCGGCCAGCGACACCATCACCGCGAACAGGGTGGGCTGGACGACGTCGACCCGGTCCAGCGGGGCGCCGCGGAGCACCTCGCGCAGCGACCAGTCGACGTGCGGCGCGAGCGCCCGCTCGCAGGCGTCGACGCTGTCGGCGAAGACCGGCGAGGTCGCCATCAGCTCGCGGGCCATGCCTGCCCATTGCGAGCCCTGGCCAGGGAAGACGAACGCGGTCTTGCCAGCCCCGGCTTCCCCGGTCACCGCGGCGGCCGGGTCCTGGCCGGCGGCGAGCGCGGTCAGCGCGGCGCGGAAGTCGTCGCGATCGCGGCCGAGCAGGACGGTCCGGTGCTCGAACACCGGCCGCGCGGCAAGCCCTCTTGCGACCTCCCCGACGGTCGCGTCGGGGTGGCGTTCAAGGTGGACGACCAGCCGCCGCGCCTGGTCGCGCAGGGCGGCAGGATTCTTGGCGGTGAGCACCCACGGGACGTCGCAGCCGGGTTCCTGTCCTGCCTCGGCGGGCCGGGTGTCGTACTGCTCGATAACGGCGTGGGCGTTGGTGCCGGTCCCGCCGAAGGACGACACGCCGGCACGGCGCAGGCGCCCGGTCTCCGGCCACGGCCGGGACTCGGTCAGCAGCGACACCGCGCCGGCCGACCAGTCGACTTCGGAGGTGGGCTCGTCCACGTGCAGGGTCTGCGGGAGGACGCCGTGGCGCAGGGCCATGACCGCCTTGATCACCCCGGCGACGCCGGCCGCCGAGCTGGTGTGGCCGATGTTGGACTTCACCGAGCCAAGCCACAGCGGCTCGTCCCGGTCCTGGCCGTAGGTGGCGATGATCGCGTCGGCCTCGATCGGATCGCCGAGGGTGGTGCCGGTGCCGTGTGCCTCCACGACGTCCACTTCGGACGGTTCGAGCCGGGCGTTGGCCAGCGCCTGGCGGATGACCTGCTGCTGGGCGAGGCCGTTGGGGGCGGACAGGCCGTTGGACGCGCCGTCCTGGTTGACCGAGGAACCGCGGATCACCGCGAGCACGGGGTGGCCGTTGCGCTCGGCGTCGGAGAGCCGCTCGACCAGCAGCACGCCAACGCCCTCGCCCCAGCCGATCCCGTCGGCCGCCGCCGCGAACGGCTTGCAGCGGCCGTCGGCGGCCAGGCCGCGCTGCCTGCTGAACTCGGTGAACGACACCGGCGACACCAGCACTGCGACACCGCCAGTCAGTGCCATGTCGCACTCGCCGGCCCGCAGCGACTGGCAGGCGAGGTGGATCGCCACGAGCGACGACGAGCACGCCGTGTCGACGGTGACCGCAGGGCCTTCGAGCCCGAAGGTGTACGAGACGCGCCCTGAGGTGCCCGCGGTGCCGGAACCGAAGAGGAAGTAGCCCTCGGTCTCGCCGCCGGGCCGCCCGCCGACGCCGTAGCCGACGAAGGACGCGCCGACGAACACACCGGTGCGGCTGCCGCGCAGCGTGCCGGGGTCGACCCCGGCACGCTCGAAGGCCTCCCAGCCCGCCTCCATCAGCATCCGCTGCTGCGGGTCGATGGCGACGGCCTCGCGGGGGCTGACGCCGAAGAACCCGGCGTCGAAACCGCCGGCGTCGTGGACGAAGGCGCCCTGCGAGGTGTAGGAGGTGCCGGGGTGGTCGGGGTCGGGGTGGAACAGGTTCGCCAGGTCCCAGCCGCGGTCGGCCGGGAAGTCGCCGACGGCGTCGCCGCCCGCGCGAATCAGGTCCCACAGCTCCTCCGGCGAGGTGACCCCGCCGGGGTAGCGGCAGCTCATGGCGACGATGGCGATCGGCTCGTCGGAGGCGGCGGTGGCCTTGGCGTCGCGGACGGGGCCGCGTTCGCCGAGCAGGTCGGCCAGCAGGTGCCGCGACAGGGCGGTGGCGGTGGGGTGGTCGAAGACCGCCGAGGTTGGCAGCCTGCGGCCGGTTGCCGCGCGCAGCCGGTTGCGCAGGGCGACGGCGGTGATCGAGTCGAAGCCAAGGTCGCGGAACGCCCGGTCGGGCTCGACGGCGGACGGGTCGGCGTAGCCGAGCGCGGCGGCGGCCTCGGCGCGCACCAGGTCGAGCAGGAACGGCGCCCGGTCGGCCGAGGGCAGGTCGGCGATCCGCCGCCGCAGGTCGGTTCCGGCCTCATCGGTGGGTGCCGCCTCGGTCAGCGCGGCGCGGACCTCGGGGATCTCGCCGACCAGGGGACGGCCACGGGCGGCGGTGTAGGTGGGCAGGAACGCGGGCCAGTCGATGTCGGCGACGGTCAGCGCGGTCTCCCCCGCGCCGACGGCCTGCGCGAGCGCCAGCAGCGCAAGGTCCGGGTCCATGGTGCGCAGGCCCCGGTCGCCGAGCCGGGCGGCGGTGGCGGCGTCGGTCATGCCGCCACCCGCCCAGCCGCCCCAGGCGAGCGCGGTGGCGGGCAGGCCGCGGTCCGCGCGCCGCCTGGCGATGGCGTCGAGGTGGGCGTTGGCCGCGGCGTAGGCGGCCTGGCCCGCGCTGCCCCACACGCCGGCGCCGGAGGAGAACAGGATCAACGGGCCGTCGGTCAGCTCGTCGAGGAGCTCCGCGCCAGCGACTTTGGCGGCGAGCACGCGGGCCAGACCGGCGGCGTCGAGGTCGGCAAGCGCGGTGGTCTGGGTGACGCCCGCGGCGTGCACGACGGCGTCAACGGGGTGGCGGGTGAGCAGGTCGGCGACGGCGGCGCGGTCGCCGATGTCGCACGCCTCGACCACCACCGCCACGTCCGGCCCGGCCTCGGCGATGGCGTCGAGAAGCGCGTCGACTCCTGGCGCGGCCGGGCCGGAGCGGCTGGCCAGCACGATCCGCGCGGCGCCGTTGGCCGCGAGCCAGCGAGCGACGCGGCCGCCGAGGGCGCCGGTGCCGCCCGTGACCAGCACGGTCCCGCCGGGCCGCCACCCCGCCGCCGGGTCGGCCGCGGCGCGGACGAGGCGACGGGCAAGCACGCCGGCCGGGCGGAGAGCGACCTGGTCCTCCGCGCCGTCGGCGACGACGGCGGCGAGGTCGGCGAGCGTCCGGCCGTCGAGAATCTCGGGGAGGTCGACAAGGCCGCAGCGCAGTTCGGGGCGCTCCAGCGCGGTCACCACTCCAAGACCCCAGATCTGGGCGTGCGCGGCGGCGCGGACCCGGTCGTCGGGGGCAGTGGCCACCGCCCCGTCGGTCGCCAGCCACAGCGGGGCGCGGACGTCGGCGGCGACGAGGGCATTCACCAGGTCGAGGGTGGCGGCGGTGCCGCGCGGCACGCCGGGGTGGTCTGGGTGGTCCTCGGCGTCGAACGCCAGCAGCGACAGCACGCCGTCGACCGGCACACCCGGCTCGAACGCGGCGACGGCGGTGGCCAGCGCGCCCGCGGCGGTCAGTGCGGCGACACACCGGGCGGTGCGGTCGGCGGCGGGGTCGCCGATGACCAGCCAGGAGCCGGACAGGACCGCGCCTGCTGGCCGGACCGGCCGCCAGTCGACCCGGTAGCGCCAGTTGTCCACAATGGACTGAGTGCGCCGGCTCCTGCGCCAGGTGGCGAGCGCGGGCAGCAGTTCGGCGGCGGAGTCGACGGGAACGGACAGGGTCGTGGCGAGGCCGTCGCGGTCGCCACGCTCGACGGCGTCCCAGAAGACGGCCTCCTCGGGGTCGGCGGCGACGGGGACGGGGGCGTCGAGCCAGTAGCGGTCCCGCTGGAACGGGTAGGTCGGCAGGTCGACGGGCGCGCCGGTGCCGGTCAGTGCGGCGAGGTCGACCGGGGCGCCGTTGGCGTACAGCTCGGCGAACGAGCCGGTCAGCCGGTCAAGTCCGCCGTCATCACGGTGCAGCGAGCCGACGGCGACGAGGTCGGCCGATGCGACCTCGCCGATGTCGCCGATCGCGCCGAGGAGGACCGGGTGCGGGCCGATCTCGACGAAGAACCGGTGGCCGTCGGCGGCGAGTGCACGCACCCCGGCTTCGAACTCCACGGTCTCGCGGGTGTTGCGGTACCAGTACTCGGCGGCCATGGTCGCGGTGTCGATCCACCCGACGTCCACAGTGGACATCATGGGCACGGTCGCGGTGCCGGGGCGGACGCCGTCGAGGACGTCGAGCAGGTGGTCGCGGATGAGGTCGACCTGGGCCGAGTGCCCGGCCCACGCGGCCGGGATTCGCTTGGTGCGCACGGACTCCCGCGCGCACAGCGCTTCCAGGTCGTCAAGGGCGTCGCGGTCGCCAGACACCACGACGGACTCCGGCCCGTTGACGGCGGCCACGGACAACCTGCCGTCCCACCGGGGCAGCCACGCGCGGACCCGCCCGGCGGTCGCGGCGACGGAGATCATCCCGCCCCTGCCGACCAGACCCGCCCCGGCCTTGCTGCGCAGGGCGATGATCCGGGCGGCGTCGGCCAGGTCGAGCCCGCCCGCGACGTGCGCGGCGGCGATCTCGCCCTGGGAGTGGCCGATGACCGCGTCCGGCTCGACGCCAAGCGACCGCCACACGGCCGCCAGCGACACCAGCACGGTGAACAGCGACGGCTGTACGACGTCGACCCGGTCCAGCGACGGCGCCCCCTCGACGCCGCGCAGGACGTCGAGGACGGACCAGTCCACATGCTGTTCGATGGCGCTGGCGCACTGAGCGGCCTTCTCGGCGAACACCGGCGAGGTCGCCAGCAGGTCGCGGGCCATGCCGGCCCACTGGGAGCCCTGGCCGGGGAAGACGAAGACGACCTTGCCGGGCTTGGCGGCGCCGCGCACCAGACCGGGGCTGGTGCGGTCCTCGGCGAGCGCGGCGAGCTGCCCGTCGCGGTCGGGGCCGGTGAGCACGGCGCGGTGCTCGAAGGCGGTGCGGGTGGTGGCCAGCGCCCGTGCGGTGTCGGCGTCGCGCCCGGCGGGCAGCCCGGCGGCGCGCAGGCGGCTGGCCGCCTGCGCCAGCGCGGGCGCCGTGCGGGCCGACAGCACCCACGGCAACCGCCCGTCCTCGGACGTCGGAGCGGGCGAGGCGGGCGGGACCTGGGTTTCCGGGGCCTGCTCGATGACGGTGTGGGCGTTGGTGCCGCTCATGCCGAACGAGGACACCGCGGCCCGGCGCGGGCGGCCGGTCGCCGGCCACGGCACGCTGCCGGTGAGCAGCTCGACGTCCCCGGCGGACCAGTCAACGTGCGGCGAGGGCTCTTCGACGTTCAATGTCGATGGCAGCGTCCCGTTCCGCAGGGCCATCACCATCTTGATCACCCCGGCGACGCCCGCCGCGGCCTGGGTGTGCCCGATGTTGGACTTGATCGAGCCCAGCCGCAGCGGCCGCTCCCGATGCTGCCCGTAGGTGGCGAGCAGGGCGCCGGCCTCGATGGGGTCGCCGAGCGCGGTGCCGGTGCCGTGCGCCTCCACAGCGTCCACCTCGGACGCCAGGAGTCCGGCGTCGGCCAGGGCGGCCCGGATGACCCGCTGCTGGGCGGCGCCGCTTGGCGCGGTGAGCCCGTTGGAGGCGCCGTCGGAGTTGATCGCGGTGCCGCGGATCACCGCGAGCACGGGGTGGCCGCTGCGTTCGGCGTCGGAGAGCCGCTCGACCAGCAGCATGCCGGCGCCCTCGCCCCAGCCGGTGCCGTCGGCGGCGGCGGCGAACGCCTTGCAGCGGCCGTCCGGGGCGAGCGCGCCCACCTGCCCGCTGTCGACGAACATCGCCGGGTTGGTCATCACGGTCACGCCGCCGGCCAGCGCCATCGTCGCCTCGCCGGCGCGCAGGGCGCGCACGGCAAGGTGCAAGGCGACCAGCGAAGACGAGCACGCCGTGTCGACGGTGAGCGCGGGGCCCTCCAGACCGAGGGCGTAGGCGACGCGGCCGGACAGCACGCTGGTGGCCGCACCGGTGAGCATGTGGCCGCGGGTGCCGTCTGGCAGGTCGAACTGGCCGAAGCCGTAGGCGGAGTTGGCGCCGCCGACGAACACCGCGGTGCGGCTGCCGCGCAGGGACGCCGGGAGGATGCCGGCCCGCTCGACGGCCTCCCACGAGGTCTCCAGTAGCAGGCGCTGCTGCGGGTCCATCGCCAGCGCCTCGCGGGGGCTGATGGCGAAGAAGGCGGGGTCGAAGCGGTCGGCGTTGTCGATGAAGCCACCGACGGGGGTGGCGCCCGCGGCGGTGACCGCGCCGATGTCCCAGCCACGGTCGGCCGGGAAGCCGCTGAGCGCGTCCACGCCGTCGGCGACCAGCCGCCACAGGTCCTCTGGCCCGGCGACGCCGCCGGGGAACCGGCAGGCCATGCCGATGATCGCGATCGGCTCGTCGGCCGCGATCGCGGCGGCGGTCTCCTCGGTGGTGCCGCCGCCGAGGTCGCGGTGCAGCCGGTCGGCGAGGGCAGCGGGGGTGGCATGGTCGTAGACGACGGTCGTTGGCAGCGCGACGCCGGTCGCGGCGACGAGCCGGTTGCGCAGTTCGACGGCGGCCAGCGACCCGACGCCGATTTCGGCGAAGGGCCGGTCGGCGACGACGTCGTCCGCCGAGGCGAACCCGAGTGTGGCGGCGGCGGTCGTGCGGACGAGGTCCAGCAGGGCGCGGCGGCGGTCGGCCGCCGACAGCGCGGTCAGGCGGGGCCCTGCCGCGCCGGCGCCGCGCCGGACCGGCCGGATCAGCTCGCGCAGCAGGTGCGGCGGGGCGCCACCGAAGGCGGCCGGGTTGAGCCGGACCGGCACGACGGTGGGGTGGTCCATGCGCAGGGCCTTGTCGAGCAGGGCGAGCGCGTCCCTCGGGTCCAGCGGCGGGAAGCCGGAGCGGGCGATGCGCTCGCGGTCGGCGTCCGCGAGCGCGCCGACCATGCCGCCCTCGGTGTGCCACGGGCCCCACGCGAGGGAGAGCGCGGGCAGCCCGGCCTGGCGGCGGCGGGCGGCGAGCGCGTCGAGGACGGCGTTGGCGGCGGCGTAGTTGCCCTGGCCGGGGCTGCCCACGGTGCCGGCGATCGAGGAGAACAGGACGAACGCGGTGAGGTCGGCGTCGGCGGTCAGCTCATGGAGGGCGAGCGCGGCGTCGGCCTTGGGCCAGAACACCTGATCGAGCGCATCCGGCGCGAGCGTGGCGACCAGGCCGTCGTCGACCACACCCGCGGTGTGGAAGACCGCGCCGACGGGGTGGTCGGCGAGCAGCGCGGCGAGCGCGACCGGGTCGGCGACGTCGCAGGCCGCGACGACGACGCCGGCGCCAAGGGAGGTCAGCTCGGCCGTCAGCTCGGTCGCGCCGTCGGCGTCCGGGCCTCGGCGGCTGGTCAGCACCAGCTCGCGGACGCCGTACGCGGTGACCAGGTGCCTGGCGAGCAGGCCGCCGAGCATGCCGGTGCCGCCGGTGATCAGGACGGCCCGGCCGGGATCGATGGCGAACGGCTTGGTGTCCTGAGTGGACACGCGGGTGAGCCGGGGGGTGAACAGGCTGGTCCCGCGCAACGCGACCGCCGGCTCCCCGGTGGCGATGGCGACACCGACGGCGGCGTCCACCTCGCCGTCGGTGTCGACCAGCACGATGCGGCCCGGGTGCTCGGCCTGGGCGGAGCGCACCAGGCCCCAACAGGCCGCGCCAACCGGGTCGGGAGCGGGGTCGTCCGGACGGACGGCGACCGCGCCCCGGGTGGCGATCACCAGGTCGTCGGCGCCGGTGCTCGCCAGCCAGTCCTGGAGCACGGCGAGCACGCTCTTGGTGCCACGGTGCAGGTCGGCGCAGTACGGCTCGACCACGGCCACACCGCGGTCGCCGACCCGGACGTGGTGCAGCATCGTCTCGTCGAACAGCGCAAGGAACCCGCGCTCGCCGACCAGCGCCGGGACGGGCTCGACGGTGCGTTCGCGCCACTCGACGCGGTAGAGGTCGTCGGTGCCCATCGCTTCGGCTGGGAGGTCCCAGGTGGACAGGACAACGCGGTCGGCGGAGAACACCGGCCGGTGTGAGGCGTCCACCGCGAGGACGGCGACAGCGCCACCGCCCACCGGGGTGCGGCGCACGCGCAGCGCGGTGGCGCCGGCGGCCCACAAGGTGACGCCCGACCAGGAGATGGCGGCCGCGCCGTCGAAGGCGGCGTCGAGCAGGGCGGGGTGCAGGCCGTAGCGGTCGGGGCGCTCCCCGTCGGGCAGCGCGACCTCGACGGCGGCCGCGCCGTCGGCCCAGACCGGCTCGGCGGTCTGGTTCTGCGGGGCGAGCACGCCGCGGGCGTGCGGGGTCCACGGGCGGCCGGACCAGCCGCGGTCGGTCCCCGGGTCCTCGGCGCGGGCGTAGACGGTGAACGCCCGGCGGCCCGCCGCGTCGGGGGCGTCCACGCGGAGCTGCACCTGGAGCGCCCCCGCGGCAGGGAACGGCAGCGCGGTGTCGACGGCCAGCTCGGTGACGTGCCCGCAGCCGACCTGGTCGCCAGCCCGGACCGCGAGTTCGACGAACGCCGAGCCCGGCACGGCGGCGTGCCCAGTCAGCCATGGCTGAGCGCGCGCGGACAGCCGGGCGGTGAACAGGTAGTCGTCGCCGCCCGCGATCCCGACGCCGGAGCCGAGCAGCGGGTGGTCGGTCACGCCGAGCCCGGCGTCGGCCACGTCGCCCCGCCGCACGGCGGGGGCGGGCCAGAACCGCAGGCGAGCGAAGGGGTAGGTGGGCAGGTCGACGCGCCTGCCCCCGGGAACCACCTTGGTCCAGTCGACGGTCGCGCCGCGCACCCAGGCCCCGCCGACGGCGGCCAGCAGGGTCGCGGCCTCGTCGCGGCCACCGCGCAGCACCGCGGCGGAGTCCTCGACGTGCGCGGACAGCACGGGGTCGGGCCCCAGTTCCAGGAACGACGTCACCCCCTGCTCCCGCAACGCGGCGACCCCGTCGGCGAACCGGACGGTGTCCCGGACCTGCCGCACCCAGTACGCCGGATCGGTCACCGCACCCGGCAACGAAATCCGGGGTTCGTCGTAGGACAACGATTCCGCGACAACGGCGAAGTCGGCGAGCATCGGCTCCATCAGCTTCGAATGGAACGCATGCGATACAACAAGACGCTTGACGCGACGGCCTTCCGACCGCCACCGCTCCTCCAGCGCCGCGATCTCCTCCTCGGTCCCCGACACCACAAGAGAAGTCGCACTGTTCACCGCAGCGACATCAACACCAGCCGGAACGTCCACTTCGGACACCTCAGCCGCCAACATCGTCCCACCAGACGGCAAAGCGGCCATCAACCGACCACGCGCAGCCACCAACGCGCAGGCATCGTCCAACGACAACACCCCGGCCACATGCGCGGCGGAAATCTCACCGATCGAGTGCCCCAGCAAGAAATCCGGGTAAACACCCCACGACTCCAACAACCGGAACAACGCCACCTCAAGCGCAAAAATCGCCGCCTGCGCACCATCCGTCCGACTCAACAACACCTCGTCGTCGACAGGAACACACTCGAACCGCGAACACACCTCATCCCACGCCCGAGCGAAAACAGGGAACGCCCCATACAGTTCCCGCCCCATCCCCACCCGCTGCGAACCCTGACCGGTAAACAAAAACGCAAGACCACCCGGGACGACCGCACCATCAACCAGGTTGTCCCCCACCACAACGGCACGGTGCGCCAATCGCGCCCGGGTGGTGGCCAGCGAAAACGCCACATCGACCACGGGCGCGGTGAGCCCGCGGACAGACTCGACCTGCTCCCGCAGCGCCTCGGCCGTCCCCGCCGACACCACAAGCGGTGCGGGCATCCCCGGCACCGCGCCCGGCTCGACAGCCTCGACCGCGGGTGCCTCCTCGAGCACCACGTGCGCGTTGGTCCCGCTCACGCCGAACGCGGACACCCCGGCCCGCCGGGGTGACCCGCCCGCGGGCCACGGCCGGGACTCGGTCAGCAGCGACACCGCGCCGGCCGACCAGTCGACCGCCGAGGTCGGCGCGTCGACGTGCAGGGTCCTGGGCATGGTCGAGTGCCGCATCGCCATGACGGCCTTGATCACCCCGGCGACACCAGCCGCCGACTGCGTGTGCCCGATGTTGGACTTGACCGAGCCCAGCCACACCGGCGAGTTCCGGTCCTGCCCGTAGGTCGCCAGGATGGCCTGCGCCTCGATCGGATCGCCAAGCCGCGTGCCGGTGCCGTGTGCCTCCACCAGGTCCACATCGGACGGCGAAAGCCGGGCCAGCGCCAACGCCTGCAGGATGACCCGCTGCTGCGACGGCCCGTTCGGCGCGGTCAGACCATTGGACGCGCCGTCGGAGTTGACCGCGGAACCCCGCACCACGGCCAAAATCGGCCGACCCGCACGCACCGCGTCGGACAGCCGCTCGACCAGCAGCACGCCGGCGCCCTCGCCCCAGCCGGTCCCGTCGGCGGCGTCCGCGAACGGCTTGCACCGCCCATCGGCGGCCAAGCCGCGCTGTTTGCTGAACTCGGTGAACACGCCCGGCGTGGCCATCACGGTCACACCGCCCGCCAGGGCCATGGTCACCTCGCCCCGCCGCAACGACTGCACCGCGAGGTGCAAGGCCACCAGCGACGACGAGCACGCCGTGTCGATCGTGACGGCGGGCCCCTCGAGACCGAAGGTGTAGGCGACGCGCCCGGACACCACCGCGGACGCGCCGCCGGTCAGCAGGTACCCCTCGGTCTCGTCCGGCGAGCCGCCCGCGACCGAAAGGTAGCCCTGGTCGTTGGTGCCCGCGAACACGCCGATCCGGCTGCCGCGCAACGAGGTCGGGTCGATCCCCGCCCGCTCGAACGCCTCCCAGCACGTCTGGAGCAGCAGCCGCTGCTGCGGGTCCATGGCCAGCGCCTCGCGCGGCGTGATCCCGAAGAACACCGGGTCGAACTCCGCCGCGCCCCGCAGGAACCCGCCCCGGGAGGCGTAGCTGGTGCCAGGGGAGTCCGGGTCGGCGTCGAAAAGCGTGTCGAGGTCCCAGCCGCGGTCGTCGGGGAACGGTCCGACCCCGTCGCCACCGGACGCGACCAACCGCCACAGGTCCGCCGGCGACTCGACGCCGCCCGGGTAGCGGCACGCCATGCCGGTGATGGCGATGGGCTCGGTGTCGCCGTCCTCCCACTCGCGCAGGCGCTGCTTTGTCCGCCGTAGGTCGGCGGTGACCAGCTTGAGGTAGTCGCGAAGGGTCTTCTCGTCAGCCATGGGGACCTCATTCACGCCGGTGGTCAGCGGACCGCGACGGGGAACTGCAGCATTCCGCGGGTGATGTAGGACTTGCGGCGGCGGATCGGGCCGATCCGGCGCACGTCGGGCAGCCTGCTGGCGACCGCGGCCAGCGCGACCTCGCCCTCCAGCCGGGCCAGCGCCGCGCCAAGACAGAAGTGGATGCCAAGGGAGAACGACAGCAGCTCCCGGCTCTTGGGCCGGCACACGTCGAACCGCTCCGGGTCCGGATAGACCCCGGGGTCGCGGTTGGCCGCGCCGGCCAGGATCGCAAGCTGGCTGTCCACCGGCAGCACCACGCCGCCGATCTCCAGCTCCTCCTGGACGACCCGCCGGTACTGCTGGGTGGGCGTCTCGAACCGCAGCGTCTCCTGGATCACCGAGGGCGCCAGCGACGGGTCGTCGCGGAACGCGGACCACTGGTCAGGGTTCGCCAGCATCAGGTGCAGCGCGTTGGCGATCAGGTTGACCGTCGTCTCGACGCCGCCGAGGGTGAGGAATGTCAGCAGCGGCACGAACTCCGCCATCGACATGCGTTCGTCGTCCAGTGCGGGCAACAGATCCGACACCAGGTCGTCGGCCGGGTCGGCGCGCCGCTTGGCGATGATGTCAGCGAAGATCGCGTGTAGCTGGGCGGTGGAGCGGGACACGTCCTCGACCAGTTCCAGCGACGGCTCCCCGTCGACCAGGTGCATCATCCGCCGGGTCAGTGCGAACATCTCCGGCTGGTGCTCGCGCGGCACGCCGATCAGCTCGCCGATGACGTACATGGGTAGCTGCTGGGCGAAAGCGGTCATGAAGTTGAACCGGGCAGGCCCGGCGAGGACCTTGTCGAGCAGTTCGTCGCAGAACCGCTCGATCCGCGGCCGCCAGGACTCCATCTGGCCCGGATTGACCGCGTGGATCGTCAGCTTGCGCAGCCTGCTGTGGTCGGGCGGGTCCATGCCCAGCATCGAGTTGTCGAACTCGACCGACTGCGGCGCGCGTTCTCCGGAGCCCATGCGCACGCCGAACCGGCGGTCCCGCAACACTGTGCCCGCCAGCGCGTGGTCGGGCACCAGCCAGGTGCCCAGCGCGCTGCGCGAGATCGGACCCCGCGCGCGGATCTCCTCGTAAAGGGGGTACGGGTTCTCAGGCGCGTGCAGCAGGAGCGCGTAGGGATCGCCCTGCTCGCCAGCGGCAGCGACGTACTCGCGCCACACCGCCAGTTGTGCCCGCGTCCGTTCGATTGTGTCCGTTGCCATCCACCGCTCCCGCACACGACTCCCGGCCCGGACCGGCCCGGTGCCCTCGGCCAACGAAACCGGCGCCCTGCCCCTAGCAACAACCCCTACCGGCACTGATCGGACGCGGTCCGGCCACGCGAAACCACCGGCCGAGGCGGTCAGGGGTTGCGGCCGGGCGACCGCGCACCGCACGTTGACACGTGCCGGGCGGGGGCGGGCGGAAATCCCCGTCCGGCCCAGCACACCTGCCCCGCAGACCGAATGGACGGGAACGACACCATGACGCACACCGCTGAGGCGACCGACCTGTGGCTGCGCCGGTACCACACCGCGCCGGACGCCGCGCACCGCCTTGTCTGCCTGCCGCACGCGGGCGGGTCGGCCAGCTACTTCTTCGGCGTCGCCAGAAACCTTGCCCCCGCCGTCGACGTGCTCGCCGCCCAGTACCCAGGGCGGCAGGACCGCAGGACCGAGCCGTGCGTGGCGACCGTCACCGAACTCGCCGACCTGCTCGCCGCCCAGGTGGCCGGCGTCGCCGACAAGCCGCTGTCCCTCTTCGGGCACAGCATGGGCGCCGTACTGGCGTTCGAGGTCGCCAGCCGGCTCGAGGCCGATGGCGTGCGGCCGCACTCGATCATCGTCTCCGGCCGCCGCGCCCCCGACACCGTCCGCGACGAGCGCGTCCACCTGCGCGACGACGACGGTCTCATCGCCGAGATCCAGTCGCTGTCGGGCACCGACACCAAGGTCATGCAGGACGAGGAAATCCTGCGCATGGTGCTGCCCTCGATCCGCAACGACTACCGCGCCGTCGAGACCTACCGGGGCGAGCCGGGCCGCACGGTCGCCGCCCCGATCCACGCCCTCATCGGCGACAGCGACCCGAAGGCCACTGTGGACGAGGTCCGCCGCTGGGCGGAGCACACCACCGGCGCCTTCGCGCTGAAGGTCTTCCCCGGCGGCCACTTCTACCTCGACCACCACGTCCCCGAGGTGCTCGGCCTGATCCGGGCGGCGCTCGGAGTCGCCTGAGCCGACGGTCACCGGGACAGGGCCACGGCGGCCCGGACCACGCGGGGCCGGGTTTCCGCGACGGCGGGCGGCAACTCGGTCGGCAGATCGGTGCGCCGGGCCACGTTCAGCTTGCGGTACACCCGGGTCAGGTGCTGCTCCACCGTGCTCACGGTGATGTAGAGCCTGCGCCCGATCTCCCGGTTGGTGTGGCCGTGCGCGGCCAGCTCGGCGACCTTGCGCTCGGCCGCCGACAGTGCCGCCGCGCCGTCGTCGGCGCCTGCCTGCGCCACCGGGGCGGGCGCGGGCACGACCTCGTCGGCGAGCAGGTCGGCTTGGCACACCTTGGCAAGCTGGGTCACCTTGCGCAGCACCATCCTGGCGCTGGCGAGCTGGCCGCGCTCCTGGTGGGCCCGGCTCAACTCGGCCAGCGATCGGGCCAGCTCCAGGCGGTCGGCGCAGCGCTCAAGGTGCCGGACCGACTCGCTCAGCAGCACCGTGCGGTCCTTCAGGTCCCGGCACGAGGCCAGCACCCGCAGCGCGACGCCCACCCCCCGGGCGCCGCCCGCCGCCTTGGCGCGGTTGAGCTGCTCAGCCGCGTACGCCCTGGCTTCCCGGTGCCGGCCAAGTCGCAGCAGCGCCTGCGCGAGGTCGCCCCGCCACGGCGCGGCGGCCGGGACGTCCAGCTCACGGCCGCGAGCCCAGCTCGCGCACCGCTCGAACTCCTCGATGGCCGACAGGGTGCGGCCCGCAGCCAGGTGGCAGTGCCCGCTGGCGTGGGCGTGCCGCGCGCCGAACGTGGTGGCTGCCATCGCCTCGGGCACCGGGCGCGACAGCAGCGCGGTCGCCTGCTCGGTGTTGCCCATCGCGGTCTCGGCGAGGATCAGCACCGACAACGGGTACCCGATCAGCACGCCCCAGCTCTGCACGGTCAGCATGCTCAGCGCCTCGGTCGCCTTCGCCCTGGCGGCTACCAGGTCACCGCGGCGCAGCGCGGTGTCGGCGGCCACGCACACCAGCAGCGCCCGCCCCGTCGTCGCGCCCTGGCGGGCGGCCTCGTCGGCCAGCGCGGCCGACGCCCGCATCGCCCGCTCCGGCCGGTCCACGTCGTCCAGAGCCAGCAGCGCGGTCGCCACGACCTCCGGCAGGACGTCCCCGACCCGGCCCTGCAACACGTGCTCGGCCCGTGGCACGACGTCCCGTGCGGCGCCCCGGGACCACGCCCGGTGCAGCAGCGCGGTGTGCACCCACGGGTTGGCCGACGCGGCATTCTCCGTGACCGTCAGAAGTGCGTGCGCCTCGGCGGGAACCTGGTCACGCAGCGACCCGTAGATCCACTCGCAGGTGAGCCGCAGTTCGGCGGCGGTGCGCAGCTCCAGCGGCCCTGCGGTGGCCGACGCGGCGACCAGGTGGTCCATCGCGGACCTCAGGTCACCCTGCCACAGCAGATGCCGGATCACCGGGACCACGTCGCGCCACGCCAGGCTCCCTGCCCGCAGCGCGTCCTGCAGCGGCGGCAGGTGCCGGGCACCCGCGGCGGGGTTCACCCGCCACGCGACCCGCACCAGCGCGGCACGCAGCGCCGTCCGGTCCGTCTCGTCCCCGGTGGCACGCAGCGCAAGGTCGAGGCACTTCACCGCCAGTGCCGCGTCGTCCACCGTGACCTGCTCGGCGGCCTGCCGCAGCGCGCGCACCGCCCACCGCCCCGGCGCGGTGTCGGCGGCGACGAGGTGGCGCGCCACGCCGACGGCGTCCACACCGTGCTTGTCGAGCAGCTCGGCGGCGCGGGCATGCAGCGCGGCGGCGGTGTCGGGCGGCAGCGCGCCAAGGACCGTCGCGGTGATCGCCGGGTGACGCAGCCGCCAGCCATCGGCGATAGCGGCCGAGGACAGCACGTCGACGAGCTGAGCGGCCAGCGCGGCGTGCATGCCGAGCAGCTCGGCGACCAGCTCGGCGCCAGCATGCCCGCCAAGCACGGCGAGCCCGCCCGCCACCCGCAGGACGTCCGGGTCCCACCGGTGCAGGCAGTCCAGGACGGCCCGCCGGAACGCGGTGCCCGGCACCGGCCGGTCCGCGGCCGGGCCCAGCTCCCGGCAGTCGGCGACCAGCGCACGCACCAGCGCCGGGCTGCCGCCGCTCAGCGCATGCAGTGCGGGGACGAGCCGGGCGGCGACCCTCGGCTCGAGAACGCCATCCGCGACCCGGGCCACGGCCGACTCGGGCAGCGGGCCCAGCCGCATGTCCACGTGAGCCGCCCTGGTCAGCTCCGCCACCGCCAGCGGCCGGGCCATCCCGGGCCGGTCCCACTCGCCGAGCACGAGCATGACCCGCGCGGCACGGGCGCGGCGGCGCAGGGTCATCAGCACCTGGAGGGTCGCGTCGTCGGCGAACTGGAGGTCGTCCACCACGACGACCAGGGGGGCGTCCTCGGCCAGGCCGAGCAGGACACCGCAGAGCCCGTGCGCGGCACGGACGCCGGCCGACTCCCCGTCGCCGTCGATCAGTCCGGCCACGCGGTCGGGCACCCCGTCGGGCAGGGGGGCAGCTCCGAACAGCTGCCACACCACACCCATCCGCACGCCCTGCTCCAGCCTCGTCCCCGTCGCGGTGAGCAGGACCGCGCCCTGCCCGGCCGCCTCGTCCGCGAACGCCTGTAGGAGCGTGGTCTTGCCGCTGGCCAACCCACCGGTGACCAGTACCGTTTTTCCGCCGCCCGCGACGCATTCGGCTAAAGCACCGCGGAGCTGGGATAACTCGCTACGCCTGTCGACCATGGGACTCTCACTTTCCACTCTCGGGAGCGAAGGAAGCGCAGAAAGCGGACCTCGCGGTAGACCGGACGGGGAACGGAAGCGGGGCAGCGCCGGCATCAGCCGGCCAGCCAGACGCCGCAGCCGCGGGCCACGGCGGACTCGTGCAGCGACCGGGCGAGCGCTGGTGTCGGGGCGCCCGCGGTGAGCAGCTCCACCAGCAGGACCTGTTCGTCCCAGGTCCGGCCGGGGTGCTCGCCGCGCAGCACCTGGCCGAGTTCGGCATCGAACACCCGGTCGCCAGCGAGCCGGGCGTCGTCAACGTAGATCTGGTCCACCGCGAGGGCGCCCGCCACGGCGTCCCCGCTGGCGTCCACCACCAGCGCGCCGGGGTCCAGCGCGTCGGCGGTGAGCGGCCCGTCGATGGGGCCGCCGACCACGACGAGGGCGGCGCCCCGCACCGCGCACCGCACGTCCTCGACGACGGACAGCGCCACTCCCGACAGGTCGACGGCGGCCACCAGAGCGGGGTCGGCCAGCACGCCAAGCGCCGCGCTCCGCGGGCACAGCGCGATGCGGTCGACCCGAGGAAACTGGTGGACCAGCAGAACGAGAAGAGGATCGCGGCCGGGCCACGAGCCAACCAGCACCGCGGTCACGGGACCGGCGGCCGCGGTCAACTCTCGCGCGGCCAGCCCGGTGAGGGCAGCCGCCCGGCAGTCCCGCAGGCCCGCGGCCGGGAACACGCAGCGCGGCATGCCCTCGGCGTCCTCCAGCACCACCAGCGCGGGGTCGTCGTACCCGGGCACCAGGCGCGAGCCGTCGTCGTGCGGGTCCGCGCCAAGGAGCTCCGCGGCGACCAGGTTGACCGCCGCGACGCCGCCGAAGGCGCCCGTCATGTCCCGCGCACTGAGTTGGATCAACGGTCTGGTCATCTCGTCCCCTGACCTGTTAGCGAGGCAGTCGGGACGAAGAGTCACCACACGGTCTATCAAGCCGCTACCGGTCCGTTGAGAGGGACCTAGGAGAGCGGTCCGGCCAACTAGGTGTCAGCAACGGACCCCACCACTCAGGGAGTCGACATGAACAAGGTCTCGAAGCTCGCCACGTTGGTCCTCGCCTCGATCGCCACCGGCATCGCGGGCATCGCCGCCGCGGTCGTCCTCACCACCGCCGGCGGCACCGCGACGGCCGACGGCTACTGCCCCACCGACATGCACTGGCTGATCTGCCCGACCTCGGACCCGAACGCCGGCACCGTCGTCGACGACATCCTTTGGTGACCCGGGAACCTCACCCAGCGTCGAACTGGGACAGCAACCGGGTGGCCTCCTGGGAGTCGAGGCCGCGCAACAGGGACCGGGCGTGGTCCACCCGCTCGCCCGCCACCACCGGCTCTCCCATCCCCGCATACATCCCCGACTGCAGGATCAACGTCTTGGCTTGCCAGAGCGCCGAGCCAAGGTCCTCGAAGACCACACCGGCCGCGTCAAGATGTAGCGCCCCGGTCTCGTAGTCGTCCCGGCCAAGGCTGATCTCGCCGAGGACGTACAGCGACTGCCCCTCCACCAACCGCTCCCCCAGCAGTAGCGCCAGGTCCAGCGCCACGTGCAGCTCGGTCTCCGCCTCCTCGAGCCTGCCCTCCCGGTACAGCGCCACTCCGAGCCCGTACTGGGCGTACGCCTCCCCCATCCGGTCGCCGATCTGGTGCACGATGTCGCGCACCCGGGACAGGTCCCGCTGCGCGTCCACCACCGCACCTGACTCCAGACGCAGGTTCGCGAACCGGTACAGCACCTGCGCCTCGCCCCGCAGACACCCGACCTCGCGGCAGATCGACAGCGCGCTGTCGAGCAACTCCGCCGCGAGCGCCCCGTCCCCCTCGTTCCCACGGAACTCCGCCACGCTGCGCAGCACCTGCGCCTCGCCCATGAGGTCGCCGCACTCGCGCAGCAACGCCAACGACTCGGTGTACTTCTCGAGCATCGTCGCCGAGTCGCCGTGCAGGTTGTCGATGATGGCGGAGTTGCGCAGCACCAGCGCCCGGCCGTGGCCGTCGCCGACCTCGGAGAAGATCTCCAACGCCTCTGCGAAGCACTTCCCAGCGTCGGCCAGCCGCTTCTGCGCCAAGTTCAGCGTGCCAAGCGAGTAGAGCATCGCCGCGTAGCCGCGCCGGTTGTCCGCCCGCCGGGTGACGTCGAGGCCGAGCGTCGCGGTCTCACGCCAGTAGTCGTAGTAGCCCTTGACCTCGAACAGCGTGATCGACGTCAGCGCCAGGTCCCAGCACAGCTCGTCCAGCCCGGCCGTCGCGGCCTGGCGGACGGCGTCGACCAGCCCCGCCCGCTCGGAATCCCACCACGCCATCGGGTTCGTCGACCGGTTGCGGCGCACGCGGTCCGGCGCACGCCACCGCGGCGCGGTCCCGTGCAGGACCGTGTAGTCGCCGCCGTACTCGTCGCGGTGCGCGTTCTCTGCGAGGGCGAGCCACCCGCCGACCACCCGCTCCAGCGCCGCCGACCGCTCGTCGACGCTCTCGGTCGCGGTGACCTGCTCTACCGCATAAATCCTTATCAGACTGTGAAAACGGTAGCGCAGCCGCTCGCCGGGAAAGTCCACCACGTCGAG
>Ga0193717_1000667_pt1 | contig 21899 bp, 18 predicted proteins | sample U2c2metaG_FD_145900 | JGI IMG/M metagenome (GOLD analysis project Ga0193717, IMG submission 145900) | Soil microbial communities from a riparian zone of the East river system, Colorado, United States - U2c2 | ecosystem: Environmental > Terrestrial > Soil > Riparian zone | place: USA: East River...
GTCGCTTCCCAGAGGATATAGGGAAAGCCTGGAGGCAGGGCTGAAACGTGCCGCGAATTCAGAATCCAAATGCCTGCCGGTTGCAAATCACGAAGCCATTCTTTGAGGGCACGTCTGTGGAAGACTCCTTCGGAGTGACAGGCAAATGGACGGGTATGTAACTCCAGATGCTTTCCCGCTCTGCTGGCAAGCGGTCGTCCTGGTCTCCAGTCCCGGCGAAAACCAAAACCATGAACTTCAAACCCGGCAGCTTCAAGTGCCTGTTGCAGAACTAATGAGCTGGTTTCATTGCCGCCAAAACCGGGTCCCCAAGCGCCACCAATGACTATTGATGGTCGTCTGCCCGTGCCACCCACTGACAATGTTTGCTGAAGATCCGTCTGAGTCAGTGATTCACCTAGCAAGCGCCGCAAATGCTGCCTCCTCGATTCCCCGCGCGGCCATCTGAGGCGTCCACCCTCCTATGTGTTTTAGGGCGGCTTCTCCCATGCGCTCGCGCAACGGCCTATCTAGCGCGAGTTTATCTACTGCGTGGATGAAGGCTTCATTGTCACCTGCTGGCACTATGAAACCTGTCTGGCCTTCAAGACAGAGATCAGGCGCCGCTCCAACCTGGTCACTGACTACTGCTGGCAGACCTGCTGCCATTGCCTCGTTTAGAACAAGCCCCCAAGGTTCGCGTTCGCTGGGCATTACGAATATGTCACTGGCCCACAGCACATCTGGAATTTTTGTTTGGCTGGCAAATCCAGCGAAAACTGGTGTCGCGGAACGAAGTCCCATTGCTCCTTTCCTCAGAGTCCCCTCTCTCTCACCTGCGCCGACCCATACCAGCGCAAGAGTTGACGCTGTCTGAGAATTTTCGAGCGCAAGGAGGGCCTCAGGATGCTTTCGTTTAGTAAGCTTTCCTAAGAACAGCACTGCTACGTCTTCGTCCTTCAATCCCCAGGCAGCGCGCTGTTGGATACGCCGAGTCAGACGCTCCTTTTCAGATATTTGAAAGCGCCTCATATCAACTGCATAGGGAGTGACGGTGAGTTGGCTTTCATCAATACCGAGCGTCAAGTATGCTTGGCTGTTCTGGGTGCCGATCGCCATTGCACGATCAATGAACTTGAATGCGTTCCGATAGAAGCTTCTCTTAAGGCAAGATTTTATTCCCTTACCGTTGAGGCTATTCGGATGCATTTCGGACCGCATCAGTATCGGAATACGTTTCGCTTTTGCCGCCGCTATCGCCAGCCAATTGCTCGGATAGATTACTCCGTTAATCCAGATTACATCTGCCTGGCTTAGAACTTTGCCAATCACACCGGGATTAATCGCATGCAGTGGATTGAACGTATTCTTAATCGGACTGACGCTACGCAGAAACGTGTACTCATAGCCCTCAAGCAAGTTCACGTCCCACTGGATGTGCTGCCCAAATTGTCTGTCGTACGTCTGCTGTATTCCAAATTGCCGACAATAAGCAACATGTGTTTCCAGACATCCACTACTCGTGAGTTCACGATAGATCGGAACAAAATATTGAATAGGATGCGACGCAATGGCTAGTAGTCGAGGCTTCACAAACGTCTGAGTGTGACCGGAGTGTACTGAGCAGTGTTCGGCAGGAGAAGACTAAGACGGATGTGAGAGCACGCTTATCGGTGGGGCCTGTGGAGGACGTCCAAATTCTTTTAGAACGTGCAACGCGAAAGAGATTGCTACAAAAAGGAGGTACATTCCCAATAGTGTGACCATGATTTGTAGATCCGCCCCCAAGGTCGTGCTTATCCAGAACACGTAGGCCAATATTGCGCCCCCGACCAGATCATTTGGGCCGCCACTCGCTACCGCCCGATGAATCAAGCCCAAAATGGCACCCACTACGAAACAACCCAAGATGGTACCAATCCAGCCAAAGTTAAGATAGAACTCTCCAGGAATCGTCATATTTATCGAATTGCTAAAGAGTCCTGACTCAAGCCAGCTTCCCTGACCAATCTCCGCTGCAAACCATTGCCCCTTTGCGATGATCGGCTTATCGGCCCAAAGGAACCTGGGTATGAAAACATAAGTGAGATAGTCAAGCGTGGCGCCGCCATAAAAGCCATTTTCGTCAGTCAAACGCACTACCTGAGTAAGCTGATTTACCGTGGATATCCGCCCGATCAGGGTAAAGTGGTCGTCTTCCTCCTCCTCCTCTTGTAGCTTATCTCTTATGATGTAATACCTCTCCACCCCAACGGAGGCGCTGTGGCGGATATCGCCGAACACAGTAAAGACTGAGGCAAACAGGATTAGTAAGAAAGCCAGAGGAACGATTCTCACTGAAGCGAGAAACTTCAGGCCGTGAGCAAAGAGGAGTCCCAGCGCAGCAAATACAACTGGCATGATCATGCTAATCCTTAGAAACGAGAAGAAGAAGGCGTGAGCTGCGAGTCCCGTGATCATCACGTAAAGAAAGATCCATGCCGACCGTTCCTTCAGATCCAATAGCCGAGCCCATAGAAAGACGGTCAAAAACGGGAGAAGAGAGACTATATCTCGAAGAATTCCCAGCTTCTCAATCGGCGCGAAAGCGTTCAAAATAATGGATGCGATCAAGACCGCTAGAATTATTGGTCGCGTCATCCGCTCGGGGACGATAAGACGGACCTGAAGAAGACCTGCGCTCGAGTTCATCGAGATACGTCGCTGCTCGGTTAGTGCAATCCCAAGCCAGAGGGCCAACCCACCTGCCAACCCAATTAGCGACGCAGTAAAGAAGAATTCAGGATGCGCATAGATTAAATACCGAGATTCGGACGGCTTATTGTAAGCGGACATTGCAATGGCATTGGTAAAAGCAAACTGAAGAGCGAACGTCGCTGCCACGATGGTAGAAGGGCGCAAATGGCCCCTGCTCTTTAAACCTGATCCGAGCGCAAAGGAACTAAACATCATACCGCCCGCTATTCCAATGAGCACAGGGTCATTCGTTAGAAGGGCAATCAGTGTAATAGCAAGAGTCAGCCCACGTAAGAGCAGCAGCAAGCTAAGCAAGTATACTTTCAAAGAACCAGACTCATAATTGAGGGCCTGGTTGGCGTTGCGCAGAGGGCTTGAATGAAACAATTGGTTCACTTCTTTATTCCGAACCACCCATTATCGTGATAGCTAACTAAGATCCCATACATCTCTTATTAGTAATTCCCAGCGATATGTAAGCGCACGACGCGGGCGACCGCGATGGGACGTGAAATCAGCGCACTGAACCAGTAATTTGGCAACCTGGCAGTTCTGTAAGCAGTCTTATCCGACCTTAATCGGCCGATGAGATCCTCGTACCTTTCCACACATTTCTCTATGCTGAATTCAGCCGCAGCGAGAGCTTGAGCCTGCAACGATCTTCTGGCGCGTGGGATTGTAGCCGCTAATTTGACAAGCCGAGCAGCCTCAGATATGTCACCAACGGAATATACCCAGAGACAATCTTTGGCCAGCGGATGCTGTTCATAATCCTCAATGCCGCTGACACGGCTCGCCACGATTCCGCAACCAGCACTCAAAGCTTCCATTACACTAATCGGCATGCCCTCGTAGTTCGAAGGCAGCAGGAGGATATCTGACTGGGCCAGCAATTTCATGACCTCATGCGTCGGCTGCCAGCCCAATAAACGGACGTATCTAATCAAACCATCTTCTACCAGAGCTCTCTCGAGCCATTCACGTCCAGGCCCATCTCCGACGATAACTAAATCGAACTCGAGTCCTGATGATTTTAGTTGCTTAGCGATCCTAGGCAGATCGCTGATTCGCTTCTGCTGCTCTTCGACCCGCCCCACCCATATCAGTTTTAGCCTTTGATTTGGGTTTGCGTTTTCTTCCTGCGTTGCTGGTTTCAATGGGATTCCACACGGAATTGTGACTACAGTTGACGATGAAAATTCCTCAACGGTTTGTGCTCTAGTCGTGACCTTTTCGGAAACGCTTACCAGCGTGCTGATTGATTTACGGTGTCGTCGTGCAAGTTCGTAGTAAGAAGTGTCGTCGGAGTGCAGAACCCCAATCATGGGGTTGCGCGAAGAAACATGGGCAGCTGCCATCCAAGCCGCAGGATCATCCGAGACAACCACCGGCACATTAGGAGGAACCGAGCTTACAATTGCATGGGAGTATACCGCTGCTCGGTACGCTAGTGTTCCGAATTCGAATTCGCTTCCTACCGGGAGTTCAACTATGGTTGGCCGATGATCGGCCGGATAGATCTCTAGAAGATCAATTAAGGTCATCCTTCTCGCACCACTAGTGAACGGAGATCGAGGACGCGGAGTTATGAACCAGCAGGAATGCTCTTGCTTGCGCCATCCGACAGCCATATCAACCATCCATCGTGTGACGCCGCCGCGGTGATATGGATGGCAAACAAACGCCAAACTATTCACTGACATTTGCGCTTTGCTGTTCATTTCTCCATCAGAATGCTTACTAAACCACGTTCTCATTCGCTACTCTGTTCAGAACTTGAAGGATCGGTCGGATCTGCTCCTTCATACAGTAGTGGGAACGTGCGAAGTCGAAGATTTCTTCTCTCAGTTTAGGATTGGCAAGCCGAGCCACAGCTTGTGTCATCGCGCGCCCAATGTCAGACGGCTCAAGCGAGTTCGATAAGACAGCAACGCCCTGCTGTTCAAGCTGATCCAGATATCTCATTCTGGTGCCGAGTACCAAGAGACCACCATGCAAGTACTCTCCCACCTTGTTAGGTGCCGGCATTTTGGTTTCCAAAGCATCCTGTTCCCTAAGCAGGCACACACCGATTGAGGAAGAACTCTGGAGAGCGAGCATCTCCCGACGCGGTAGTAACGGCAGCAAGAAAATATCTTCGCGTCTTGGAGAGTCATCTGTTAGGTCGCGGATTTCCCGCGCGTAGGAATCCTCGCGAACGTTCGTCACTACCAGACACGCTTCTCGCGGCCAATGAACCACACTTTCAATCAGCTCTCGAATGGCCTGAGTCGGACTAACATTACCGGTGTTTATTGTGATCGGACGTCCTATGAATCTTTGAGGTAAAAGTCGGTCAAGTGTTTCTTTACGTCTTGATTCAATAGTACGGTAGAGGCTATCGTCGGGAGCATTAATGACGGTGGTTGGGATACGTTGAAGTTTGGCACGTCCTGCGAGCCAGCCTGAGCGCTCCGACGAAGGTGTGCTTACTAGAACAGCCTTTCCTAGTCTACGCAAAGCTCGAAAGTTACGAAGGTTACTCGCCGGAGAGTTAAAAAACCGGCGTCCAACTGGATAGTCATATGTTTCGAATGCATGGAAGATAACAGGGATCTTACCTTTCGAGACGCGAAGGGCTTCCAGAAAACTAAAAGGGCAAACAGAGATAATAGCGTCAGGCGGATGCTGTCGAACCCACATCTCAACCTGACGTCGATAATTTCGCCGAACTCTCATCCGAGCGAAGACCCCACCTCCGCTTATGCCACCCACATGTATTCGTATTCCGTTCCCTAAATCTTCTGCCGCAGCAGCTGGTGAAGCGTAGGAAAAGACGTCAACGTTCCATCCGCTCTCTTCAAGCACATTCGACATGGAGTAAATTGGAGCTAAGAAATCAGGATGGACTTGACTTAGAAACAGAATTCTCTTGCGACTTAAAGGAGCAACCATTTGATCTAAACCCAATATGTTCCGCCGGCCCGCCGTTGAGTCCTCAGGGCGATCTAGGTGAGCCCGACCTCGGTCGACACACGACTAGAATCTATCTGCCGAAATCCTCGTAACATGCGGTTTTCGTGGGCACAGACTGTTCTAACTGCTACAAATCCCACTGAGGCCGTGTGTGACCGAGCAAAACTTAACTCAGCAGTGCGCAAGATAGAGCTGTTCCTGCGTAGAAGTGATTTCACCTTTGCCGGTAAGAGTGATCCTCGATAGAGAGTTCCGACAATAAGCTCACGAAGCATACGAGGATAGTGTATGCCCGCAAAACCCATTTCCAGATGAGCTGAAAATACGTTCCAGGTATTTGACAGAATGATTGAGCAGCAGTCGAAACCGGAACTAACGAGGAGTTCATAGACTCCAAGAGGCGACTGATGAAAATACGATATATGGAATGGCTCATTGAAAGCAATTGAGCCGACAAAAAGCGCCCCTTGCTTTGTCACCCTGGCAGCCTCGGTCATTGCGACGTGCGGGTTCTTAACGTGCTCAAAAGCCGCAGACGTAACCACCAGGTCAAAACTTTCATCACTAAAAGGTAGTAAATGTGCATCGGCCAGAGCGTCCGGCGCATTTCCGTCGATGTCTATTCCTGTATGGTGGTAACCGAGCAGGCTTAGTGGCTCTTTAAAACGCTGCCGAGCGATCCCACAACCCAAATCAAGGGAGCGACCTCCATCCGGTGCCTTTGGGATGGACTGCATCATTGAGTACTCTGTCGATTCCCAGTCTTCCGTGGTAGGAAACTCAAGTGCTTTTTCTGGCCACCCCACTCGCACTCGCTCCCAGGAAAAACGGGCCCAGGCGGGATCATAAGAGTATCGAAGAGTAAATTCACAGGGAGTTTTTGGTCGGAAATCAGGCTGGCCGGACGCTGTTACCGGATAGTCCTTCCGACAAACAGTGCAGGTTAGAGAGCGTTGATTAGCTTCCAGATCGGACAGGCAGAATGGACAAACCCACCCTTGCGTCCTTTCTGCAGCTTCGCTTAACACTCTGGCTCTTGCAGTGATTTCCACTTCTTCGAGCTAGCTAACAGTTAATAGGCTATGACTAGTCCCAGGCAATTGCTCGTTGTCACTAAACGCCTTGTGCAGAGCACTTAGGTAGAGTTCACGAGCCTTCGCTACCACGCTTGACCATGTGAAATCGCTAGCCGCTAGACTGCGGGCTGCAAAGCGTGCTTCTGGCCCTCTCTGGCGCACCCATTCAACCACCCGCCGCGCCTCGGCTTTTATCTCGCGGGGAGGTTGTCCTGCCGTAGCTACTGTTAGTCCGGCACCTAAATCTACGAAATTCGCTGGCACACCGCCGGTACCTTGCTCTACCACAAGGGGAAGACCCGAAGCCAAATACTCGCCAACCTTAGTGGGCTGAGAAACGACATTGACTACGGTAGGCAGACGTAGCAGTAAACCCACATCAGCTCCGGTAAGGGCTTCTCTTACCATAGGCTGCGGCAGCGTTTCGACAACAGTTCGTTTTGGATCGAGTGCCGCGACTTTCACCAGGGCACACATCTTTTCATATTCAGGTGTCAAAAGAATGACTCGTACATCGCCAGCAACTTCTAGAGCAGCATGCATGAAAGGCAGCACCAGATCTTCGACATGCTGGTAAGAGGCAGTTGTACCCGAGTACAAAAGAACGGGTCCCTCGCCTGCGCCCCACCGCGTTCGTACCGACTGGCGCTTCCCATCATCCGTAATCTCTTTGACACAACACGGCACTACTGCAGTGTCTTCTGCTCCGCCCGCTTCTCCAATTAACCATTCCTTCAATCGTTGGCTAACTGTTGTCACCGCATCGGCATTGCGAGTGGCCCAACGCAGAGTGTTCATGGCCTCGAGGTAATTCTCGCGGTCTTGTCCGACAGCGATAGACGGCTCCTTTATCCCACGATGGTATAGGAGTTCAATTGGCCAGGCCCCACGGACGTCTAAGAGGACTGCGTCTGCGCGATGGGCCGCTCGCAATTTCATACCCCAGCTGAACGCCGACTCTCCTCGACAGTGATAGACCACCGGCAGGTCGCCATAGTTGAATTCCCTTAGCCGCATTGCACGTGATATTGCGGGCCACGAGTTCAAACGTCCGATTCCGCCGATAAAGTGAATCTTAACGTCAGGGCATCTGTCACGCAGGTTCTTAATGGTTGCCCGATGAATCCCTTTAAGAACTGTGCGCATCGGCTCGATAACGAATACGCCAACTTTTCGAGGGGAACCGGGGCCACGCGTTTCTGCCTGCACCTGCGCGTGATCAAACACCTGGCTTGCGACTAAGGGTGTCGCAAACTCACCTCCAGTAACTACGTGAATGAGACTGTACTCGCCCATGTGTTTAGTGAAGGCTAACGGTTCCGCGTAAGTGTTGTACGAGCCTGCCGGCATTCTGGCGGGGAGTTCCGACCCTTTCTGCAGCCTTTCTCGCTCCCTTTGGTGTGGCTGAACCCTGTCCACTAAAAAGCTGACGAAGGCCCAGTTCGAGGCGCTCTGTATTACCGGCAGGAATAAGCCATCCAGCCTCTTTGTCCACGACCTCTGAATGCCCTCCAACATCCGTCACTACGACGCGAAGGCCGCTGGCGAGTGCTTCCAGCAGCGAGAGCGAAAGCCCTTCCCGATGACTTGGTAAAACGAATCCATTACATGAGCGATACACTGCCGGCAGGTCATCGGGGTGAACCGATCCGATCCAGTGAACACGATTTTCCATTTTATGACGTTTGATCAGAGACTCAGGCTGAATAGTGCCATCCCCCAACGCTCCCACAAGCAATAAATCCCAGTCCGGATGATCTTCGGCACAACGGGCAAAAGCGTCCAAAAGTTCCTCATGACCCTTGGCTCGTTCGATACGAGCAACACAGAGTAAAAGCCGGCGACCTGCATGCTGCCCAAGACCAGCTGGAATTCTAAACGACGAAGCCTCGGCAGCATTAGAAGGAATGAATAGGTCTGTATCTACGCCCCCATAAACAACAAACCAGTCATCTTGGCGCATTCCCCACTTAACTGCGTCACACGCCATTTGGCGGGAACATGACACTAGTACCTGCGCACGACTCAGTGCGTTCTGCAAAAGGTTTGCCCAGTCCGGTTTCTGTTCCGGCCACGCATGAATATCATCGCCCCAAGTCATGATCGCTACAGGAAGACCCAAGCGCTTACCAACCTCGACCGCATGTACGCCATCCATCAATGCAAAATGAGCCAACAGGATGTCAGGTCGCCAGGTGGTGGAACGTACCCATCGCTCAAAAGCGTCTGCGATCCGATCCAGGGCTGTTCGCTTTAGGAAGAATCGGCTTGGCCTGGGTGAAAACACTATTGGATGAGCGATGCGCACATCATCCAGAATCTCAAGCATATTGAGACGCCGCTCTCGTGCTGATCGCCAAACTGGATCCGGCAAAAAGTTCGTAAGTTTCCCCGGATGCCAATCTGATGTCTGGGCCACAATTACTTCAGCCCCAAAGTGATGAAATTCTTTGTGTAAACGATGAATGAAGATACCGTCGTAGGGCTGACTTTTTGTTGGGTACAAAGAAGAAATCGACAGCACACGCAACGGACGGACATAACGGCAGTCAGATATCATAGGTATGACCGGCGGATGTCCTTGTAAGATCGAGAGCTCTTAGCGACAGTTCGCGCGCTGCCGAAAACCTAGCCTCATGGGCCCGAAAGATTTGCGTTGGTTTACAGGCGAGACTGACTGAAGCAATAGTTCCCGCTACCGTCTTTAGTCGCTGCATCTTTCTTTCAATTGAATAAACTGATCTAAGACTACGGACCCATGAAAGAACATCGCCAATCCAGAGGCTTAGGTTGCCAGAATGTGCGACGTGGTTTGCCAGATAACAATTGGCTGAGGCTGGACGTCCTTTCATGTTCCAGAGTTTGAGAAGTATTACGGATTGGGCCCAGTTTTGCCGAACAACGTCGGGCCTTCGTAAGTCTTCTACCGACGAGATTGAATCTGGTGAACCCACTCGGTAAAGTACTAATGCTGGAGTTGTCATGATACGCAACGCGATTCCAGACGCATGTAAGCGTGTCCAAAGATCAAAATCTTCGACGGCTCGAAATAGCGACGACTCATCCAAACAACCTACTTCTCGTACTGCGGACGTCCTAACCATGACGGATGAGTTGACAATGGGACTGCCTTCAAGCAAAGGATCAACGGTCTGAACAGATTCACAAGCCGCACTAAGAGGCTTAGCCTCACCAATGGAGTCTCTTCCCAGCGCGCGAAATCGAATCGCGGGACTCGCTACAAAATCCCAGTGCTGAGTGCCGGTAACCTCAAGTTGCCTTTCCAGCTTTGCTGGATGCCAAAGATCATCATCGTCGAGGAAAGCTACCCACTCCCCTTTGGCTTCTCTTATTCCTCGGTTTCGTGGCCCTGCCGGTAAGCCGGATCGGCCACCTTCAATCAGACGAAATCTGTCATCAGAGGCAGACCTGGCATGTACCAAGGCAACAGTTGAGTCATTGGATCCATCATCACAAACAAGGCACTCCCAGTTCTTGAACGTTTGATTAGCCACACTGTCGAGGGCCTGGGTAAGCAAGTCTGCTCGGTTATAGGTAGGCACAATGACCGACACTCTGACGCTACTCAATGCCATGTTGCTTCCACAGTTAGTGAACAAAACTCCTCGGACGTTCGGATCTCTATTGCCGCACCGGGCAATCGCGTTTCACCAGATCGCACTTGTCTAATATCTCTGAAGCCTGCCGCTTTAAGGTGGTCCTTAAAATCAGCAAGACTCCAGATGAACTGATGCCCATGACCATGGAATGCCCAATTAATTACCTGGCTTGGATGCACGAGTGTTCCAGGAGGGAAATCACCTATCTGTTCGTACACCCTCATAAGCTTCTGCCAACCGTTGTTATTAGCCGAGTTTACGATCCAGTCAAAGTTCGGCGTACTGCACCTGAAGATCCCGCCAGGCCGTAGTACGCGACCAGCCTCCCTACAAAAATGAATGCCTGCATTGAGAGAAATGTGTTCTATGAAATGCTCCGAAAAAACAATCTCGAGCGAATCCTGCTCAAATGGCAAGGTGGCATTTTCATCCCACCAGATCTGGAGGTCCGACGCCTCACTCGCATCCAAGTTCCACCAATTGGGTTCAAGATGGCTGCCACACCCCATATTGAGCCGAGGCAATCGCTTTGTGTTTCCAGAAACTGCAGCGGGCAAGCGAAGCGCGCGCGAACGCTCGGCGGCAAATGCCTCACTTCGCAATCGCTCAGATCTTGCAGCGTACCTAATGGCTAAACCATATGGCACCAGATCGCGAATGAAGCTCCGAATTGCCGCATCTCTCTTTCCATGCCAGTGATTCTTCATATCCCTTCTCATTCAAACAGAGACATCTTTCAGCGTTTTTGCTCTTAGCCACGCAACCTCATTCCACTCAAGCGGTTGATGATTTGCCAACGACCGATCGATTCTGTCTTGGCCGGCATAGTCTTGGAGGTAGGGATATTCCTCGCAGATTGAACGCTCAACAGTATGGAGGTAGACAACTTCGTCCCGTGATTGAGGCCCCAGGCATGACCGCAACAATCTGGCTTCATCAAAATAATTCCCATCGAAATATTTCAAATTACAGTCAGATTCAACGGCCCCCCAGTTAACCACGTCATATGTCGATGTCGCGGCAGCAGGTACACGCTGACCGCGCATAACGTGCCAGAGCCAGCGTTTAATGTGGTACGCGAGTGGCTGTTTCAACTTGTGAGTTCCATTCAAGTGAGGCCAGGGTGGGCCACTGTGAATGCGCACTTGAGCTTCGGGCGGCATCACATCGTGGATATGAACCAGATCGGTATTTCGGAGTTTGGGAATCAACTTGGTCAGATACCAACGTGCCATGTCTGCGGAGTGGAGTGAATCAATGAAAAGAACGTCTACCGGTCCCGCCTCCAGTAATTGCGGGACAATATGCTTGCAGTCACCATGGTGAAAGCGCACGAACTTATCAACATTCAATTCTGCCCATCGCTGATGAGCCTCAGTTATCGCATGGTCATCGATATCAACTGTTTCAATAACTCCCTGTTCGTTCGCCCTAAGTGCCAAAGCGCTGAAACAGGTGCTATATCCGGAGCTGGTCGAAAATTCTATGATTCGCTGAGGCCTGGTCTCTCTAATCAGGCAATAGAGAACGATACCTGAGAACCAATCGTATTGGCCGGTAGTAGGAAACAAAACCTGATCATAGCGATGCTCTGGCAACCAAAGTAGTTTGTCGCACTCCACAAACCAGTTCTTCAGTGAAGTCGCTATTAGATTCAGCATCGACCCCGCCGGGCCGCCGTTGATGCTGATGGGTCTCAAACTGAGGCTCCTACCTCTAAACGAGTTGGAAGGACCTCCCAGGAAAAGACAGGTGCTGTTAGGCCTTTCTTCAATGCAAGATTCGGGCTTCCATCCCAGGTCTGCTCCTCAACCAATATCCAAGTACAGTCTGGCAGGTGATCGATCAAGATGCCGCCACTAATTAATGCCAGTTCTATCGAGTATCTTCCAGGTAGGAGGTTGGCTGACCCGACATCCACCGACACGGAGCATGTCCCTTCTTCGTCTCCATTGAATCGCAAACCGACATCACAAGAATGCAACGTGAAAACTTCCTGCCCAGTGTCTGACCGAACGCCAATTCCTGCGATCACGTCCACGACCCCCCTGCTAAGCCGAAACGAGAAACTCATTGACCAGGGTTCGCCAAAGGCTACAACCCAGGGAGCACTGAGCCCATGAGGTATGAGTCTTTGAAAACAGACTTCTTCAATCCGTCCACCTTCTGACGTCCAGCCCCGTGGACTTAGCAGAAGATCGATACGATCGGGAGCTTCGGTACTATTGGAATTCATCGAACATAGGTACTCTCGAATGACTTGTGAAGGTTGGCCTATCTGCTTAATCTGTCCATCCGAGAGTGACATGACCCTGTCACACAAACCCTCAACCGAGGGCAGGTGGTGACTCACGAATAACGTCGTTCGCCCCCTCCGCATTCCGGAGCGAAGAACACCCAGACATTTTTTCTGGAATGCGGCGTCGCCGACGGCAAGGACTTCATCCACGATTATCACGTCAGCTGAAAGATAGGCTGCCACGGCGAAAGCCAATCGCAATTTCATCCCACTTGAGTAATGCTTGATTGGTGTTTCGCAATACTCGGAAACCTCGGCGAACTCGACAATCTCGTCGAATTTTGCGGAAATCTCGGACTTATTCATCCCCAGCAGAGCGCCATTTAGATAAATATTCTCGCGGCCGGTCATCTCTGGGTGCATGCCTGTTCCGACCTCGAGCAGTGCGGCTGTTGAGCCATACACAGTCGCTCTACCTCGCGTGGGAATGGTGATGCGGGAAAGGATCTTCAAAAGGGTGCTCTTACCCGAGCCGTTACGGCCGATAATGCCGAGCACTTCCCCCTCTTCGACTTCAAAACTCACATTGTGTAAGGCGTCCTTTTCTACCCGCTTGTGTCGCCCGTCAGGCAGCTGCGTGTTGATCCAAAACGATTTGCAAAGGTTTTCCGCTCTAATAGCAATACTCATGAAGGAAATAGATAACCGCGGCTGGGCCGTTCAGAAGGTATAACTCTGGTCTTAGGGTCTAAGACAAATGATGTCATCATTATCGGCAATCGCGCGCCCAGAAACACTCCGCATGTTCCAGCCAAATTGATGAAGCTTGCTACGAAGTTGTTCAGCCGACGAACCAGCATCCTTTAGTGCCCAGGCGCAACTCTCAATAACTGCCCAACGCGGCAACGCTGCTGAAAGGGTCTCCTTGAGACCGTCTAACACATGCGGTTCCCACCCTTCCACGTCCAGGACTATCCCATCTAATCGCCTGATCTCCTTCTCGCGAAGAACATCATCGCCAGTCCGCACAGTGACGTTGATGCGCGCGTCTGCCTGGTGTGGGGCGGCAAATGATGAATGTCCCGCTGTATCTGACGCCCACAGTTCAAGCGTGACATTTTCGGATCCAAGGCCCACTGAGCAAAGTTCCGCCGCGCATTCTTTATTCAGCTTGAGATTGTCAGAACACTTGAGAGCTACTCGCGGATCCGCCTCGAAGCCAATTACTCTTCCCTGGGGGCCAATGACACGGGCTAGCGCTAACATCACGTACCCAAGTTGTGCGCCTGCCATAAGTATCGTATCGCCTGCTTGCGCCAATCCTTGTACGGCTGACAACACACGCGGCTGGTAGACTCCGAAAGCCATCTCCGCTTGAAAGGGATCGGCTGTTTCAAGGAACATCCGTAGTCCTTTGCCTGGACCAACCAAGTCAAGAACGCCAGACGTGGGGAAGTGATTTGATAGAGTGCGCGCGACCCTAACCCCACCCCGGGGCAGAGTGGAAACTAACCTCCGCAATACTCTTGAACTGCTCAACCTCTGCGTGTAATTGCGTTGTCGGTTTTGACCAATTCCCATCGAACTATTCACTCATAGAACGTCAATAAGCTGCGCCTGAGTTCTTTCGAAAAACCAGATACCAGCAACGAAGATACATGCGGATAGAGCAAGTGCGATCCACACCAGCTCCCAGGAGTAAGGCGATGTGCCGATGATTCCGGAACGAAATCCATCGACTAACCCGGTGACTGGATTTAGCAAGGCGAAAAGCCTAATCCTCCGAGGCACTGCCGAGATCGGGTAGAGCACCGGCGAGACATACAACAAGACTGTCATCAAGAGCGGCAGCCCATGCTGCACGTCGCGAAAGCGCGCATTAATTGCACCCAGCAGCGAGGCGAGACCCACACTCAGCAAAGCAATACCGGCAAGAGTTGGTAGCGTCAACCAGATCATGGAAGTGATCGGCCGTCGATAGACAAGCATCGCGCAGACCAAGAGCACCAGAGTGATCCCAGCGCTAGCGAGAGCTGAAGAGCTGGCGGCAAGCACGGTGTACAAACGCGGAAAATAGACCTTAGTGACAATGCCTTGAGCGTTGACGAAAGCCGGAGTTCCCATCATTACGGTCTGCTGAAATAGGTTGAAAGGAAGCAACGCGGCCAGCACGAACAGCGGATAGGGGACAGGTGAGGCAACATGAGTTACGCCTCCAAAAACCATGGTGAAGATACCAACCTGCACCAACGGTTGAATGACCGCCCAGGCGAGACCCAATGATGCCTGCTTGTATTTGCCGCGTAAATCACGCGCAGAAAGCGCAAGGAGTGTGTTGCGATAGCCCCACAACTCACGAGACGGATGGCCGCGGTCCAATCTCGTGGGCCACACGCGGGCGCCGGATCGCTTCATCCATGTGAGGCGCTTCTCCCGTTTTCTGCAGTTATGCTGATCCAGCTTCCCATAGAAAAGATGAGCCACGGGGCAAAGCTGAAGCGTATGAGCCTAGACATCATTTGCTTGAGTGTGGTTGAAGTCCCAAAACAACGCCTTCTTCCTGAGTCAGTGTTGGCCGACACGCGGTTCCTGGTTGTGGTCGCCGCGGATTGAGTAGAAACCCGCGATTACGTCGACCACGGTTGCCAAACTTCCTTCAGGCAACTCTGGATAGATTGGCAGAGCCAGCGCCTCGCTCGCCGCACGCTCGCTTACAGGAAACTGCCCGCTCCGATAACCCAGGTCATGAAAGCATTCCTGCAAATGCAGCGGAACGGGATATAAGATCTCCGCACCAATTCCCCGAGCTTTGAGATGGGCCAACAGGTCGTCGCGGTAGGCGCAGCGAATCACAAACTGATTGTAGATGTGGCGAGAGTCCGAGGCTTCGAGCGGGATGGCAATCGGCTGCGAGTCGGAAAGAGTCGTCGTTGATGAATCGTTGGCAATCAGACCGGCTAGTTTCAAGAGAGGACGATAGTTGGCTGCGTTGCTCTGCCGGGCAGCAGTCCAATCATCTAAGTGTTTCAACTTGACGCGCAGCACTGCCGCCTGCAGCGCGTCAAGTCGGAAGTTGCCGCCAATCACTTTGTTGTAATACTTTGGCCGATAGCCATGGCTGCGCAGGATTCTGATCTGGTCGGCCAGGGTTGAATCATTCGTAGTGACCATTCCTCCATCGCCAAAACCTCCAAGGTTTTTCGACGGGAAAAAGCTGAAACATCCCAGGTCTCCAATAGAACCAGCTCGCCTGTCTTTATACTCGGCTCCGATAGCCTGCGCCGCGTCCTCAATGACGTGGAGGCGGTTCTTGCGGGCTATCTTCATTATGGGAACCATGTCAGCCATCTGACCGAATAGATGAACCGCAACGATGGCTCGGCTGCTTCGATTGCCACCGGATCTATGTTGTAAGTCGTGGGGTCAATATCGACAAAGACCGGCAAGGCACCCAAACGCGCGATAGCACCGGCTGTCGCAAAGAAGCTGAAGGGCGTAGTGATTACTTCGTCTCCTGCCTCGATCCCAATCGCCATCAGCGCCACGAGTAGCGCGTCAGTACCAGATGACACACCAATGCCAAATTCACATTGTGAGTACGAGGCAATCTCCTCTTCCAACGCTTCGACTTCCGGACCGAGAATAAAGTTTTGCGATTCGATCACGCGGTCCAGCGCCTCGCGGACCTCGTCTCGAATAGTGGCGTACTGCGCCTTGAGATCGAGAAGCGGGACATTTATCGAAGGTGTGAGGGGAGATAGAGCTGGTTTAGTAGATGACATGGTGAACCTCTAGTAACCATCCGGAGATTTCGCAGATTACACAGATTAAGAAAGGCATTAGGCAGGTGCAGGAGGTATGAGGAAAATTAAGATGCGTTACTAGCATCTTCCAGCAATCTCAAGCTCAGGGTACGTTGACAGACAAGCTTGCATACTCTTGTACCTACTGCCTATTGCCTTTCTTAATCTGCGTAATCTGTGGATTGATCAATGAGAAAGCGACCGATCCTCGGGCCAATCGAGACTGCACGACTCAATCTCCTGATAAGGCCAGTGAGTCTCAGGCTTCAGACATGGGAGGCGCTTCTGGCGTTTTCTGTAATCATCGTCATCCACCTTCCCATACAGAGGATGCGCCACGGGGCAAAGGAGAAGGGTATTCGTCCCGAAATCATTTGCTCGAGCATTTTTGTGACCCGATCGGGATAAAAAATGTCTGAGGTCGCGTCGAGAGCTTTTGCGATGGCGCTGCGAAACCAATCTGTCGCTGTTTCCTGCAACCAGACTTGTTCGGGCGTCACGAAGCCCATTTTGTCGCGACGATTGCGAACGGCCTCCGGCAAGACACCGTGCATCCCCTCGCGCATTACCCGCTTGGTTACGCCTTCGCGCAATTTAAAATGGTCCGGAAGGCCGGCCAGAAATTCAACTAGCCGATAATCTAAAAAGGGCACACGCGATTCGATGGACCATGCCATGGAGTTGCGATCCTCGTAACGAAGCAGCACCGGCAGCGATGTCTCCAGAGTCTGACGGAGCAGACTATCATTCAGGTCGCGTGGCGCGGCTTTACCGGAAAGGGAAGGCGCATCCAGCTTGAGCCATTCAGGATTACCGGTAACAGTTTTGAGTCTCGCGGGAAGCAAATAGTCCACCACCGGGACCAGATTGCGTATCGCAAGCAGGCTCTGCGCCAGCGGCCAGACTCGGTGTTTCTTGCGAAAGGCAATCGCTTCCGCCAACGCCCTTTTCCCCGAGAGACGCCGCAACAATCCCGTTAGCAAAGCTGTATCGTTCCCTCCGTAACCGGCCAGCTGCTCGTCGCTCCCCTGACCATCGAGCATCACTTTCAAACCCGCCTCGGCGGCGCCGGAGAAAACACACCACTGGCTGAACTGACTGGTTGAACCATACGGCTCATCCATGTACCAGAGGTTGTCATCAAAATCCTGCTGCAGGCGTTCGACTGTCGGCCACACGCGAACCGGAGTTGCCCTGGTTTGCTGCACGACCTGCTCGGCGAAGCGCCATTCATCATAGCGCTCGTCCTCAAAGCAAGCAGTAATGGTAATTTGGTTGGCATGACCATTTCGTCCGGCCAGCACTTTGTGTGCGAGGCAAACAATCGCAGAGGAGTCGAGTCCGCCTGAGAGACACGACCCGATCGGAACGTCAGCTCGCAGACGAAGGCGAACACTTTCGTTGAGTAACGCCTGAAAACGCACGGCGGCGTCAACCTCTGAGCCTTTCCATGGCTCAGGTTGCAAATGGTACCAGCGCGTGATCTCAACTCTTGGTTCCGCAGTGTTGAGATTCACCACTGCACGCTCTCCTCCTCGCAATTGCCGAATATTCTGATCGAAGGTGTGCGAACTGTGGTCTAGCAACCCTGCGGCAAGATAATCACGGGCGGTGCGCGGGTCCAGTTGGGGTGAAAAATCCGGGAGAGAACGAATCTGCTTAATTTCAGACGCAAAGACAAGCTGCTTTCCGACATACGCCCAATAGAGAGGCTTGACACCAAAGCGATCGCGCACCACATGAAGGGTTCCGCCTTCGCTGGGGTCGAGCAGAGCAAATGCGAACATTCCATTCAAGCGTTGCAGGCAATCCGCTCCCCACTCGGACCATGCCGCCAACAGCACCTCGGTATCTGTCTGGGAAGCAAACGAATACCCTTTCTGCTCCAGTTCTCGCCGCAGTTCAACATAGTTATAGATCTCACCGTTATAGACAACGGCGAGTGATTGGGCAGGGTGCACCATAGGCTGATGTCCCGCAGGCGAGAGATCAAGAATAGAGAGGCGGCGATGACCAAATGCAACTTGATAGCTTATGAGCTGAGGCAGATTCACGAGTTGGTGAGCTTCTCGGGACGCAGGTGCGGTCGCATCGCCGGCATAGATCTTCGTCGACGATCCGGATCGCCAAAGGAGGTACCCCTCATCATCTGGCCCGCGGTGGCTGACTGCGTTGGTGGCCGCGACCAGCTCCTCGCTAGTGGTTGCTCCCGCCTCTTTATTCCGGACCAGGGATAGAATGCCACACATCAGTTCGCGAGTTTATTGAGGAAGGTAAATGGGCTATCAGACAGTGGCAGATTGCTCAGAATCCGCATCCGGCCTGTAGTATTCCTGGTGATAATACTTTTGGTAGTAATAGTAATCCTGAGACCGTAAATTGACGTTGTTCATCACGACGCCGCATATTTTTGCACCGACCTCCTGCAACATTTGCTGAGAGCGTCTGACAATTCCGCGCGAGGTCTTGCCGCCGTGGATAACCAGCAACACACCGTTCACCATTGAGGAAATCAATGCGCCATCGGTAAAGTTAGCTATCGGTGGGGAATCTATTACGACATGATCAAAAGTAGATTCCAGGACGGACATAAGCCGGCGCATCTGCTCCGAGGCTAGAAGTTCCGCGGGGTTGGGTGGAATCGGGCCCGAGGGAAGCAAATAGATATTGCTTTCCGCGCTCTGGTCGATCGTGCTCAAAATCTCTGCCTCGCTCAAATTGCTCGACAAGATAGTGCTGAGGCCTTGCTTGTTTCCCACATTGAATATCGAGTGGATGCGAGGTCGCCTCATATCGGCATCCAGGATCACCACCTTGGCACCCGTTTGCGCCAAACTCAATGCCGTATTAACGGACGTCGTGGTTTTCCCTTCACCAGGCACACTTGAAGTGACCAGCAGTGTTTTCGGCGGACTTCCGGCGGTTGACAGTAATACTGAGGTTCGTAACTGCCGGTACGACTCAGCCAGGGCTGAACGCGAGTCGCAGTTCATTAGTAGTTCCCCACGATCATGTCCATTACCGTTGCTTGCTTTGCCGTTGCCGTTACTTGCTTTCCCGTTGCCATTGATTGATTGCAGTGCTTTCGCTTTGAAGGGAAAGAATTTTCTTCGCGAGTAACCCGCAACCGAAGGAATGACAGCCAGCGAAGGCAAGCGGAGATACGTCTCTACGTCTTCGGGAGACCTTACTGTGTCGTCCATATACTCCAACAGCAGCGCGAGCGCGATGCCGAAAGCGAGGGCGAAGACAAAGGCCATAAAAACGGCTTGCAAGCGCTTAGGTCCAATGGGAACCTTAGGCACAGAAGCGTAGTCTTCGATGTGGATATTATTTGGCGTCCCCGCCAACATCACATCATTCTCTTTGGATCGTTGTAAGAGATCGTTGAGGAGAGATTTATTCGTGGCGATCTCTTGTTCGATAATGCGGTAATTGATAGCGGCCTCGTTCTGTGTCACAGTTTCCGCGCGTTGCCTGGCGAAGGCGTCGCTCAATGCCTTCTCACTGGCCAGGTCTTGCCGGAATTTGATCTCCAATGCAGCCACAACACTAGTCTTGGCCCGTTCATGAGCCTCTAATATCTGTATTTGAAGTGTTTCGATCTGCTTGGCGACTTCCCTGACTTCGGGCCATTGTTCCGTGTTTTCCACCAACAGCTGAGAGTACTTCTGCTTGAGATCCGCAAGCTGCTTCTCACTCTCTGCCCTACTCTTATTCTCGTTTTCTGCCAGTACATCGGCAGCACCTGGTTGGAGACTCTGCCGGTAAGCGGCCTCAGCGATCTTCCGTGTATTCTCCGCCTCCAACAATTGCTTATTAAGACCCGTCAGGCGATCCACAACCATATTTTGACTGGAATCCAAGGTCAAAATCTGTCTATTCTTCGCATAATTAAGGAGTTGTTCTTCGCCTGTACGGATTTGACTCTGCAGTTCCGCCACTCGTTTCTGCAAGAAATCTCCGGTTGTGCTCGTAGTTTGGGTCTTCTTTTCAAGATTATTGTAGACAAAAACATCGGAGGTAATGTTGACGATCTTGGCTGCCAGTTCTGGATCCGAATGAGTGCACATGATCTCAATCAATCGGGTTCCTCGGATCTGCTTCACGTTGACAATATTCTGAAGCGAAGACACAGAAGGTTGCAGCCTGTTAACTTCCCCAATGTCTTCGGGTGCGCTGATTGAGCCTGGTGTAATTCTGAACGATTCTTTCCGAACCTCGTTGGGTTTCTTATCGTCAACCGCCTTCTTGCGGATTCCCAGCGCCTGAAGTATGGCCGGCCAGGTGGAAACCGCTCTTGACGAATCAGGATGAAGGAAGCTTTGATTGTGCTCAAGATCAAGCACCTTAACTACTCGCCGCAATAATGAGTTGCCGGTTAGAATCTCGAGCTGAGTATTGAAATAGGCAGGATCATTGTTCTGAGCCAGAATTACTGCTCCACTTCTGGTGCCCGAGATCGCCGGGTTGGTATTTTCGAGATCCACCTGCACCCTGGTTGCAGCTGTATAGATATCCGGCTTTCGTGCCATATAGATGGAGCTGCCTGCAAGCGCCGCCACCACGATGACGAATATCAGACCCAGATGCTTGCGGACGGCGCGCCAATAATCGCGCAGATGAATCCCGCCCGCACTAACATCCAAAGGTGCGTATGACATGGTAGGAGGTGGCAATGAAGATCCCGGCTTATAGCCATTGCCAAGCTCACCATTCTTATTCTGGATTAGGACATCCAGCATCCTAACCAGTTCTGACGATTCGTTTGCCATATTATGTAGGTCTCAAGGTATTACTCGCAGTGGGAGTTGGGTGGCGGTCCCGAGCAGACCACGAAGAAGGCTTTTGGCGCCCGATATGGGCACGTCCACAATATCGTTGGCCAGGAGGGCGACGTCTTCGGCTTTTTTCTTATCGATGGCGCCGAGATCGACGATAATCTCCTGCTTTCCAACGCCGCCAGGGCTCTGCCGAACTATTCGCACTTTGTCTCTTTTGGTGCTGGGAGCCGTGCCGCCGGCTATGGCGATGGCCCGCGAAACTGTGAGCGGCTCAGTTAGCGGAATTGCCATCGGCCTCAGGACATTGCCTACTATGTAGACTTGATCCGCAGCCAGCACCTGCACGACGTCGCCCGGTTGCACATAAGGATTCGCTTCCGCGATGCCTCGCAGGGTGTCACTCAGCTTATAGACGACCAGGCCCAGATCGTCCTTTACGGTTTGCTCATTCGCTTTCTCGCAAAGCGCTGAAATTGGCGCATGCACAACCTGCACTGTTTGCCCCGCATTTTCAGTTGGCCCCCCTGCGAGGCTCAGCAACTCCAGCAATCGGACCTTTCGCTGCAATTTGAAATTTGAAGCGGCTCGCACGGCCCCGGTGACTGACACCGGCTGCGATTGAAACTCCTTAACGAATACGTCGACATGCGGGTCGCGCTTGTATTTCAAATAGAGTTTGGCAATGTTCGTGGCCAACTCGCCTTCGG
>Ga0193717_1000668_pt1 | contig 21882 bp, 20 predicted proteins | sample U2c2metaG_FD_145900 | JGI IMG/M metagenome (GOLD analysis project Ga0193717, IMG submission 145900) | Soil microbial communities from a riparian zone of the East river system, Colorado, United States - U2c2 | ecosystem: Environmental > Terrestrial > Soil > Riparian zone | place: USA: East River...
TCGGCACCTTCCCCCGCAAGCGGGGGAAGGGAAGCGCTTATAGGGTGGGCCTTGGCCCACCGGCTTTGGCTCTTCGGGGTCCCCCTTGGGCGCGGCGAGGGCGCGGAGGAAAAAGCCCGGCAGGGTGGCCGGCAGGAGGCCGGCCAGTTCGCTGTCAGGCCATGGATGGCCTGTCAGCGAACCTCCGTAGCGGCCTCGCGCAGTCGGCCATCGGCCGACCGCGCCCGCGGGGGTGCCCTTCTCTTTGGTTACTTTCTCTTGGGCAAGCAAGAGAAAGTGACTCGCTCGCCATGGATGGCGAGTGAAAAACACACGGACGTGAGGCGGTTGTCGCGAAGAACGCACCAGAGCAAAGCAAAGGCACTGGGTCCCGGCCTTCGCCGGGATGACGAAGTGCGTGGGTGTTCGCCGAGAGGAGAGGAGAACCAACACCATCCCCACCCAACCCTCCCCTTGAAGGGGAGGGCTAAAGCGAAGCGATGGGCAAATCCCAAATGTTAGGCTGAGCCCCCAATCCCAAACCAAAAAAACCCCGAGAGATCAGATGGACCTCATCCTCGTCCGTCATGGCGCCGTCGAGGCGCCGTTGGGACTGTGCCTCGGGCACACCGATGTTTCGCTGTCCGCCGAAGGCTTCATGGCGACGCAGAGTCTGGCGGCGAGCTGGGATCGTTCGCCGCCGCGGTTTCTTTTCTCCAGCGATCTGAAACGCGCGCAGCAGTCGGCGCAGGTGTTCGCGGCGCGTTTCGCCATCGAGCCGCTGACCGATCCGCGCCTGCGCGAAGTCGACCTCGGTGCCTGGGATGGCAAGCGCTGGGACGAGATCGCCGCGTCCGACGCCGCGCGCTACCGCCACTGGGCCGACAACTGGGTGATCCAGGAGGCGCCCGGCGGCGAGAGTTTCGCCGACCTGATCCGGCGCACCGGCGCCTGGCTGTCGGCGCTGCTCGGCTCGACGCGCGAAGACGACTGCGTGCTCGCGCTCGCGCATGCGGGATCGATCCGCGCCCTGCTCTGCCATGCGCTCGGCCTGCCACCCGCGCGGGCGCTCGCGCTGACGGTCGATCATGCGCATGCGAGCCACATCGCCTATCGCGTCGGGCAGTTCGAAGTGCGCTACATGAACGCGCCGCGCTTTCCGCTGGACCGCTGAGCCGCTGCCGGCCCGCGTGGCATCGATGCGGTTCGGCTAGAATGTGAACACGCTCGATCAAGGATGCATCCATGACCCTGACCAACCCGCAGCGGGCCGGCATTTTCGCGATCCTCGCGATCGTGATGGTGGCGACGCGCGTCAATCACTTCTCCGCGCTGCCGGATGCGTCCTGGGCGGTCTTCTTCGTCGCCGGGTTTTACCTGCGCGGCTCGCTGCGCTGGGCATTTCCGTTGCTGATCGCGCTCGCCGTGCTGATCGACTTCATCGTGATCACCGGCCAGGGCATGAATTTCTGGAGCCACTACTGCGTCTCGCTCGCCTACTGGTTCCTGCTGCCGGCGTATTTCACCTTGTGGTTCGCCGGATCGTGGCTGCGGCAGCGCTACGCGGGTCTGCACGTGCGTGAGCTTGCGTTGTTCGCGGCAGCCGCGCTGGTTGCGGTCAGCTTGTGCTACCTGCTCTCGAACGGCAGCTATTACTGGCTCAGCGACACCTGGCTGTCGGCGGGCAAGGTGCGCAGCTTTGGCGGGTGGGTCGAGAATCTCGGTGACTGGTATCTGCCGTATCTGCGCACGAGTGCAATGTATCTCGGTATTGCGGCGGTGTTGCATATCGGTGTGACCCTGGCAGCACGCGCATTGCAAGGAGCGCCGCAGTCGGTGGATACGCGGTCAATGCGCGGTTGAGTCGCGAACACCATCCCACCCAATCCTCCCCCTGAAGGGGAGGGCTTAAAGAGTCGCGATTCGCTTGGGTAATCGTCTTTCCAAGATCTATACGAAGACCGGCGACGACGGCACGACCGGCTTGGGCGACGGCACGCGCGTGGCCAAGGATTCGGCGCGCGTTTCGGCCTACGGAACCGTCGACGAGCTCAACAGCGCGATCGGCATCGTGCTGGCCGGCGACGTCGCCGACCGCGTGCGCGAAGTGCTGACGCAGATACAGCACGATCTGTTCGACCTCGGCGGCGAGCTGTGTATTCCGGGCATGGCGATGATCGACGACGACGATATTACGCGTCTCGAGGAAACGCTCGATGCATTCAACGAAACGTTGCCGGCGCTCAAGGACTTCATCCTGCCCGGCGGCGGCATGGTCGCGGCGCACTGCCATCTGGCGCGCACGATCTGCCGTCGCGCCGAACGCGAAGTGGTGACGCTCTCGCATCATGATGCAGTGCGCAGCGAAGCGATCCGCTATCTGAACCGGCTGTCCGATCTCTTGTTCGTGCTGGCCCGCGTGCTCGCGCGCGCATCCGGACACGGCGAAGTGCTCTGGCAGCACGAACGGCGCAAGCGTTCCGCGCCAAAAAAATGACTCCCGCGCAGGCGCTCGCGTTCGTCGAAGAGCACGGCATCGTGCTCGAAGCCGCGCGGCACGGCAGCGTTCCGTCGCTGGCCGAAGCCGTCGCCGGCGAACCCCTGCGCGGCAGCTGGTGGTCGCATCCGCAGAGCCGCGCAATCTTCGCGGTCACGCGCGCGATGCGCGATTCGCCGCAGGTGCTGGTGTGCCGGATCGTCGACGGCAAGATCAGCTTCGCACATTCGCGACTGTGGCCCGCACTGGTCCGTCTCGCCGACGCGTTCCCGCGTGAACGCTTGACGCGATTGCATGAGACGCACACAGAGCGCGGCACGCATCACGTGCAGAAGATCCCGTTTCCGCAATGGCTCGGCGCCGACACCGCCGCCGCCGCCGAGCGGCTGAGCGAAGCCGAGGCGCGGGCCGCGTTGCACTGTCTTCTTGCGCAATCCGCCTGAGTCATGACCGTCGCGCTCTACTCGCATCCGAGTTGCCTCGAACACGATCCCGGCCCGGGCCATCCGGAATCCCCGGCGCGTCTCGCGGCCGTGCTCGAAGCGCTCGCTGATCCGCGCTTCGCCGCATTGCCGCGTCTTCAAGCACCGCAGGCGACACGCGAGCAGATTGCACGCGTGCACGCGCGCGAGCTGATCGACAGCGTGATCGACGATCCTCCGCGAACCGGCTGGCGGCGGCTCGACCCCGACACGGTGATGTCGCCCGCTTCGGCCGATGCGGCGTTGCGTGCCGCCGGCGCGGTCTGTGCCGCGGTCGACGCAGTCGTCGGCGGCGCGCACCGGCGCGCGTTCTGCGCGGTGCGTCCACCGGGTCACCACGCCACGCACGACACGGCGATGGGCTTTTGCCTGTTCAACAGCGTCGCAGTCGGCGCGGCGCATGCGATCGCGGTGCACGGCCTCGAGCGCGTCGCCATCGTCGACTTCGACGTGCATCACGGCAACGGCACGCAGGACATCTTCTGGTCCGATCCGCGCGTGCTGTACGCATCCTCGCACCAGTCGCCGCTGTATCCCGGCACCGGCGCGCGCAGCGAAACGGGCGCCGGCAACATCGTCAACGCGCCCCTACAGCCGGGCGCGGGCTCGGCGGAATTCCGCGCCGCGTACGAGAGTATCGTGATGCCGGCGCTGGACCGGTTTGAGCCCGAGCTGGTCATCATCTCGGCCGGGTTCGATGCGCACCGGCTCGATCCGCTGGCAAATCTCGCGCTCGAAGCGGACGACTATGCGTGGATCACGTCGCACCTTGTCGAGCTTGCCGAACGGCATGCGCAGGGGCGCGTCGTGTCCAGTCTCGAAGGTGGCTACAGTTTGACCGCTTTGCGCGAGTCGACCGCGGCGCATGCGCAAGCATTGATGCGCTGACGTCAAGTGCCGCGTTTATAGGGTGGGCCTTGGCCCACCGACGCGCCACGGTGGGCCAAGGCCCACCCTATTTCACCGAAGCTTCCGCAAGGCGAAGCTCAACCTGCTCCAACCGCCGCCGCTCCGCAGCCGCAGGCAACAACTCCGCCTCCAGCAACGGTTTCAACGTGCGCACACGCGCACGCGCCTCGTCGAAATGCCCAAGCTTCTGCTGCGCCTCGGCATCGCCGACCGCCGCAATCAACCGCATGTCGTACGCAAACCCCGGCTGCGCCGAAAGCAGGTCGAGCGCCGCTGCGAACTGTCCTGCGGCCCGTGCAGCGTCACCGCGCCCCAGCGCAATCTTGCCGCGCTGGATCAGCAGATCCGCGCGCCACGGATGATGGGCCGGGAACACCGCATTGAACATCGGCTCGGCACGATCGACCCATTGTTCGGCTTCGTCATGTTTTCCGGCACGCACCAGCGCGGTGGCCAGGCGCATCATCTCGAACCCATAGCGTTCGGACGTCTCGCCGCGCGACACGCGCGTGCGCTCGAGCACGTCGGCGAGCGCTGCGAGCGCGATGTCGTGCTCGCCGGCGAGACTCTGCACGCGACCGAGGTTCGAGCGCGCGCGCAACAATTCGGGATCGTCGGCCGGACGCACCTTGCCCAGTTCCGTCACCGCAGCGCGCAACAGCGACTCGGCGTGTGCGTAGTCGCCGATCGTCGCATAAGCCGTGCCGAGATCGGCCTGCGCGATCGCGCCCGCGACCGGATCGTCGGCGCGCACCGCGCGCTGGATGCGGTACGCGGTTTCGCTGTGCGCGAGGGCGGCGCGGAAGCGGCCGAGGCCGAGCAGGCTTTCGGCGAGAAGATTCTCGAGATTGGCGGTGATCGTGCTGGTCTCGCCGATCGTCGCGCGCGCGATCGCGAGCGCTTCCTCGAGCTTCGCCTGCGCCGCCTCGAAATCGCCCTGGCGGTTGAGGATCGTCGCCTGCGCGCTCAGCGGCTCGAGCAGGCCCGGATGATTCGGCGGCAAGGCGGCGCGCAGTTCCGCCTCGACCTGTTCGGCTTCGCGACGTGCGCTGGCGACATCGCCGAGGTCCAGGTGCACGAGCGCAAGCGTGCGCCGCGTCTCCGCGATCGCGAGCGCATCCGGCGGCTGCGCGCGTTCGCGCAGCTCGAGCGCGCGCAACAGCAGCGGTTGCGCCGCCGCGGTGCGACCGCGTTCGTATTCGGATCGGCCGAGCTGCTGCAGCGAGCGTGCAATCAGCGCGGGCTTAGCCTGCGCGTTGCGTTCGCGCAATTCGAGCGAACGCCGAAACGCATTGCCGCTGTCCTCGACACGATCGAGATCGTGGTACGCGCGGCCGAGTGCTTCCTCGATGTCGGCGCGCACGAGCGCTTGATCGCTGTCGCGCGTGCCGGCCAGCGGCAGCGCCTGTTCGAGCAGGGCCACCGCCGCCTGCGGATCGCCGAACGAAACATAGAGCTGACCCAGCGTCGCCAGCAGCTGCGCACGCAAGCGCGGTTGCGCGGGCAGGCTGCTCTCCACGCGCCGGCGGCCGAGCTCGATGAATTCGCGCGCGCTGAATGATTTGCCCAGCGCATTCTCCGGCGCGGCCGCGTTGAACATCGAGAGCAGGAAATCGCGCGTCGCCTCGGCGCGCTGCGCCTGCTCGAGTGCGCGCTCGCGCTCGACCGCGAGACGCCAGACGAACGCGGTCGACAATGCAGCAAACAGCAGCGCGGCCAGCGCGCCGACGCGATGACGCGTCACGTACTTTCGTGCGCGATAGAAAACGCTGTCCGCCACCGCGGCGATCGGCCGGCCGCCAAGATAGCGCGTCACGTCGGCAGCGAACGCATCGGCGGATGCGTAGCGGCGTTCGGGCAGCTCGTGCGTCGCCTTCAGCACGATCTGGTCGAGCTCGCCGCGCAGGCTGCGCGCCAGCGCAGACTCACCGGTCGTCAGGCTCGGCCGCAGCACGCCGTCGTGCGGCGCATCCTTGCGCTTGCCGCCGAGCAGTTCGAACAGCACGCAGCCGAGACCGTAGACATCGCTCGCCGTCGTCGCCGCCTCGCCGCGACGCTGCTCGGGCGAGGCATATGCCGGCGTGAACACGTGCGTTGCCGTGGCATCGGCCGGCGCCGCGTCGAGCAGCTTGCCGATACCGAAATCGAGCAGCACCGGCTCGCCGTCCGCGCGCACGAGCACGTTGCCCGGCTTGATGTCGCGATGCACGATCAGGCGCTGATGCGCATGTTGCACCGCGCGGCACAAGCGCGTGAACAGATGCAGGCGCGCATCGATCGCGAGCGTGCGCCGCGCGCAGTATTCAAGCAAAGGCTCGCCGTCGACGTAATCCATGACCAGATAGGGCTGACCGTCCTCGGTCGTGCCGCCGTCGAGCAGGCGCGCGATGTTCGGATGATCGAGCCCGGCCAGCAACGTGCGCTCGCGCGCCAGGCGCACGCGCGCGTCGGTGGTCGGAAAACCGCGGATCAGCTTCAGCGCGACGCGCTGCAGCGCATCGCCGATCGAACGTTCGGCGAGAAACACCGTGCCCATGCCGCCGGCACCGAGCTCGCGCACGATGCGGTAGGCGCCGATGCGCTCGCGCACTTGTGGCACACCGGCGACGGTGACGGCCGCATCCAGCGCATCGTCGAGCGCGCTGCGCGATTCGGCGTCGCGCGCGAGCAGTCGCAACACCTCTTCGCGCAAGCCGGGGTCTTCGTCCGCGGCGGCGATGAAGTCGGCACGTTCGGCAGGCGGCCGCTCGAGCGCGGCGAAGAACAGCGCCTCGGCGCGGCGCATGCGATCGCCGCTCATGCGTCGAGCCGGTCGCGCAGCCACGCGCGCGCGAAACGCAGGTCGCGCTCGACCGTCGGCACCGAGATGCCGAGCGCATCGGCGACTTCGTCCTGCGGCAATCCCATCAGCAGCCTCAGTTCGACGACGCGGCATTTGCGCGGATCCTCGCGCTCGAGCTCCTGCAGCGCGGCTTCGACGCCGAGCCAGGTGTCGGGTCCCGCCACCGCGATATCACCGGCCGCGCCGAGCGTCACGCGGATCACGCCGCCGCCGCGCTTCTCGGCCTGATCGCGGCGGATCGCATCGACCAATGCCTGGCGCAGCGCCAGCGCCGCGGTGCGGAAGAAATGGATGCGGTCGCGCGCGGCGAGCGGCCGTTCGAGCAGGCGCGCGAACGCTTCGTGCACGAGCTCGGTGGTCTGCAGCGGCTGCGGTTGCGGACCGGCCAGGCGCCGCGACGCCATGCCGTGCAGCTCGTCGTATACCAGCGCGGCGAGCGCGCCCGGCGCCGACGCATCGCCGTCGCGCCACGCCGCGAGCAATTGCGTCACATCGCTGGAACGCTGCCCGCTCATGGCCGTGATGGCTGGCTCCCCGCTTCCCCGTAGATAGGGATTGAAGCGCAGTGAGGTTAGCGACTTCCCGCGAAGCCAGCCACTGCCCGAGCAGGGATTACGACGCCATGAAACTTGCACGCGCCAGCACGCCTTTCTTCCACGTCCGCAATCGATGCGGATCGACAGCCGCGGCAGCACTGCTCGCCTTGATCGCAGCATCGCCACCCGCGCTCGCGCTCGCGCCCGGCGAAGACGGCGTGCGCGTCGTCGTTCCGATCACCGGCCTCGCTGACGCCGCGGAAGCGGTCGCCATCGATCCGGACGGCCGGATCGTGCTGGCGGGAGGAAGCAGCGGATCATCGGCAGCGTTGGCCGGGCTGACGCCGGCGGGCGCGCTGGACCCCTCATTCAGTGGTGGAGGCGTCGTGATCCACGATCTCGGCGCCGGCCAGGGCGACGGCCTGCACGCGTTCGTCCGGCTCGACGACGGACGCTACGCCGGATGCGGCGCCCTTTTCGGCGGCGCGACGGCGATGGACTTCGTCGTCGCGCGCTTCGACAGCGACGGCGCGCTGGACACGACGTTCAACGGCAGCGGGTATGCGTCGACACCGTTCCTTCAATCCGGAGCGGGCGGCTCGCTCTTCGACCAGTGCAACGCCGTCGCCGTGCAGGCCGATGGCATGATCGTTTCTGCAGGCGTCACCTACGAGAACGGCCCGGCATCCGTCGCGCTGACGCGGCACACCGCGGCAGGCGTGCTCGACGGCATGTTCGGCGGCGACGGCAAGGTCGACATCAACGCGTCGTCCGCGGCCAACGGCAATTCCGAAGCGCATGCGCTCGTGCTGCAGCCGGACGGCAAGCTGCTCGTCGCCGGATTCGCCTATGGCAACGGCCATAACCTGCTGCTGCTGATGCGCCTGAACACCGACGGCACGCCGGATCAGAGTTTCGGCAACGCCGGCATCACGCGCACGCCGGTCGGCACCAGCGAAGACATCGCCAACGCGATCGTGCGCCAGCCGGATGGGCGCATCGTCATCGCGGGCTCGGCGATCACCACCGATGGCCGCCGTGATTTCGTGCTCGCGCGCTACAGCGAGAACGGCGTGCTCGACCCGAGCTTCAGCGACGGCGGCGTGGTGACGACGCAGGTCGGTCCCGGTGACGACCGCGCCTATGCGCTGGCGCTGATGCCGTGGGGCCGGCTCGTTGCCGCCGGCTCCGCACGCATCAGCACCAGTGCGGCCGGCACCGATCTCGCGCTGGTCGCCTATAACGCCGATGGCACGCTGGATCGCTACTTCGGCGATGCCGGCATGCGCATGGTCGATGTGTCGGATTTCGACGACATCGCCTACGGACTCGCCGCCGACATCGACGGCCAGCATTTCTGGGCGGTCGGTACGGCCTCGCCGGACGCGACGCAGGATTTCATCGCCGTCGAGTTCGGATTGCCGGACACGATCTTTCGCCACAGCTTCGACACGGCGACGGCACCGTAGCGCGCCTGCGCTGCCGCGGGCGCGGCGAGGGCGTATGCTGCAAGGCACTTCTCCACGCAGGGGCGTGGTCCGATGCACTGGCTAGGGTTCATCGCCGGGTTCGCAGTGCTGGTCAGCGTCGACGCGACCGCGCAGGATATGCCTGCAGCGCAACCGTCGTCGGCCGCGGCGAAACCCGTGCTCGCCGTGCTCAAGTTCCAGGACGAAACCGGCGCGATGCCGTTCCAGGGCGGCATCGGTCGCGTCGTCACCAATATGCTGGCGAGCGAGATCGCGGCGCGCGAAGTGTTCACTGTCGTCGAGCGGCGCAAGCTCTACGCGATCATCGAAGAGCAGAACCTCGCCGAATCCGGACGCCTCAAGCCTGGCGACGGCGCCAGGATCGGCCAGCTCACCGGCGCACAGTACCTGGTCATGGGCACGATCACCGCGTTCGAGCCCGACAGCGAGACCAAGGTCAGCGGCGGCCTGTTCCGCCGCACGCGCATCGAGCAGACGAATCATGGCTCCTATCTCGCCGTCGACCTGCGCGTGGTCGACACGACGACCGGCCAGGTGAGTTATGCGCGCACGATCGAAGGCCACACGACCGACAAGGCGGTGACGATCGATCTCATGCAACAGGACGCGGGCATGCAGATGCTCGAGAACGAGGCCGACGCCAAGGCGGTGCGCGGTGCCGTGCTCGAGATCATCGACTATCTCGAATGCGCGATGGTGCATCGCGACGCCTGCATCGCCGCGTTCGATGCGCGCGAAACGCAGCGCCGCGATGCGACACGCAAGACGTTCAAGGCGGACGGCGCGCAACGATGAGCGCAACGATAAGCGCGGACGCGATCCCGGCGAGGTGCACTATGGCGACGAAGGCATTCGGCGTGCTGGCCGCGTTCGCGTTTTCCGCCTGCGCGCTCGCCGACACGACGATCGGCTACCGCATCGACGGCGTATGCGCCGGCGATTTCGATGCGCTGCAGCTGAAGGATCACTGGCTGCGCGCCGATTCGCACCAGGGCGTCGACAACAGCATGATCTACGACGGCGCCGAGAAGCTCGCGTACTTCCTCGACAACCAGAACCGCACGTTCATGCAGACCGAGATGGACGAGGATGCGATCGATCTGCAGGCGGACATGATGACCAGCCTCGGCAAGAAGATGCGCAACGAGACCGGCATGGATCCGTTCGCGATGGCGCGCTCGCTGTGTCCCGGCATGAACGAAAACATGCGCGACCGCCAGCCCGGCGAAGCGGTCGATTGCGGCAACGGAACCGCGCCTGGCGCAGCAATGATCGGCGCAGACGGCAAGTCGGCAAGCAGCGAACAGCTCGCCGCCACGATGAAAGGAGGCCAGGTACAGGGCATGGATGCCGAGAGCCAGCAGATGATGCAGAAGATGATGGAGCAGATGGCCGCGAACCTGACGCCGGAGCAGCAGGCGCAGATGCAGGGCATGATGGCGCAGCGCGGCGCTGGGATGCCGGCGCAGAAAGGCAGCGCCGCAGCGCCGCCGCCGCAGCGCATCGACAAGGACGTCGGCGAGATGCAGGTTGGCGACGTCACCTGCACGCGGCGCCAGCATCTGCGCGGCGAGGAAATGCTCGGCGAGGACTGCTTCGCCACGGTGGCCGCGCTGAAGCTCAGCGATGTCGAGACGCGCCGGCTCGCGCGCTTCACCAAGACCATACAGGCCTGGGCGCACAGCATGACGCCGGGCCGTGCACAGGCCGCCGCCGACGAGCGCGTGCTGATCCAGCGCACCTGCTACCGCTCGGGCAAGGAAAGCGGGCACGCGACGTTGACGATGGATCACGCGCCGATCGCCGAATCGCGGTTCGCGGTGCCGGCGGGTTACTCGCCGCTCGACATGAGCCTCGGCGGGCAAACGCCGCGCTCACAGCATTGACCGCGGCGCATGGTCATGCCGAACTCATAGGGTGGGCCTTGGACCGCCATGAGGCGTTTCGCATTGGTGGGGCCAAGGCCCACCCTATAAGTGATCCACGATGTGCGATGCGGGTATTCAGGCTCGAATGCCCCGCAACTCGACCGGGTTTGCCGCGAAGCGGCACTTTCGGCAAGCTAGCGAACCTCTCGTCCCGACGAAACGGTCCTTCGTGCCCCAGATTCCTCGCCCTGCGCGCCGCCTTGTTCCGGCGCTGAGTCTCCTGCTGGCACTCGGCGCGTCCGTTCATGCGGAGGATGCGCCGGCGCCGGCAGCGGCAGCGACGCCGGCACCGACCTGCCAGCTCGGCGTGCTCAAGTGCCCGAAGAAGCCGATCGACTGGTCGATGTGCAGGAAGAACGACCTGCTCGATTTCTATGTCGCCGGGCTGCCTACCGAAGGCGAGCGCGGCGACTTTCCGGCCAACGCCACTGCGAACGCGGTCAAGTCGACCGACGAGAAGCACTACCAGTTCGACGGGGACGCCGAGCTGAAGCGCCTGGATCAGCTGCTGCGTGCCGACCAGATCATTTACGACAGCGAAACCACCGACTACGACGCGCGCGGCCACGTGCGCTACCAGGATCGCGGCCTGCTGCTGTCCGCCGACAACGCGAAAGGCAATACGAATCTCGACCAGTGCACGCTGGACAACGCGCGCTATCAGCTGCTGAGCTCGCGCGGCAACGGCACGGCGCAGGTCATCGTGGTCGAGGACACGAGTCATGCGAATCTCACCGACTCGACGTATTCGACCTGCGATCTGGTCACGCCGCAGTGGACGTTCCGCGCGCGCGAGATGAAGCTCGACCAGGACGAGGGCATCGGCCGCGCGCGCGACGTCACGTTCCTCGTCCACGACACGCCGGTGTTCTGGCTGCCGTTCGCGCGGTTTCCGCTCGACGATCGCCGTGTTTCGGGGTTTCTGTTTCCCGACTTCGGCTACAGCGAGAACCGCGGCTTCGACCTTACGCTGCCGTATTACCTCAATCTCGCACCGAACTACGACGCGACGCTGCTGCCGCGGCTGATGACCGATCGCGGCCTCATGCTCGGCGGCGAGTTCCGCTACCTGACCGACCATAGTGTCGGCACATTCGCGTTCGAGTACCTGCCGCACGACGACAAGGTCGATGAGGAGAACGCGCTGTATTCCGATTCGGTTCCCCAGAACCGCTACTGGTACAAATGGATCAACACCACCGGCTTCAACCAGAACTGGAGCGCGTCGGTCAACATCAATCGCGTTTCCGACGACCGCTATTTCGAGGATTTCGGCCGCGGACTGTACAGCTCCGCGATCAGCCTGCTGCCGTCGAGCGCCTATCTCAACGGCCACGGCGACTGGTGGAACGCGAGCATCGGCGGCGACGAGTACCAGATCACCGATCCGACCATCGACGAGCAATTCGAACCGTATCGCCGCCTGCCGCGCATGACGTTCAACGGCGAGAAGGAATTCCTCGGCGACCTGAGCTGGGGCGTCAACTCGGAATTCATCGCGTTCTCGAAGGATCATGCACTCGAGGGTCAGCGCTTCGATGTGTTCCCGTATCTCGCGTTGCCGGTCGAGACCGCCGCGTACTTCATCCGGCCGCAGATCGGCTATCGCTACACGACGTACAGCCTGCAGAACCTCAATGAGTCGACCAACCCGCTGGTCGACAACAAGCATCCGGATCGGGGCGTGCCGATCTTCAGCCTCGATACCGGCCTCGTGTTCGAGCGCAGCCTGACGATCGGCGACGAAGCCTGGACGCAGACGCTGGAGCCGCGCGCCTATTACCTGCGCGTGCCGTACCGCAACCAGGACGACCTCCCGGTTTTCGATACGCAGGAAATACCGTTCAGCTTCGGCGAGCTGTTCCGCACCAACCGATTCGTCGGCGGCGATCGCCAGATGGACGCGAACAACCTCTCGCTCGCGCTGACCACGCGTCTGCTCGAGGACTCGACCGGCGAGGAGCACCTGTCGGCGAGCATCGGCCAGATCCGCTATTTCGAAGAGCAGCGCGTGCAGCTCCCGGGCGTGCCGCCGACGGATTATTCCGATTCGACCTATGCCGGCGAAATCGATCTGCGCATCAACGATCGCTGGCGCATCACGCTCGACCAGCAGTGGAATCCGAACACCGACCGCACCGACCTCTCGGCGGTCACGCTGCAGAACCGCTTCGGCGGCGATGGCGTGGTCAATCTGTCCTACCGTTTCCGGCGCGACTTCCTCGAACAGGTCGATCTGTCGGCGCTGGTCCCGATCACGCCCGCATGGCGCCTGATCGGCCGCTGGAACTACGCGCTGAACGATCCCACTGCGGCACCGACCGACCCGCAAGGCGACAGCGGCCGCACGCTCGAGCGCTTCATCGGCATCGAGCACGACAGCTGCTGCATCGCCTGGCGCGTGCTGGCGCGGCACTGGGTCAACACCATCGAAGGCGACGCCGACAACGCGATCTACTTCGAGCTCGAGTTCAAGGGCATCGGCTCGCTGGGCCAGAAGACCGACGACTTCCTGCGCCGTGGTATTCTGGGTTATCAATGACTTGCATGACGGGGGCGCCGGTTTCGGGTCGTGCCCTGGCCGTCCGCCGCCTTAACGCTTAACCGTGATATTGCGCGCCACGCGCCCCGACTCTGCGAAACTATCGCGCTGAGGGCACGCCGCACCTCGACACAGGCATTCCGGAATCCGCATGAAGAACCTCATCGTCGCTTTCGCCCTCGCCGTCGTCGCCTTCGCGGCGCCGCAGGCCGCATTTGCCCAGGCTGCCTCCAGCGAACCGCTCGATCGCATCATCGCCGTCGTCGATGAGGACGTGGTGCTGCAGAGCGAGCTCGACCGCCAGATCAACCGCGTGATGGCGCAGTACGCGAACAGCCCGCAACAGCTGCCGCCGCGCGACGTGCTCGAGCGGCAGGTCCTCGAGCGGCTGATCCTGCAGAAGCTGCAGGTGACGCGCGCCGACAGCACCGGCGTCAAGGTGTCCGACGCCGAGGTCGACCAGGCGCTGACCAATCTCGCCGCACAGAACAAGATGGATCTCTCGCAGCTGCGCGGCGCGGTGCAGCAGCAGGGCATGGATTACGACCAGTTCCGCCGCAGCGTGCGCGACGAGCTCATCGTGCAGCGCCTGCGCCAGCGCGTCGTGCAGGGCCGCGTGCAGGTCAGCGACGCCGAAGTCGATACGCTGATCAAGAACGGCGCCTTGCATCGCGGCCAGCTGCACCTGGGCTACATCCTGGTTGCGGTTCCGGACGGCGCAACTCCGGATCAGATCGAAGCCGCGCACAAGAAGGCCGAGGACGCCAAGCAGCAGATCGACGCCGGCATGGATTTCTCGGCCGCGGCGATCCGCTATTCGGATGCGCAGAACGCGCTCGAAGGCGGCGATCTCGGCTGGCGCGCCGCCGACGAGCTGCCGCAGGCCTTTGCCGAAGCCGCGGCGACGCTGCAGGAAGGACAGGTATCGGCGGCGATCCGCGGCCCGAACGGCTTCCACATCATCAAGGTGCTCGGCAAGCGCGAGGAAGGCGCGCAGGTCGTCACCGAGTATCACGCACGTCACATCCTCAGAAAGACCAGCGAGCTGGTCAGCAGCGAGCAGGCCGAAAAATCCGCCGCGGCGATCCGCCAGCGTCTCGTCGCCGGCGAGGACTTCGCCACGGTCGCCAAGGAAACTTCGCAGGACGATGCCACGGCGCGCCTCGGCGGCGACCTCGGCTGGTTCGGCGGGGATGCCTACGGCACGCAGGTCGGCGAAGTCATCAAGGCGCTCAAGAACGGCGAGATCGCGCAGCCGTTCCAGACCGAAGCCGGCTGGCACGTGTTCCAGCTCGTCGACACGCGCAGCACGGACAAGACCGACGCCCTCAAGCGCGATCAGGCCAAGAGCATCGTTTTCCAGCGCAAGGCCGAGGACGAGTACGAAAGTTTCCTGCGCCAGATCCGCAGCGAAGCGTATGTCGAGGTGCGCCTGCCGGGTGCGGCGTCCGCTGCCGCGGCACCGAAAACCGGAGCGCTCTGACCGCTTGAAGCCGTCGCGCCTACGCAGCGTGTGCGCTCCGCATGGCGCGGAGCGAGCGGCGCCGTGAATACGCACGCGGCGCTGCCCTGCCTCGCGCTGACCGCCGGCGAACCGGCCGGCATCGGTCCCGAGCTGGTCGCGAAACTCGCCGCGACCGATATCGCGGCCGATCTCGTCGCGATTGCCGATCCCGATCTTCTCGCCGATGCCGCGCGCGCTGCGGGCATCGACCTGCGCCTGCGCCCGTATGACCCCGGCGTGTCGATCGTCGAGCGCGCACGCGGTTCGCTGCGCGTCGTGCCGATGTCGTTGAGTGTCGCCGCGACGGCCGGTACGCTGGACCCGCGCAACGCGCCCTACGTGTTGGCGACACTCGCACGCGCCGCCGACGGCGCCGCCGGCGACGAGTTCGCCGCGATCGTCACCGCGCCGGTGCACAAGGGCGTCATCAACGACGCCGGCGTGCGTTTCACCGGCCACACCGAATTCTTCGCCCAGCGCGCCGGCCGCGACGTGGTGATGATGCTGGTCGCGGCCGCGGACCATGGCTCGCGCAACGGCGGCGACCTGCGCGTCGCGCTGGCGACGACGCATCTTCCGCTCGCGGCGGTGCCTGCCGCGATCACGCGCACCGGACTCGTGCGCACACTGCGCATCCTCTGCGACGATCTGATCACGCACTTCGGCATCGCCGCGCCGCGCGTCGTCGTGCTCGGCCTGAATCCGCACGCCGGCGAAGGCGGCCATCTTGGCCGCGAGGAAATCGATGCGATCGCACCGGCGATTGCGCAGCTGCGCGCGGCCGGTTTCGACGTCAGCGGACCGCTGCCGGCCGACACCGCGTTCGTGCCCGCTCGGCTCGTGCATTTCGACGCGGTGCTGGCGATGTATCACGACCAGGGCCTGCCCGTGCTCAAGCACGCGGGTTTCGGCCACGCGGTCAACGTGACGCTCGGCCTGCCCTACGTGCGCACCTCGGTCGACCACGGCACGGCGCTCGATGTGGCCGGCAGCGGCAAGGCCGATGCCGGCAGCCTGGTCGCGGCGACGCGGCTGGCGCTGGATCTTGCGGCGAAGCGCATGGCGACGGCGCCGACGTGAGCCGGTCCGACGGGCCGGCGGAGCACGGCGGCCGGTCCGCCGATGCGCGCCACGTCACCAAGAAACGCTTCGGCCAGCACTTCCTGCACGATCCCGGCATCCTGCGCCAGATCGTGCAGGCGATCGCTCCGCGGCAGGGCGAAACCGTCGTCGAGATCGGACCCGGCGACGGCGCGCTGACGCTGCCGTTGCTGCGCGCGCTGGGCCGGCTGACCGTGATCGAGCTCGACCGCGACCTCATCCCGCGTTTGCGCGCAGCCGCGGAGGGTGTCGGCGAGCTGGAGATCATCAATGCGGACGTGCTGACCGTCGATTTTTCCGCGTTGGCCGGCGCCCAGCCGCTGCGCGTCGTCGGCAACCTTCCTTACAACATCTCCTCGCCGATCCTGTTCCATTGCCTCGATCACATCGACGCGATCGCCGACATGCATTTCATGTTGCAGAAAGAAGTCGTCGAGCGCATGGCCGCCACGCCGGGCGGCAAAGTGTATGGGCGTCTGTCGGTGATGCTGCAGCTCGTCTGCGCCGTCGATCCTTTGCTGCGCGTTCCACCGGGTGCATTCCGGCCGCCGCCGAAAGTCGATTCCGCGGTGGTGCGGATGACGCCGCTGTCGCCGCCGGAACGGCCGCAGATCGACGCCGGGCTGATAGCACGCGTCGTCAGGGCGGCTTTCGGCCAGCGTCGCAAGACGCTTGCGAATGCATTGCGTGGCTTGTTGACGAGCGAACAGATCGCAGCAGCCGGCATCGATCCGCGTACACGCGCGGAACAACTGGCGCCTGGGTCGTTCGTCGCGTTGGCCGCTCTTCTCCCTCCCCTGCACGGGGAGGGTCGGGGTGGGGATGGTGTCGATCACGTCGACGCAAAACGAGAAAACCCATCCCCAGCCAAACCCTCCCCTTGAAGGGGAGGGCTTCAAAGCGCGCCGCTTTGCAACGCGGTCGACGACACCGAACTTGCCCGCGGAGCCCGCGTCCGTGAAAATCAGCCCATGCCCGGCAGAAAGCCCTACGACATCACGATCTCGGTCGACACGCGGTTCCTCGACGATCAGTCAGCCCCGTCCGACAATCGCTACGCGTTCGCGTACACGATCACGATCGCCAATCGCGGCACGGTCGGCGCGCGCCTGCTCTCGCGGCACTGGGTCATCACCGACGGCAACGGCAAGGTGCGCGAGGTGCGCGGCGACGGCGTGGTCGGCGAGCAGCCGTGGGTGCGCCCTGGCGACGATTACGAGTACACGTCCGGCGCCGTGCTCGAAACCGCGCTGGGTACGATGCGCGGCAGCTACCAGATGGTCGCCGACGACGGCACGCACTTCGATGCCGACATCCCGGCTTTCGTGTTGTCGGTCCCCAGGACACTGCACTGATGGCAACCTGGGCCATCGGCGATATCCAGGGTTGTCACGACGAACTTGTCCGACTGATCGAAAAGATCCGTTTCGACCCGGCCAACGATCGCCTGTGGTTCTGCGGCGACCTGGTCAATCGCGGCGGCCAGTCGCTGGCCGTGCTGCGGCTGGTCAAATCGATCGGCGATCGCGCGATCATCGTGCTCGGCAATCACGATCTCTCGCTGCTCGCGGTCGCCGAGCGCAAGCGCGAGGACCAGGCGCGCGTCAATCCTGAATTGCGCGAGGTGCTGTTCGCGCCGGATCGCGACGAACTGCTGAACTGGCTGCGCCAGCAGCGCCTGCTGCACATCGATCGCGAGCTCGGTTTCCTGCTCGTGCACGCCGGCCTGTTTCCGCGCTGGACCACCGAAATGGCGATCGAAGCCGCCGGTGAGATCGAGGAGCGGCTGCGCAGCGAGGGCTACCGCCGGCTGCTCAAGCAGCTGTTCGGCAACAAGCCGGATATGTGGAACCCGAAGCTGCGCGGCATCGACCGTTTGCGCGCGAGCATCAACGTGTTCACGCGCATGCGCTTCTGCGACGTGCGCGGCCGCATCGCGTTCGGCGAGAAGGGAGCGCCCGGCACGCAGCGGCCGGGCCTGTATCCGTGGTACGAAGTGCCGGGTCAGAACAAGCGCGACATCCGCATCGTCTGCGGGCATTGGTCGACACTGGGCCTGTTCACCGGGCTCGGCATCCATGCGATCGACACCGGCTGCGTCTGGGGTGGTTCGCTGACCGCGCTGCGCCTCGACCTGGCGGAGCCCGAGATCGTCAGCATCAAGTCGGACCGCAAGCCGGCGCCGGGCAAGGAGCAGGACTGAGCGCAGCTCTGCCTGCGCCGCTAGCGGCGATCGTAGTCGGTGAAATCGAACGGGAATTCATGGCGCGCATCCGCGGGATGTGTCTTGCGCGAGGTTTCGATCCATTCGCGCGCGTCGAAGCGCGGGAAGAACGCGTCGGCGCCGGCCACTATCGTATCGACCCAGGTCAGCTGCAGGCGCGTCGCGTGCGGCAGCGCGAGCGCATAGACCTCGCCGCCGCCGATCACCGCGAGTTCCGTTCCGCCGGCTTGTTCGATCGCTTCGTCGATCGAGTGCACGACGCGTTGTCCTGTGAACGGCGCGTCAGCGCCGCGTGTGAGCACCAGATTGGTTCGCGCGGGCAATGCGCGGCCGATTGCGAGCGCGGTCTTGCGTCCCATCAGTATCGGCTTGCCGAGCGTCAGCGCCTTGAATCGCTTCAGATCGTCCGGCAGGTGCCACGGCATGTTGCCGTCGCGGCCGATCGCGTGATTGCGGTCGAGCGCGGCAATCAGGCTGAGCTGGGTCACACCGCCACCGGCGCCTTTATCGCCGCGTGCGGGTGGTAGTCGACGATCGCGATGTCTTCGTAGCGAAAATCGAGCAGCGAACGTACGTCCGGATTGAGCACGAGCTTCGGCAGCGGTCGCGGCTCGCGCGCGAGCTGCTCGCGCGCCTGCGCGAAATGATTCGAATAGAGGTGCGCATCACCGAGCGTGTGCACGAAATCACCGGGCGCGAGCCCCGTCACCTGCGCGACCATGTGCGTCAGCAGCGCATAGCTCGCGATATTGAACGGCACGCCGAGGAAGATGTCGCCGGAACGCTGGTAGAGCTGGCAGGAAAGGCGGCCGTCCGCGACGTAGAACTGGAACAGCGCGTGGCACGGCTGCAGCGCCATGCGCGGCAGGTCGGCGACGTTCCAGGCGCTGACGATCAGCCGGCGCGAATCGGGATTGCGCCGGATCTCGTCGACGACCCAGGAGATCTGGTCGACGGTGCGGCCGTCGGGACACGACCAGGAACGCCACTGCTTGCCGTAGACCGGACCGAGCTCGCCATCGATGGCCCACTCGTCCCAGATACTGACGCCGTTGTCGCGCAGATAGCGCGTATTGGTTTCGCCGCGCAGGAACCAGATCAGCTCGTGCACGATCGATTTCAGATGCAGCTTCTTGGTCGTGACCAGCGGGAATCCGTCGGCGAGATCGAAACGCATCTGCCGGCCGAACACGCTGCGCGTGCCGGTACCGGTGCGGTCGGATTTTTCGCTGCCGTGCTCGAGCACGTGGCGCAGCAGATCCAGGTACTGGCGCATCAGCTCGCGCCTCCGTTCGCCAGTTGCGGTTGCAGCGTCGGCGCGCGTCGTGAAATCCACAGCAGCGCGATACCGACGCCGATCAGCGGCAGCGACAGGATCTGCCCCATCGTCAGCCAGTCGAACGCGACGAAGCCGAGCTGCACGTCCGGCTCGCGCAGGAATTCGACGCCGAAGCGGAAACAGCCGTACAGCAGCGCGAACAGCCCTGATACCGCGTAACGCGGCCGCGGCTTGCGCGAATAGAGCCAGAGCACGGCGAACAGCACGACGCCCTCGAGACAGAATTCGTAAAGCTGCGAGGGATGCCGTGCCTCGTTGTTCAACTGGCCGGCAAGGTACATCTGGTAGAGATCGTCGCGGGCCTTGCCCAGCGATTCGAGCGCGCGCGGGAAGATCATGCCCCATGGCACATCGGTGTGGCGTCCCCACAGCTCGCCGCCGATGAAGTTGCCGAGCCGGCCGAGGCCAAGGCCGATCGGCACGACCGGCGCGATGAAATCGACGACGTCGAAAAAGTTGAGCTGGCGCCGCCGCGCCCAGATCAGGGCGGCGGCGAGCACGCCGAGCAGGCCGCCGTGGAACGACATGCCGCCTTCCCAGACACGGACCAGGCTCAGTGGGTGATGGATCAGCTCGCCGGTGTCGTAAAAGACCATGTAGCCGATGCGGCCGCCGAGGATCACGCCGAGCATCAGATAGAACGCGAGATCGGAGAACTGATCCGCCGTGACCGGCAATCGTCCCGCCGCGCGGCGGCGCTGGCCGAGCCACCATGCGATCCCGAAACCGATCAGGTACATGATGCCGTACCAGTGCACCTGCACCGGGCCGAGCGAGAAGGCGATTGGATTGATGTCTACGTAATAGGGCATGGCTCAGGATGCGAAGCCGCGTGAATCTTCCATCCATGATACCTGCAGCCAAGCCGAACCTCAGCAGTGCATCACGCCGGCAGCACCCTGCACAAGAAGCCCTTGAGATAATCGGTCTCCGGAATCGCCGGATGCACCGGATGATCGGGGCCTTGCTGCAGCGCGATCAGCGAAAGCGCCTGCCGATCGAGATGGCGCGCGCCCTGCTGCACCGTGTCGAGCAGCGCGGCGCGCGGCATGTGGTACGAGCATGAGCAGGTCGCGAGGATGCCGTCCCGGGCCAGCACCTGCATGCCGAGCTCGTTGAGCCGCCGATAGGCGATGCGCCCTTCGGCGAAATCCTTCTTGCGCTTGACGAACGCGGGCGGATCCAGGATCACGACGTCGTAGCGTTCGCGCGCCTCGCGCAGCGCCTTCAGATGATCGAACGCATCGGCGCGGACGGCCTTGACGCGATCGGACAGGCCGTTGCGCTCGGCATTGCGCGCGACCGCATCGACCGCGGACTGCGAAGCGTCGACGCAGACGACTTCGCTCGCGCCGGCCGCCGCCGCGCGCAGGCCCCAGGCGCCGAGATAGCTGAACACGTCGAGCACGCGCTTGCCGGCGACCAAGCGCGCGAGGCGCTCGCGATTGTCGCGCTGGTCGTAGAACCAGCCGGTCTTCTGGCCGCCTACGGGATCGATCTCGAAATCCAGGCCGCCCTCGCGCGCGAGCGGAGGCGGGCCGCCGTATTCGCCGTGACCGAGATCGGCATATTCCGGCAGATGCTCCATCGTGCGCATCGAGGAATCGTTTTTCCACCAGAGCTGGCGCGGCTTGAGGACCTTGACGATCGCTTCGGTGATCGCGTCTTTCAGCCGTTCCATGCCCGCGGTCGTGATCTGGCCGACCAGCACATCGCCGAAGCGATCCAGCGTCAGGCCCGGCAGGCCGTCGGATTCGCCGAACACGAGGCGGTAATACGGTTCGTCGTACAGCCGCTCGCGCAGAGCGAGCGCGACGTTGAGGCGATGCACGATGAGCGAGCGATCGAGCGCATGTTCGAGCCCGCGCGCGACCAGTCGCGCGGCGATCAGCGAAGCCGGATTGACGTAGCCGACACCGATCGGCTTGCCATGGTGATCGACGATCGCGCAGATCTCTCCGGGTTCGAACGCGGTCAGCGGCGAGCGCGCGACGTCGATCTCGTTCGAGAACACCCACATGTGGCCCGCGCGCAAGCGCGCGTCCTCGCCGCGCTTGAGATACAAAGCGGGATATTCGATGGCGTCCGACACGATCGCGTTTCGCACTGCGGGGCCGCGCACGGTAGCCCGAACTCGCGGCGATCACAACCCGCGTAAACTGGCGGCGGATCACGCGAAACCATCATGTCGAATCGTCTCGCCAGCGAAACCAGTCCGTATCTGCGCCAGCATGCCGACAATCCGGTCGACTGGTGGGCGTGGGGCGACGAGGCGCTTGCGGCCGCGCGCTCGGCGAACAAGCCGATCCTTCTTTCGATCGGCTACGCGGCGTGCCACTGGTGCCACGTGATGGCGCACGAGAGCTTCGAGGACGAGGACACGGCGCGCGTGATGAACGCGCTCTACATCAATATAAAGGTTGATCGCGAAGAACGGCCGGACCTGGACAAGGTGTATCAGCTCGCCCATCAGGCGCTCGCACGCCGCGGCGGCGGCTGGCCGCTGACC
>Ga0193717_1000669_pt1 | contig 21873 bp, 21 predicted proteins | sample U2c2metaG_FD_145900 | JGI IMG/M metagenome (GOLD analysis project Ga0193717, IMG submission 145900) | Soil microbial communities from a riparian zone of the East river system, Colorado, United States - U2c2 | ecosystem: Environmental > Terrestrial > Soil > Riparian zone | place: USA: East River...
CGCGGCAACCGGCACGTGCTTCTGTCCGAGGTGGACACCGGGTGCGGTCTCCACCTCGAAGCCGGTCAGGGAGCCGAGTTGGGCTTGGGCGAACCGGCGGACGTTCGCCTGTACCTGCTCGATGTCCTCGATCACCTGGTCCGGCACCCGCGCCACGATCTGTTTGATTTCGGCGGCGTCGAGGCGGAACGAGTCCGGCGACCAGCGGTCGAACCGCTGCGAGTACTCCCGGACCGCCGCGTCGCCGCGCCGGCGGACGTCCTCGATGACCCCGGCGACGGTTTCGGCCACTTCGGACCGGCCGAGGTCGGTCTCGGCCGCGGAAACCGCCTGTTTCAACGTCTTGTGCGACATGGTCACGCCTCCAGCGGTCAGTGTTCGATGTCGAGCAGGGCGACGGCGCGGGTCGGGCCGCCGTGGCCGCCGACGAGCTTGAGCGGGAACCCGGCGAAGGTGAACCGCTTGCCGATCAGGCGGTCGAGGTGCGCGAGGTTCTCGTAGTGGGTGATGCCGTGGTGGCGGCACATCAGGTGGCAGGGGTAGACCTTGCTCACCGGGTTGTCCGGGGTGGGGCTGTCCACGCCGAACGTCTTGACCCCGCGGTGGGCGATCCACTTGCTGCCGGTCTCGCCGAGCCCGGGGAAGTCGGTGAGGTACCGCGGGGTCCCGCCGTACCGGCCGAAGGTTCCGGTGTGCAGCAACAGGATGTCGCCGGCTCCCACCGTGACGCCGGCGGAGCGCTCGGCCGCCTCGAGGTGGTCACCGGTGATGTCGGTCTGGGCAGGCACGTGTGAGACGTCGAGGCACACACCGGGCCCGTAGAACAGATCCAGCGACATCTGGTCGATCGTCTGCGCGGCCGGGTCCGGGTCGAGATGGGAGAACGAGTCGACGTGGGTCGGCCCGTTGTCGTTGATCAGCATTCCCTTGGTCTGGAAGGAGAATTCGCTGTCGAAGCGCGACGCCGTCTCTTCGTGGGTCGCGTGGTCGAACACGACGGTCTTGAGATGGCCCGGGTAGACCATCATGCCCTGGTAGATGTCCTGGGACAGGTCGACGATCTCCATCGGTGGTCCTTTCCTGTTCAGTAGGTGACGATCCCGGCGGAGACGTTGAGGTCCTCGCCGGTGACGGATGCCGCGGCCGGGCCGGCCAGGAACACAACGGCGGACGCGACGTCGGAAGGCGGGACGAGCCGGCCCAGCGGGGAGTCGGCGACCATTTCCGCGCGGGCCTCGTCGGCGGTGATTCCCCGGCTTTCGGCCTGTGCCAGGAAGACCCGGCGGATCCGGTCCCCGTCCAGTGGGCCGGGAGAGACCAGGTTGACGCGGACGCCGTGCGGTCCGGCCTCGGCGGCCAGCGTCCGGGTCAGGCCGATGAGCGCGGTCTTGCTCGCCGCGTAACCCGTGCGCCCGAACAGCGGGCGTTTCCCCGTCATCGAGCCGATCGTGACGATGCTCCCGGAGCGCTGGGCGAGCATCGACGGGAGGACCGCGCGGCAGCAGAGGAACGTGCCGAAGACGTTCGTCTCCAGCGTTTCCCACCACTGCTCCGGGCCGGTCTCCCACAGTGGCGCGGTCGGTCCCGCGACGCCGCTGTTGTTGACCAGGACGTCGATCCCGCCGAACCGGTCCAGCGCGGCTGCGATGAGGCCGGTGACGGCCTGCTCGTCGCGGATGTCGCACGGTACGGGGAGAACACGGTCGCCCGAGCTGTCGAGGCGGGCCGCGGTGTCGGTGAGCACGTCCTTGTCCCGTCCGGAAAGGACGATCCGATAACCGGTTTCGAGCAGCGCCGCGGCGATCTCGCGTCCCAGCCCCCTGGCGCCACCCGTGACCACTGCCGTGCGAGTCATCGTCGGTCCTTTCGCTTCGTTGCCCGAACCGGTGCCGAGAAATGTAAGCTGCCCGACCGGGCCGGCGATTCCTCTGGAACGAGGAAATGCACGGTTGCCTTTCCTTCGAAGTGAGGAGACGGGATGGCGACGATCGACGATGTCGTGCGTGCGCTCGGCGACGATGCCCAGCTCGCCGTGCCCGCCAGGGAACCGGGAACGAGCATCTCCGGGGTCGTGCCGTGGGAGCCGGCGCGATCGCACCCGCCCGACGCCGTGCTGCTCGGGGTGGGAGTGGCGGGTGACGAGCTGCTCGACCAGCCATGCGCGGGCGTCGTCGTGCGCGACCCCGGCCACGAAGCCCGGCCCGCGCTCGTCCGGGGCGCCCGCGCCCGGGGGATCGCGTTGGTCCTGCTGAACCGGTCGGCGTCGTGGGCGGCTGTGCTGCGGGCGGTCGGGGAGGTGGGGCCCGCGGAGGCCGCCGCGCCCCAAACCGACACCAGCGGTGAGGTGCAGCCCGGGGACTTGTTCGCGCTCGCCGACGCCTTCGCGGACCTGGTGGGCGGCCCGACCATCATCGAGGACGCGAACTTCCGCGTGCTCGCGTACTCCTCCTTCACCGGGCCGATGGACCAGGGCCGCAACACCGCCATCCTCGGCAGGCGCATGCCACCCGAGTGGCTGTCCTTTTTGGACGCTTCGGGAGACCTGGAACGACTGCGCACCAGCACCGACGTCGTCGACCTGCGGTCCGGTCCTTGGCAGGCGCATCGCAGGCTGATCACCGCCGTCCGCTCGCAGGCGCAGCTGCTCGGCATCATCTGGGCAGCCGAGGGGGACCGCCCGTTGCCTGCCGACGCGGCGGCCGCGCTGCGCCGGGCCGCGGACATCGCGGTGCCGCACCTGGTCCGGCACCACGAGGGACATCGCGCCGAACGGGTGTGGCGAGGCCAGCTGGTCCGGTCGCTGCTGGAGGGACGGGGCAGGCTGCACCGGCACGCCGACGAGCTGGGCCTGCCGCAGGACGGCGCGCTCACCGTGTTCGCCTTCGCGCCCACCTCGGACGAGGTGCTGCCCGACGAGGTCTGGGACCGCATCACCGACCATGTCGCCCTGTGCTGCGAGGCCTTCCGCTGGCACGCCGCGGTCGCGCGCGTCGGGCGAACCGTGTTCGCCGTGCTCGCGCAGTCCGAGGATGCGCCGGTCGACGGGCCCGTCCGGCTCGGCCGGGACATCGTCAGCCGGTCCGTGCCGGTGCTGCGGGGCACGCTGTGCGGCGCGGCCAGCAGCACCGGACGGCGGCTCGGCACGATTGCGCTGCGCCGCGTCGAGGCCGAGGACGCGCTCGGCATCGTCCGCACCGGGAACACCGGAACCCGGTTCGCCGCCTACGACGACGTGCGGCCCGCGGTGATCCTCCGCGAGGTGCGCCGACTGCTCGCACAGCGCGAAGAGTTGCGGCTGCCCGGCATCCAGGCGCTCATCGACGAGGACCGGCGCCGCGACAGCGACCTGGTGGACACGCTGCGGACCTACCTGCGCTGCGGGGCGCAGGCGGCCGTCGCGGCCCGGCGGCTCGACATCCACGTCACGACGTTGCGCTACCGGCTCGGCCGGGTGCGCGAGGTGTCCGGGCTGGACCTCGACGACCCCCCGGTGCGCTTGGCGTGCGAACTGCTGCTCGACGTCATCGCTTTCGATGGCCGTCCGGCCGCCGGAGGCAAGTAGGCAGACCTGGGTGGTCAAGACGCGCGGAAACACCTCAACGAACGCCTGCCGTCCCCCGGCGCACTCAGCCGGCGGACGCACCTGGGCGAGGGGGCCGGTCTCGCGGCCATACGCGGTGATCGACGGGTTCAGGCGCGGAGTTTCACGATCATCTTGCCCGTGTTCTCACCGCGCAGGAGCCCGAGGAAACCGTCCACGGCGTTCTCGACACCCTCGACGACGGTCTCCTGGTACCGAAGGCGACCTTCGCGTATCCAGCCGCTCGCCTTCTCGATGAACTCCTCACTGAGGTCGACGTGGTCACTGACGATCATGCCTTCCAGGCGAAGGCGTTTGTTGACGGCGAGCAGGAGGTTGCGAGGCGCGCTGGGCGGTTCCGTGGCGTTGTACTGGGAAATCATGCCGCACAGGACAGCTCGGCCGTTGAGGTTGAACGAGTCGATGGCAGCTTCCAGATGGTCGCCGCCGACGTTGTCGAAGTAGACGTCGATGCCGTCGGGGGCCGCGAGCTCGAGCTGGTCGGCAACGGAACCGTTCTTGTAGTTGAAGGTGGCGTCGAAGCCGTACTCCTCCAGCAGCAGCTTGGCTTTCTCATCGGATCCGGCGGAGCCGATCACCCGGCCGGCGCCCATGAGCTTGGCAATCTGCCCCGTCTGGGCACCGACGGCACCCGCGGCGCCCGAGACGAAGACGGTCTCTCCCTTCCGCAACTCGGCCACCCGTCGCAGCCCCACGTAGGCGGCCAAGCCGCTGTTGCCGAGCACACTGAGGTAGGCCGACAACGATGCGGCGTTCGCGTCGACAGGGGTGGTTTGCCATGCCTCCAGCACCGCGTACTCGCGCCAGCCGACTCCATGCTTGACGTGGTCGCCGACGGCGATCCCGTCGGCCTTGGACGCGAGGACGACACCGATCGCGGCGCCGTCCATCGGCCGGCCGAGTTCGAAGGGCGGCACGTACGACTCGACGTCGTCCATCCGGCGCCGCATGTAGGGGTCGACGGACAGGTAGAGGTTCTCCACGAGTACCTGTCCGGGGTTCAGGGCGGGGATGGGTTCGGTGCGCAGTGCGAAGTCGGCAGGCTTGGGCCAGCCGTGCGGCCGGGCGGTGAGATGCCACGCACGTCCGGTCGTGGGCAAGGCCGGGCTGATGGGTTCGGGCATCCGGGGTCTCCTGTCGTGGTGGTGTCATGCGGAAAGTGCGAGCCGTCAGTGGCGCCGAACAGGGTTTCGCCCGTTGCTGAGGCCACTTACTGAACGGATCGTTCAGTAGCAACCGAGACGGGTTCGGTTTTATTTCCGGTGGCGGCGATTCCGTGCAGCACGTGCTCGATCTCGCGGGCGGCGAACTCCTCGTCCAGCGGTTCATGGCCGAACAGCAACCGGTAGTAGATCGGAGCGAAGATCAAGTCCAAGGTGACCGCCAGGTCGAGATCCGCGCGCAGTTCACCCTTGTCGATTCCCTTGCGAATGATCTCCGCGGTCACGGCCCGGCGGGGCCCGAACCACTGCTCCCGCAAGGCCCGGGCGATCTCGGGTTGGGACTGCGCATCGGCGGCGAGAGAGCGCATGAGCTGCCCGGTCAAGGTGCCGGCGAACAGTCGAACCGCGCTGGTCACCAGCACTTGCAGCGCCTCGGGCGCAGTGGCGTCTTCGGGCAGCGACCAGGAGTCGGCCGCGCTGACCATGAAACCTTCCAGTGCGACGGCGGCACGAGAGGGCCACCACTTGTAAATCGTCGCCTTGCCCACCCCGGCCCGGGCGGCGATCGCCTCCATCGTGGCGGCCTGCAAGCCGCCTTCCAGCATGAGCTCGCCCGCGGCGGCGAGGATCGCCGCGCGCCGCGCCTCGCTGCGCGGACGCCCCTGCCGCCCCGGCGTTCCCTCATCGACCATCCGTCGCCGATCATCTGCCATGGTGCACTCCGGCCCGCTATACTGAACAGTGCGTTCACTATAGCGGGTGCATCCACCCAACGCCGACGAGTGGTAGAGCCGGCCGGCGAAGTTGTCCAGGTGCGGGAACCGGGTTAACGTGCGAGCTGCTGCCCGGCGTCACAACAGCTGGTCCAGCGTGATGGGCAGCTGGGTCATCCGTTTGCCCGTAGCGTTGAACACCGCGTTCGCGATCGCGGCCGGGACGCCGACGATGACCACCTCGCCGAGGCCTTTGACCGCGATCGGGTCGGCCTTGGTGTCCGGCGCGTTCAGCAGCACCGCGTCCAGCTGCGGTACGTCGGCGTTGACCGGCACCAGGTAGTCCGCGAGGCTCGCGCCGGTGACCCGGCCGTCCCGGTGGTCCACGGACGTGCTTTCCAGCAACGCCATGCCGATCCCGCCGACCATGCCGCCGATCGCCTGGCTGTGCGCCATCTTCGGGCTGATGATCTTCCCGGCCTCGTAGGCGGAGAACATGCGCCGGATGCGGACCAGCCCGAGCTCCTCGTCGACCGAGACCTCGGCGAACACCGCGCCGTAGGCCCAGGTCGAGTACTTGTCCACCTCGTCGCCGGGCCGGTAGCCGTTGGTCACCTCCAGGTACCCGCTGCCGTGCCGGCGCAGGATGTCTTGGTACGTCTCGCCTCGTGCCGGGTCGTCCGTCCACACCAGACGGCCGTCGCGGACGCGCACCTGGTCCGGGCGTGCCCCGTGCAGCGGCGACGCGGGGTCGACCGAAGCGGTACGGACGAAGCTGTCGACGAGCATCTCGCACGCCAGCTGCACCGCGGAGCCCACGCTCGCCATCGTCTTGGAACCGGCTTCGACGGGGGACATGGGCAACGCGGAGTCGCCGAGCAGGAACGTGACCCGGTCCATCGGCAGGCCGAGCGCGTCGGCCGAGAGCTGGGTCATCGAGGTGTAGGTGCCCGGCCCGATGTCGCTGGTGGCGCTGGACACCACCGCGTTGCCGTTGACGTCGATCCGCGCCGAGGCGTCGGCGGGAACCCGGTAGCTGTAGTAGCCGGCGGCGGCCATCCCCATCCCGATCAGGAGCTTCCCGTCCCGCCTGCCGCGCGGTGTCGCCGACCGTTTCGCCCAGCCGAACCCGTCCGCGCCGGCGCGGTAGCACTCGGTGAGCTTGCGCATCGAGAACGGGACCCGCATGAACGGGTCGATCGTCGGCTCGTTGCGCAACCGCAGCTCGATCGGGTCGATCCCGAGCTCGTGGGCGAGCTCGTCGACGGCACACTCCAGCGCGAACGCGCTCGGCGCCTCACCCGGGCCGCGCATCCAGGTCGGGGTGTTCGAGTCGACGGGGATCAGCCGGTACTGCGAGCGCATGTTCGGTACGCCGTACAGCATCCGGGGCAGCTCCGGGATGGCGTCGGAGTGCTGCTCGTACTGCGAGGTCTCCGTGCGCGACTCGTGGATCATGGCGGTGATCCGGCCGTCGCGGGTGCTGCCCAGTGCGAGCCGCTGGCTGCTGGACGGGCGGCAGCCGATGCTCGTGTACATCTGCTTGCGCGTCAGCACCAGCTTGACCGGGCGGGAGAGTTGCCGGGCCGCCTGTGCCGCGAGGACCTCGTGGGGCCACGCCCGGCTGCCGCTCCCGAACGCACCGCCGACGAAGGGCGAGAGCACCCGGACGTCGGCGACGTCGATCCCGAAGCAGAACGCGACGTACTCCCCGGTGCCCTGCACCCATTGGGTCTTGTCCCACAGGGTCAGCTTCGGCCCGTCCCAGCGGGCGATCACCGACGGCAGTTCCATCGCGTTGTGGTGTTCACGGGCGATCGTGTACGTGTGGTCCAGTTTCACCTCGGCCGACGCGAAGGCGGCGTCGGCGTCACCACGGGCGTAGTCCTCGTACCAGGGCGAGGCGATCGGGACCGCGCGAGGGTCGGCCATGTCGGTGACCGCGGGCTCGGTCGCGTAGCGCACGTTCACCAGCGACACCGCGTGCTCGGCCTCCTCCAGCGTCCGGGCCACGACGAGGGCGACCGGCTCGCCGAAGAACTTCACCGTCGCGTCCGCCATCACGTGCAGCCGCTCGCCGGGCGGGTCGCAGACCGTGTGGTGCGGCGGGTACGGCAGCTTGGTGAGGTTGAGGTGCGTGAACACCGCGGTGACGCCGGGCGCGCGCGAGGCGGCGGCGGTATCGATCGCGGTGATCGTGCCCTTGCTGATGGTGCTGCCGACGATCACCGCGTAGAGCACGCCGGGAACGTCGTGCTCCGCCGCGTAAGTGGCGCGGCCGGTGACCTTCAGTCTGCCGTCCACTCTGGACAGTGGCTTGCCGACGTTGTTCATTTCGCCTCCCCGATGACCGACAGCTGGCGCGCGATGGTGCGGCGCAGCAGTTCGACCTTGAACGCGTTCTCTTCCAGCGGGCGGGCCCCGTCGGCGGCGACCGCCGCCGCGGCGGTCCAGGTCGTCGCGACCGGGGGCCTGCCGATCAATGCCCGTTCGACGGCGGGTAGCCGCCATGGCACGGTGCCGACCCCGCCGGCGGCGACCCGCGCGGCGCGGATCGTGCCGCCCCGGACGTCCAGTGCCACCGCGGCCGAGGCGAGCGCGAACTCGTACGACTCCCGGTCCCGGACCTTGAGGTAGCCCGACCGTGCGGTGTAGCTGCCCGCGGGCACGCGTACCGAGGTGATGAGCTCACCGGGCAGGAGCGGGTGCTCACGGTCCGGGGTGGAGCCTGGCCGCAGGAAGAGCTCCGCCACCGGCAGGCTGCGAGCGCCCCGGCTGGAGCGCAGGTCGACGGTCGCGTCGAGGGCGACCAGTGCGACCGCGAGATCGGAGGGGTGGGTGGCCACGCAGTGGTCGCTGCCGCCGAGGATCGCGTGGGTCCGGTTGGTCCCTTGCAGCGCACCGCAGCCGGAGCCGGGCTGCCGCTTGTTGCACGGCGCCGTCACATCACGGAAGTAGGTGCAACGCGTGCGCTGCAACAGGTTTCCGCCGATCGAGGCCATGTTCCGCAGCTGCGCGGAGGCACTCAACTCCAGCGCTTCGGAGATCACCGGGAACTGTGCGCGGACCTGTGGGTGCGCGGCGAGATCCGTCATCCGCACCAGCGCGCCGCACCGGAGGCCCTGCGCGCCGACCTCGATCCCCCGGTAGGACAGGGCGTTGATGTCGATCAGCGCGGAAGGCCGTTCGACGGTCTCCCGCATCAGGTCGACCATCGTGGTGCCGCCGGCGATGTAGCGGCCGCCGCGCGCGGCCAGTGCCAGCGCCGAGGATTCGTCAGTGGCGCGGGAAAAGGTGAAGGGGAACATGGTCAGCGCTGTCCCTTCGTGTCGGAGATCGCCGCGACGATGTTCGGGTACGCGCCGCACCGGCAGATGTTCCCGCTCATCCACTCGCGGATCTCGGCGGCGGATCCGGTGTGCCCTTCGGCGAGGCAACCCACACCGGACATGATCTGGCCTGGAGTGCAGTAACCGCACTGCATCGCGTCACGGTCGATGAACGCCTGCTGCAGCGGGTGGAGCCGCCCGTTCTGCTCGAGCCCTTCGATGGTGGTCACCTCGGCGCCTTCGTGCATCACCGCGAGCGTGAGGCAGGAGTCGACGCGGCGCCCGTCGAGCAGCACCGTGCAGGCACCGCAGGCGCCCGCGTTGCAGCCCTTCTTCGTTCCGGTCAGTTTCAGCCGCTCGCGCAGCAGGTCGAGCAGGGACGTCCGGTTGTCCACCGGCGCGGTGACCGCGTTGCCGTTGACCCGCAACGTGATCGCTGTGCTACCGGCAGGTGCGGGCGGTTCCGCGGCGGTCGCGGGGAGGCTGCTCGCGACGAGTGCGCCACCGGCCGCGGCTGTGGCTTCGAGGAACGTCCTGCGGTTGAGCCCGCTTCGCGCGGTGGACTGATCAGGGATTTCCGGCATGATCGACTCCTTCTTGGGCGACTTGCTGGTTCTGTGATCGGGCTGATGCCGCGGTGGTGGCGAACGGCACCACGGGCACGGCGAGCGCCACGATGATCAGACCGGTGACGCACACCCCCGCCCAGCCGTAGTGGTTCCAGGCGAACGTGCCCGCCGCCGAGCCGAGCGCTCCGCCGAGGAAGTAGCACGTCATGTAGGCGCTGTTGGCCCGGGAGCGGGCCTGGGGGAGCGCGTCGTAGATCAGGCGCTGGTTCAGCACGTGCAGCCCCTGCACCGCGACGTCCAGTACGACGACGCCCACGCCGAGGGCGACCAGGGACCACGGGGCGAAGTACAGCACCACGAAGCTCACGGCGAGTACGGCGACAGCCAGCGCGGTCGGCCCGGCACGACGCGGGTCGCGGACCCGGCCCACCCAGTTCGCCGCCACGGCCCCCGCGGCGCCGAGCAGCCCGAACGCCCCGATCACCGACGAGTCGAAGTGATGGTCGGCGTCACCGAGGAGAAACGCCATCGTGGCCCAGAAAAGGCTGAAGGCCGCGAAGCCCAATCCGCCGAGCAGCGAGCGAGCCGCGAGCAGACGATCCCGCCGCAGCGTGGTGGCGGTCGCCCGCAGGGCCGCGGGATACGAGAGCCGGTCCGGGGCGACGGGGGAGTCCGGCACAACCCTGCGGAGCACAAGGAGGACTACCACCATCAGGACCGCTGCCGCGAGGAAGAGCGGCCGCCAGCCCCAGACATCGCTGACGAGCCCGGCCACACCGCGGGCCGCCAGGACACCGGTCAGCAGACCGCCGATCACGGCGCCGACCACCCGTCCTCGCTGCTCGTCCCTGGCGAGGGCCGCGGCAGCGGGCACGATCACCTGAGCCGCCACGTTCGTCACGCCGACCAGGGTGAACGCGGCCAGCAGCACGACCCCGTCCGGTGCGCCGCCGACCAGTGCCAGCCCGGCCGCGTTCAGTCCCAGCAGCACGGTGAGGAGCCGCCGATGGCCGACCAGGTCGGCCACCGGCAGCACGAACACGAGTCCCAGCGCGAACGCGGCCTGGGTGACGGTGGTGATGAGGCTCGCGCTCGACGGGCCGATCCCGGCGGTCCGGCTCATTTCGGGCAGGAGCGGCTGGACGTAGTAAAGGTTGGCGGCGATCGCGCCGGTCGCGACGGCCAGGGTCGTCACGGTGCCGGTGCCGAGCCGCGGCCGTTCGTCGGTCAGGACCACCGGGATGGAGGTCATCACAGGGCTCCTCGTGCGCTGGCGGTCGTGGCCGCTCAGCCTTGGGCGAACACGGCGAGCGGGTCGGTGTGCGCGGGCGTCCAGCCGAGTTCGGTGTGGGCGCGGGCGGGGGTGAACTGCTGATCGAGGGCGAACGCGTCGGCGACCGGCCCCATCTGCTCCCGTGCCTGCTCGAAGGTGATCGAGACGGTTTTGCCCTCGATCCCCGCACCACGGCTGATGGCGGTGGCCACCTCCTTGGCGGTCGGGTTGACGCCGCCGACGCCCACGTAGACCGAACCCGCCTTCGCTCGCAACGCCGCGACGTACAGCTCGGCGAGGTCGTCGATGTGGACGAGTGCCCAGCGGTTGGAGCCGTCGCCGAGGTAAGGGATGGCGCCGGTCTGCTTGCCGGGGGCGGTGAAGAAGATGTCGATGAGGCGGTTGTCCCCGCCGTAGAGCAGGCCAGGCTGGACCACCACGGGGCGGCCGCCCTGCTCGGCGCGGGCGAGCACGGCTGCTTCCACGGCTTGCCGCCAGGCGACGAGTGCCGGTGGGTTCCACGGTGCGGTTTCATCGGCGACGCCCGCGGTGTCGCCGTAGACCCAGGTCCCTCCGGTGTGGACGTAGGTGCCGGCGCCGACGCCGTCCTGCATCGCGGTCGCGGCGGAGAGGTCGGCTTCGCCGCTGTCGGCCTGCGCGAGATGGATGACCGCTTCGGCCTGTGCCGCGGCTTCGTTGAGTACGTCGAGGTCGGTGAGCCCACCGGTCACGGGGGTCGCGCCCAGCGCTCGGACCGCGTCGGCGGCCCGCTCACTGCGGGCGAGTGCTGTCACGGTGTGTCCGTGGCGGAGAAGCGCGCTGATCGTCGCCTGTCCGATGTAACCGGAACCTCCGGTGAGGAAAACCTTCATGCGCCTGTCCTTTTCGTCGTCGGGCTGCTAACAGCCTGAGACTTCGCGGGTTCGGCGTCCAAGACCTGTCCGGTCACCTGTGATGCCTCCGGGGTATCACAGGTCGGAATGCTTTATGACACTGAAGTCAGGGGTCGTGAGTGGCAAAGAGTGTTAGAACACTTGTTGCCACTCACGAGCCACCCACCCAAGCCGAGCCCGGACACCCAGCCCGGCCCGCCAGCCACGTGATACCCCGCGTCCGCAACTACCGCCATCTGTCGACAGACGGCGAAGGCTGCTAACCCAAAAGCACGCCAGGTTAGCCGTTCCCATCAATAACTCGATGTCTCCGTCACTTTGGAATCCGGAAGAAAAGCGTCGCTCCGGTGACTAACACTGGCCAAACTATTGGCACGAATCCACCGTGAAATAGGTATTGGATGACCTTCTCCGGCGTTCTGTGAGTCATGCCTGGGCGGGGCGAGTGCCCCCGGCCGCCTACGCCGGGATCGCCCCGATCAGCTCCGAGTCCAGCCGTGGGGCGAGCCATCTCAGCGAAAGACCACTGGCAGTTCACCTTCACAGGTGACCTGAGATGACGACATTTCCGAAATAAGATATTGTTTCACGTATGTCATCGAGGGGATTGAAGCCGCTCGGCAGCAAGCCGGAAAGCCTGACCGACATGGTCTTCGAGGCGATTCGCGACGCCATCGTGAGCAAGGCGCTGCCGCCCGGAAGCCAGGTCAGCGAGGCCAGTCTGGCCGCCCAACTGAGTGTGAGCAAGACCCCGGTACGGGAGACTCTGCTCCGGCTGCGGCACGCCGGCCTGGTCGAGCCGGACGGCCGCAGCCTGCGCGTGATCCTCCCTTCGCCGGACACGATCCGAGACGCATACGAGCTGCGCAGTGGTTTGGAGCAGACCGCCGCGCGCCATGCCGCCGAGCGGGCCACGGAGGCCGAACGCACGTGGATCCTTGAATGCGCGGAATCCTCGCTGACCGCCGCTCGCGCCGGCCGCAACGCCGAATTCCACAGCAGGGACCATGATTTCCATTGGGCGCTGGCCGAGGCCGCGCATAACACCTTGGTGTCGCGTGCGGTGGCCGATGTGCTCCTGCTGACCTCCGCACTTCGTGCCAGGGACGTTCCGGCCACTGGGGATTCCGTAACGTGCGCCGGGGAGCACGTGCGGATCGCCGAGGCCGTGCGGGACGGCGACGGCGAGACCGCGGTGCGGGGGATGGCCGATCACCTGGAGCACGTGCTCACGATCGTGCTGACCGGGCTGGTGCTCGCCGGTTAAGCCCGTGAACTTGCTTGTGCCGCACGGGGGCCCGCGACGCTGGTGAAATCGGCGATCGCCGCCCGAACGGCGTCGACGCAAATCGCCAGTAGCCGCGATCCGAGTTGGGCCGAAGCGGCGCTGGGGTCGTCGCTGAAACCGTCGCCGTTACGGAAGGGACCTGGCGTGGCGAGCCGGTACGACCGCGGCCCAGGCCATCCCGATTCAGGTCGTGTCCTGCTCGGTGTCGAGGCCTGCCGGACCAGTCCGGGGAACGTGGCCAGCATCAGCGAGGTCTCGAACGCACCGGAGTGCCCTGGCAGCTCGCCGAACTCGGTCGCCCCGGCCGCGGCCAGCGGCTTGGCGGCAATCTGGAAGTACGAGCCCGCGCCGACGTAGGCTTGGCGCTCCACGCCGAGGTCCCGCGCGACCAGCTGCACGATCTCGGCGTTGCCTCCGTGGCCGTTGAGCAGGAACACCCCGGCGAACCCGCTGACCAGCAATGAGTCCACCAGGTCGGCCAGACCCGCGAGCAGTGACGTCGTCCGCAGGGAGGCCGTGCCACCAAAGGGCAAATGGTGGTGCGAGCAACCGTAAGAGAATGTCGGCGCGACAACGACGTCTGCCAGCCCGTCCGCCGCGGCCTGGGCAACGTGCTCGACGAGCAGCGCGTCGGTGGCCAGCGGGAGGTGCGGCCCGTGCTGCTCGAGCGCCCCGATCGGCAGCACCACGACGGTGTGCGCCGCGTGCTCGGCGGCGTCCTCGCGGGTCCATTCGGCCAGCCTGGAACTGGGTTCGGTCACGGTGTTCTCCCTCATAGATCGATCCGGAAACGGTTCAGGGCAACGGGATCCACTTCAACGCCGAGCCCGGGGCCGCGGGGGACCGCCAGCCGGCCGGCCTCGACGCGCAGTGGTTCGGTGAGTAGATCCTCCGTGTGGTAGGCGAATCCGCAGACATCGCTGGCCAGGTCGAGCTCCGGGACCGCGGCGGCCAGGTGCGCGTTCGCGGCGGTGCCGAGGCCGAGTTCCGGCATGCTGCCGATCCAGATCGACAGTCCCGCGGCGCGGGCCAGTTCGGCGATCTGGCGTGCCGCGGACAGCCCTCCGGCCTCGCTGAAGTACACGTTGAGCACGTCCGCCGCCCTGCTGCGCACGACGCGCAGGGCATCGCCGATCGACCACACGCTTTCGTCGGCGGCGAGCGGGAGCTCGGAGCGTTGCCGCAGTTCGGCCATCCCGTCGAGATCGTTGCCGGGCAAGGGTTGTTCGGCCAGCTCGACGTCGTACTCGGCCAGCTGAGCCAATCTGCGAGCGGCGAGCGGCACTGATCGCCAAGCCTCGTTGACGTCCACGCGGATGGCGACGTCGTCTCCGACCGCTTCGCGCACGGAGACCAATGCGGCCCGATCCTGCGCCCAATCGCGGCCCATCTTCACCTTCAGGGTCCGGAAGCCGAGGCCGGCGTACTCGAGCGCTTCCTCTGCCATCGCGGCGGGATCGTTCATGTGCAGGGAGAAGCTGAGGTCGATCCGATCCCGCACGGCGCCGCCGAGCAGCTGGTGGACCGGGATGCCGGCGGCCTTCCCGCAGACGTCCAGCAGTGCCATCTCCACCCCGGCCCGTGCCGGGGCGTCGAACCTGGCCGGAAGCAGGTGTTCCATCCGGTTGGACAGCAGTGTGATCGAGGTCGGGTCCTCGCCGATGAGGGCCGGCGCCAGGATCGTGTTGACCTCGTGGCAGAGGCCACTGCCCTGGCGCCACCAGACCAGGCAGATCTCGCCCCAGCCGATGACGCCCGTGTCGGTCTCCACCCGGACCACACCGGCCTCGGTGTGTTCACGGACGCCGAAGGCGCTACGGGCCGGGCGGGCGCGCGGTACGCGCACCGGAATCGCTTCAATGGCGATGATCTTCACTCCGGCACCGCCGTGAGCACGCCATCGGAGATGTCGATCCGCAGAATCCTGGCGAGGTTTCCGTACAAGATCGCGGTGCGGACGTCCTCGGGGATGTCGGCGTGTACCACCGCGCCGAGGATGAGTCCCGGATCGATGAACGGGCTGTCCGATCCCCAGGTCAGGCGGGCTGGGTCCGCTCGCGCGGCCAGGTACTCCACTGCCCAGCAATGGCGCTGCATCGCGGTCATGTCCAAGATGACGTTCTCGGTGCGCTCCACCAGTGCGACCGCGTTGTCCAGTCCGAGATCCATCCCTGCGTGTCCTAAGAGGACTGTTGCGCCCGGGAAAGCCTTCGTGAGGCGTTCGAAAGCCGCGAGCCGGTCACCGCCGAAGTAGCTGTGCGACAGCACCGGTAGGCGGTGTGCGTCGGCGTAACGCCACATCTCACGGTATCCAGGGCCGTCGAGGGGGTAGTCGCCGTGCAGTTCGGGGTGCACCTTGAAACCACGGAATCCTGGTTCGGCGAAGCAGCGCTCGATCTCCGCCCCGGTAGTGCCGGGATAGTTCGGGTTGATCACGCAGAACCCGATCAACCGGTTCGGATACCGGCGTACCGCGTCGATCACCACACCGTTTCCGTAGTGCTGGTCCGCGGAGATCCCGGCGTGGTGGCTGACGCAGGCGGCGTCGATGCCGACCGCGTCGAACTGTGCGACCATCCCGTCGGCGTCGTTCTCGGGGATGTGGAAATTGCGGTAGTACCCCATATGCGCGTGGCCGTCGATGATCGGCGTCTGCTTCACGAATGCTCGGTATGCGGTGGTCACAGTCGGACTCCTTCGAGCAGCCGTCGCAGGTTTTCCCCGGCGATCAGGGACTTCTCTTCGTCTGGAATCGCGGCCGTGGCCACGTGGTACGCGGCCCCGGCGAGCGTCCAATACGGGAAGCCGGAGCCGAACAGCATGCGATGCGCGCCGAATGTCGTGCGGATCCGCTCGATGCCGCGGTGTACCCAGTAGCCGCCGGTTTCGATGTACACGTTCGGTGACCGGGCCAGCAAGGGATACAGACCGCGGTCACTGCGGCCGCCGGGCCTGATCACGACGAGCGGGAGTTCCGGGAATGCCTCGGTGATGTCGTACAACCCGCGCCAGTCCGCTTCGTCACGCCGTCCCAGATCGAAGTCGACGAACACCGGAACCCGCGCGGCTTCCAGCACCTCGAACAGGCCATCGTGCGCCCCTGGCGCGTAGCTGGTCCGGCAACTCGCCGGGTTCCCACAACTCGCCGGTGTGTTCGGGGAGCAGCGTCAGGCAGGGCATGAACCTGCCGTCGGCGGGAAGTTCCCCGGCCAGCAGATCGTTGCCCAGCGACGGCGCGTACTCCTTCGCGGCGACGTGGGTGACCACCGCGTTGGCCACCCCGATCCGGTCGTACTCCGCACGCAGCACCTCCGGCGTCACCCGGTGTGGGAAGAACTTCGGCACCGCCACCTGGCCGATGAAACTGTTGCAGTCGAAGAAGGTCAGGTCGGACATCACGAACCGACCCGTCCGCTGAGGCCTGCCGGGCCACCGGTGAGCAGTCGACGGATATCGTCGGCGTACCTGACCTCGGAATCGTCCTGCGGCCGATAACCGAACACCTCCCGCGCCGAGATCAGCGACCAGAAGGCCCTGGTGTTGTTGCTGATGCCGTAGACGACCTGCCAGGGAATTCCGTGCTCGTTGCGGATGTCCTCGGTCTCGATGCAGCGGACGAAGAGTTGCCGTGCGTCGCGCTCGGACAACCAGGCACCGAGATCGCGCTTGTACCGGGGCAACCCGGTGGGGAAGTCCGGGCCGGGCCGCGGGGCGGGCGGTTCGCCGGACGCGTAGGCGGACGCGTCGATGTCCCGAGGCGCGCCGATCCTGACCTGAACCACTTCCAGGCTGCGGCCGAGCGCGCCGCTGGCGTACAGAAATCCCAGGTGCTCGTAGCAAGCCTTGGACCAGCCGTAGAAGTTGTCGGCGAGTGGCAGCTCGTACGGCGTGACCATGTCCTTCAGTCCCTTGTGGACAAGAGCGTGCTCATACCAGTCGGCGGCGTGATTGGAACTGGCGACGATCACCCGCTTGACCCCGGCATCATGGGCACAGCGGTAGACGTTCTGGCTCATGCGGATATTGCCGAATTCGATCTCGAACTTGTCGATATGCGGCACGCTGTTGTCGTAGTTACTGCCGGGTGCCGAACGCCGGTAACCCAGATGTATAACCATGTTTACGTCTTCGAACAGGCCGGCGAACGCCGAGCGATCCGCCGTGGAGAGATCTGCGACGTGCACGCCTTCGTCGTCCTTGCCGGGCTTGATGTCCACCAGTCGCAACCGGTAACGCTCGCGCAGGTCAGGCAGCAGTTGGCCGGCCATGTAGCCGGTCGCGCCGGTGACGAGTACCAGGGGTTTCGTACGGGGTTCTGGGCTCACGCGAGATCTCCATTGCTAGACGCTTTGTGACCAGTCGATTGCGGCCCGTGTCAAGTGCTTCGGGCAAAGTGGCGCTTGCCAGGGCAGCATACACCGTATACGGTACTGCGATACTCCGTATCCGTACTCCATATACGGAGTATCAACATGGCAGATGTCGACTGTTCAGAGCGGAGGTGCAAGTGTCCAGCCCCCAGCTGCGTCCACTGCAGTCCAAGCCGGAAAGTCTGACCGACCTCGTGCTCGAAGCGGTCCGGGACGCCATAGTCGACAAGACGCTTGCGCCGGGTATGAGGGTGTCCGAAGCGATGCTCGCCACGCGGCTGCAGGTCAGCAAGACCCCGGTTCGCGAGGCGTTGCTTCGCTTACGGCACTTGGGTTTGGTCGAGGCGGCCAGTGGCGGTTTACACGTCGTGCAGCCCTCGAAGGAGACGATCCGGAATGCCTACGAGCTGCGCGCCGGCCTCGAGCGCGCCTCGGCCATGCACGCCGCCACTCGTCGCTGCGACGGCGACGGCGAGGCGCTGGCCGAGTTCGCGAAAAGCTCGCTGAGCTGCGCAAAAGTCGGAGATGTCCAAGGCTTCCGGGAAGCCGACCGGAAGTTCCACCGGCTTGTCGCGCGTTGTTCGGGGAATCCCGCGCTGGCCTCCGCGATCGAAGACGTCTTGCTGCTTACCTCGGCGCTGCGCCTGCGGGATGTTCCAGCGACCGGTGATTCGGTGGCGTGCGCCAGGGAGCACGTCCGGATCGCGAAGGCCATCGAGACCGGCAAGTCGGCCCTCGCGGCCACGGCGATGCAGGCACATATCGAACACGTGATGTCGACAGTGCTCGCCGGGGCCGGGCAAGACGCCTACGAACCAGGATGACTTCCCCGCAAATTCGACCATTCATCACGATCACTGCCGAGAAAGGTAGAGAATGCAACGCACCGAACCACTAATCCGCGGCCTGTGGGGCGTGCTGGCCACGCCGTTCAGTCAGGGGTCGGCCGACGTGGACGACGCCGCGCTGCGCCGCCAGGTCGAGTTGCACCATGCGGCGGGATCGACCGGGCTGGTAGTGCTCGGTGTGTTCGGCGAGGGTGCTCGTCTCACCACCGAGGAGCAGGACCATGTCGTCGATGTCGTGACCGCCGAAGCGGGCGACCTGCCGATCGTGGTCGGACTGTCCGCATTGGACACTGCGGAAGTGGTCGACGCCGCCCAGCGGCTTGCCGCGAAGTGCCACGGCGGCACACCCTCGTTCATGGTGCAGGTCAATACGAACGTGCCGGAGGTGCTGGTCGCGCACTTCGCTTCGATCCACGAGGCCACCGGGGCGGGGATCGTCGTGCAGGACTATCCGGTCGCCAGCAAGGTCGAGATCAGCAGCGACGATCTGGTCAAGGCGGTGAACCAATGCCCCTTCGCGGTCGCGGTGAAATCAGAGGCGCCGCCTACCTCGCTGGCGATCGCGCAGATCTCGGGTCAGGTCGAGGTTCCGGTATTCGGTGGCCTCGGCGGACTCGGCCTGCTCGATGAACTGATGGCGGGTGCGGCCGGGGCGATGACCGGGTTCTCCTACCCGGAAGCGCTCGCGTCGGTGCTCAAGGCGTTCGACGAGGGTGGCTATGAGGCCGCACGGGAGGCGTACCTTCCCTGGCTGCCACTGGTCAACTTCGAGGCACAGGGAAAGATCGGCCTTGGTATTCGCAAAGCCAGCCTGGTGGAGCGCGGCATCTTCGCCTCCAGCGCGGTTCGGCCGCCGGCGCCACCGATATCGGACGCGCTACTTCCCTTGCTGCGTCAGCATCTTGCGCCGCTGCGCGATCAGGGGGTGCTGTGATGGAACTCGGTCTTCAAGGGCGTTCGGCGCTGGTCGCCGGTTCAACCTCCGGGCTGGGACTCGCGATCGCGCAGGCGCTTGGCCAGGAGAAGGCAAACGTCGTCCTCTGTGGACGCCGCGCGTCGATCGCCAAGGAACGGGCAGCTGCCCTGCCCTCCGCTATCGGGATCGAACTCGACTTGACCAAACCGGCCCATGTGGACGGTGCGGTCGAGCAGGCGGTCTTGGCTTTCGGTCCGATCGACGTGCTGGTGCTGAACTCGGGGGGCCCACCGCCGGGCCCGGCAGCCGAGTTGACCCCGCAGAGCATGGCCGACAGCTTGGAGACCCTGCTGCTGACACAGATCAAACTTGTGTCGATGGTGCTGCCGTCCATGCGGGAGCGCGGGTGGGGACGGATTCTGGCGATCGGGTCCAGTGGCGTCCAGCAGCCCATCCCCAATCTGGTCAGGTCCAATGTGGCCAGGGCGGGACTCGCCGCGTACCTGAAGACGCTCGCGGGCGAGGTCGCTCGTGACGGTGTCACCGTCAACATGATCCTGCCCGGCCGGATCGATACGGATCGCGTCGCCGGCCTGGACGCCAACCAGGCCGAGCGCCGCGGCATCGATGTCGAATCGGTGCGGAAACAATCAGAAGGGAGTATCCCCGCCGGTCGTTATGGCAAACCGGACGAGTTCGCGGCTGTAGCGGCGTTCCTGTGCAGCGAGCGTGCCTCGTACGTAACAGGTTCGCAAGTCCGGGTCGATGGAGGGCTCATCGCCGGCTTCTGACCCACGAGCGGTGCCCGGCAATGCCGCTGGTGCTGATTCCCCGCCTCGCGCGGTAATACCGTTATCCAATGTCAATATCCCCTTTTCCTGCCGGGGAATTGGCGCACTTCGGCAGTGACCGGTTCCCGTGCTCACCGTGGATCCGGATTATGAGAGGAAATTCAGCAGATGAGGCTATTGCGTACAAAGGGTGTGGTGGCGCTGGCTGCGTTGGCCCTCACCCTTACTGCCTGCGGTGGGGGAACAGCAAGCGGTCCATCCGGTACAAATTCCACTTTGGTCGTCGCGGAGACCGTGCCGCCGCAGACCTTCGACCCCACCCAGTCGTCGCAGATCGCCACGATGTACGCCTGGCAACTCGTCTACAACGGACTGGTGCTCGTCGATGACAAAGGCGTGGTGCAACCCGATCTGGCCACGGCCTGGACCATGAGCGCGGATCGCAAGACCTACGATTTCACGCTGCGCCCGGGGGCGAAGTTCTCCGACGGCAGCCCGGTCACCGCGGATGACGTGGTCTTCTCCTTCCAGCGCCTGCTTTCCGACGGCCTGCCCTACGCCAAGGCCAGGTTCGCCAACGTGGGCGCGGTGACCAAGGTCGATGACGCGCATGTCCAGTTCGCGCTGACCAAGCCGGACGCGGGATTCCTGCTCAACCTGGGCAGCCCGTTCCTGATCGGGTCAGGGATCCTGAGCAAGAGCTGGCTGGCCGGCCACAACCCAAAGACCGAGGTCATGGGTGCCGGGCCGTTCAAGGTGGTGTCATACAGCCCGAACAGCGAACTGATCCTCGAGCGCAACGACAACTACTGGAACACCGCGGCCGCTCCCAAGTATCAGAAATTGAACATCAAGTACATGCCGGACCAGTCGGCGCAGGTCGCGGCGCTCCAGTCCGGCCAGGTGGATCTGGTGTTCCCCAGCGCGGAGAACACCCTGCAGCTGGCCAAGAACAACCAGGTCAAGGTAGTTAGCGTGCCGGGCACCACCACGATCAGGCTGAATATCAACAGTGGCCGCAAACCCTTTGACAATCCCGATGTGCGCCGGGCGATCTCCATGGCGCTGGACCGCCAGGAGATCGTGCAAGGCGCTTTCCTCGGCCAGGCCGTGCCAAGCGCTCAGCTGCCGCCGTCCACACCGTGGGCCGTCCCACTCGACCAGCTCGCCAACCAGACCAGGAATGTCGAGCAGGCCAAGACCCTGCTGGCAAAGGCCGGCTACCCGAACGGTATCGACATCACGCTCGACCATCTCGCCGGCTACGGCAGTTACCTCGATCGCTTCGCGGAGTTGGCGAAGAGCGAGCTGGCGCAGGCCGGAATCCGGGTCAACATCCAGGCCAACCAGAACACGGTCTGGCTCGACCACCAGAACAAGGCCAACTACGACATCCTGGACAACGTCTACGCGTTCACCGGTGACCCGATGTTCCTGCTGTCGCCGCGACCGGGCCGGCAGGGACCGACGCCACCGGAAATGACCGCCTTGATCGACGAAGCCGTGGCCGGCGATCCGGCGCAGTACACGCAGAAACTGCAGCAGCTGGCAAAGATGCAGGACGATCTGGTGTTCCCCGATATCACGGTGGCGGCACCGAACGCTTTGATCTCCTATGGATCGAAAGTGACATCCGCACAGCCCTCCTCGACGCTCGCGCGTCAGTTCCTGACCGCCGTGACGGTCAAATAAGCACCCCTCTTCCGGCTCCGGCGGAGCCAGGGCATGCCCCTTCGCCGGAGCCGGAGCTCCACGACCGACCCTCTCGGAAAGGAGGTGGATTCGGTGAATGGCAAACCTTCGCATGGCCCTACGCCTACGCCTACGCCTACGCCTTCGCCCACTCGCGCACCGGTCCTGTCCGTACGCGATCTCAACACCTGGTTCCACACACCGCGCGGTGTCGTGCGTGCGGTCGAGGGCGTGTCCTTCGAGGTCGCCGAGGGCGAAACCCTGGGCCTGGTCGGAGAGTCCGGTTCAGGTAAGAGCGTGACGGCGATGTCCGCGCTCCGCCTCATACCGCGTCCCGGCCGAATCGAGTCGGGCAGCATTTCTCTCGCCGGCCGGGATGTTCTCGCGCTGAACGACGAAGAGCTGCGGCAGATGCGCGGCTCCGGTG
>Ga0193717_1000670_pt1 | contig 21869 bp, 22 predicted proteins | sample U2c2metaG_FD_145900 | JGI IMG/M metagenome (GOLD analysis project Ga0193717, IMG submission 145900) | Soil microbial communities from a riparian zone of the East river system, Colorado, United States - U2c2 | ecosystem: Environmental > Terrestrial > Soil > Riparian zone | place: USA: East River...
AAGGCTAAAGGTTTAAGGGATTACGTCGGGGGGGGGGGGCGGCCGAACGCCTTCCGTGGTAAGGAACCCGGCGATTTCATCCGCCGCCGGCCGAATCTCGGGCAGGTAGTGGAGACCTTGAACACCAAATCGGGGCCTCGGACAACAAGTACCTTGTCCCAGGTCCCCACGACCTGTCCGAACCCCCAACACAATCACCGCCCCGGTCCCACCCGAACCACCTTGCGGAACAAGCGCACCACCAGGTGGACCAGCCGGTGAACCGCCCGGCCGATAGCCGGCTGTCCGGCCGATACCGCCCTACAGGCCGGCATCGGTCCAACGACCCGGCATCCACCCGGACGGCCCTGCCGCCGATAGCGGGTTGTTCGACCGATAGCGCCCAGTAGACCGGTATCGGTCCCACAAGCCGGCAGCTGACCGAACCGCGCCACTGCTCGACGCGAGGCCCACCGCCCGGCCCCATCCACACCTACAGAACTCGCCGATCCCACCCGGGAAACCGGTTACTGGACAGGGTTCTGCGAGTTCTGTAGGTCCGGGTGGGGCCGCCCCCGGAAACCCACGATTGAGCGCCGGCCCACCCCCCGCTCGATGTGGTTACCGCACGGTGTGGTGCTTCGCCCACTGGCAGAACAGTGGGCGAACCCCACCAAGAGGAGTTATCCCCCCGCTTCTACCCCGAACCACCCGGGCGGACGGAATCCCGGAGGCAGCTCACACGTCAGCGCGGATCCGCGTAGCTGCGTCCTTCCCTGGTCGGGATGGGGCAGGTCAAGAGTCGAACTTGTTCGATCCCGAAGGGACGCGAAGCGCTCTTGACCTGCACCAGCCCGACTAGCACACTCCCGCAGCGGAGACGCGCAACCACACTGCCAATGCACCGACGCAACCACACTGCCAATGCGCCGGCGCAACCGCATCGCCAATGCGCCGGCGCAACCGCATCGCCAATGCGCCGGCGCAACCGCAGTCGCCAACGCGTTGGCGCAACCGCAGTCGCCAACGCGTTGGCGCAACCGCAGTCCCCAACGCGTTGGCGCAATCGCAGTCTCTGCACCTCGACGGCGAACCGCTTCGTTGGCACGACTTCGCCGTACAGTTGCTAAGAGCAACCACTCTCGCCCCGCCTGGTTCGACGTACGTCCAAGGCCCAGAGGGACTACCCGACCTCGGCGTCTACCTTCTGGCGGGTGGTGAGGTCTATCGAGCAAGGGGGAGTGCCGGTGGGGGAGTGGAGGGTGATTCGGGGGCCGGGGTGGAGGTCGGGGTCTTCGCGGTAGAGGTTGCCGAGTTTGGTGGTGGCTGTGTCGTCGCCGGCGTCCGAGGCGATCAGGAGCGCGGCTAGCTCGTCGGTCGGGGTGAGGTCCATGTCGAGGTGATCCGCCATTGCGCCCCAGCCGTCCCAGAGCAGGAGTTCGTCGCCCTGGAGATGTGCCAATTGCAGGAACACGTAGTCGCGGATGAACCAGCCGCCGCGGAGAGGCAGCCCCGGGTCCACGCCGTAATCGTTGTCGTCCAGCTCTCCGGTGCGGAACCCCTTCCACACCTCCGCCGCGGACTTGAACCGCCCGGCCGGCATGTCGTGGACGTCGAAACCCCAGTGCTCGCCGGGCTCGATCTGCGAGTCCACCATCACCCAGCGTTCGCCGTTCCAATATTCGACCACGACGTGATCGTGGTTGAACCCAGGCAGGAAGTACGTCGCGAACCCGATCCGCGTGCGGGCAGGAATCCCCTTGTGCCGCAGGGCGGAGACTGTCAGGAGGGCGTAGTCCCGGCAGCAACCAGCCACACGATCGACGGGTTCGCGGGGAGTCGCCAGCGGCGTACCGTTGCGTCGCTTGTCCGTCGCCAGGATGACTTCGACCCAGCGGTTGTTGACCTCCTCCAGGTGCTCGCCGGTGAACTCCACGCCACCGCCGCGGTAGTGGATCATGACGTTCTGGATCACGGCGGTCAGCCCGGGGATGTCCGACGGCAGAGCGTCGAGGAGCGCGGCATGAGCTCCGGGGTCGCTGTAGGCGGATTGCTTGCTGTAGTCCATCAGGCTTTTCCTCTGATCGGTTGAGCGATGTCGACGGCCGGGTCCGGACCTTCCAGGTAGCGGAAGTCGCGGAGATAGATCTCGCGGACCGCGCCTGTCGTCAGTTGTCCGGTACTGCGAACCCAGTCGCCGAGGATGTCGTAGGCGAACATGATTCGCGGATAGACGGCCTCGTCCTTGGTGAGCGTGCAGTACGCCTCGGTGTGCGCGGGCTCGACCCGGATCGCGATCGCCCCGGCCGGCTCGACCAGCCCGGTGAACGGCACACACACTTCGACCGCGGCCGCGCTGTCCGGTGTCACCGCGCCGTGGTAAATCACCCACGTCTGGCTGGCGACCGCGAGGCCGGGGCCGTCCAAGTGAGCGCGGATCTCCAATGTCGAGGACACGATCACGGCCCGCAGCAGTTGCTGATCGGTGTCCTGCCGGATCGACGCGATCTTGGTCTCCGGTACGTCGCGAGTCAGCACCGGCCGCGGGCTCAACCCGGGCGATCCCGTCCGGGTCAGCCGGTCGCGCAGATACTCCACTGTGAGCCGCCGGTCCGCGGTGGTCGCCTCCTGAGCGGCCCACCACCGATCCAGCCGGACCAGTGCTTCCTCGTCGGTCCCCGCCAGTACTTCGGCGATCGTGCTCAGCGGCATGTCGATCTGCCGCAACACGCTGATCCGCCGAGCCCGCTCCAGTTGCCCGTGAACGTACAGGCGGTACCCGTTCACCGGATCCACCCGCGCCGGCGGCAACAACCCGGACACGTCGTACAGCCGCAAAGCCTTGTGCGAGAGCCCCGCCCGCCGCCCGAACTCACTGATCGTCAGCTCGTCGTCGGTGTCTCGTGCGCCGGTCATGGGCCTCAGTGAACACCCTGCCCCAGGGGCAGAGGGAAGCTTTTGGTCGAGAGTTGCGTTGGAGACAGTAACGATATATCGTTAGTGTCATGAACAATATCTAGGAGGATATTATGTACATCCCCAATGAACGTGAAGGCCGCCGACGCGGCCACCAGCACCCCCACCGCGGCGGACCGCGGATGGGAGAAGGCATGCCGATGCACCGTGGACGCGGTGGTCGGGGCCCCGGACGCGGTCCAGGCCGCGGTCGAGCCCCGCGCGGTGATGTCCGAACGGCCGTCCTGATCCTGCTCGCCGAGGAGCCGATGCACGGCTACCAGTTGATGCAGGCCATCGCCGACCGCAGCGGCGGACGCTGGACCCCCAGCCCCGGCGCGATCTACCCGACCATCAACCAACTGGAAGACGAGGGCCTGGTCACCGTGACCGCGGAAGCCGGCCGCAAGCTCGTCACCCTCACCGATGCGGGCCGCGAGTACGTCGAGGGGCGTCGCGAGACGTCGATCGACCCGTTCGCCGGTTTCGCGAATGCTGAGCCCGCCACTGATTTGCGCGGACTGCTCGAGGAGCTGCACTCAGCCACTCGGCAGGTCGTCCGCAGCGGCTCGGAGGAGCAGCGCACGGCGGCAGCCAAGATCCTGACGGACGCCCGCCGCTCGCTCTACCTACTGCTCGCCGACGGCCCGACCCCCGAAGCCTGAGACCAGACCGTTGATCGGTCCTACGTCAGGACCTGTTGAGGCTGCAGGACTGTCTGCGGTAGGGCCGCGAGGACGGCGCGGGCCTGGTGGTGGTAGCCGAGGTCGTTGGGGTGGAAGCGGTCCGGGGCGAACTGGCCGTGCCACGGGCGGGCGAAGTGGCGGGACACCTTCGCTACCGGGAGTCCACGGGCTGCTGCCGCACTGTGGATGGTGCGGTTGATGCCGGCGACGTACGGGCTGCAGAGGCCGCCGATTCCCCAGAGGCCGTCGGGGAGTGGCAGGTCGAGCATCACCGAGGAGTGTGGCAGTCGGTCGATCAGCTCGCGCATGGTCGAGTGGAATCGCTTCGGGAGAGTGCCCAGGACGTCGTTGCTGCCGATGCCACAGGTCACCAGGTCCGGTTCCACCCCGAGCTCCTCGAGCACCGGCAGCTGCTGGTGGATCACCTGCCAGGTCTGGGCGCCCGAGCGGGACAGGTTGAGGACTCGCCAAGGACTCGTGTCCCGCGGCTTCAGCCCCGCCAGAACCTGACCGACATAACCGTGGAGCGGCGACGAAGCACCGAGACCTTGCGCCGTCGAGTCGCCGAGGACCACCCAGAGTGGGCCGTCGCCGGCCAGAGCGGTCTGGTTGTGGGTCTGCCAGTACTCCGCGAAGGTCTTTGCCTGGCGATCGACATACGCGACGCCGTCCAGCCACCGCAGGGCGGCCGGCCGCGGGGTGGTCGGGATCTCCGGATCGCCCCACCGGAGCACGGCCGTGTGGATGATGCCGATCGGAGTGCGGTGCTCGCGTGGTGCGCGCTCGCCGCGCCGCAGGAAGTACATCCAGAAGCCCCCCTCTGAACTCGGTCCGGACCGCACCCGTACGCCGAATCGCGGGGAAGCATTCCGTGAATGTATGGAGAACAAAGACGGTACTTCACCTTGCCAAACGCCGCATCCGCCTCCGGCGGTGTTGGTTCAAGAGTGGCACGCGGCAACAAGGCCGGACCGCTGGTCAGAGGGCGCGGAGGAGGACTAGGCAGCGGGGGGCCAGGGGGACTGTGGCGCCGGCTTCGACCTCGGTCGCGCCGGAGTGGCTGGTGTCCAGGACTACCTCGTACGCCGGCGCCCAGGACGCGTCGGGGACGATCACCTCGCGGGTTTCGGCGGTGGCGTTGAGCGCCATCAGGAACGAGTTGTCGGTCTGGGCGTTGCCCTCCGTGTCGGTTCCGCGGAGGGCGTCGCCGGCCAGGAACATGCCAAGGGTGCGGAGGTTGCCGTCGTGCCAGTCGGCCTCGGTCATCTCGCCGCCATGCGGGGCGATCCAGGACAGGTCCTTGCGGCCGCCCGGGACGACGGGCCGGCCGGAGAAGTAGTGCCACTGGCGCAGCGTTGGGTGGGCCGCGCGAAGGGCCAGCAGCTTCTTGGTCAGCTCGAGGTGCTCCGACCATTCGGCCGGCAGGGACCAGTCGAACCAGGAGGTCTCGTTGTCCTGGCAGTACGGATTGTTGTTGCCGTGCTGGGTCCGCCCGCACTCGTCGCCTGCCGTGATCATCGGTACGCCGGTCGACAGCACCAACGTGGACAGCAGATTGGCCATCTGGCGTTTCCGCAGGGCGATCACGCCGGCGTCGTCCGTCTCGCCCTCGAATCCGCAGTTCCAGGAGCGGTTGTCGTCGGTGCCGTCGCGGTTGTCCTCGAGGTTCGGCTCGTTGTGCTTGTGGTCGTAGGAGACCAGATCGCGCAGGGTGAACCCGTCGTGCGCGGTGACGAAGTTGATCGAGGCATACGGGTAGCGGCCGTCGTCGCCGTACAGGTCGCTGGAGCCGGACAGGCGGTAGGCGAGGTCCTGGACGCCGTTGGACGAGGTGCGCCAGACATCGCGGACGCTGTCGCGGAACTTGCCGTTCCACTCCGACCACGGGGTGCCAAAGTTGCCGACCTGGTAGCCGAAGGAACCGACGTCCCACGGTTCGGCGATCAGCTTGACCCGGCCGAGCACCGGGTCTGCCGCGACCTCGGCGAGGAAGGGATGGCCCACCGTGTCGACCTCGTGCCGCTCGTTGCGGATCAGCGTCACCGCCAGGTCGAAGCGGAACCCGTCGACGCCCATCTCCTCGACCCAGTACCGCAGCGAGTCCATCACCAGCCGGCGGACCCGCGGGTGCGAGGTGTCGACCGAGTTGCCCGTACCGGTGACGTCGTACATGGTGCCGCCGTCGGTCAGCCGGTAGTACGCGCGGTTGTCGATGCCGCGGAAGCTCAGCGTCGGTCCGTCGAAACCACCCTCGGCCGTGTGGTTGTAGACGACGTCGAGGATCACCTCGATGCCGGCGGCATGGAACGCGGCCACCATCGCCTTGAACTCGGCGACCTGCTCACCCGTCGAGCCCGAGGCCGCGTACGGCGCATGCGGGGCGAAGTAGTTCAGCGAGTTGTAGCCCCAGTAGTTCGGCAGGCCGCGAGCCGCGATCGCGGGCTCGGTCAGGAAGTGGTGGATCGGCAACAACTCGACCGACGTCACGCCGAGGTCGGCCAGATACTTGATCACGGCGGGATGCGCGAGACCGGCGTACGTGCCGCGCTGGTGCTCGGGGACGTCGGGATGCAGCTTGGTGAATCCCTTCGTGTGCAACTCGTAGATCACCGTCTCACCCCAGTGCACCGGCTTGCTGATCGGCGGCGGTGGTTCGGAGTCCGCGACGACCACCCCGACCGGGACATGCCCCGCCGAGTCGCCCTCGGAGGAGTCGTAGATCAGCGGGCTGGCGTGGTCCAGCGATCCGTCGACGGCGCGCGCATAGGGATCGAGCAGCAGCTTGGACGGGTTGAACCGCAGTCCGTGCGACGGGTCGAACGGCCCGTGCACCCGGTACCCGTACCGCTGGCCGTGACCGACGCCCTCGACGAACCCGGTCCAGTACTCGCCGGTGTGCGCGAGGTCCAGGTTCCGCTGGCTGCCGTCCTCGGCGACCAGGGCGAGCTCGACCCGCTCGGCGGCCGGCGCCCAGAGCGTGAAGGTGGTGCCGTCGGCATCGACGACCGCCCCCAGCCGGCTGTCCGGGTCGGGGGAGAGATCCAGCGCATTCGGGGCGGCGGTGGCTTCGGTCACCGGCACATTGTGCCCATGACCGGTCAAACCAGCCCAAGAGTGCACCAAGTTGCGCCTAGCAATGATGGTTGTGATCGTGGAAGGGTAGTTGCGAGCGTCTGTGCGCAGTGATACAAACGCAGGATCCGTCAATAAGTTACCTCGCGCCAACCTACTCAGTGAGAGATTGCCTAGTCGAGGAGAAAACTGATGCGAATCCCATCTGCCGTGAACGCAGTCGTTGTGGCCGCCCTGGTCCTGACCGCAGCAACTCTGACCGCCTGTGGCGGCAACTCCGACACCGCGGGGGACGCGAAAGTCCCCGACGATCCGGCCCAGGTGACGGGTGACATCACCTACGCGATCTGGGACGTGAACCAGCAGCCGGCCATGCAGGAGATCATCAAGGCTTTCAACCAGCAGTACCCGAACGTCAAGGTGTCGATCTCGCTGGCGGTCTTCGACCAGTACTTCACCAAGCTGAAGACGCAGGGCTCCTCGGACAACCTGCCCGACGTGTTCTGGATGAACGGCCCGAACTTCCAGCTGTTCGCGGCGAACAAACAGCTGGCCGGCCTCGACGGTCTGCAGCTCGACTTCGCGAACTACCCGAAGGCGCTGAACGCGCTCTACACGCTGGACGGCAAGCAGTACGGCGTACCGAAGGACTTCGACACGATCGCGCTCTGGTACAACAAGAAACTCTTCGCCGACGCCAAGGTCGCGGAACCCACGGCGGACTGGACCTGGGACGACTACAAGACGGCCGCTGGCAAACTCAAGGCCGCGCTCAGCCCCAAGGGCATCTATGCCTCCTCCGACGAACTGGGGAACCAGGGCAACTACTACCCGGCGATCCTGAGCAACGGCGGCTCCATCCTCAAGGACGGCAAGTCTGGGTACGCCGACCCGAAGACCGCCGAGGCACTGCAGTTCTGGTCGGACATGGTCAAGGAGGGCTACACCCCGAGCGGCGCGCAGGGTGCGGAGATCCGCGGCCGGGACCGCTTCTTCAGCGGCAAGGCCGCGATGATGTGGAATGGCAACTGGCTGGTCTCGGCGGCGCTGAAGTCGCCGGTCAAGAACGACCTCGCCATCCTGCCGTTGCCGAAGGCCCCCAGTGGCGAGCGCAAGACGGTGATCCACGGGATCGGCAACGTGATGAGCGCGAAGACGAAGAACCCGGAGGCCTCGGCCGCGTTCCTCAAGTTCCTCAGTGGCAAGGAGGCCGCGCTGATCCAGGCGAAGGCGGGTGCCGCCAACCCGGCGTACACCGGAACCCAGACGGACTTCGTCAACTCCGCGCCGTACGCGCTGAAGACCTTCATCGACGCGGCCGACCAGTACTCCGAGCCGTACCCGGTCAGCAAGGACACGGCGGTCTGGAACAAGCTGGAGCTCGATCTGCTGCTGCCCGCGTTCGGTGGTGACAAGCCGATGGCCGAAGTCGGCCAGGAGGTCGCGACCAAGATGGACGAGGCGCTGGGCAAAGAGAAATGAGTTCGGCCCGGCGCTCTCCCGACGGGCGATGGCCGTGGTTGTTCGTCCTGCCCACCTTCTTCGGCGTACTGGTGTTCTACTTCTGGCCGCTGCTGAAGACGGTGTACGACAGCTTCACCGACACCGGCCCGTTCGGCGGCAGTACCTGGGTCGGCGCGGCGAACTACAGCGAGCTGATCGCCGACACCGAGGTCTACCGGGCGATCGTCAACACGGTGGTCTACACCGCGATCGTGCTGCTCGGGATCCCGCTCGCGGTGTTGTTCGCCAGCCTGCTGAACCGCCCCGGACTGCGCTTCGCGATGGTCTACCGGACGCTGTTCTTCCTCCCGTACGTCGCGATGCCGACGGCGATCTCACTCGTCTGGCGGATCATCTACAACGGCGAGTACGGCATCCTGAACCAGTCGCTTGGCGTGCTCGGCATCGACGGACCGCGCTGGATCTCGACGGAGTGGTTCGCCCTGGTCGCGGTCGCGTTGCTGGGGTTGTGGATGTCGATCGGGTTCAACATGATCGTGCTCTCCGCCGGTCTGAAAGGCATCCCCGGCGAGCTCTACGAGGCGGCGTCACTGGACGGCGCCGGCCGGGCCCAGCAGTTCCGCTCGATCACCGTGCCACTGCTGACACCGTCGATCTTCTTCCTGTCGGTGATCACCACGATCGCGGGCTTCCAGCTGTTCGACCAGTTGTTCGCGCTGCTCGGTCCCGAGAACCCGGTGATGTCGAAGACGCAGTCGCTCGTCTTCCTCTTCTACAGCGCCGCCTTCGACACCAACGAACGCGGCTACGCCGCCGCCGTCGCGGTGCTGATCCTCGCGGTCGTCGGCCTGCTGACCCTCTTCCAGTTCCGTCTCCAGCGCAGGTGGGTGACCTATGACTGAGACCATCGCCCGTACTACGGTGACGCCGGCGGCAACGCGGTCCGCGAGGGCAGAGCGGCTCGGCAGCAATCGCCTCGCCCACGTCGTACTCATCATCGGCAGCCTGGTGATGATGTTCCCGTTCCTGTGGCAGCTGAAGCTGTCGATCTCCACCCAGGCCGAGATCACCTCGGTCCCGCCGGACCTCGTGCCGAGCGGGCTGGAGTGGCGCAACTTCACCGAGGTGTTCGAGCGGCTGCCGTTCCTGGAGCAGTTCTGGGTCTCGGTGGCGGTCACGCTCAGCCGCACGATCGGGCAGCTGGTGCTGTGCTCGCTGGCCGGGTACGCCTTCGCCCGGATGTCCTTCCGGTTCAAGGGACTGATGCTGGCGTTGATCCTGTCCATCCTGATGGTGCCGGGCCAGGTGTACCTGATCCCGCAGTACCAGATCGTCCAGCAGCTGGGCTGGCTGGACAGCATCCAGGGGATCGTTGCCCCGGGCATCTTCAGTGCGTTCGGCACCTTCCTGATGATGCAGTTCTTCAAGACCGTCCCGGTGGAGCTGGAGGAGGCGGCCCGGCTGGACGGCTGCAATCCGTGGCAGACCTTCTGGAAGGTCGTGCTGCCGGTGGCGAAACCCGGTCTCACCTCGCTCGCGATCATCACCGTGCTGGTGTCGTGGGGTGACCTGCTCTGGCCGCTGGTGATCACGTCGTCACCGGAGAAGATGCCGCTGGCGGTCGGGATGGCGACGTTGAGCGGCTACCAGGGCAGCATCTCGCCAGGTGTGATGATGGCAGCCGCGCTGATGGCGATGGCACCGATCCTGATCCTCTTCGTCGTCCTGCAGCGCAGGGTGGTCGAAGGAATTGCCTTCTCGGGACTCAAGTAGAGGACATTGATGAGCGAAACCGTTGGACTGATCGGTGCGGGGAACATCGCGCACGTGCATGTCGCGGCCTGGAAGGCGCTGGGTGCGCGGGTCCTGGTGCACTCGCACGCGGGTGCGCCGGAGCTCGCGGCGCAGTACGGGCTGGAGGCGGTCGACTCGCTGGACGAGTTGCTCGACGCGGTGGACTTCGTGGACATCGTCACGCCGTCGGCGACGCACAAGGAGATCGCGCTGGCTGCGATCAAGGCCGGTCGGGACGTGATCTGTGAGAAGCCGCTGACTCTGACCGCGGCTGAGTCCCAGGAGCTGTCGGCAGCTGCCGCGGTTGCTGGGCTGCGGATCTTCCCGGCCCACGTCGTGAGGTTCTTCCCCGCTTATGCCGCGGCGTACGACGCAGTACGGTCGGGCCGGATCGGTGAGGTCGCCGTGGCGAGGTTCTTCCGGGTGGCGTCGTCGCCGGCCGGTGCTGGGTGGTACCGCGATGTCGCGCGGTCCGGGGGCGTGATCATGGATCTGATGGTTCACGACCTGGATCAGGCGAGGTGGATCTGCGGCGAGGTGACCAGCCTGTACGCCGTCCAGAGCCCGCCGAACGTCGATGGGATCAGCCCGGTCAACGTGGCGGCCCATGTCACCCTCACGCATGCGTCAGGGGCGATCAGTCAGCTCCGGGCGACCTGGGGTGCGACCGGGACGCAGTTCAAGTCGGGGTTCTCGATCGCGGGATCTGCTGGGGTGCTGGAGTACTCGTCGGCGGAGGACACCGGGTTCCAGGAGGAGTTGCAAGACGGGGGATCGGGCGGGGATCTGCTGATTCCTTCGTCGACGCTTTATGAGAGCCCCTATCTGACCCAGCTTCGTGAGCTCGCGGCGGCGTTGCGTGGGGGAGCGGAGCCCAGGGTCCTCGCAGCTGATGGGATCGCGGCGGTCTATCTGGCCGAGGCCGCGCACGAGTCGATGGCGACCGGCCGCACGATCGACATGAGCACGTCAGGAGCTGGCGAATGAAGGTTGCTATCGCGTCGTTCGCGCACACTCACGCATCGTCGTACGCGAGGCTGCTTGCGCAGCTGCCTGATGTCGAGGTGCTAACTGCGGATCCCTTGGGGGCTGCCGCACCTGATGCGGGGCCGAGGGGTGCTGCGTTTGCCGAGGCGGTTGGCGTTCCTTACGTGGACTCGTACGACGAGCTGTTCGGCTGGGGGCCGGATGCCGTGGTGGTGACGAGCGAGAACGCCTTGCATCGCGGGCTGGTGGAACGGGCGGCCGCGGTCGGGGCACACGTGCTCTGCGAGAAGCCGCTCGCCACCGAGGTCGTCGATGGGGAGGCCATGCTGGCCGCTTGCGAAGCAGCCGGGGTGATTCTGATGACTGCTTACCCGGTGCGGTTCGCGCCGTCGTACGGGCGGCTTCGAGCGATGGTCGAGGCCGGGCGGCTGGGCGACGTCTTCGCGGTACTCGGGACGAACAACGGCAAGATCCCGTACGCGCAGCGGCAGTGGTTCACCGATGCCGAGCTGGCGGGTGGGGGAGCGCTGGTGGATCACACCGTGCACTGCGCTGACCTGATCGACGGGCTGACCGGCGGGGTCGAGGCCACGCGGGTGCACGCGGCGGCGAACCGCGTCCTTCACCAGGACAAGGGGGTGTCGGTGGAGACGGGCGGGATCGTGACCATCAGTTACGCGAACGGGCTGTTGGCAACGATCGACTGCTCCTGGAGCGTGCCGGACAACGGACCGACGTGGGGTGGCGTCACGCTCCAGGTCACCGGGACGAACGGTTCGGTGGAGATCGCGCCGTTCTTGCCGCATGTGGGCGGGATCGATCCGTCGGGCGAGGTGTTCCTCCCGGTCGGCGGTGATCTCGACTCGATGATGCTGGCCGAGTTCCTGACCGCAGTACGAGCCTCCGGCCCGGCTGTCCCAGGTACGCCGCCTGCCGTCGTTCCCCAGCCAGACGGCAACGTGGGCCTTCGCACCTTCCGGATTGTCGATGCTGCTCGTCGCTCAGCGTCATCCGGTCAGCCAGTAGTACTCTGACGCTCTCTCACGGGGTGGGCCCGAGACGGGTTTGAGCAAGGGGTGGGGTCGCGAGATGAGCGAGCCTTCAAGAACTGAGCCGGGGGGCTCTTGGCGGCGCTGGCTGCTGGCCGTTGTGTTGGTGATCGCTGTGGGCGGTGCCGCGGCCGGCGGCTTGGTCTGGCGCGGTGGCGACGGCGGTGGCAGTGATGCTGAGGCGAAGACCTCGGACGTCGTGGTCACCAGTACGCCGTCCGCCGTGGCTCAGGTCGACGCTGCCGCACAGAGCGAGGCGGTCGACGCACTGCTGCGCCGCCGGGCGGATGCGGTGCTGCGGCGCGATGCCGCCAAGTTCCTGGCCGACGTGGACCCAACAAACGCGAAGCTGGTGGCCAAGCAGAAGGAGCTGTTCGCAAACCTGGTGCAGTTCGGGTTCGCGAAGCTGAGCTACGAGCAGGACCGGGCCCAGTTCGAACAGGCGCTGGAGGACAAGTACGGCCCGTCGGTCTACCTGGTCGGGGTGGCGATGGTCTACCAGATCAGGGGCATCGACGCGCAGCCGGTGCGGACCATGGTCGGTTACACGTTCTTGCCGAAGGCCGGGCGGCTGGTGCTGATCGACGACGCCCACCTGGACGGCGCGCTGCCGCCGGGTTCGCACTTGGAGCCGTGGGACGTCGGGCCGGTGCTGGTCCGGCGCGCGCCCCGAGCGCTGGTGGTGGTGGAGAAGGGCCGGACCGGGCTTGCCGCGTCGATCCTGAAGGACGCGGTCAGCGCGGTCAAAGCGGTGAGCCGTGAGTGGTCCGCAGGCTGGAAGGGCTCAGGAGTGGTCATCGCGCTGGACGATCGCAAGGTCCGGACCGCCGACTACACCGTGCCCAAGAACGCCGAGGACGTGCTGGCGATGGCCACCAACGTGTATCGGACGCTGCCCGGCGAAGTGGAGACGGCCGGCGAGGAGGTCGGGTCGTACGTCGTGGTGAATCCCGCCTACCGGGACGATCTGGATGCCCGGCACCTGGCCCATGAGTTCACCCATGTCGCGGCCGCGCCGTACGGGGCCTATGCCCCACGCTGGATGGTCGAGGGCGCCGCGGAGTACGTCGAACTGCTGCCGATGGACGGTGAGCGCGAGATGGACCTCGATCGCTACCGCCGGACGGTCCGGTCGAAGTACCTCGCCAAGGCGAAGGTGATGCCCGACGACCGGGTGTTCTACAAGACGATGGACAGCTCCTACGCCATCGGCTGGTACGCGGTCGACCACCTGATCGACAAGTACGGCGCCGCCAAGTTCGCGAAGCTGTATCAGGACCTCGCGCGCAAGGGGTTCACCCAGACGCAGCGGGACCTGGTCTTCACCGAACAACTCGGCAAGACCGAGGCGCAGTTGTTCACCGAGTTGAAGCGGGGGTAGGCGTCCCCGTAGTACGACTGACTCCAGTGGTCCGGTACGGTGCCGTGGATGTGACCCGCGGGTAGTACACGACTGGAGGAGCGAGGCGATGGGCGAGTTCGTCAATCTGACGGTGGCCGACGGGGTCGGCACGATCCGGCTGGACCGGCCGAAGATGAACGCGCTGAACGTCCAGGTCCAGGAAGAGATCCGCGAGGCCGCCCTGGCCGCGACCGCCGACGACAGCATTCGCGCCGTCGTCATCTACGGCGGCGAGCGGGTGTTCGCGGCCGGCGCCGACATCAAGGAAATGGCCGACATGTCGTACGCCGACATGGTCAAGCGCTCCGGTCCGCTGCAGACCGCACTGTCGGCCGTTGCCGCCATCCCCAAGCCCACCGTGGCGGCGATCACCGGCTACGCGCTCGGTGGCGGCTGCGAGCTCACGCTCTGCGCCGACTTCCGGATCGCGGCCGACGACGCCAAGCTCGGCCAGCCCGAGATCCTGCTCGGCGTCATCCCCGGAGCCGGCGGCACGCAGCGCCTCTCCCGCCTGATCGGCGCGTCCAAGGCCAAGGACATCATCTACACCGGCCGTTTCGTCGACGCCGCCGAGGCTCTGCAGCTCGGCCTGGTCGACAAGGTCGTCCCGGCGGCCGAGGTGTACGACGCTGCCGTCGCCTGGGCATCGCAGTTCTCCCGCGGTGCCGCGCTGGCCTTGCGCGCGGCCAAAGAAGCGATCGACTCGGGCCTCGGCGTGGATCTGGCCACCGGGCTCGAGATCGAGCGGCAGCAGTTCGCCGCGCTGTTCGCCACCGAGGACCGCACGATCGGGATGAAGTCCTTCGTGGAGAACGGCCCGGGCAAGGCCGAGTTCAAGGGAAACTGATGACCACGTCCTCTACTTCGAAGCCCGCCGCCTCCGCTGAAGAGGTCGAGGCGGCGTGGAACGACAACAAGCTCGCCCAGGTGCTCTACCACGACTGGGAAGCGTCGACCTATGACGAGAAATGGTCGATCTCGTACGACGAACGCTGCGTCGACTACGCCCGCGACCGGTTCAAGGCTGTCGCGGGTTCATCAGGCTGGCCCTATGAGAAGTCCCTGGAGATCGGCGCCGGGACGGGCTTCTTCACGCTGAACCTCAAGCTGGCGGGCGTGCTCGCCGAGGCGCACGTGACGGACCTGTCGCCGGGCATGGTCGAGGCGGCCAAGCGCAACGCCGACACCCTCGGCTTCGCGATCGAGGGCAAGGTCGCGGACGCCGAGAAGCTCCCGTACGACGACGACACGTTCGACCTGGTCATCGGGCACGCGGTGATCCACCACATCCCGGACGTCGAACTGGCCTTCCGCGAGATGCTCCGCGTCCTCAAGCCGGGTGGCCGGTTCGTCATCTGCGGCGAGCCCACCCGGTACGGCGACTACGTGGCCCGGCGGCTCTCCCGGCTCACCTGGTGGGCGACCACCAACGTGACCAAGTTGCCGGCGTTGTCCCACTGGCGCCGTCCGCAGTCGGAGCTCGACGAGTCTTCCCGGGCGGCCGCGCTCGAGGCAGTGGTCGACCTGCATACGTTTGACCCGGACACGCTCGCCCGGATGGCCACGCGCGCCGGAGCAAGCGAAGTACGGACTGTCACAGAGGAGCTGCTTGCTGCTTGGGTCGGGTGGCCGATCCGGACTTTTGAGGCGGCGGTGCCGGAGGAGAAGCTCGGGTTCGGCTGGAGAATGTTCGCTTACAAGTCGTGGTTGCAGCTGTCCAAGGTCGACAAGGTGCTGTCACAGGTCGTGCCGGACGAGCTCTACTACAACGTGTCGATCACCGGGGTAGCACCGTAGGCCGTGTACATACTGGACGGATGCGGTTGCTGACGGCGGCGAATCTGCGCTGGGTGGTGCGCCACCGGGCGTGGACGCCGTACTACCTGAAGCGGTACTGGCGCTTCGCGGTGTTCAAGGTCCGTCACCCGCACGTGATCACCGAGGGGTTCGTCTTCCTGGGCAAGAAGCTGGAGATCGTGGCGCGGCCCGGTCACGGCCGGCTGATCATCGGCAAGTGGGTGCACCTGGGCGACGAGACCCGGCTGCGTGCGCACGAGGGCACGCTGCGGATCGGCGACAAGGTGGTGTTCGCCCGCGATGTCACGGTGAACTGCTACCTGGACATCGAGATCGGCGCGTCCACGCTGATCGCGGACTGGACCTACATCTGCGACTTCGACCACAAGACCGAGGACCTCGGCCTGCCGATCAAGGACCAGGGCCTGGTGAAGTCGCCGGTCCGGATCGGCCCGGACTGCTGGCTGGCCACGAAAGTGACCGTCCTGCGAGGTGCCGACATCGGCCGCGGCGCGGTGATCGGTGCGAACAGCGTTGCCCGTGGCAACATTCCGGAGTACGCCGTGGCGGCGGGCATCCCGGCCGTCGTGGTGAAGGACCGGATCAGCCGGTACGCCGCTGACGCGGAGCGCCGGGCCTACCTGGAGCAGCTGGACCGGGGGAACGAGGAGACTGCCGCACGACTTCGCGCGGGAGGGCCTGACGGGTCAGGTGACCCGCCGGTGGGTAACGGATCACCTACGAGTGGTGATAGAGCAAGTGAGACCGAGGGGTTCTCAAGTTACTCACCAGTCGGGCACTATGTCCCGGAAGTCGTCGGAGAGGAGACGCAGCGTGGCTGAGCAGGCGGAGATCGGGTCGATGCTGGACCAGGCTGCCGCCGACGGCTCGATCACCGCTGCGCGACACCGGGTGGTCGAACCGGTGCCGATTGTGACCGACGGTCCGGACATCGTTACGTTGGACAGTGTGGACGGAACGAAACCGATGGCCGGTGTGCGGCGCAGACTGTCGCCGCGACCGGTCCCGGGCAACCGGCGGAAGAAGCCGCCGGTGCAGGTAGCGGAGACGGACGAGGAACCGACCCCGGCTGAGGAGATGGGCGACGTGGGTACTCACGACGACAAGGCGGACAAGACCGCCGATGCCGAGAAGGCGGTGACACCGGTCGAGGCCGAACAGACCCCGGCAGGCGGCTCCGGACGCAACGCGACCGCGATCAAGGCGAAACCGCAGACCGCGGCCGAGATCGTCGCGGCGCAGAAGGCCAGGGAGAAGGCGGCCGCTGAGGATGCCGCGGCGACCGGGGACGAGACCTCGGTGACCAAGCCGGTCACTCGTCAGCCGGCTGTTGCCTCTGCTGGTGCCGGGGCCGGCTCGACTGGGGCCTCGGGCAACAAGACGCCGGCTGGGAATCCGTTGGCTTCTGCGAAGGCTGCGCGCGAGGGTGGTTCTGGTTCCGGTTCTGGTTCCGGCAAGGGCCGGGCGGCGATGTCGTCGGTGGGGGCCGGAGTCAACCGGTTCCGGAACCTGCTCGCCTCGCTGATCTGGCTGATCGCCGTGCTGGCGGCCGCGGTGCTGGCGCTCGGTGCGTTGTTCACCGCGCTGGACCAGGCGAACCAGAGCAACGAGATCGTCCGCTGGGTGCTGGAGCGCGGGCACGATCTGGTCGGGCCGTTCAAGGACCTGTTCCGGCTGGAGACCGCGAAGAACACCCTGCTGGTGAACTGGGGTATCGCCGCGCTGGTCTACCTGATCGCCGGCAAGATCGTGGAGCGCTTCGTCCGGCCTTAGCTTCTTGTGATGGTGCGGGGCCGGGCGACGACGATCAGGTCGAGGCTGTCGTCGAGGTCGCCCGGCCTGATCTCGAAGTCCTTATAGCTGGTCTGCCGCACGCGTTGGACGAGGTGGTCCGGCCAGGTGCCGTGGTCCTCGGCTAGCTGCGCGTCGACGCAGGACCCATGCTGCGCCTCCCAGCGGGCCAGTTCTTCGCCATGCCAGAGGCCTAGTGTCTCCACGATTTCCAGCTGGTGTTCGGCTTCGGCTTCGGCCAGGTCGGTGAACTCGGCGGCCGTCAGTTCTCTGGTGTGATACCAGTTGCCGCTCGGGAAGGTCAGCCGGTTCGGGGTGGACAGGACCAGCAGGCCGGTGTGGTTGAGGATCCGGGCGCACTCGGCGACGAAGCGCGGTTGCTCCCAGAGGTGCTCGATCGTCTGCAGCGACACGACCAGGTCGAAGGTGCCGTCGGCGAACCCGGTCTGGACCAGGTTGCCCTGGACGAGATTGATCTGTGGATAAGCCTTGGCGACGTGACGGAGCGTCGTACCTTCATAGTCGAGACCGAGAACGGAGTCCGCCCCGGCCCGGCGGAGCAACTCCGCGCCGTACCCCTCGCCGCAGCCGGCGTCGAGGACGCGGCCGGTCCGCGCCGGATCGGGGCGCCACTGAGCGGTGATCCAGCGATAGGCGGCCTCGTGGCGCGCGAACCAGTAGTTCTCGTGCCAGATCCCGGGGGCTGTTCTCTCGCCGGTGAGCGGTAACGTCTCGGTCACCTGGTCAGACTAGAGGTGCCTGACTGTGATGGGACTCGCACGCGACTTATGTTTCTCGCGAGTAACATCCGTGGCAGGCTGGGAGAGACCGTTAACCAGAAGGGGTCCCACACGCTATGAAGATCGTCGTCTGCGCGAAGTTCGTGCCGGATGCCACCGCGGACCGCCGCTTCCGCTCCGAGGACAACACGGTGGACCGCGCCGGTGTCGACGGGCTGCTGTCCGAGCTGGACGAGTATGCCGTCGAGACCGCGCTCACTGTGAAAGAGGCCGGTGATGCCGAAGTGACGGTGTTGACGGTCGGCCCGGAGCAGGCCGCGGACGCCATCAAGAAGGGCCTCCAGATGGGCGCCGACGCCGGCGTCCACGTGAACGACGACGGGATCCACGGCTCCGACGCCGTGGCCACCTCGCTGATCCTGGCCAAGGCGCTGGGCAGGCTCGAGGCGGACCTGGTCGTGTTCGGGATGGCCTCGACCGACGGTTCGATGGGTGTCGTGCCCGCGATGGTGTCCGAGCGGCTGGGCCTGCCGGGCGTCACGCTCGGCTCGTCGGTGACCGTCGACGGCAACACCGTGACGATCCGCCGCGATGGTGACACCGCCAGCGAGACCATCGAGGGCACGCTGCCGCTCGTCCTTTCGGTGTCGGACCAGTCCGGTGAGCCGCGCTACCCGTCGTTCAAGGGGATCATGGCCGCGAAGAAGAAGCCGGTCGAGACCTGGTCGCTGGCCGACCTGGAGATCCCCGCCGATTCCGTCGGCGGAGCGGCCGCGTGGACCGAGGTCACCGAAGTGACCGCCCGGCCGCCACGTTCCGCCGGCACCATCGTCACCGACGAGGACGGTAGCGGCGCTACCCAGCTCGTCGAGTTCCTGTCCACCAACAAGTTCCTCTGAGGGGCGACCAGAGCATGTCGAACGTTCTCGTTCTCGTTGACCACACCGGTGGCACGGTCCGCAAGACCACCGCGGAGCTCCTCACCATCGCCCGCCGCCTCGGCGAGCCCGTCGCGGTCTACATCGGCGACGGTGTGCAGGACGCCCTGCCGGCCCTCGGCCAGTACGGCGCGACCAAGGTGATCGCACTCACCAACCCTGAGCTCTCGCAGTACCTGGTGGCCCCCAAGGCCGAGGCACTGCAGCAGGTCGCGGCCAAGCTCGAGCCGTCCGTGATCCTGATCTCCTCCAGCGCCGAGGGCAAGGAGATCGCCGCCCGCCTCGCGGTCAAGCTCGACTCGGGCCTGATCACCGATGCCGTCGACGTCCAGGCGGGTCCGGTCACCACGCAGTCCGTGTTCGCCGGCAACTACACGGTCCAGGCGAAGGTCACCCACGGCACCGCGATCATCACGGTCAAGCCGAACGCGGCCACCCCCGAGGCAGCCGAGACCACGCCCGAGGTGGAGGAGTTCGACGTCTCCATCTCCGACGCCGCCAAGACCGCCCGCATCACCGACTCCAAGCCCCGCGAGGCCACCGGCCGTCCGGAGCTCACCGAAGCCGCCATCATCGTCTCCGGCGGCCGCGGCACCGGCGGCGACTTCAGCCCCGTCGAAGCCTTCGCCGACTCCCTCGGCGCGGCAGTAGGCGCCTCCCGCGCCGCCGTCGACTCAGGCTGGTACCCGCACGCCTACCAGGTGGGCCAGACCGGCAAGACCGTCTCCCCCCAGCTGTACGTCGCCGCCGGCATCTCCGGCGCGATCCAGCACCGAGCCGGCATGCAAACCTCGAAGACCATCGTCGCCATCAACAAGGATGAAGAAGCCCCCATCTTCGAACTTGTCGACTTCGGCGTCGTAGGCGACCTCCACAAGGTCCTCCCCGCCGCCACCCAAGACGTCCTCAACCGCAAGTCCTAACCCGCAGCCCCCACTCCACCCCCCTCACGGCCCGGCCCCTGCCATCCCCCCGGCAGGGCCCGGGCCGCCCCCTTTCCATCAGCCTGACCCCAGGCATCCCACCTGTCGCGCCCGCGCCTGCACCCCGACGTGCGCGCCGCCCGGCGCGAGCTATGCACCGTCGTTGCCATCGCGCAGGGAGTGGATCATGCTCTGCAGGCTCCGGAACGCGCCTGACTGCTCGGTCTCGGTCAGGCCGGCCAGCATTCTGACCTCGACAGACCGGACCGCTACGGTGGCCTTCTCGAGCCTCCGTCGGCCGCGAGGCGTGAGCCGGGTGGGAAGAACCTTCCCGACGGGTGCCTCCGCAGGCCTGGTCACGTGGCCCTCTCGTTCCAGGGCCTGGAGCAGCACGTTCATCGACTGTCGGGTCACGAACGCGCCCCGCGCGAGCTCGGAGTTCGACAGGCCCGGTCGCTGGGCCAGCAGTTCGAGGCAGGAGTAGTGCGTCACGGTCATCCCGAGCGGCCGCAGCACCTCCTCCATGGCTGCGCGGAGGGCGCTCGACGCCTCTTTCAGCAGGTAGCCCAGTGAGGTCTGCAGGTCGACACCGTCTTGACTCATGTCAGTATTCTGACATAGCTTCTTTCGTGTCAGAAGACTGACACGAAAGAAGGAGCATCATCATGCCCGCTACCGGCCCCGACTTCATCTCGCTCCAAGCGCGCGACCTCGCCGCTTCACAGGCGTTCTACGAGCAGTACCTCGGCCTCGTCCGCTCGCCGGCCGGACCTCCGCACGCCGTCGTCTTCGAGACCAAGCCGATCGCGTTCGCACTCCGCGACGTCGTTCCCGGCACCGATCTCGCATCCGTTGCTCAGCCCGGCATCGGTGCCGCGATCTGGCTCCACGCCACAGACGTCCAGGCCATTCACGATGCTCTCGTCGCCGACGGTCACACCATCGTCTCCCCGCCGATCGACGGCCCCTTCGGTCGGACATTCACCTTCGCCGACCCCGACGGCTACCAGCTCACTCTCCACGACCGCGCCTGATAGGCCAACGCCACCGACGATCACCGGACCCGAAGACCGCGGTTGCGCCGAAGGCTCGAGAATCCGGGCGACGTTTGTCTACCAGGCGCCTTGCTCATGAGCTGTTCGGGTGGCGTCCCGCGACGCTGGTGGTCACGATGCGCTAGGGGTGGTGGACGGCGTTTCGCCCTGATCGATCCGCCGTTATCGGTGCGGCGTCTGCGGGCACGTGTGGCGCCAGGACACCAGCCGTGCCGCCGAGCCACGGAAGCTCTCGCGCCGAGGGCTGCGGTGGGCCGCTGGAGGCGATCGTGGTCCAGCACCTGACCGTGGCCCGGATCGCCGACGGCCTCGCGGTTTCGTGGAACACCGCCAACGACGCGATCCTGGCCGAGGGCAAGTAGGTCCTGAGTAACGACGAGCATCGCTTCGACGGCGTCCACGTGATCGGGATCGACGAGCACGTGTGGCGACATACCCGCCGCGGCGACCAGTACGTCACCGTGATCATCGACCTCACCAGGATCCGTGACGGCGCCGGATCCAGCAGGGCATCCATGGCCACCGCGGCCGCAAGGACGACCCGCTCGACCGGGCACAGCGAACCCTGCAAACCGGCGGCGACCTACTCACCGACAAGCAGAAGGACCGCCTCGCCGACCTGTTCGACGCCGAGAGCCGCTGCGACACGCACGTCGAAGTCGAGGCGACCTGGGGGATCTACCAGCGGATGATCGCCGCCTACCGCGAACCTGACCGCAAGCTTGGCAAGGAGTTGATGGAGAAGCTGATCGACGCCCTCAGCGTCGGCGTCCCGGCTGCCCTCACCGCGCTCCTCACGCTCGGCCGGACGCTGCAGAAGCGCGCCGACGACGTGCGCGCCTACTTCGCCCGCCCGGGCACCAGCAGCGGACGCACCGAAGCGATCAACGGACGACTCGAACACCTACGCTCCGCTCTCGGCTTCCGCAACCTCACCAACTACATCGCCAGGTCCCTGCTCAAGACCGGCGGCTTCAGGCCGCGACTACACCCTCGTCTGTGAAGAGCCTGTCTTCTTCCACAAGTCAGAGGTTGCTGTGGACAACTTGGCGTGAACCAGTACCACCCACAAGATCCAGACAATCTTCGGAATCCCTTACAGATAAGGCTATTCCGACACGGAAACTGTCGGTGGTGGTGTCTAGGCTTCTGGGTATGGAGATCTTGGGCGCACGGCCGGTGTACTCGATGAGCGGCAGCGAACAGCTGCTGACTC
>Ga0193717_1000671_pt1 | contig 21866 bp, 22 predicted proteins | sample U2c2metaG_FD_145900 | JGI IMG/M metagenome (GOLD analysis project Ga0193717, IMG submission 145900) | Soil microbial communities from a riparian zone of the East river system, Colorado, United States - U2c2 | ecosystem: Environmental > Terrestrial > Soil > Riparian zone | place: USA: East River...
GGGCGAAGGCGCGGTGCAGAAGTACGGTGGCATTCCGCCGTACGACGAAACGCAGGTCTACGTGCAACGCGTAGAGACTTTGCGCGATCGTTACCAGAAAGCGTTGTAGGAAAAGCGCCGTTCGCTAGTCACTTGCGCCTCGTTCCCGGCGTTTCGCGATCACTCCTTATTCGTCATCCCGGCTTTCGCCGGGATGACGAGGACGTGAGATGACGAGGATGCGAGTGGGCGAGTGAATAGGGCAGGAGCGGATTACGCGCCCGTCGTGCTCGGCGCCGGCCTCTGCACCAGCGTCAAATCCACGTTGAACGGGATATTCCGCCGCAGTCCTTCGATGTGCACCTTGGTGCCTGGCGCGAGCGCGGCTTCGCGGTTCAGCAGATCGATCTGATCGACGATCGGCGTTCCGTCCAGCTGGAGCAGCACATCGTTCGGCTGCAGCCCGGCCTGGGCGGCTGGGCTCTCCGGAATCACGCGCATGATGACCACGCCGCGCTGATGCGGCGCGGAACCCGGCGTGAGCGCCATGTCGGTGTAGTCGGCGCCGATCCAGCCGCGGATGATCTTGCCGTGCTTGATGATCTGCTCGAAGACGGTCTTCGCCGTCGCCACCGGGATCGCGAAACCGATGCCTTCGGCGCCCGGCGTATAGGTGCCGCGATTGTCCGATGTGGGGGTGCGCGGATAAACCGCAGTGTTGATGCCGACCAGCTCGCCGAGCGCGTTGACGAGCGCGCCGCCGGAATTGCCGGCGTTGATCGCGGCGTCGGTCTGGATGAAATCCTCATAGGCCGACATGCGCAGCTGGCGCCCGGTCGCGCTGACGATGCCCATGGTCACGGTCTTGCCGATGCCGACCGGATTGCCGATCGCGAGCACGACATCGCCGACATCGACCGTGGCGTCGTCGGCGACGTCGATCGTCGGCAGATCGTGCGCGTCGATCTTGAGCACGGCGAGATCGGTTTCCGCGTCGGTGCCGACCACCTGCGCATGCGCAGCGCCGCTGTCGAACAGCACCTGGATATCGTCGGCGCCGCTGATCACGTGATTGTTGGTCAGCACGTAGCCGTCGGCTGTGAAGATCACGCCGGAGCCGAGGTTCTGCTGCAGGCGCCGCGTGCTGCCCGGAATCACGCCGAGCAGTCGCCGCGTCAAGGGATCGACCAGCTGCAGGCGGGTCGGCGAGGTGGTGACACGGTTTGCATAAATATTGACGACGGCCGGCGAGGCGCGCGCGACCGCGTCCGCATAGGAAACCGGGCCTTGCCGCGACGACAGACCGGCTGCCGCCCGATGTCCCGCGCCTGCGGATGATCCGCCGCGCAGCCACGACACCATGCTCGGCGCCAGCACGCTCAACAGGAACGCCGCGGCGAGACCGATCACGGCACAGCGGGCAACGAAGGCGAGGGTGCGGATTGTCGCGGGAGACATCGAGTTCGGCGAGCGTCGGCGGGTGCGCAGCGAAAGCAGCCGCGGGTTTGATTGTGCGGTGCAGGGGCGTTCGTTAAACTATCACGATTTCGGGGCCCGCCCTAACGGGATGGCTGCCCTAATGAATGGTGCTTGCGTGCGCACAACGGCGCCGCACGCCGGCGCAGCGCGCGAACCTGCCGCGATGCGACCCTTCAACCGTTTTTCTCGAGTTTGCAGCGGAGTGCTGGATGGCCAACGATGCTGTGGTGGACAAGGGCCGTCGCCGGTTCCTGACGGCGACGACGTCGGTCGTCGGCGGTGCGGGTGTCGTCATGGCGGCGATACCTTTCATCAAGTCATGGGAACCGAGTGCGGCGGCGAAATCGGCCGGCGCGCCGGTCGAAGCGGATATCGGCAAGATCGAACCGGGGCAGAAGGTCACGTTCGCGTGGCGCGGCCTGCCGGTGTTCGTCGTGAATCGCACCAAGGCGCAGCTCGATACGCTGCCGGCGGTCGATCCGATGCTGAAGGATCCGAAATCCGAGAACGCCGACCAGCAGCCGAAGTACGCGCAGAACGAATACCGTTCGATCAAGCCCGAATGGCTGGTCGTGACCGGCATCTGCACGCATCTCGGTTGCGTGCCGGATTATTTCCCGGACCTGAAGCCCGAGCCGTTCGATCCGCAGTGGAAGGGCGGTTTCTTCTGCCCGTGCCACAAGTCGCGCTACGACATGGCCGGCCGCGTCTACGACGGCGTGCCTGCGCCGGCGAATCTCGCCGTGCCGCCGTACAAGTTTCTCGATGACGCACGCATTCTGATCGGCGTGAACCCGGAAGGAGCCGCCTAATGGGCACGACGATGGTTCGTTTGCATCCGCGCAACCGCGTGCTCGGCTGGGTCGAGGACCGCCTGCCGTGGCTGTCGTTCCTGTCCGCGCACACGTCCGGTTATTACGCGCCGAAGAATTTCAATCTCTGGTACTACTTCGGCTCGCTGGCGCTGGTGCTGCTGGTCAACCAGATCGTGACCGGCATCTTCCTGACGATGTTCTACAAGCCGAACGCGCTGGAGGCGTTCGCTTCGGTCGAATACATCATGCGTGACGTCAACTGGGGTTGGCTGATCCGCTACATGCATTCGACGGGCGCCTCGCTGTTCTTCGTCGTCGTCTACCTGCACATGTTCCGCGGACTCATGTACGGCTCGTTCAAGAAGCCGCGCGAGCTGGTCTGGATCCTCGGCATGCTGATCTTCCTTGCGCTGATGGCCGAGGCGTTCATGGGCTACGTGCTGCCGTGGGGCAACATGTCGTTCTGGGGCGCCAAGGTGATCATCTCGCTGTTCGGTGCGGTGCCGCTGATCGGCGACACGCTGGTCGAGTGGATCATGGGCGATTATCTGCCGGCCGACGCCACGCTGAACCGCTTCTTCGCGATGCACGTGATCGCGCTGCCGCTGGTGCTGCTGCTGCTGGTCGTGCTGCACATCGCCGCGCTGCATGAAGTCGGCTCGAACAATCCGGATGGCGTCGACATCAAGGCAAAGAAGAAGCCCGACGGCACGCCGCTCGACGGCATCGCGTTCCATCCGTACTACACGGTCAAGGACCTGTTCGGCACCGGCTTCTTCCTGCTGCTCGCCGCGTTCATCATCTTCTACGCGCCTACGTTCGGCGGCTGGTTCCTCGAGCACGACAACTTCATTCCGGCCAATAATCTGGCGACGCCGGAGCACATCAAGCCGGTGTGGTACTTCACGCCGTTCTACGCGATGTTGCGCATGATTCCGGCCAAGCTGCCGGGCGTGATCGTGATGTTCCTCGGCATCGTGCTGCTGTTCTTCGTGCCGTGGCTGGACAAGGGCATCGTCAAGTCGATCCGTTATCGCGGGCTCGGCTACAAGATCATGCTCGGCCTGTTCGCGATCTCCTTCGTGATGCTCGGCGCAGTCGGTGCCGGCGTCACCGCGGAGAAGATTCCCGAGTGGTTCGGCGCCAATGCCGACGTGACCACGATCGAGAACCTGTTCGGCCGCTTCTGGCTGATCGTCTACTTCGCGTTCTTCGTGTTCCTGTGGATCTATACGCGGTTCGGATTCGAGAAAACCAAACCAGTGCCGGATCGGGTGACGACCCATGCTTGAGATCGCCGCCAAGACCTCACGGATTCGGACCGTCATGCTGCGTAAACTTGCTTTCATCGCACTGGCCGCGCTGTGCACGACCGGCATCGCCAACGCATCGGAAGGCGCCGGCCTGCAGGAAGCCAACGTGCGTCTCGACGACACGGCCTCGCTGCAGCGCGGTGCGCGTCTGTTCTTCAACTACTGTTCGGGCTGCCACAGCCTGCAGTACATGCGCTACTCGCGCATCGCCGAGGATCTCAAGATCGACGAGAAGGACGTCGCCAACAGCCTGATCTTCACCGGCGCGAAAATCGGCGACAAGGTGATCAACAACATGCCGGCCGCGGCCGCCACCGGCTGGTTCGGCAAGGCGCCGCCGGATCTCTCGCTGGAAGCGCGCGCGAAGGGCTCGGACTGGATCTACAACTACCTGAAGTCGTTCTACCTCGATCCGAGCCGGCCGGTCGGCTGGAACAACACGGTATTCCCGAACGCCTCGATGCCGAACGCGCTGTGGGAGCTGCAGGGCCTGCAGGTCGCGATCAAGCATCCCGGCGAGGGCGGCCACGAGGGCGCGGTCGAGAAGCTCGAAGTCAGCACGCCGGGCCGTCTCGACGCCGCCCATTTCGATCAGTCGGTGCGCGACATCACCGCCTTCCTGCAGTACGCGGGCGAGCCGGCTGCGCTCAAGCGCGAGTCGATGGGTGTATGGGTGCTGCTGTACCTGGCGTTCTTCACCTTCATCGCCTGGCTGCTCAAGCACGAGTACTGGAAGGACGTTCATTGATCGACCGACCCCGGGCGGCGCAAGCCGCCCGTTCCGCGACGCCGGTCGGCAGGCCCCGCTTCATGGCGGGGCTGTTCCGCGCAGACTCTCCCATTGCATGCCGCGCGTCCGATATCCCGGCGTGCGCCTCGTGCTGAACCTCGGGTCGATGTGCCATTGCGCACCGCGTCACGGTGCTGACGGCCTTGATCCGTCTAGGCGTGCGTGAGGGCGCGTAGTACATTGCTCCGGGGCAGCAAGATCCCGGGAGGGGGTTCGAGAATGGCCTTGAGTCAGCGCTCACGCACGGTTTTAACCCTTTACTCGGCCCGGGATTGCATCCATTGCCATCGCGTACGTCTGGTGCTCGCCGCCAAGGGAGTCACCTACGACCACGTTCCGGTCGATCTGGACAATCCACCCGAGGACCTGCTCGATCTCAATCCCTACAACTCGGTGCCGACCCTGGTCGACCGGGATCTCGTGCTCTACGACACCAGCGTCATCTGCGAATACCTCGACGAACGCTACCCGCATCCGCCGCTGATGCCGGTCGATCCGCTGTCGCGGGCGCGCCTGCGCCTGGCGATCGTGCGCATCGAGAACGACTGGCTGACCCTGGTCGACCAGATCGATGCGGGCGGCCGTCCGGCCGACGGGGCACGCAAGGCACTGCGCGACGAGCTGATCAAGAACGCTTCAGCGTTCAAGGCGTCGAAATTCTTCCTCAGCCCGGAAATGAGCCTCGCCGATTGCGCGCTGGCGCCACTGATATGGCGCCTCGATTCGCTCGGCGTCCAGCTGCCGCGCGAGGCCCACGTGATCAACGACTACGGTGAACGCATATTCCGCAGCCAGGGTTTTGCGCGCAGCCTGACGCCAGAAGAGAAAGCGCTACGTCCGTGATCGTCTCCGTTAAAAGCAAGGCGCGGCGTCGTTTTGGCCATGTTTTCGCGGTCGGCCTGTCTGCGGGAGCGCAGCCATGACGACCGCGCCCGCGATGAGCTCGAACCGCCCGTACCTGTTGCGCGCACTCTACGAGTGGATCAGCGACAACGGCCTGACGCCGTACATCCTGGTCGACGCCACCAACCCCGGCGTACGCGTGCCGCCCGGCGCCGCCAAGGACGGCAAGGTGGTGCTCAATATCGCGACACGGGCCGTCACCCAGTTCGAGATCAGCAACGACCGCATCCACTTCATGGCGCGTTTCGGCGGCGTCAGCCAGGCCGTCGACGTGCCCATGGCCGGCGTGCTCGCGATCTACGCGCAGGAAAACGGGCAGGGCATGATGTTCTCGGCGGAGAACGCGCCACCGGAGCCGCCGCCGGCGACTGCGAAAACGGATGAGGCGGTGAAGAGGCCGCATCTGCGGGTGGTCAAGTAGCGCGCGGAGCGCTCTACTTTTCTTGTTTCCTGTCTAAGCCGCCAGTGAGTTGGCGCAGCCGAGTCCTTTTCTTTAGCCCTCCCCTTCAAGGGGAGGGTTGGGTGGGGATGGTGTTCGGTTTTCGCGATAACCGACCCACGTTCCTGTGTTTTTTCGCTCGCCATCCCTGGCGAGCGAGTCACTTTCTCTTGCTTGCCCAAGAGAAAGTGACCAAAGAGAAGGGCACCCCCGCGGGCGCGGTCGGCCGAAGGCCGACTGCGCGAGGCCGCTACGGAGGTTCGCTGACAGGCCATCCGTGGCCTGACAGCGAACTGGCCGGTCTCCTGCCGGCCACCCTGCGGGCTTTTTCCTCCGCGTCCTCGCCGCGCCCTAGGGGGACCCCCGAAATCAAAAGCCGGCGGGCCAAGGCCCACCCTATAAAAGCGATACCAAAGCGATTCCCTTCCCCCGCTTGCGGGGGAAGGTGCCGAAGGCGGAAGGGGGCGCTCTTGATCTGGGCCCCGTGTGGGGCGGCGAAGGGCGGCCGAAAAGGCCCGAAGGGTCGGCGCGAGGGATCGCGCCGATTCCGCTGCAGGCCAGGATGGCCTGTCAGCGGAACCCGGCCGCCCGTAGCGAACCCGCAGCGCAGCTGCGGGCGCCCCACCCGGGGTGCCCCTTCTCTTTGGTTACTTTCTCTTGGGCAAGCAAGAGAAAGTGACCCGCGCGCAGGGATGCGCGTGGAACCGCACAGGGACGTGAGACGGTTGTCGCGAAGAACACCAGAGCAAAGCAAAGCCAAGGCACTGGGTCCCGGCCTTCGCCGGGACGACGAGGTGGGAGGCCCTTCGCCGGATGACGAGATAGGGAGCTACAACACCTTCGCGCGCTACCAGGTCGCCATCGAGCGTGGCGAGCCCGAACGCGGTCCGTCGGACGATCGCGGCTTGCCGAACACGATCGCCTCGCGGTTTTCTTCGAGGACGCGTGGGCCGATGCCTTTGACCTTGGCGAGATCTTCGATGCTCTCGAACGGACCGTGCGCATTGCGATAGGCGACGATCGCTTCGGCCTTGACCAGGCCGACGCCGTCCAGGGCTTGCGCCAGCGTTTTCGCGTCGGCGCTGTTGATATCGACCTGGGTTGCGGCAAACACGGGACATGCAGAAGACAAGGCAAGCAGACAGATGATTTTTAGGATGATGAACTTCATTGACGGGGCTTCGGAAAAAGCAAAATGCGCAGGCGCGCGAATGATGCCCAGCGTACGCAGCCGCGGCTCGCGCGGGCAGGGCGGCATCCTGCGCAGCCGGGTCGGCCATCCGCGATCACGCACGTAGGAAACTTCCTACATGGGTCATGCGAGCCGACGCGGAGTAGACTCGGCGTCCTTTCGCGCATGACTCGGACAGGGTTTTCGCACATGGATTCGACAGCTCTCAGCGGTTTCGTCGGCGGCCTGTGGGACGGAGAGATCGTCCCGCAACTGACCGAATACATCCGGATTCCGAACAAGTCGCCGATGTTCGACGCGCAGTGGGCCGAGCACGGCCATATGGACCGCGCAGTCGCGCTGATGGAAGCGTGGGCACGCGCGCAGCCGATTCCCGGCATGCAGATCGAAGTCGTGCGCTTGCCGGGCCGCACGCCACTCATCTTCATCGAGATTCCGGGGGCCGGCGCGGAAACCGTTCTGCTCTACGGACATCTCGACAAGCAGCCCGAGATGACCGGCTGGGCCGCGCATCTCGGTCCCTGGAAGCCCGTGATCGAGGGCGACAGGCTCTACGGCCGCGGCGGCGCCGACGATGGCTATGCGATCTTCGGTTCGCTGGCCGCGATCATGGCGCTGCAGGCGCAAGGCATTGCGCACGCTCGCTGCGTGGTGATGATCGAGGCTTGCGAGGAATCGGGAAGCTACGATCTTCCGTATTACGTCGATCATCTGGCTGCGCGCATCGGCAAGCCGTCGCTGATCGTCTGTCTCGATTCGGGTTGCGGCAATTACGAACAGCTCTGGCTGACCACTTCGCTGCGCGGAATGACCGGCGGCAACCTCGTGGTCAAGGTGCTGGAGGAGGGCGTGCACTCAGGTGATGCCTCGGGTGTCGTCGCATCGAGCTTCCGCATCCTGCGCCAGGTGCTGTCGCGTCTCGAGGACGAAATCACCGGCATGATCAAGCCGCGTGAACTGCACGTCGAGATTCCCGCGCAGCGTGTCGAGCAGGCCAGGCGCACGGCCGAGATCCTCGGCGACGCGGTCTACGCGAAGTTTCCGCTGGTCGAAGGCATGCGCCCCATGGCGAGCGACCTGTCCGAGCTCGTGCTCAACCGCACCTGGCGGCCGGCGCTTTCGATCACCGGCGCGGGCGGATTGCCGGCGCTGGATTCCGCCGGCAATGTGCTGCGTCCCTACACCTCGGTGAAAGTCTCTTTGCGCGTGCCACCGACGCTCGATGCGGTGAAGAGCGGCGAGTTCGTCAAGCGCCTGCTCGAGGCCGATCCGCCGTACGGCGCCAAGGTCAGCTTCGAACTGGAAAAAGCCGGCAGCGGCTGGAATGCGCCGGCGCTCGCATCGTGGCTCGAGCAGTCGGTCGACGCCGCCTCGCACGAATTCTTCGGCGCGCCGGCCGCATACAACGGCGAGGGCGGCTCGATTCCGTTCATGGGCATGCTCGGCGAGAAATTCCCCGGCGCCCAGTTCCTGATCACCGGCGTGCTCGGGCCGCATTCGAACGCGCACGGCCCGAACGAATTCCTGCACATCCCGACCGGCAAGCGCATGTCGATGTGCGTCGCCCGCGTCGTCGCCGATCACTACACCGCGGCGGAACAGGGTCTGACGCACGGCGTCGCCGCGACTGGTGCGCACACGGTCAAGGGCGGCGACGGCTGCTGCTGAGGCGGCATGAACACGAAATCGCCATGCGCGCGCCCGCATTCGCGCAGACGTCGGGATTAGCGTGCGCATGCCGACCGAGGATTCGCATGACGACGATACGCCCTGCGCGCACCTATGATGCTTCCGCAATTGCGGAACTCGGCATGCAGCTCGGCTACCCGGCGACGCGCCAGCAGATCGCCACGCGCCTTGCCGCCATCGAATCCGAGGCCGCGAGCCGTGTGTTTGTCATGGAGAACAACGAAGGCCGCGTGATTGGCTGGGTGCACGTTGCCGCGCGCGCACAGCTGACCGAGGACGCCTGCGCCGAGATCCTCGGCCTCGTCGTCGACGAAGCCGCGCGCGGCGCCGGCATCGGCGAATTGCTGCTGCGTGCCGCGGAAGTCTGGGCGCGTTCCAGCGGCTGCGAGCGCATGCGCGTGCGCAGTGCGACGCACCGTGAGCGCGCGCATCGCTTCTACGAGCGCACCGGCTACGAGCGCATCAAGATCCAGCAGGTACTCGCCAAGCCGCTGGCCTAACGCTGCCCCGCCGGACGCGGCGGCAGGCTGCGCAGGTACGCCCACAGCGCATCGAGCTCGGTGTCGGTGAAGCGGCTCATCGATTGCCACGGCATGAACGCATCGAGCGGCGAGCCGTCGCGCTTCTTGCCTTCGCGGAACACGCGGTAGAAGTCGGTCTTGGTCCAGCCGGCCAGACCCGTCGCGTCCGGCGTCAGGTTCGTCGGCTTCGGAAAACTCGGCGGCGTGCCCGGAATCGGCCCGCCTGACATTCCTTCGCCGTGGCAGCCGGTGCAGGTCTGCGCGAGATAGCGGCCGTAGTCTGCCGTCGCGGCACTCTCGAGTCGCGCCGGATGACGCGCGTGCTGGTCGATCAGGCGCGCCTCGACCATCGGCAACTTGCCGAATGCGAACAGCGCGCGACCGACCGGGCCGACGTAGCTGGGAACGGAATCGCGATCGACCGGCGGTACGCCTTGCAGGTACGCGATCAGGTCGGCCGTGTCCGCGTCGGACAGCCCGGCGAAGTCGCGTGCGGGCATGAACAGCAGCGAACGGTCGTCCTGGCGGATGCCATGGCGGATCGCGCGCTCCCAGGTGCGCGTGTCGTAGCTTGCAACCACGCCGCCGCGTCCCCGCGTCAGATTCGGTGCGGCCATGCGCCCGATCGGCGGGCTTTCGAAGACGACATGGCCGCCGAGATCGGCGGAGTGGCATTCGGTGCAGCCGCGCGTGATGGCGACATGTTCGCCGCGCGCACGCGCGTCCGCATCAGCGGGAATCGTCAACGCGGGTTCGTCGATGTGCCATGAGCTGCGCAGCGCGATCTCGCTGCGGATGTAGACGAAGCCGACGAACGCAAGCACGAGGACTACGAGCGTGGCCAGAGTTCGCAACAGGATGCGGCGCATGGAAGCCCCCCAGGATGCTGCGGAATGGTAGCAACTTGGTGGAACGTGCTGAGCCTCACCATCCGTCGTCCCGGCGAAAGCCGGGACCAGCGCCTGTTCTGCGTGAAAGACACTGGGTCCCGGCTTTCGCCGGGACGACGAGGTGGGAAACGAGTCAGTTCTGCGAGCGCTGCTTGAGCCCGCTCTTCCACGCGTATACGGCCGCCTGCGTGCGGTCGCTGACGTTGAGCTTGCCGAGCACGTTGCTGACGTGCGTCTTCACGGTCTTCTCGCCGATGCCCAGGCGCTCGGCGATCAGCTGGTTGCTCAGGCCCTCGGCGATCAGCGCCAGCACTTCGCGCTCGCGCTGGCTCAGGGATTCCAGCACTTCGCTGCCGGCCGCCGGCCCGCGGCGCAGCGCATCCATCAGGCGCGCGGCGACGCGCGGGTGCAGCACGGCTTCGCCGGCGGCGGCCTTGCGCAGCGCTTCGGCGAGCGCGTCGGCGTCGACGTCCTTGAGCAGGCAAGACAATGCACCGGCCTGCACCGCCGCGACGATCTGCTGCGCATCCTCGAACGAGGTCAGCAGCACGACCTGCGTCGACGGGCTGGCGACGCGGATGCTGCGCGTCGCTTCGATGCCGCCGCCGGGCATGACCAGATCGACAAGGGCGACATCCGGGCGATGTTCGGCACATGCGCGCGCCGCGCCGTCGGCGTCCTCGGCCTCGCCGACGATGGCGAGATCGGCATGCGTTTCGAGGAAGGCGCGGATGCCCTGGCGTACCAGCACGTGATCGTCGGCGATGACTACACGGATGATCGAAGCGGGGATGACGGAAGCGGGCGGGTTCATGCGATCGGATTCTCCGCAACGACGAAACTGACGGCGACTCGCGTTCCGCGTCCGGCCGGCGCATCGAGCTCGAAGCGGCCGCCCGGCAGCGCTTCGGCACGGCCGCGCATGTTGCTGAGCCCCATGCCGGAGACGTGGTCGATCGCGATACCGCGGCCATTATCGACGATCGCGAGGCGGACCCGATCCGCCTCGCGGCGGAGCGCGATGTCGAGCCTGGTCGCGCCGGCGTGGCGCAGCACGTTCGCCAGCGCCTCGTCGACGATGCGCAGCAGCGAGTCCTCCAACGGCGCTGCCAGCGGCGGCAGATCGTCGAGATCGAAGCCGGGCGCGATGCCGCTGGTGTGCGACCACTCGATCGCGCGCGCGCGCAGGCGTTCGGTGAACGGCAGCTCGGCATCCGAGCCGCGCATCTCGTCGAGGATCTGTGCCAGCTCCTGCTGGATCTGCTGCGTCAGCCGCTGCGCCTGCTCGAGGCGTTCGGCGCCCGGCGCATCGCCGAGCAGGCGTCGCGCGGTGGCCAGCTGCAGGTTCAACGCGAATGCCTTCTGTTTCACCGTGTCGTGCAGATCGCGGGCGAGGCGCTGGCGCTCGGCCAGCGTCGCCAGCTGTGCGCGCGAACGCATCAGGCCTCTGAGGTCGAGCGCCATCCGATCGAGCAGCGAGGACAGCCCGCCGATCTCGTCGCGCGAGCGGTCGCCGATGCGATCGGAGAAATCGCCGCGGCTCCAGGCGGTCGCCGCGCGCGCGACATGGTTGAGGCGGCGCGTGACCCATCCGGCGAGGAACAGCGAAGAAGCGATGCCGAACACGATCAGGAAGGCGAACACGGTCGGCGATTCGAAACTCGAATCGAGCAGCAAGTGCCGCCACGGCAACGGCAGGCGCAATTCGATGAACAGGAGGCCCAGCACGTTCCCCGACGCATCGCGCACAGGGGTGACCACGCGCCGGATCTTTTGCGGGCTTTCGGCGCCGGCCAGGGCCGTGGTGCCTCCCTTGCCGACGTCCAGCTGTGCGGTTTCGGCCGATGTGGGCACGTCCGGCGACCAGTGTTCGTCGCCGCCGGAACGCGCCAGTTCGCGCGCATCCGGCGCGAGGATTGCGCCGGCGAGCGGCGCGTCGGCGAGCTCCATCAACACGTAGGACTCGTCCGGCGTCAGCCCTCCGCGCGGCTGCTGCAGGCGCAATACCCAGCCGTCGAGCCAGGTCCGCAGCGCGGCGGAATCGGTGCCGTCCGGCCCGAGCAGATGCGGCCATTGTTCGGCGAGCTCGCGCGCGCCGTTTTCGGCGGCCCGGTCCAGGCTGCCGGCGGCGACGCCGCGCATGAAGTGGGAGAATTCGTAGATCAGGATCGCCGACTCGACCACCACCAGCGTCGGCAGCGACAGCAGCACATAGAACAGCGCGAGCTTGGACACCAGCCCGCGCAGTTGCGGTCGCAGGACGGTCATCGGGGTTTCGGCGCGCGATTCACGCGGCAAGCATACCCGCCGCTGTCACTTCGATGCCGGCAGCGTGAACGCGGCCGTAGCCGGACACCGCGATTGCATGCGCTTGCCGCAGCTGCGCGGATCAAGGTTCTTGTCCAGGCACACGCGGACTTCAACGAGGTCGCCGCGGCTGCAGTGCAGGCTCAGCATGTCCTCGCCGAGTTTCGCATTGGCGCGCCGGAACGCGGCGGTGATCTGATCGGCGGTCATGCGCAGATCCTGGCGCGGCGCGCTCATTTCCGGCGGCACCTTGACCGCGGCGAACGCGCGATCGGCCAGGTTGAAATACGCGGCCGGCTCGAGACCGGTGCAGGCGCCGTGCGCGAGCCACTCGTGGGTGATGAGCTGTTTGCTCGGCATGAAGGCGAGCGCATTGGCGATTGTCTTGCGGTCGGGCTCTGCCTCGGTCGAACAGCGCTCGGGTCCGCCGCCACGCTCGTATTGCGGCCACAGCCCGTGCAGCACGAAACCATAGCCTTTATGACCGCATTGCTCGTCCTCGTCGGGATGCATCTCGCAATACGTCGGCGACCACGACAGCGCCATAACGTAATAGTCGTATTGCCCGGTGGCGCCCTTGGCCGCAGGCGCGGAGCGTCCCGTGTGTTTGGAGTTCGACGAGTTGCGTGCGTGGGCTGTACCGGCGATCGCAAGCGCAAGCATGCCGACAAGAGCGGCGCGGGCCAGGGCAATCGACAGACGGATACGCATTCCTTTCTCCACGATGGCGGATGCCGAGGCGCGCACGCTACCCGCAGTGGCGCCTCGGCTCAATGATCGCCGTCGATGCGTTCATTTTCCGTCCAGCGGGAGCGTAGTGCGGGTTATCATGGCGGGCTCCATCCCGCACCGACGACGTTGAATCATGTCAAGACGCATTGCCCTGCGCCGCTCGCCGATCCACGGCAACGGCGTATTCGCCCTGGTCGACCTTCCGAAGGGCACCGAACTCATCGAATACCGCGGGCGTCGCATGACCCATGCGCAGATCGATCGCCAGTACGCGGATGCGACGGACACGGGACACACGTTCCTGTTCACGCTGAACGACCGCTACGTGATCGACGCGAACTTCGAGGGCAACATCGCGCGCTGGATCAATCACAGCTGCAAGCCGAATTGCCAGGCCGTGATCGAGGAAAGCGAGGGCAAGGATCGGCGCAAGGACCGGGTGCTGATCGAGACGATTCGTCCCCTGCGCGCCGGCGACGAGCTGACCTACGACTACGGCATCGACCTCGGCGAGCGTCTGACGCCGCGCCTGAAGCAGATCTGGGCGTGCCGGTGCGGTGCGCCGCGCTGCATCGGGACCATGCTCAAGCCCAAGCGCAAAGCTGCTGCGAAGCGGTAGAGCTTCTTCCATAGCTGGGCTCGGACTTCCGCAAGCTGAACCGCCGGAGTCCCCCGGGTTCGACTATCGTCCGGCCTGTTTTTTTTGCCGAGTCGCGCACGGATCGGGCCGATCCGCAGGCGACGCAGGCCCGCATCGCGCTACGATGGTAACGACGGTGCCGGGGGGAACCCGCCAAAGTGAGGCTCGAAAAGCAGATCGCGGTGATCGGCGTCTCCGATGAGGAGACCGCGCATCTGCGCCTGCTGATGCGCAAGTCGGACAACGATCTCAGCCATCGCTGGCGCTGGGGCAGCAGCGAGTCCGGCGCCGATCTCGTCGTCGTCGACCCTGCCTCGTTCGCCGGCCAGATGGCGCGCACGCGCGTGCAGGCGGCCGGCTTGCGCTGCGCGATCTTCAGCGACGAAGCGGTCGTCGCCGGCGCGGATCTTGTCCTGCGGCGCCCGCTCAAGCTGGCGAACGTGATTGCCGTGCTGAACGAGGCCGCCGGCACGGCGGCGCGGCCCGAGGGCATGGTCTCGCACAAACAGGATTTCTATTTTCATGACACCGGCGAGGAGGCAGCGGACCCTGACGACGTGACCGCCATGCCGGAACTGCCTCATCCGCCGGCCGACGCCGCGCCGGGTCTCGAGGAATTGCTGCGCATCGATCCGGTCGACGTCAAGGAAGCCGCCCGCATCAAGACCAGGCTCGACGAAGATACGACCGTCTTCGGTACCGGCGGCCCCACTGCGCGCAGCGACGTGCGCGGCCGCGAAGCGCCGGACGTATTCATCAAGGCGCGTGCCGAAGGGCCGTCAATGCCTTTGTCGAGCCTGCGCCGAGGCACGGTCACGGACACTGCGCGGCACAGCCTGCGCGTCTATCTCGACACCGAAATCCTCGGCGGACCGGCGCGCGTCACGCTGCCGGATGCGCCGCCACTGGTGCTCGATCCCAAGCAGAAGATGTTCCATTCGCCGGGGCGGCTGTCGGCCCTGGAGCCTTACTGCAGGACCGCGTTGCGCCATTGCGACTGGCAGGCTCTGACCACTGCGGAGCTCGCCGAACTGCGCCTCGCCGAGCCGCAGCAGCCTTATCTTCGGTTGATATGGCTGTACGTGCTGGTGCATTCGGAAGGCCAGCTGGCCAGGCACCTGGATCCCGGCGGCACCTATCGCCTGGTGCGCTGGATCGAAATCGACCGCGACCTGAGTGCGTACTTCCGTATCGCCTCGACGATGCTCACACCCGCGCGCCTGCATGAGATCGCGGCTGCGAGCGGGGCATCGATGTCCGACGTATTCGACGTCGTCAACGCCTACGATGCGATCGGCCTGATCGAGTGGCAACCGCGTCCGCGGCGCGGTGGCGAGGATCCGGTCAAGGAACCGACCAGCTTTCTGCAGAGGCTGCGCAAGCCGTTCGGAAAATCGTAACGGCGCTAACGGCTGTTAATCGCCTCAGACCGCTCGCAACTGCTCGGCGATCGAACGCGTCTTCTCGGTAACCATGTCGCCCGTGTGCAGCGTCGACTTGCGCTCGATGAGCATGACCAGGCAATCGTCTTCGGCCACCGGATTGTGGCGCGTGCCTTTCGGCACGACGAACAGTTCGCCTTCGGCGAGATCGACCGCGCGATCCTCCATTTCGATGCGCAAGCGGCCCTCAAGGACCATGAAGAGCTCGTCTTCGCCTTCGTGGGTGTGCCAGCCGAATGTGCCCTGGACCTTGGCGACTTTGATGTAGGAGTCGTCGACTTCGGCGATCACGCGGGGTGACCAGAACTCCGTCAGTGACGCAGCGATTTGCCTGGGTGCAGCGGAATCCGGCATGACACGTCTGCCTCCTTACGCGAATCGATAGTTTGCGCCTGCCCGCTGGAGATCACTTGGAAGCATCGCGGAAAGCCCGCAGCACGGAATTGATCCGCGTCTGATAGCCCGGACCCTGGGCCTTGAACCATTCCAGTACGTCCCGATCGACGCGCAGCGCTATGGAAGTCTTCGGCGGCACCGGCTGCAAGCCGCGACGAACCACGCCGCGAACGATGTGCCGGATGTCCGCTTCCGGATGCTCCGCGGTGGGCACCGCCGTCTCCTTGGACGTCAGTCGCGCCCAGTCAGTCCTGGATTTCGTCGAAATAGGCTTGCGCTTCGCGCCGGGTGGCTTTGAGGAACGAGATGATGCGGATTTCATGTTCGCTTTCCGTATGCGCGATCGATACCGGGACTCCGGCGAGAAGACCTAAAGTAACGAAACGTCTCTCCGCATAACAGAACCGATCGTCTTCGTAGGTGTACGTGATTCCTTCAAAAACACATGACGCGTCGACGAAATCGAGGCCGTGACCCTTCAGGTTCGCGGCGCGCTTCGTCTCTGACCATTCGAAGGTTGTGGTCACAGTGTATATACGTAACGTATATGCGTCAAGGCCATTGCCGAAATGGTCCTGATGGCCGTGGTGGCGACAAGATGTTTCGCGCCGCTCCGGACGCAACGGAATGAGAACTTGTTGCTATGGATACGGATTCACTAACGCGTATCCGCCAATCCGCTCGCGGGGTTGGCTAAATGCCGCTGGATGACGCTAGGCAGCCGCTTCAACCCACCGCATCACCCGACCGATGCGCCACCCACGCCCCGATCAACGCCGACGCATACGGAATCGCCTGCGCAACAAGAATCGCGATCCACAGCCTGCCTTCGACATAATTGATGCCGAGCGAGTTGATCATGCCGAGGATGCCGGCCATCAGCGCGAGGAAGAGCAGCATTTCCTCGGTGACCGACACGAACGCGCTCGGTTTCTTGCCGATGCGGCGGCTCTTCGCGGTGCGCACGAACTCGCCTTTCTTCATCGACAAACCGAGGAAGATGCCGCGCGCGATCGCATGACTCAAACCCATGCTGGCGACGGACGCCGCGATCGTGTCCTTCCACGAACACGGCACGCGCTTGCGGTAGAGGATGATGCCGAACGCCGCCTTGCAGATGAAGAATCCGATCAGCGGCACCAGGAACAGGTACATCGGCAGCGTGAAGTATTTCGGTGCCAGCACCATGCCGAGCGTCCACAGCATCGCCATCAGCGTGAACACGAGGTGCAGCGCGTCGCCGAACCAGGAGAACCAGCCGGTCAGGAAGTGGAAGCGCTGGCCGCGCGTCAGCGTCGATGTCTTCGACGTCATCCAGTCCCAGCGCGCCTTCATGATCTGCATCGCGCCGAACGCCCAGCGATAGCGTTGCGACTTGTACGCGGTGAAGTCGGCCGGCGTCAGGCCGCGGCCCATGACCTCGTCGACATAGACGAGATCGTAGCCCTCGCGCATCAGGCGCAAGCCGAGCTCGGCGTCTTCGCAGATCGTCCATTCCGACCACGCACCGGTGTCGGCCAGCGCATCCTTGCGCACCATCGTCATCGTGCCGTGCTGGATGATCGCGTTGCGCTCGTTGCGGTGGTGCATGCCGATGCGGAAGAAGCCGTCGTATTCCCAGTTGGTCATGCGACGGAATGCATTCTGTTCGTAGTCGCGATGCGCCTGCGGACATTGCACGACAGCGACTTTCGGATCGAGGAAATAACCCGCCAGGCCCGACAGCCAGTCGCGCCGCACTTCGTAGTCGGCGTCGACCACGGCGACGATCTCCGCGCGCGGATCGGTCTCCTTGAGCCCGAAGTTCAGCGCGCCGGCCTTGAACCCGGGCCACGGATCAAGATGGAAGAAGCGGAAGCGCGCGCCAAGTTTCGCGCAATGCTCCTCGACCGGCTTCCACACCTCTTCGTTCCTGGTGTTGTTGTCGATCACCAATACTTCATAGTTTTCGTAATCGAGCGCGGCCAGCGAATCGAGCGTGAGTATCACCATCTCGGGCGGCTCGTTGTAGCAGGCGAGGTGGATCGACACGAACGGTTGCCGTTCGTCGGGGTTCGGCGTCAGCAGCTTGAACTCGCGCAGCCAGCGCGGGCGCCAGAGCACCTCGGTGAACTCGAAGCCGTTGATCAGCAGGATCAGGATGATCGCCAGCTGCGCCGGGAACAGCAGCACCAGCATGCCCCAGTCGAGCGGATCGAGATAGAAATCGTAGGGCAGCGTCGCCATCCACACGAGAACCGCCGTCGAGGCCTGGATCAGGGCCAGAAAAAACGCGAGGCCGAGAGCGCGGAAGCGGATGAAATGCCGCGCGAACCAGAACATCGGCCCCAGCGCGAACAACGAGGCGAGACCGGCCTTCCACGGCCAGTTCGGATCCTCGATCACGGTGCCGGTGAACGCGAACTTCTGTTCGCGGTTCGCGTTGAACACGCCCCAGTACGCGCCGGCGCGGCCCTCGTTGGCCTCCTTCCACGGCTGGTCGATCGCTTCCATCACGTAGTAGTCGATCTTCTCGCGCGCGGCGACGTTGAACCAGTCGCGCAGGAAGTGCGCCTCATCGGCGAGCGAGGGCTGTGCGTACTGGCGGCGGTCGCCGTTCGAAGGCCAGCCGACTTCGCCGACCACGATGGGCTTGTCCGGGAAGCCTTCGCGAATGAGCAGATCGCGCAGCGCCTTGTATTGCCCGAGCGTCCAGGCGATGGCGTCCTTGCGCGGCTTGAATTCCCAGTACGGCAGGATGTGCACGGTGACGAAGTCGACGTGCCGGATGAGCTCGGGGTGACGCTGCCAGGTATCGAGCGGTTCGGCGGTCGACACCGGTATTTTCAATTGCGCGCGCGCGCGATCGAGATAGCCGATCAGCTGGTCCGCATCCAGATTGCCGAGCAGCACGGTTTCGTTGCCGACGATCGCGCGGTCGATGTTGTCGTACTTGCGGCTGAGCGCGATCAGCGCTTCCAGCTCCTGGTCGTTGTGCTCCATGCGCTTGTCGAGCCACGCGCCGGACAGCACGCGCATGCCATAAAAGCGCGCGATGCGCGGAATCTGCGGGCTCTCCATCGATGAATACGTGCGCAGCCTCGTCGTGTACTGCGACAGCATGCGGATGTCGCTGGCCAGCTCCGACTCGTTCGGAAAAATATTGCGCGTCGGGTCCTGGTAACGCTGGAACGCGCTGAACGCGAATCCGCCGATCGGACCCTTCCAGTCGGCGATCTGCGTCGGCCGGTTCAAGAACGCCCACAGGCCGACGTTCAACGCGGCGACGACCAGCGTCAAAACGAGGGCGCGCCAGAACGACTTGCGAACCGGTGGGGGCTGGGTACGGCTGTTCAAACAGGCTCTCGGCAGACCGCGCTATCGAGCGCGCAAAGGCGCCGCAGGATAGCTGGTGGAGCCGGGAATGGGGAATTGGGAATGGGAAATCGAAGGATCCAACCCGTCGCGACCACTAGCCGTCTTTGCCGATTCCCGATTCCCGATTCCCGATTCCCGGCTTCCCCATTCCCGGCTTTCTCGCCAACCGCCGCAGCTGCCCGAGCACGATCGGAACGAGCGCGAGCACCGCCATGCCCAGGATCGGCAGCACCACGCTCGGGTGGGCAAGCATGCCCAGGGACACCGAACCTTCACGCGCGACGGTTTCCGCAAGCCCGGCCCCGAGCGCGGTTTCGAACGCGATGACCACGCCTCCGCCGATACCGGTCGCGATCAGGAACAGCCAGAGCGGGCAGCGCAGCCAGGCCAGAGCGACGGTGACGCCGCCGAACGGAAAAAACGGAACCAGGCGCAGGAACATCGTGTAGCTGAACGGATACGCGTGATAACCCGCGCGCAACTTCTCGACCAGCATCGGCACGCCGCCGCTGCCGTGCGCGAATGCCGACCGGCTGGCGAGAAACAGGATCAACGCGCCGAGCGTGGTGCCGATTGCCGACAGCACGGTGCCCCAGATCAGGCCGAACAGCATGCCGCCGGCAAGAATCAGCACGAGCGCGCCGGGTATCCCGGTGGATATCGCGAGCGTGACCAGGGCAACATGCGCGAGGCTTGCGAGCACGGGATGCGCGACAATGTCCGCGCGCAAGCGCAGCTGTTCCGCGCCCAGAGTTTCCGGCCGGAAGCGATCGAGCGCGCCCGAAGCGATCAGCGCGACACCGATCGCGATCAGGACGAGCAGCGGCAGGAATGCGCGCAGGCGTTTCATTGCATCACGTGGCGGAATCGGAGAGGGACAGAAGGCACGCCGCCCAGATGCGTCGCTCGCAGCGGCCACCGGCGGAGGCCCGTCGGATCGCGAGCCGGGCCCGAGGCCTTCGCGGTCCTGGGCGTGCCCGGTGCAAGCATACCGGTTGCTGGTGGCTGCCGTAAGCGGGTTTCGTCAGCGGCCGTCGTTCGCAATACGTTAAGACCCGCTCACTACTTGATCGCGGCAAACACCGTGATTTCCTCGCGATCGTGATAGAGCTGCTTCGCGCGCAGATCGATCGATCGTCCCGCCGCACTCGCGGCGTCGCGCAAGATGCCCAGACACAGCTGCACTTCGTCGTAGCGTTTCTTCATCGGCAACTTCAGGTTGAAGACCGTGCGCCGGCACCAGCCTTGCGCGAGCCAGCGCGCGACGAGCTCGGCGATGCGCCGCGGCTGCTCGACCATGTCGCAGACCAGCCAATCGACCGCGCGCGGCGGCTGGTAGCGGAAACCATCCGTGCGGCGATGCTCGACGACGCCCGATTCCATCAGCGCCGCGTCGAGCGGGCCATTGTCGATCGCGATCGTGCGGATCGACCGGCGCGCCAGCTGCCAGGTCCAGCCGCCCGGCGCGGCGCCGAGATCGACGGCCGTCATGGCAGGTTTCAGCCAGCGCGCGCGTTCGTCGTCGTCGAGCAGGACCAGGAACGCTTCCTCGAGCTTCAGCGTCGAGCGGCTCGGTGCACCGCGCGGAAACTTGAGTCGCGGTATGCCGCCGGGCCAGGGCGCGCTCGCCTCCGCATCGGACCAGGCGACGATCGCCGCATCCGGCGCGGTAAGACAGATGTGCAGACGATCGCGAGCGGCGGCATCGAGCAGACGTTTGCGCTTGAGCGCGGTGATCAGCGCCGCGTTCAGCGCGCGGCACAGCGGCGCGAGCTCGCGGCCGGCGTCGCTGTCGGGCGCTTCGATCCAGGCATCGCGCCATGGGCGCGGTTCGCGCTCGACGATCGGCAACAGCGCGGCGAGGCGGTCGGAGCGGGGCATGGCTTCGACGCGGCCCATCGTTGTCAACAGCTGGCGCGCGAAGATCAGCTCGCGCCAGGCTTTTGCCGCCACGAACGGATTCGTCGATCCCGGATCCGCGGCCACGAACTCGACGAATCCGCTGCCGCGCTCGGCGCGCACGAAGCCGCCGCTACCGCGTTCCCCGGCATACGCGGTCAGCTCCTGCGCGCATTCACCCTCGAAACCGGGACGGCAGTAGGCGAGCACGCCCGTCGTCGATATCGCCGACGGATCTTGGGTGGCTGTCGAGGAGGCGCTGCTGCGTTCCATACCGCGTATTGTGATGGTTTCGTAGGTCCTGATGCGCGGCCGCCGCTAGCGTCGTCATTGAAGCCGTCATTGCCGAGGGCTGGAATGCGTATTGCGCTGGTGCTTTCACCTCTGATGGCCGCGACGCTGGCGAGCGCGGCAGCGCCGCAAGGCGGTGCGGTCGCGATCAGCGTCGATGTCACCGCCGATGTGCGTCCTTTCAGTCAGGACATTTTCGGCGTCTCGTTCGGCGATGCGGCGCGCAACGCGCAGATCGGCTACACCGTGCGCCGCTGGGGCGGCAACGCGGTGACGCGCTACAACTGGCAGGTCGACGTGCACAACTCCGCGTCCGACTATTTCTACGAGAACATTCCGGGCAGCCACGATCGCACCGAGGTGCCGCCGCTCGGCAACGATGCCGATGCATTCGTCGAAGAAGCCTTCAGCGCCGGCAGCCAGCCGTTGATCACGATTCCGACGATCGGCTGGACGCCGCGTGCGGACAGTCCCGTGAATCATCCGTACTTCGCCGGTTTCTCCGTCGCACGCTACGGTGCACAGCAGGCCACCGATCCGTTCGATCCGGATGCCGGCAACGGCGTGCGCCCCGACGGCACGACCCTGGTGACCGGCAACGACCCGCACGATACCTCGAGCGAAGCCGATGCCGCATTCCAGCAGGGCTGGGTTGCGCATTTCCAATCCACGTTCGGCGGCGCGGCGAGCGGCGGCGTGAAGTTCTATTCGCTCGACAACGAAGTCATGCTGTGGAACTCGACGCATCGCGACGTGCATCCGGCGCCGGCGACCTACGACGAGACCTGGGCC
>Ga0193717_1000672_pt1 | contig 21798 bp, 18 predicted proteins | sample U2c2metaG_FD_145900 | JGI IMG/M metagenome (GOLD analysis project Ga0193717, IMG submission 145900) | Soil microbial communities from a riparian zone of the East river system, Colorado, United States - U2c2 | ecosystem: Environmental > Terrestrial > Soil > Riparian zone | place: USA: East River...
GACGTGCGCGGCCCGCGCGGTAGCGGTGACAGCCAACAGCAGGGCGAGCAGGGGACGGGAAATGCGGCGCTGGCGGGACGTACCGTCGGACGTGCGCATGGGCGTAGTTATAACAGGTACGGAGTCGCACCCGTGTTAGCTGTGCCGCAGTCGGCACGCATTGCCACGCTTGTTTGCAGACGATTCCCTCACCCGCGCCTGCGGCGCGACCTCTCCCGCAAGCGGGAGAGGTGACAACCGAGAGTCGGCGCCAATCAGTCTGCGGGGATGATGTCGAAGCCGTCCGCGAAGATCGCGTCGTCGGCCTCGCCGTAGCTGACGTCGACATTGTCGGCACCCAGCTCCCAGCACGAATCGAATGTGATCTCCTCGGGGCTGATCGGGAAGAAAGCGATGCCGTCGATGTTGTGCATGAGATCGGTCCAGGTGTAGTTGAGCTCCGGCGGTGCGTTCAGGACCCAGCCGGGCGGCACGTCGGTGGCGTCGCTCGGAATCGTGAAGCTTGCCGGTGTCCATGCAAACGTGCCCGCAGGCGATGCGGGTCCGTCGGTCGTGTGCGCTTCGATCTGCGTGGGCGGGTCGCTGCCGACCGTGTGCAGGTCGAACAATTGCAGCGTAAACGTGCTCGGCAGGTCATAGACCGGGTGGCAGTTCGCCACGCTCGAGGTATCCAGGCGCTGCATGTCGATGCTGGCCGAGTGCAAGCTTCCGCTGTCGAGCGCGGCACGCAACGGCGAGCCCGCGGCCGGAACCGCCGTGAAATTGGGATGGCCCGCAAAGTAGGGCGCGGTGCTGTCGAACCAGGCTCCGGGGTTGCCGCCTTCGGTCTGGATCACGCCGTTGCCGATCACGTCGCTGGGCGAGCCGCTCAGCCAGCTCCAGTTGTTCGGATCGGTTCCGGATTCGAAATCATCGACGACCTGTGTCGCCTGGACGGCGGCGGCGGGAAGCGCAAGCAAAAGGGCGGCAAGCAGACGACTCATGCGGACTCTCCAGGATGCGGTGGGTCCGGGCGGAGTACCGCTGTACGGCAGGCCCGGGGCGCGGCGAGAGTCGCGCGCATCGAGGCCGGAAGTATTTCCAGTTCGCTTCCACTTCGGTTCCAGTCGCGTATGCGTGCGGCGCAACGTGGCGGGAGCGCGCTCAACGCGCGGCTGCGGCGGCCATGTCTTCGTGGTTGCGCGGAGGCTGCTGCAGCTCCGCCGGGACGCTGCGCTCGCCGGCCAGCGCTCGCGCCTGCGCGAGCGCCCGGGCCCACGCGTCCGGCTGGCCGAGCGCGTGGAACAGCCGCACCTGAAGCAGGGCGGAGTCGTAGTCGTGACCGGCCCACGGCGCGACGCGGCCGATGACGTCGCCGGCCTGCTGCACCGCGCCGCGCGCAAGCAGCCACGGCCCGAATGCGCTGGTGACGGAGCCGACGTCGGCCGGCACGCCGCGGGCTTCCGCCATGTCCAACGCGCGCTTGAACAGACGCTCCGCCTCGATCGCATCGTCGCGATACGCGGCCCATTCCGCCTCGGCGAGCGCCTGCACTGGATAAGTCGGCGGCTTGCCGAAATCGACCCAGGCCGCCGCCGGCGCGCCAGCGGGTCTGGTCGCGGCGGAGGCGAGCGTCGCGCGCTGATCGATCAGCGCAATTTCTGCAATGCCCTCGCCGAGGTCGTCGCTGGGCGCCGGCAGCGCGAGTGCGCGCGTCGCTTGCGCGGCCGCACTCGCGTTGTCGCCGAGCAGGAGCGCGAGCCGCGCGCGCAGCGCCGGCAAACGCCGCGCGACAAACGGATTCGCATCGGACACGGCGACGGGGAGCGTACTCAGCAGCGCGCCAGCTTCGCGGAAGCGGCCGAGCGCGATGAACGCGTCGACGCGATCCTCGATCAGGTTGATGCGCTGATTCGCATCGGTCACGCGCGCGGCAAGCGACCAGCTGCGGTCGCTGGCGGCCAGCGCTGCGGCGGGTTGCAGCAATGCCATGTGATTGGAGGCGAGGCTTTCCAGCGCTTCCATCAACTCGTTGATCGCGCCGTAGCGCTCGAATTCGTCCGCCGCGCTTTCCAGATAGGCAGTCGCGTCCTGCGGCCGGTCGCGATTCATTTCGAGCGCGCCTTGATCGGCATCGACGCGGGCGATCGCCAGCACATCGCCGGCTTCGGCGAGCTGCACGCGCGCCTGGCCGAGGTCGGCGAGCGCGCGCGCGAAATCGCGCCGCATGGCGCGCGACACACCGCGGCCGGTCAGCGCGCGGCCGAGCTCGGCGGCGTTGCCGCGGTCTTTCAGCAGTGCGATGGCGTCGTCGTAGTCGCTCTCGGCGCCTGGATAATTGTCCTGGCGGATGCGCACGGCGCCGCGTCCGTCGAGGACGCGTGCGCGGAACATCGGATCGTTCGTTGCCTCCGGCTCGGCCAGCAGCGAGGTCAGCGCCGCTTCGGCGCGTGCGTATTCGCCGGCGCGGAAATCGACCTGCGCGAGGCGATAGCCGAGCTCGGATTCCGTGTGCGCGAGGTCGGGATCGCCGACCAGGATGGCACGCGCGGAATCCAGATCGTTGGCCAGCATCGCCGCCTGCGCGCGCTGCAGACGTTCCTGCAGACCGCTCGCACGCGGCGGCTCGGGCGGATGCGCGCGCCCGAGCCGGCCGAGCAGGCGATCGGTGGCATCGCGCGCCGCATCCAGCGCATCCGCGCGTGCGGAACGCGTCGCGAGCGTGGTCCCGTCGGGGGCGACCGCGCGCAGGTCGATCGTCCATGCATCGCCGCCGTGCACGATCCCGCCGCTGACGATCAGGGCGGTCGGCGCGGCGCGACGGATCGCGCGCGTCACCGCGCTGTCGTCGTCGCCGGGGACACCCTGCAGCAACGCGACGATGCTTTCGCTGGGCGGCACCGCGAGTCCGCCGGCGCGCAGGCGCTCGGCGATCAGGTCCATCACGCCCAGGCGCAGCCAGGAATTGTCCGCCTGCGCCGTCACGCGCATCGGCAGCACGACCGCACTGGTGTGTTCGCGCAGCGCGGCCAGGTCGGGCGTCGTCTCGAACAGGAACATGCGCAGCGCGAATACGATCGCGACCACGGCCAGGACGGCCAGCGCGGACAGAGCCAGCACGGCGAAACGAGGGCGGTGCGCTGCGCGCACGGGTGTCGGCGCCGGTTGCTCCGTCACCAGTTGCGGCTGCGCAGGTATTGCGTTCGACGCGGGCGGCGAGGGCGCATGGGCATCGACGAGCGCGACCTCGGCGACCCAGCGATAGCCGAAGCGCGACACCGTGCGGATCACGCTCTGCATCTGGCCGTCGTCGTCGACCGCGCGGCGTGCGCGCAGCACGGTCTGGCCGAGCTGGGTGTCGGAGACGTCGATGCGCTCCCAGATCGCGGCGACGAGTTCGTCCTTGCCGACCGCTCGGTCGCGATGCTTGAGCAGATAGGCGAGGCAATCGAAGGCGCGCGGCGCGATCGCGACGGCCTCGTCGCCGCGCTTGAGCTCGCGCGTGCTTGCGGTCAGCGTGAAATCGCCGAAACGATAGGTGCCGGTCATATGCTCACGTTAGCCGGAGGGTGCCGGCTTGGCGAGGCCCGACAGGCCTGGGGCGGGCGCGCTACCCGCGGCGAGGCCCAGCCGGCTCCGCGGGACTGGCGATGGCCGATAGTTGCGCCACCGGGAACACCCCGCGTCACTTGCCGACAACGCCGAAATACCGTTTGCAACGGGTTCGTGGCAAGTGTCAACGCGCCGTGACGGAATGCCGCCAAAGCCGCCAAAGGCACGTGAAATTTCCCTCTGCGGCACGCCTTTGCCGACGATCGGCGCATGGCCCGCCAATTGCACTTGCTTCTTCGCCGATCGCGTTCGATCGCATGACGTACATCCGATCTCATGAAGCATTTCGTACTGGCCGGCGTTTCCGACAGCGACCGCGCGGATCTGACCCAGCTGCTCGCCAAGGCGCGATCGGCGCTCGGCGAGCCGTGGGCGGTTCACGACGGCACGGCGGGGGTCAACCTCGTCATCGTCGATCTGGGCCAGTTCGCCGGCCGGGTTGCGCGCGTGCGCGCAATCAACGAGCGCACACCTTTCGCCATACTGCTCGATGCAGGAGCAGACCTGCCGGACGCCGCGCTGGTGCTGCGCCGCCCGCTATCGCTCGAGGCGTTCGCCGACGTGTTGAATCGCGTCGGCGGCGGCATACCCGCGCAGCGCATCGAACGGACGATTGCCGGCGCGATCGCTCCGGCGGCCCGGACTGCCGCAAACGCACCGGATGCGGGTGAACCCGATTCGACGGTCGTGCGTGCATGCTTCGACAACCCGCGCCGCGAGCGCGCATGTACCGACTTCGGTGCGCTGGTGCAGCGCGGTCCGCTGCTGATCGAACGAGCCGGCATGCCCAAGCTCGTGCTCGATCCGGCGGGCGACACCTACTATGCGAATGCTCCGCTGTCGCGCCTCGAGCCGTACTTCCTCGATCCGCTGAAGGGCAACGAATGCCGTCAGCTGGCGCGTTCGCGACTGGAAGAATTGCGTACCACCGCGCCGGGCCGTCCGCTCGTGCAGTTGCACTGGATGGGCGCGCTGTTGCGCTCGAACGGATGTCTCGGCGCCCATCTTGATCCCGGCGGCACCTATCGCGTGCAACGCTGGATGTCGGTCTACGGCGAGTACCGCAAGCAATACCGCATCGCCACGCTGATGATGCGTCCGCTGCGCCTGCACGAGATCGCACGCAAGGCGGAAGCCACGATGACCGAGGTGTTCGACGTCGTCAACGCATACGACGCGGTCGGACTGCTCGAGTGGCAGCCGCGCGTGTCGCGCTACGTGCTCGCCGAAAATCAGGAAAAGGCCGACCGCCTGCACGCGTCCGCGCAAAGCAAGCACCGGCTGCTTGCTGCCGCACTGCTGACGCGCTGATCCGTTGCGTCAGCGGCCCTCGCCGGTCGCCGCATTGCATTGCACTTCCACCCGCGCGCCGAGCGCAAGGCCGCTTGCCGCGAACGCCATGCGCGCCGGGAAGTGCTGCTTGAAATAGCCTCGATAGACCTCGTTGAAGGCCGGCCACTCGGCGATGTCGGTCAGCGCAACCGTGCACTGCACGACCTGGTCGAACGACGATCCGTGCCGCGAGAGATTCGCGCCGATGTTGTCCATGACCTGTTTCGCTTCGGCCTTGATGCCGCCCGCAACGAGCTTGCCGCCGGCGTCCGTGCCGATCTCTCCTGAGAGATAAAGCATGCCGCCGACGCGCACGGCTTCGGAGAACGGCAGGCTCATGCCCGGCGGCGCGTTCTGTTTTGCGTGGAACTCGATGCCGGAGGGTGCCGCTTTCGCGGGTTGCGCAGGTTCGGCCCCGGCTGTTGCGCAGATGAAAACGCCACTGCAGGCCAGCGCGGCGATCCATGCGGATCGCGCGCGCGAACGTTCGGAAAGTATTTGCATGAGTCTTCTCTGCGCAAGGCGTGCTACATGCGCAGCATCGGCGCCAGCCCGATGAGGCCGACGATGATCAGATAGATGGCGACGACGTAGTTCAGCAGGCGCGGCACGATCAGGATCAGTATGCCGGCGATCAGGGCGATCAGCGGCTGGATGGCGACGTGCATGGACATGAGGTCTCTCCTCGGGGTTTCGACGCCGCCGATGCGGGTCGTGGCAGCACGTTACGCGATTTGCATTAACGCGGCGCGAACAAGCTTACGCGGATCGCTTGGGTACCAGCGTGGGTGAGGAGGCTCGTTGCTCCTGCGCGCGGAACGGAAACCCATCCCCACCCAACCCTCCCCTTGAAGGGGAGGGCTAAAGAAACGTTGGTCTGGGGTGCTCGGCTGCTGAATCTTCCTCAGTAACGTTGCAGCCTTCCGTTGAGGACTCGAACGCGATCACCCTCGCGGATGTCGGGATTGTCGCCCTGGCTCACCGTCACGCGCCGACCGTTGTCCATATCGACGCTGAAGCGCCACGAATAATTGGTGTCGCGATTGTTCTTCTCGATGCTGTGGCCGATCGCGCCGCCGGCGACCGCACCGCCGACCGTCGCTGCTGTGCGTCCGTCGCCCTTGCCGACCGTGTTGCCGAGCACGCCGCCGGCGATCGCGCCGATAGCGGTGCCCGCGCCGAGGTGCTTGTCCTTGTGCTTGACCTGGTGCACGTCGACAACGGTGCCGCAGTTGCCGCAGCGGTCGTCATGCTGCCGTGCGACCGCGCTGCCGGAACCGAGCAGTGCGACGCCGAGCAGGATGGAAATGGCATGGTTGCGTAGATTCATCGTTCGTCCTCCTTTTGCAACGCCGAAGAGCGCATCGTGCGCATCCCCTGCATGATCGTACCCGCAGAGATTCTTTCAGCTTCTGCGGATCGCAACCGTGCGGTGGCTCATGGCACGGTAGCCTGGAGATTCAAGCAGGCGCCCGCTGAATTGCCGGCAAACCCGCGCGGCGATGCGGCGAGCGCTGTGTCCCGCTGCTGGCGCGATAGGAATCGTTCATCGGCGCGCGGATCAGGATTCCGTGATCCAGCGTTGCAGCACACGCCGCGCGGCGCGTGACTCGGAGCGCACGCCCGGCGCGTCACCGCGTGCGGCGATCTCGAACATGAGCCCGTTGGGATCGGCGAAATACAGGTGCTCGTCGCCTTCGCCGTGATCCTCAATGCGATAGGCGACATCGCACTCCGAGAGGCGCAGCTTCCAGCGTTCGACAGCGCGCGCCGAGCCGGCCGTGAACGCTACGTGCCGGATGTCGTCGGGCAAGCCGTCCGCCGGCGGTCGGCGCAGACCGCGAAAGGAAAAGAAATCGAGACAACGCCCGTCACCGATCGCGTACGCGACGAGCAGGAAATCGCCGCCCCACTCGGGGCTCGGCCCCGACATCGCGAGTACCAGCGGAAAGCCCATGACGTCGCGATAGAAACGATCGGTGGCGGCGACGTCGAAACACGGGAATGCGTAGTGATCGCTGCGCAGACGCGGCATGGCCGTCTCCGGTTTGTGCACAAAGCATCGCGCCGCGCCGGTGCGCTGGCAAGTCGCCGCGATGCGCCATGCCGGTCGTCGCCGAAATGACGTGATATCTCAGGCGCCGGTCTTGCGGAATACGTAAACGAAACGATCGGTCTTGCCGAGCATTGGCGGCTTGTACGAGATCAGGTCGCGCGCATCGTCGGGCTTGCGCAACACGTCGCTCTGCGTGACGAACTTGAGACCGTGCGATTCGAAATCGCTGCGCGCGAACGCCTCGTCGATGCGATGCAGATCCTGCGCGGCCGCGCTGCCGGTGCCGGCCTTCGCCGAATGATCGACCAGCAGCACGATGCCACCGGGTTTCAACGCGCGCGCGATCTGGTCGAGTACACCGCCGGCATCGATCTTCGGCCAGCCGTCGTCCGGCGCGGCCCAGTAAAGATCATGGTAGACCTTGACCAGCACCACTGCGTCGAGCGCGCCGTTGCCGAGGCCCATGCGCGCCATGTCGACCGTGCGGTGTTCGACGTTCGCCAGATGGTGCGCGTCCAACCGTTCCTTCCACGCATTGTTGGAAAACTTGTCGTAAGCCTCGTTGTTGAGCAGCAGCACGTGGCCTTTGGGTCCGACGATATAGCTCAGCAGCTCGCTGTAGTAGCCGTCGGAGGCGAGCACGTCGGCGACTTTCATGCCGGGCTTGATGCCGGCGAGGCGCAGCGTGTCGGCGGGGAGGTCGGTGGCGTCGCGTTTGAGGTCGTCGGCGCTGCGGCCGGCGTGTTGGACGGCATCGCTGTAGATATCGGCGGCGCGCGCTGGGAGTGATGCGCCGTGACTGGCGAGGGACAATGCAAGGAACGCCACGACACCGTGAATCTTCGTGCCGAACAGGAACATGGGCTTCTCCGTAGAAGAGCGCGAACGGAGATTGTGGACGCATCCGATTTCGCGTTACGCAACTTCCTCGTGCCGGAGGCACGGGTCGGCGCATTTCCCGCAATTTCTGTACATCGCCGGCGATATTACGGACCGAATTGCGGGGCTTAACTAACGCCATATCATTGGCGGACTCGCGCGTCGTATTTCGTATATCTTTCTCGAAAGTGCGAAAGTGTTCTTCGACAATGCACGGGTGGAACGCGAAGGCCTGGAGCCTCCACGCGTCGACAGAAAAGGAGCAATCATGCAAGCGAGACGTTTCGCGCCAGCATTGCACCAAGTTCGCGTGGTTGCGCTCATCTCACCTGCTGCGGAGGCGGTGAGCAGATTCGTGTTGATATGCGCGCTCGTGTTGACCGGTAATTTCATGCCCGGGATCAGCGCCCGCGCTCAGGCTCCGCTGCCACACCCCAATTTGCAGCTGCTTACCAATGGGTCTGTCCGGGCAATCGTGCGACAACCGGATGGCGGTACTGTATTCGCAGGAATTTTCACCTCCGTCAATGGCGTGGAACGCAGCAATATCGCGCGCCTGCTGCCGGACGGCACGTTGGATTCGAATTGGAATCCATCGGCCGATGTCTTCGTGCTCGCGCTGGCCGTGGATGCCAATGGCGCGATCTACGCGGGCGGCGAGTTCTCTAGTATCGGCGGGCAGCCGCGTCAGCGAATAGCAAAGCTGTCCGGCAGCACGGGCGACGCCGACACCAGCTGGAACTCGTCATCGAACGGAACGATCTATTCACTCGCATTGAGCGGGAGCGGCGCGCTCTATGTGGGCGGCAACTATATCGCCAAGCTGTCAGCCATGACCGGGGACGTGGATCCGGACTGGCAGCCCACCGCCACCCAAGGTGGATATGTCTATGCGCTGGCCGTCGACTGGAGCGGCGCGGTGTATGCGGGCGGTACGAACTGGATCGCCACCAGCCTCGGGGCCTCCAGCGATCGCGTTGAAGCGCTCGCAACAGACCAGAGCGGCGCGCTCTACGTGGGCGGCCTCTTTGGCATCCAGAAACTGTCCGGCGACACCGGCGCAGCAATAGCGACGTGGAAACCGTCCGCAGGCGACGTCTACGCGTTGGCGGTCGACGCCGGCGGTGCAGTCTACGCAGGCGGCAACTTCACCGATATCGGCGGGCAACCACGTGACCGCATTGCGAAGTTGTCCGGTAGCACGGGTGAAGCAGTCGGCGATTGGAACCCGGCGGCCAACCACAGCGTATTCGCGCTCGCGGTGGACTCGAACGGTGCAGTCCATGCGGGAGGGAGTTTCAACCGCATCGGCGGCCAGGATCGGTTTGCGCTTGCCACCTTGTCGCCCGCGGGGAATGTGTTCGGAATCGCCAATGACGTTGGGTCACCCGGCACGGTCAGCGCGATTGCTGTACAGCCGGACGGCGGTATGATCGTCGGGGGTTATTTCCTGAAGGTTGGTCAGACTTCCCGTAAGTACATCTTGCGCGTCATGGCCGACGGTACATTGGATACTCAATGGAATCCGGCGGCGGACGCCGCAGTGCGCGTGCTTGCCGTCGACACAAACGACAATGTGTACGCGTCAGGGGCTTTTACGAATATGGGCGGCCAACAGATCGGCGGTCTCGCAAAACTGCCCGGCAGCGGCTCGGGTACGGCGGATGCAAACTGGAATCCCTCGCCGGATGGGCTCGTTCGCGTACTGGCAGTTGACGCGAACGGCGCGGTCTACGCGGGCGGTAATTTCACGCATATTGGCGGGCAGTCGCGTCGTGCCGTCGCAAAGCTCTCCATGAGTACGGGCGACGCGGATTCCAGCTGGGATGCCGCGGCTGATTGTTGCGCGGTGCATGCGCTTGCGTTCGCCGCGGATGGTGGCGTCTATGCGGGCGGCTCTTTTCACAACATTGGAGGTCAACCGCGCCAGGGTATTGCCAAGCTGTCAATCGACACAGGCCAGGCGGACCAGAACTGGGATGCTTCATCATCAGGCGAAATCTATTCGCTTGCGGTGGACACAAGCGATGCTGTCTATGTGGGCGGACAATTCGATTACATCGGGGGCCTGGAACGTCGCTTGATTGCAAAACTCTCCGGCAACGGCAATGGCGCCGCGGATGTGAACCGGTCAGCGGGTTTGGGTTGGGGCTACAACTATCTCTACGAATACGTCGATCCGCTGACGATCGATGCAAATGGCACCGTCTATGCCGGAGGCTTCTTCACTATCGACTACAACTGGTCAGAAAGCGGCTTCGCGAAGCTGTCCGGCATCAACGGCGTGATCGACCGTGGCTGGAATCCGTTTCCGCCTCGCTCGCCGAACACGCCGGTACGCGCGCTGGCCACGACCGCAGGTGACGCAATCGCTATAGGTGGATACTTCCGAATGGCGGGTGACGAGCCGCGGTATGGTTTGGCCGCGTTCGCGATGACGCTGCCGGATCCGATTTTCGTCAACGGCTTCAATGAAGCATATTAGTTCAGGAAATTGCGGAATCTTGCTATGAATGCGATCCCTTGGGACAAGCCGACCCGGTGGAACTGCGTCACAGAAATACCCCGAAAATTGGCAGCTTGGCCGAATCGCGAGAGAGGTACATTGGTTGCGCGAGATCACGGGGAAATGGGGAATGCTCAAGCATTGTGTTGCGTCCACAATAACGCTGCTGTTTGCGTTCGTCGCACCGGCCGCGCAAGCCTTTATAGATCCACCATGGATCACGCCGGAAGCGCCGAGGGCCGGCGAGACCGTGTCGGTCAATATCCGCATGGGGATTTGCGACGCGATTATTTTTAGGCCGGGCTACCCGCAGGTCACGCAAGTAGGCAACGCGATCCGTATCCTTGAGTACGGCAATCGCATAGATTTTCAAGACTTTTGCATCTATCCCATCGGGACATTGTCCGAGCCGATTGGCGCCTTCGCTCCGGGGGATTATACGGTGACAGTCGATTTCACCTACGAAAACTATCCCTTCGGGTATGCCACCATAACCTTGGGCGTCATTCCATTCACCGTTACGGGCGATGCACCCGCCGCGCCAGTCCCGACGTCCAGCCCGTCAGGACTTCTTGCGTTACTGCTCCTAATGTCGGGCCTGGCCCTCTGGACACTGCGGACTCGACGACGACGTTACCGCTGACCGTTGCCGCGTGCGCGCCGAAGCATGCGTGCAAACGCGGAGTCAAACATCCAGCCATTTCAGTGCGCGCGGCGAACGCGCAGACGCGGAGGCAGAGGCGCCTGCTGGAACCTGTGCGTCCAGGAGAAGTACCCTGTAGTACTTCTCCATAAGTGGTCGTCGCCACATTTGTTCACAAGTGCGTGGCGGAGCCACGATTCGTAATCCGTACTTCCTTTTCCAAAGAACGTTCTTCGCGCCGGCGAAACGCGACGCGAGTCGTCCTAACGCTTCTTTGGGAAGGAGGAAGTCATGTCAGCGAAACACGTCGCGTCCGTTCTGCTGCTGATCGTTATCGCCGGTGCGCCGCTTGGCGTGTGCGCACAGTCGGACAACCGCACGATCCAGGTGCTTGTGTCGGACGTACCGGGGGCGCCGACGCCCGCGCAGATCGTTGACTACTGCAATACCTGGCCGCACGTCGGCACGCCGCCGCTGCAAGCGTTCAATGCGAAGAGTCCGCAGGGTGCAGATTATCTGCTGCCGGATCGTGCCAGCGGCGATTTCCTCGCATGGCTGCAAGCCAATCCGAACTCCGTACGCAAGAAGCTGGAGGATTACGTGCTGGTGACGTTCGCGTCGACCGCGGATATCCCGGAGGCGCTGGTCGCGCTGCGTGCCGATCCCTTTGTGTCTGAGGCCGAGGTGCCGCCGGCGATCGATACACCTTCGCAAGCGCCGACTGGTTCCACCATCGATTCGGTGGCGTCGCCGCTTGGCGACACTCAATACGGATGGGATGGAATGAATCTCGGCGCTGCCTGGCAAATTACGGGCGGCGGCTATGCGCTGGTTGCGCAGATCGATTCTGGATTGCACGAAGAGCATTCTGCGTTGCAACAGTTTCTGGGTACTAGCTACGTCGGCGGAAACTACATTCCGGCCGCCTCGAAGGACGTGGGTTTGACGGGAGAGCCTTCGCAGAACGGCTTCGAGCCAACAGACCTAGATGAGGGCAAGGCAATGTTTATCCCTTCCAGCCCGTGTACGCCGGTAGGCGCCAAGCTGTCCCCTGCACGCGTCGGCCACGGCACGCATGTCGCTGGATTGCTCGGCGCCAATGGGGCGAGCGGCCAGGGCGTGCAGGGTACCTGCAAGCGTTGCGGCATTGCGATGTACCGAGCTGCGTTCCTGGAATGTGCCCCAGGCTCACCTCCCCTGGTCCTTCCGAAATTCAATTCTAACGCCGGTGACCGCGGCAAAACGGAAGCCGTCGATACCGGCGCTCAAGCCATCAGCATGAGTTTCGGTACTCGCAACAACAACTACAGCACCGATTGCCAGGCCTATCGCAACTTGCCCCTGTGCCTCACGATCGCTTATGCGATGTCGCGCGAAACCGCGATGATCGCCTCATCCGGCAACTTGCGCGAAGAGCTCAATTTTCCCGCCAGCGACAAACGCCTGATCTCTGCGGGCGGCTTCCAGAGCGATTCGGCGCTCTGGGACGACTCGCCCGGCGGCACGACGAACTGCCCGCTGTATCCTCTCGCCGCAGAATGTGGAACCAACCACTCCGTATGGCACAGCGGACACTACTCCACGCGTCAGGAGCTGCTCGGCTCGGCGAAGCGGGTGCTGTCGACGATCTATCCGAACAAGAATTACAACGACTCCATCGAGTGCGGCGACGGCTACGGCACGCCGATGGGCGACGGCATCGGCTGGTGCACGGGCACCTCGATGTCGGCGCCGCAGATCGCCGGCTTGGTCGGTTTATTGCGCGCGGTCAACCAGCTGGTGCCGACCAGCGAACCGGAACCCATCGCCGGCACCGCGCCGGGTCTGCGCACCGTGCTCGCGCAAACGGCAACGCAGGCGCAGGTCGGCCAGCCGTGGAGTCCCTTCGTCGGTTATGGCATTCCCGACGCCGCCGCGGCCGCACGCAAGATGCTCGGCAAGGTGGCCGGTGTCACCGTTCGCAATCGCGCGACACCGCTGTTTCGTCTGTACAGCGCGTTCGCGAAAGACTTTGCGGAGACGACCTCACCGCAATATGCGCTGTCGCTGATGACGACTCAGGCGCACAACTACGTGCAGCCCATTGCGGGGCTGGGCGCGCAGCCGATCGTGCCCGGCTACGCGTTTCCGTACGACCCGAACGATCCGGATGTTACGGACGATCCGTACGAGTCAGCGCATGCGCCGCCGCGCGCCGAGGTCTATGTGCTGACGACCGACGTGCGCCCGCGCAGCGAATGGCCGGCGCTGATTCCACTGCATTTGATGGACAAGCCGAAAGGAAGTGGCAGGGACTACTTGCTGGTGACGCCCCAACACATCGAGACGGCCCATGCCGACAAATACAACTTGCGCACGATTCAAGGCTTCCTCTATCAGCCCTGCGCGCCTGAGCCGGCCTGCATTCCGCCGGCCGCTCAGCCGATTTATCGCGCATGCAAACTCGCCGACACCGATTGTGCGATCTTTCTCGAGAGCGAGCGCGCTGCCTTTGAAGCGAACGGCTACACCGCCGCCTATCCGATCGGCACCGACAAGAAACTGGGCTATGCCTATCCGGCCACCGATGGCGACGGTGATGGTCTCCCGGACGGCTTCGAGCACGTAGTGGGCACCAGTCCAACCCTCGAGGATTCCGATGACGATGAATCCACGGATGGCACCGAATTTCCGCTGGCCGGTGTCGCCGTCGGCGATCCGTGTGCCGGCGGAACGGGCGCGCTCCATTGTCCGGCCAACAGTATCTTCAGGAACGGGTTCGACGGCTTTTGACTCGCGGTTGTACGTCTCACGAGGACACCAACATGGCTGTGCACGATGCGTATCGACCTTGCCTGTCTTCGCCAGCTTGTTCGTTCAACCTGTGCAGGCGCCACACGGATTGTTGGCTCGGCCCTGATCGTAACAGCAGCGCCGATCGGGCGAATCGACGCGCAGTCATGCCAGCGTCGCAGAGCCTTTCAAGCCACCAAGGCGGGAGCGGCATGCTCGGGCATTGCGTCGCGTCCGCACTGGTGCTCGTGCTTACTTTGTTCGCACCATCCGCACGTGCGTTCTTCGATCCGCCATGGATCACCCCGGCGGCGCCGATCGCCAACGAGCAAGTATCAATCAACGTTCACGGCGGAATATGCGACGTGTTTGTTGAAAGGCCCGGCTATCCGCAGATCACGCGCGACGGCAGTGCGATCCGAATCCTTGAATACGGCAATCATGAGGGTTTCGAAGACTTCTGCATCTATGGCATCTGGACAGTGACGGAGCCGATTGGCACTTTCCCACCCGGCGACTACACACTGACAGTCGATTTCACCTACGACAATTATCCTTTTGGGCCCGCAACCATCACTTTGGGAGTCATCCCTTTCACAGTCACGGGCGCAGCACCCGCCGCCGTGCCGGTTCGGTCATCTGGCCTACTCGGTTTGTCCGCGTTGTTGCTGCTAATGATGGGTCTGGCGGTCTGGAGACTGCGGATGCGATGACCGGACGAAATCCGTCTTGAGCTTGAGTGCGCGGGTAATTGTTCGAACGCGCGACCTTGCGAACCGTTCGTGCTTCGATACGCGAAAGCGTACCCTGGCCTGAGCTTGTCGAAGGCTCAGCACGAACGGCGTGTGAGCGCGCGGAGAATCTAAAGAATCCAGTCTTACTCGATGTCCCCGGCTGCCTCGCCAACTTGCAGATCTCCGCTAGTCTTCCTCAACCCGCGGCTTGTACGCCTCCGTCAACTGCTTCTGCACCTGCGCCGGCACCGGCTCGTAGTGGCTGAACTCGATCGCATAGCGCCCCTGGCCGCCGGTCATCGCCTTGAGCTCGGTCTGGTAGTCCGTCACTTCGGCAAGCGGAACCTGCGCCTTGATGATGATCTCGCCGCCACGCAGCGAATCGGTGCCGCTGATGCGCGCGCGTTTCGAGGCGAGGCCGCCGGTGACGTCGCCCATGTGCGCGTCGGGAACGAATACGTCGAGATTGACGATCGGTTCGAGCACCTGCGGCCGCGCTTTTGCGATCGCGTCGAGGAACGCCTTCTTGCCGGCGGTGATGAACGCGATTTCCTTGGAATCGACTGCGTGGTATTTGCCGTCGTAGACGGTCACGCGCACGTCCTGCAGCTGGTAGCCGGCGACCGCGCCGTGTTCGAGCACCTGACGCACGCCTTTCTCGATCGCCGGAAGGAACTGGCCCGGGATCGTGCCGCCCTTGACCTCGTCGAGGAATTCGAAGCCGGCGCCGCGCGGCAGCGGTTCCACGCGCAGGAACACTTCGCCGAACTGGCCGGCGCCGCCGGTCTGCTTCTTGTGGCGATGATGCCCTTCGGCCTTCATCCCGATCGTTTCGCGATACGCGATCTTCGGCGGCCGCGTCTTCACCTCGACGCCATAGCGTTCCTTCATGCGCTCGAGCATCAGCTTCAGGTGCAGATCGGACAGTCCGCGGATCACGCTCTCGTTGAGCTCCTTGTTGTGCTCGACGCGGAAGCACGGGTCTTCCTCGCCGAGCCGGGCGAGCGCGGTCGCGAGTTTCTGTTCCTGGCCCTTGTGCGCGGGCTCGACTGCGAGCCCGAACATCGGCAGCGGAAAGTCGAGCGGCTTCAGGTGGATCTGGTCCTCGTCGTGCGAGTCGTGCAGCACGGCGTCGAAATGAATCTCGTCGATCTTGGCCACGGCGGCGATATCGCCCGGAATCGCCTGCTCGATCTCGATGTGGTCCTTGCCCTTGAGCTTGAACAGATGGCCGACCTTGAACGGTTTCTTGCCGTCGTCGATGAACAGCTGCGTGTCCTTCCTCACCGTGCCCTGGTAGACGCGGAACACGCTGAGCTTGCCGACGAACGGGTCGTTGACGATCTTGAACACGTCGGCGATGACGTGCTTTCCCGGATCGGGCACCGCTTCGATCGGCTGCGCATTCGCGCCGGTGCCTTTGACGAATGGCGGCGGATTGCCTTCCTTCGGATTCGGCAGCAGCCTGGCGGCCAGCGCCAGCAATTCCTTGACGCCGACGCCGGTGCGCCCGGAGACGAAACAGATCGGCACCAGGTGCCCTTCGCGCAGGCATTGCTCGAACGCGTCGTGCAGCTCCTGGCCGGACAGGCCGGATTCGCCCTCGTCGAGATAATGGCCCATCACGGTCTCGTTGATCTCGACGACCTGGTCGATGATGTGCTGGTGCGCAGCCTGGACCGACGAGAAATCGCTCTCGCCGCTCGGCTGGAAGAAACAGTCGACGACGGCGCTGCCGTTCTTCGCCGGCAGGTTGATCGGCAGGCACTCTTTGCCGAATTCGTCGCGCAGCGATTCGACGATGCCCTCGAGATCGATGCCGTCGTGGTCGATCTTGTTGACGACGAGGATGCGGCACAGATTGCGCTGCTTGGCGCGATCCATCAGCCGCCGCGTCGTATGCGCGATGCCGGTGACCGCGTCGACGATGATCGCGCAGGTTTCTACGGCTGCGAGGGCCGACAAGGTCGGGCCGCGGAAATCCGGATACCCGGGCGTGTCGATCAGGTTGATATGCGCTTCGCCGCTGTCGATCGAGGCGATCGCGGTGCCCATCGAGTGTTTGCGTTCCTTTTCCAGCGGGTCCTGATCGGACACCGTCGTGCCGCGCTCGACCGAGCCTGCCGTCTGGATTGCGCCGCCGGCATGCAGCAGGGCTTCGAACAACGTGGTTTTGCCGGCGCCCGCATGACCCGCGAGAGCGATGTTGCGGATGCTGTCGGTGGTGTAAGACATGTCAGCGCCTCCAGGCGTGAGGTGGGCATCACACGCGCATGACGGGCGCATGACCGTTGCCCGATAGCCTTGCGCGATATGCCGGATGGGTCAAGGCGCGGCGCGCCACCGCGCGGCGCTTGTCCGATCAACTCCGCCGAATAGTCTTTTTTCTGCAAGGGGCGCTTCATACGACACGCCTAGGTTGTTCCCTCCTCATCCCGGAGGCCAGCCATGAAGCTAGCTCGCACGCAGACCCACCTTTCCCGCCGACACTTTCTTGCCAACGCATTCGCCGGAGCCGGCATGCTCGCCGTCGGCGGCCATGTGTTCGCAGGCGTCAATCAGGCCACACGCACGCTCGCCGGAGCCGGCGACGCGGCAGGGCGCCAGCGCTTCTTCGCCGCGCTCGGCGGCGGCCTGCTGCCGCCGGACGCCAACGGCGTGCGCCTGCCGGCCGGATTCACGTCGCGCATCGTCGCGCGCTCGAGCCAGCCGCCTGCGCCCGGCATCAGCTATGCCTGGCATGCGGCGCCGGATGGTGGTGCCACCTACGCGACCGCCGACGGCGGCTGGGTCTATGCCTGCAATAGCGAGCTGGACGCGGGCGCCAGCGGCGTCGGTGCGCTCAAGTTCGATGCTCAGGGCAACGTCGTCGATGCCTATCCGATCCTTACCGGCACCAATCGCAACTGCGCGGGCGGTCCGACGCCGTGGAACACCTGGTTGTCGTGCGAGGAATACGATCAGGGCCTGGTATGGGAATGCGATCCGTACGCTGCGGGGCAGGGCGTCGCGCGACCCACGCTTGGCACGTTCTCGCACGAAGCCGCCGCGGTCGATCCGGTCGGCAGGCGCATCTATCTGACCGAGGACACCGGCGACAGCTGCTTATACCGCTTCACTCCGAACGAGTATCCGGACCTTTCCACCGGCGTGCTCGAGGTCGCGCAGGTGCTCGGCGATCCGACCACCGGGCGCCAACGCGTGATCTGGCAGAACGTGCCCAACCCGAACCCGGCAGCGGGCGAAACGCCGACGCGCAACCAGGTCGAAGGCGTCTATCGCTTCAATCGCGGCGAGGGCATGTACTACCACGACGGCGTGGTGTATTTCACCACCACCGGCGACAACCGCGTGTGGGCCTATCGCACGCGCGATGACGCGATCGAGATCTTCTACGACGCTAAGCTCATTCCCGACGCGCCGCTGCACGATCCGGACAATGTTGTCGTCGACAGCCGCGGCTTCGTCTACGTGGCCGAGGACAGCGGCGATCTGCAGGTTGTCCTGATCACGCCCGAGGGCGTGCCGATGCCGCTGCTGCAGCTGGTCGGTCACGACGATTCGGAGATCGCGGGACCTGCGTTCAGTCCCGACGGTACGCGCTTCTATTTCAGTTCGCAGCGCGGCACCACGGGCGCCAGCGAGGATGGCATCACGTACGAGATCGTCGGGCCGTTTCCGAGCATCGATCTCCTGTACGCCAGCGGATTCGAGCCGCGCGTGAACGACTGAGCAATGGTCTAGACACCACACTTCGTCGTCCCGGCGTAGGCCGGGACCCAGCGCCTTGATGCATCACTCGCAAGGCACTGGGTCCCGGCCTACGCCGGGACGACGAGGGTTGTGTGCTTCGCCGTGCCGCATAATGCGGGCATCGACACCGAGCCCGCATCGACCGGCATGACCGCGCCCACGATCATCTGCATCCACGGCGCCGGTGGCGGCGGCTGGGAATGGGGCATCTGGGCCCGCGTGCTGGTCGTGCGCGGCTTCGCCGTGATTGCGCCGGACCTGATGCCGGTCGCGGCGGGCGTCGCGCAGACGCGCTTCGACGACTACCGCGTGCAAGTCGCGGACTGGTGCCGCGGCATCGGCGAGGGCGTCATTCTGGTCGGCGCGAGCCTCGGCGGCTTGCTGGCGCTGGCCGTTGCGCACGAGGTGAAGCCGGTGGCACTGGTGCTGGTCAATCCGCTGCCGCCCGCCGGCGTGCTCGCGCGTCCGCTGCACGATCCGCGTCCACCGGTGGTGCCGTGGGCGAGCGAACCCTCGCTGGCCGCCACGCGGCGCGCGATGCCGGATGCGGACGATGCGGCCTGCCTGTATGCGCTGCGCCGCTGGCGCGACGAGTCCGGTGCCGTGCTCAACGCAGCGCGCGAAGGCATCGCCGTCGAATTGCCGCGTTGCCCGACGCTGCTGCTGACGAGCGAGCTCGATACCTACGTTCCCGCCGCTGCGGCCAGGGCGCTGGCTACGCGGCTGTCGGCGGATACGCAGTCGATAGCGCAGGCGAGCCATCTCGGCCCGTTGCTCGGGCGCGCCGCTGCGGACGCCGCCGCGCGCGTCGCGGACTGGTTGCGCGACCGCGTAAGCGCCGTTCCGGCGGTTTAACCGCGCTTTACCCGGCGCTCCGTATGCTCCGCAGCGACCGCGGCCGCCGTATTCTTCGTGATTCCACAGCGTCAGAACCGCCAGACGGTGATGCAGCGTAATTTCGTGCGCGGCGCGGAAACGCGTCTGCAACAACCCGGACAGCTGCGTTTCGCTACCGATCGCCTGCCGTGGCAGCGCAGCCTGCGCTGGACGCCCCCGCCGCGTGATCGCCGGCTGCTGCTGCTCGGCCTGCTGTTCGCGATCCTGCTCACCGTGATCGAGCTGGTCGGATTCGGCCTCGGCATGGAGCGGCACATCGCCAAGGAAGTGCGACCGCCGCTGCCGCGGGTCGTGCAGGTCGTGCTGATCGAGCCGACGCCCGAGTTGCCCATTCCGCCGGAACCGGAACCGCCCGAGTTCGTACCGCGGCCGAGCAAAGTGCGCGTCGAAGCACCCAAGGTCGAATTGCCGCCTGCGCCGCAGCCGGCGGAAGAGGACAGCGAAGCGATGCGCGCACGCATCGGCGAGAGCGGCGCCGCCGCGCCGCGATTGTTCAATCCCGACGGATCGATCCGTCTCGGCGAGCCGGCGATAGCGCCGCCGAAAAACGAGCCCGCGAATCCGCAGGAAGCCGCGAAAGCGCGCTGGGCCGACATCGAGAAGCGCGGCGACAATCCGCTCGACTGCAAGCGCACGCGTTTCGCCCACGCGTTCAAGCGCGACGAGTCTGTCGGCGACGAGGTCTCGCGCAAATATCTCAAGTGGATCGGCCTCGGCGACGGCGAAGCGATCCAGCACCGCGCCGAGCAGCGCGCGCAACGGGCGGCGGAAGGTTGCGATCCGCAGCAATAGCGCGGCCGCACATCGATGCGGAGATCGTGCGCCGATCCCGTATTGCTCTCGTCGTTTCGTTGCTGCTGAATATCGTGTTCGTGATCGTGCTGGAGTGGGGCACGCGGCCGCACGACACGCAGATCGTCGCACGCGACCGTGGCGGCGCGTTGCAAGTCAGGCTGATCGAGCCCGCGATCGAAGCACCGCCGCTGCCGGAAGCACCGATTTCCCCGTCGCCGCCGGCGACACGGCATGGCGCGACAAGATCGCGCGTGCGTCGCGTACCCGAGTCGAGCAAGCGGGTGCCCGCTCCGGACGCCGATGAGCGAACACAACAGAGCGCTCCCGCGAGCGAGGCTGCCGCGACGGAGCTGCGTCTGTTCGACGTGAACGGGCGTGTGCGTCTGCCGGGATCGACACCCGGCGACCTCTCCGCGATATCCGCATTTCCGGCAAGTCCTCTCGCCGTGCACGACGGTGATCCGTTCGCGCGCCGCAACACGGTCCCGTACGAGCCAACGCGCTTCGAAAGCGTCTGGGCTCCGCGCGACGAAACGCTGGGCGGCGAGCTCCTGCGCAAACTCGCGCTGGAACGCACGTTCCTGACGCCGTGGGGAACACAGGTCACCTGCAGCTGGCTGCTGGTGCTCGGTGGCTGCAGCTGGGGCTATGCACCGACCGCGACGATCGAAGAGTTGCAGCGGATGCGTGCCGATCCGCCGATGCTGAAGCACCCTTATGTCGAGCCCGAACCGGGGCATTGACACGAGTCTCACCTCTCCGTCAGGTGAACGAATCCGTGGGCGCGCGCGACGCATGCGGCGATCACGGAAAGATGAACGATGCGATTAAGAGCAGATTCACTGCGGCGGGCGAAGATGGCTACGCCACGTTGCAAGGGAGGGATTGTCGAGGAGGTCCACGATGATGCGTTACCTGAAAACCGTTTCACTCATGGCCGGCATCGCGCTGGCGCTGCCTGTAGTCGCCCAGTCCGACTATCGTTTCGACGATGACGTCGCGATCGACGGAAATGTCCGCTACGACTATGCGCGCGTCGTCAAGGTCGATGCGATCGTCAACCATGCGACCCAGCCGGTCAGCCGCGAGACGTGCTGGCAGCAACCCACCACCACGTATGAATCGCGGCCGAGCTACACCTACCATCGCGACGATGACGATGACCTCGCCGGTCCGTCGGTGATAACGGTAGACAACAAGAGCGTTCGAACCACCGGCTACGAACAACGCTGCCGAACCGAGACCGACTGGCGAACGACCAATAAGGTCCTCGCCTACGACGTGACCTACCGCTACGGCAGTCGCGACTATCAGACGCGCATGGATCACGACCCGGGCAACCGCATCCGCGTGCGCGTGAATTACGACTTCAGCGTGAGCCCGCAGGACTGACGCGCGATTGACTGAGGCGCAATCCTCGCACGGGGCCATCGGCCCCGTTTTTTTTGTTGCGTGCGGAGCGAGCCGGCCGGCTGGCGACGGCCGCGATAGTTGCCCATAATCGCTCACGTCCAGCGGAATCGACGCCCGAGTGATACAGAACATCCAGGCGCTGCGCGGCATCGCCGCGTGCATGGTTTTCATCATCCATCTCCTGTCCACGCGCGATGGCACCAGCCTGGACTGGCTGCGCTACCGGTACTGGTGGATCGGCCCCGCGGGCGTGGATATCTTCTTCGTGATCTCCGGCCTGATCGTCAGCATCACCGCGGCGAAGGCGGGCCAGCGCGCGACCGGTGGCCTCGCGGCCGCGGTGCCGTTCGCGCTGAAGCGCGTGTTCCGCATCTATCCCCTGTATTGGGTCGTGCTGGCGATTGCGTTCATCGTCGCGCCGTTCGTC
>Ga0193717_1000673_pt1 | contig 21779 bp, 11 predicted proteins | sample U2c2metaG_FD_145900 | JGI IMG/M metagenome (GOLD analysis project Ga0193717, IMG submission 145900) | Soil microbial communities from a riparian zone of the East river system, Colorado, United States - U2c2 | ecosystem: Environmental > Terrestrial > Soil > Riparian zone | place: USA: East River...
CCCATGGCCAAGCTCGCCTGGGGCAACCCGGCTCTGCTCACCGCCTCGCTCGCCGTCGTCGTGGAGATCCCCGGCAACATCGCGTTCGTCGGCGTGCTCAGGGTCGCGCTGCCCAGGCCGGAGACCCCGATCCTGTTGCTCCAGGTCAACTTCGCCGGTGTGGTCGAGCCGGACGAACAGCGGATGTACTTCACCGCGACGCTGTTCGAGTCCCGGATCCTGCACCTGCACATCGACGGCGACATGGGCGTGCTCATCGGATGGGGCAACGACCCCAACCTCATCCTCACCGTCGGCGGCTTCCACCCCTCCTACCCGCCACCACCGCTGCCGTTCCCCACCCCGAGGCGGATCTCGATCGACATCCTCAGGGAGGCAGGCGCCCGCATCGGCATCACCGGCTACTTCGCGGTCACCAGCAACACCGTCCAGTTCGGCGCCGACGCCGACATCTACTTCAAGTTCAGCTCGTTCCGGGTGGAGGGCAACCTCGGCATCGACGCGCTCTTCCAGATCTCCCCGTTCGCCTTCGCCGCCGAGGTGCGCGCAGGCGTGTCGCTGAAGGCGTTCGGTGTCGGGTGCTTCAGCATCAAGCTGCGCTTCGCGCTCGAAGGTCCGACGCCGTGGCGGGTACACGGCCGCGGGTCGGTCTCGCTGCTGTTCTTCGACATCTCCGCCAACTTCGACATCACCTGGGGTGCCGGCCGGGACACCACACTGCCGCCGGTGCGGGTGCTGCCCATCCTCGCCGGTGAACTGTCAAAACCGGACAACTGGCAGACGCGTTCCCCGTCGAACCGGCCGCTGGTCACCCTTCGCGACGTGTCGGAGGCTCGGGAAGGCCTTGTCCTGCACCCGATGGGCACCTTGTTCGTGCGGCAGCGGGCGGTCCCACTGGACGTGCGGCTCGACCGGTTCGGCGCACAGCGCCCGAGCGACGTCAGCCGCCTGCGCGTCACCGTGACCGGCGGCCGGCTGGTGAAGGTCGCCGACGCGCGCGAGCTCTTCGCGCCGGCGCAGTTCCAGGACTTCGACGACGCCGAGAAGATGTCCCGGCCCGCGTTCCAGCGCCAGAACGCCGGGCTCGAGCTGGCGCCTGATGGCAACGCGTTGTTCTCGGCGCGGGCGATCCGCCGCACAGCCCGGTACGAGGAGGTCGTCATCGACCCGGTGCGGGCCCGCGACCGCCGTCGCTTCGTCACGTTCCCGGCCGCGCTGTTCACGCATTTCCTGCGTGGTAACAGCATCAGCCGCAGTGTCCGGTCGCACACGCAGCGGAACCTGGTCCAGCCGTTCCGCGAGACGCTCGAGGTGACGGGTGAGACCTTCAGCGTCGCGCACGTCCGCGACAACACAGCGGCGGCCGCGCCGTTCCCGAGCGAGGCGGCCGCACGCGACTTCCTCGCCAGGAACCCGGCGCTCGCCGGCAGCACACAGGTGATCCCCACGGCGGAGGTCCTGTCGTGAACTCGTACTCGTTCCTGCCCTGGCTGCGCCGCGGGCTCGCGGGCGGCATCGACCGAATCGCGGCGGGGGAGCGGGCGGCCTTCACGGTCGAGCTGGAGATCACCGGGGATCCCATCGAACCCCGGGAGCGGCCGGCGGTGCAGACCATCCGCCAGCTCGTCGAGCTGTACGGGCCCGGCGACGTGGTCGGCGTCGACCGGCGCGCGGTCGTGCGGGTCGAGCCACGCGACGGCACCACCAACTTCGAGTCGAACTTCATGCCGTTCGTCGAGTTCTACGACGAGGACTTCCCCTGGCGTTACAGTCCGGCCAACCCGGACGACCTGAACCGGCTGCGCCCGTGGCTGGCGCTGGTGGTGCTCGACGAGGACGAGTTCGCCGAGGGCAGCCGCGTCCCGCAGGGCCCGTTGCCGTTCGTCACGGTGCCGGACCTCGCCGCGCTGCCGCCGGCCGAGCAGCTCCACGCCTGGGCGCATGTGCACGTCAACGGGTCGGTGACCGGCGCCGCGACGGTCTCCGACGACATGCCCGAGGTGCTGGGCGACCTGGAGACGCTGCTGGCGCGGAACCCGGACCTGGCCTCGTCCCGTCTGCTGTGCCCCCGGCGCCTCCAGCCCGGCCGGGCGTACCACGCGTTCCTGGTGCCCGCGTTCGAGTCCGGGCGCCTGGCCGGGCTCGGGCTCGACCCCGCCGGCACGCCGGAGCTGCTGCACAGCGGCTGGGTGCCCTACGACGGCCGGCCCGCCCCGGACCGGTTGTGTTACTACCACCGGTGGTTCTTCCGCACCTCGCCGGCCGGGGACTTCGAACAGCTGGTGCGCCTGCTCAAGCCACGCACGGTCGACGCGCGGGTGGGCAACCGGGACATGGACGTGCGCCGGCCCGGCGCGGACCTGCCCGGCATCACCGACCCCGAACTCGGCGGCGTACTGCGACTCGGCGGCGCGCTCAAAGTGCCGGACACGGCGCTCAGCGACGAGGAACAGGCTGAGGCGCAACGGTTCGAGGAATGGGACCAGCCCACCCCGCACCCGTTCCAGGAGGCACTCGCGCGCCTGGTCAACCGGGCGGCCGACATCGAGGAGAACCCGGACGGCCCGGACCCGCTGATCGCGCCGCCGCTGTACGGGCGCTGGCACGCGCTCACCACGCGGCTGGCGGCCGACGGCGAGGACTGGGTGCACGAGCTGAACCTGGACCCCCGCTTCCGGGTCGCGGCCGGGCTCGGCGCGCAGGTGGTGCGTGCCCGGCAGGAGCAGTTCATGAAGGCCGCGTGGGACCAGGTGGGCGCGGTGATCGACACCAACCGGCGCGTGCGCATGGGACAGCTCGCGCGCGAGGTCGGCTTCGTCTACCACACGACACATCTGGTGCCGCTGCGCGCGGCCGCCCCGGGCCGGGTGCTGGCGCTCACCGCGCCGCTGCTCGGGCGCGTCGTCGCCGACGGCGTCACCATCGCGCACGCCGTGGCGCGGAGCCGTATCGCCCAGGCCCCGCTGTCTCCGGTGATGCGCCGGGTCACCCGGCCGCGCTCACGGCTCATGCGCCGGTTGCCCTTCACGGCCGCCGCTTCGGTACACGCGCTGATCCCGCGCATCAACGCCGGTGAGGTGGTCGCGGCGGCGCCCAGGACCCCGCCCACCGGGGCCGTCACCGTCGAGCAGCTCGAGGCGGCCCTGGCCGCGGCGCCGGGTTTTGTGACCGTGTTCGCGGTGGCGGACCCCGTCGACGGCCTGCCGCACAGCGACTCGTTCCGGATCATGCGGCCGGACGTCATCGAGTCCGGACCCCCGCCGCGGGAGGGCGGCGCGGACAACGACGAGGCGCTCAACTTCAAGGCCGGGCTGCGGGCCGCGTACACGTCGCTGATCGAGGCCGACGTCATCGGGCGCCCGGTCGACCGCGCCGGCGTCGAGCTCGACCGCGTCGGCGCCGCGGCACTCGCCGAGCTGCACCCCGACCGCACGATCCCGCGCCGGGTGCTCGCGTGCCTGCGCGTCCCGGAACGGTTCCGGCGGCAGGTCGCCGACGACTTCGTCGAGGCGATGACGTACCCGGTGATCGACCTGCCGATGTATCGACCGCTCACGGCGCTGTCCGGCGAGTTCTTCCTGCCCAACCTCGGCCTCATCCCGCCGAACAGCATCACCCTGCTGGAGACCAACCAGCGGTTCGTCGAGGCGTACCTGGCCGGCCTCAACCACGAGATGGCGCGTGAGCTGCTGTGGCGTGAGTACCCGACCGACCAGCGAGGCACCCCGTTCCGGCAGTTCTGGGATCCCGGCCCGGTGCTGGCGCGCCCCGGCGAGAACGAGGACGACGCGCGGGAACGGTTGCGGGACATCCCGCCGATGGACCGGTGGGCCACGGGGTCGGCGCTGGGCGCGCACGACCACCGCGAGGCGGGCGGCGACCCCGAGGACGAACTGGTGCTGGTGATCCGCGGTGAGCTGCTCAAGCGCTACCCCACGGCGGTCATCTACGCGCACCGGGCCGAGTGGGTGGCCGGCGGCGTGCGGCGCCCGGTGACCCTGACCGCGGCGGAGGAGCAGAACCCGCCACCGGCGAAGGTGCGCACTCCGCTGTACGAGGCGAAGGTCGAGCCGGACGTCTACTTCCTCGGCTTCGACCTGACCGAGGAGCTGGCGCGCGGCGGCACGACCCCGGCGCAGGACCCGGGTTGGTTCTTCGTCATCAAGGAGCGGCCGGGCGAACCTCGGTTCGGTCTCGACGTGGCGCGCGCCGGCGGCCTGGAGGTGTGGAACGACCTGTCCTGGCCGGACGTGCTGCGCACGGGTGATCACGTCGACCTGGGACAGACCAGGACGCACACGCTCGTCCGGCCGCCGGACACCTCGGAGAAACGCGAGCAGCACGACGAGGACGCGCACGTGACCTGGCATGCCCGGATGAACTCCGACGAGCTCGCCTACATCTGCTACCAGGCGCCCGTCCTGGTCGCCGTGCACGCCAGGGAGATGTTGCGTCATGACGGGCCCTGACCCGCTCAGCGACCGGTACCCGATCCTGCTGGCGCCGCTGCGGCTGCAGACCCGGTGGACCGCGACGGAGCTTCTGGTGCGTGCCTTCCCCGACGACTGGGCCGTCGACGCCTTCGAACCGCTGCCTACCCGCCAGGAGGTCGAAGCGGCGCAACGCCACGTCGTCGCGCGCTGGCTCGCCGGGCGCAACCGCGGTGAGCAGCTCGCCGCGTGGCGGGCGTTGGCGGCGAGCACCGGCACCGGCCGCGCGGCGTGGCTGTTCACCAACTTCCCCGCGCGCAACCCCGACGACGAACCGCGGAAGATCAGGGCGCAGCGGATTCTCGTGGTGGCGGGGGAGGAGCGGTTCGCGCCGGCCGACCGCGCGCCCGCGACCACGTACTGGACCGCGGCGTGGCTGGCCCGCGACGACCCGGACGCGGAACGGGCGGCCCGTCAGGCGCTGGTCGCGTCGGTCGGCCGCGACCGGGCCGAGGCGATCCTGGCCCGCCGGCCGGCCGGGCTCGACCAGCCCCCGCCGGCCGCCGCCGAGGACGTGATCGTCGCGTTCCTGCACCTGTCGAGCTCCGACGTGCCGACCCGCCCGGCCTCCTGGAGCACACCCGCCCGCGCGCGGCTCCTGCCCGACCAGCTGGTGCTGCTCGGCTTCGACCGCGTCGGACGGCAGGTGCTGTCGCAGACCGGCGCGCCGATCCCGGAGAGCCTCGTGGTCGGGCTCAACCCGGCACTGCCCGACGACGAGCAGCTCCGCGTGGTCGACGAGGCTCTTCGGGTACCGGACGAGCTGCGCTGGATGGTGGACTTCGACCGGGCCGTCGAGGTCGGCCTCGGCTGGCGCGTCCCGCTGGCCGACCCGTTCCGCACGGGCCTGCACCGGTTGGTCGTGATCGGGTTGCGCACCAGGACGGCGCCGCTGGACACCGGGCGTGAGCTGGCCGGGTTGCTGCTCAACCACTTCCACGGCCCGACCGGGCTGCGGGTCGTCCCGCAGGGCACGCCGACCAACAACACCGAGACGGCGTCGTCGGGACACGACCGGCCCGACGAGATCACCGAGGCGTTCACCGCGCTGTTCCGGCCCCATCCCAACGTGCCGATCGAGATGTGGCACCTCAAACGCGCCGACCGCGTGCTCGCCGAGCTGCTGGGTCTGGACCCGCGCACGTTCTTCCCGGTGCCCGGGTCGGAGGCGACGGACCAGGCCGAGGCGCGTGCCATGAACCTCGCGCTGTGGCCGGCGACCTGGGGCTACCACCTCAAGTCCACGCTGTGGCCGATGTTCTCCGGCGCGCAGGGCGTCGCCAGCGTCGACGCGCTGCGCGACTTCTTCGCCCGCTACGTCAGCGGGTGCGGCGCCGTCCCGGCCATCCACATCGGACGGCAGCCCTACGGAATCCTGCCGACCACGGCGTTCTCCCGCCTGACCTGGCCGGACGAGCCGGCGGACGTGGCCGCCGCGCGTCGGCGGCTGCACAGCGTGCTGACCGTCGCGACCGGCGACTGGCGCGTCTTCGCCGCGTCCGTACCCCGGGTGGACGACGACGGCGATCCCCACCAGACCCTGCTCGACGTGCTCGGGCTGCATCCGGCCTCGGTCGAGTTCGACCAGCGATACGTGCACAGCGTCAACGACTACTACAACCGGCTGTACCTCCGGGGCGACGGCCCGCGCGTGCAGAGCACGCTCACCCAGCTCGACCACGCGCGGGTGTCGCGATTGTTGGCCCGCCTCGGCTACGACCAGGCCACCGACATCGACCTGCGGCTCGTCACCGCACGGCACCACCGGTTGACCGGGCCGCTGGTCGAGGCCGGGCCACTGTCCGAACAGGACACCCTGGCCCCGCACACCGCCGACGGCCGCAACTACCTGCAGTGGCTGGCCGACCGCGGCCGGAACGGCCTGGACAGCATGCGGCTGGAGAGCGGGTTCACGTCCAACCGGCCGCCGCGTGCCCTGCTGTACCTGTTGCTGCGCCACGCGCTCATGCTCGGCTTCCACGAGACGACGCTGCGCATGCGGAGCCGGATCCCGGGGCAGGAGTTCCTGCTGTCCGGGGGACACCGGGAGTCGCCGTTCGTCCACGTGACCCCCACCGCGCTCGCCAGCGAGAGCACCTTCGAGCCCATCTACGCGCCGGCGCCGGAGCTCACCGGCGACGCGAGCGCCGCGCTGGGGGAGCACGTACAGCGGATCATCGGCCAGGACCCCGACACCACGGACCTGCTCGCCCAGATCGAGGCCATCGAACGGCTCGCCGAGACGCCGACCGCCGCCCTCGAACGTGCTCTGGTGCAGCATCTCGACTGCTGTTCCTACCGGCTCGACGCGTGGTGGCTGGGGCTCGCCCACGAACGCCTGGTCACCCAGCGGTACCGCCCCGACTTCTCCGACTACCGGCGGGGCATCCACGTCGGCGCCTACGGCTGGCTCGAGGAGGTCCGGCCCAACCCCGTCGCGCCGCGGCGCGTGACGCTCGACGGTGAGCTCGGCGAGGTGTTCACCCCACCGGGGGCCGACCCGCTGTTCGCCGCGGCGGGCAGTGACGGGTTCCTGCACGCCCCCTCGCTGGACCAGGCGTCGACGTCGGCGATCCTGCGCACCGGTTTCCTGTCCAACGCCACGCCGGCCAACCCGGCGACACTCGCCGTGGACCTCAGCTCGGAGCGAGTCCGGCTGGCGCGCACGTTCCTGGACGGGCTGCGGACCGGGCAGTCGCTCGGCGCGTTGTTCGGGTACCAGTTCGAGCGCGGCCTGCACGACCGGCACGGGGACGGGTTGGAGGTCGACCGGTTCATCTACCTGCTGCGCCGGTTCTTCCCGTTGCGTGCCAAGAAGATTCCGGACACCGTGCCGCCGGAGGACACCGACGTCCGGTTGATTGAGGCACGCAACGTCGTCGACGGCCTGGCCCTCGTGCGCCACGTGACCCGCACCGGCCAGGCCGGGTATCCCTTCGGCCTCCCCATCGAGGCGGACCCGCCCGCGACACCGGCACAGGTCGCCGCGATCAACGCCGAGGTACGGCGGCTGCTCGACATCAACGACGCGCTCGCCGACCTGGCGGTCGCCGAAGGCGTGCACCAGGTGGTGCTGGGCAACATGGACCGCGCCGGCGCCGCGCTCGACGGGTTCGCCAAGGCGGGCGCCACCGGAGGCCCGCCACCGGCCGACCCCCAGGTGGTGCGCACTCCGCGCGGCGCGGCGACCCTCACCCACCGGGTCGCGCTGCACCTCCCCGAGGTCGCGGATCCCACCGCCTCCCCGATTCCGGGGATGCGGATGACACCGCGGGCGCTGGCCGACCCGGCGCTCAACGCCTGGCTGGCCGAGCTGCTGCCCGCGCCGGAGGAGGTGGGCTGCCTCGTCACGTGGCACGAGCCCGACGGCGAACGGGTGGTGACACAGGCGGACCTGGGCCTGCAACCGATCGATCTCCTGTGGACGGTGCGGCCGGAGGACCGGGCCGCGATGTCCGATCTGGACGACCGCGTCGTCGGGCAGGTGCCGGACGTGCCGGCGGAGCTGCGCTACACGGCGGTCGTGCCGGGGATGACCACGTTCTTCCAGCTCTCGTCGTTGCTCGCGAGCCTGCGGCCGCTGGTGGCGGGGCGACCGGTCAGGCCCACCGATGTGGTGCCGGCGGCGGGGATCGAACCGGTCGATCCCGTCCTCGACGACACGGTGGACCTGCCCAGAGGGCGGCCGGCGGCGGTGCTGGACCGGCTGCGCGAGCTGCGTGCGGAGCTCGCGGCGTTCGTCGCCGACGATGTGTCCGATGTGGACGACGCGCTGCGCCGGGTGGCGGAGCTGCTCGGCGCGGCCAGTGGTTTCGGCCTGCCCGTCAGTGGGTGGAGTGAGCTGAACGGCCGGCGGCGGGCCATCCACGACGACCTGCTCGCGGCCGTCGCGGCGGTCGGGCAGCGGATGGTCACGGCGCTCGGCACGGCCGACGCGGCCCTCGCCGAGTACGACGTGCTGCCCGGCGACACCGACCCGGCCGAGCGCGTCCGCCGGCTCGAACGGATCGAACGCCTGCTGACCACCGAACCGCAGAGCCCGCGCCCGGCGACCCCCGACGACCTGCGGTCCGCGCTCGACGACCTGCGGCGCGACTTCACCGGCAAGCTCGACGACGTCACCGCCATCGGCCCCGGCACCCTCGAAGGCCTGCTGGCCGCGGTGCGAAACCTGCTGCCGCTCAACCGGTTCGAGCCCACCGGGCTGGAGCTGGCGCCGTTCGAGGAGCGGGTCGCCGCGTTCGCCGCGGACCTGGCCACCCGCGCGTCGGGCGCCGAGGGGGAATGCACCGCGCGCGTGACGGCCGCCGAGTCCGCCCTCGCCACGTACGACACGGCGACGAGCGGGCCCGAGCGGGCGACGGCGGCCATCGCCGCGATTCGCGCCATGCTCGGCGAGGACGCGCCCGCGACGACCGAGTTCACCGTGCCCGAGGCGATCGCCACCCAGTGGCGCGAGGTCGTCGCCGCCGCCGAGCAAGGGCGGCTCACGGGCCACCTCGACCGGGAGTTCCCTGTCGACGACTGGCTGCACGGCATCGCACGCGTGCGGGAACGGATGCGGCACTGGGAGCGGGTCACCCTGCTGGCCGACGCGGTGGCGCGCGTCGAACCCGGCCTGACCCCGGCCCAGTTCCCTTACCGGGACGGCGATCCGTGGCTCGGACTGGAGCTGCCGTCCGGGTTCTCGCTGGAAGAGGACCGGCTTCTCTACGCGGCCCACTACCCGGCACCCTTCCGGCCCGGCCGCACGCAGAGCGCCATCCTGATCGACGAGTGGACCGAGGTACTCCCGGCGCGACAGGAGACGACCGGCGTCGCCGTGAACTTCGACGGGCCGGGAACCGAACCGCCGCAGTCGATGCTGCTCGTCACCCCGCCGGCGCTCACCGGCACCTGGCAGTGGGACGACATCGTCGCCGCCGTGACCGAAACCCTTGACCTGACACGGATCCGGCTCGTGGAACCCGACCGGCTGGAGTCCACGGCGTACGCCCATCTGTTGCCCGCCACCGGCATGGTCGCGACGCGGCACCCCATCACGATCGCCACCGACGTGGCCGTCAACAACCAGGCTGTGGAGTGACGATGACGAGACCGCGCATCGAGGACATCCGGGCGGCCATCGCCGAGCGCGGCTTTCCGTCCGTCACCATCTGGAACCGCGTGGAGGGGCGACCGAGGACCACCGACTTCGCCAAGGCGCTGGCCGCGGAGGTGCGTGATCCACTCTGGCTGCTGGCGCGGCAGTGGCAACTCGGCGAGTTCCTCGGCGAGGATGCCGGATCGCCGGCCACCGCCACCTATCACGCGAACATCACCAAGCCGGTCCGGTTCGCCCCGCGCGAGGAGCGGGCCGAGGACATCCCGGCGGACCTGCCGCTGGAGGCGATGGCCGAGCGGCGCGCGGTGCGTTTCGTGCTGGGGCCCGACAAGTCCGCGTTCGACCTGCGACTGGCCATGGGCCGGCGATGGCTCAAGATGGTCCCGCCGGGACTGCGTGGCCGGTACGTCGCCCGCTGGCCGGTGACCATGCCCGACCCCGAGGCGGAAGCCGACGCCGCGGTCGTCGCGCACCCTGCGGTGTGGGCGACCATCCAGGCTGCCGCCGGCCGGCTCATGGACGGCTTCGAGCTCTTCGCCCACCTGCGCCGTGACGGAGCCGCCGACGACGGCATCGACGGGCTCTCGCCGGCCGAGCGCGACGCGGTCCGGGCGGCGGGCACGCGCTTCGTGGCGTGGTTCCAGGAGTTGATCAGCCAGCCACGCGGGGGCAGGGGCTCATGGGACCCGAGCCGGTTGGAGCACCGCTTCCGCATCGCGGCGCCGGGACCGGACGCGGAACAAGTCCTTGTCACACAGGAGTACTGGGGCGGCCGGCTGGACTGGGACGCGATGTCGGTCGACGCCGACCCGGCGGAGCCCATGGGCGCCAACGATCCCGCCGCGCGAACGACGGTGACGCGGACGGTGTTGCCGGTGCCCGTGCGGTATTCGGGCATGCCGCACGCGCGGTGGTGGGCGTTCGAGGACGGGCGCACCAACTTCAGCGCGGTGAACGCCGACGCCACCGACCTGGTTCGCCTGATGTTCCTGGAGTTCGCGCTCGTCTTCAGCGACGACTGGCACCTGCTGCCGTGCGACGTCGAGGCCGGGTCGCTGGCCACAGTGGACGGTGTGGTGGTCACCGACGTGTTCGGTCAGCGGTTCTGGATCCCGCCGATGCGGAACGCGGACTGGCAGCGGTGGGGCATGTACCGGCTCACCGGCGGCGAGGCCGGGTTGTTCGTGCCCGCCGCCCCGCCGAAGACCGCGGAAGGACCACCGGTCGAAGAAGTGCTGTTCATCCGCGACGAGAACGCCAACCTGGTGTGGGGCATCGAACGCGTAATCCCCCTGGTGACCGGCGACGGCGGCGCGGGCACGCAGGCGGCCGCCGAGACCGTCGACCTCCTCGGCCGCCTGCGGCCGCCGGCCCCGCCACCGACGCCGGCGGCCCCGATCGGCTACCGGGCGATGAGCACCATCCCGGAGAACTGGATCCCGTTCATCCCGGTGCGGGTCCCCGGCTCCAACAGGGAGATCCAACTACGACGAGCGGCGTTACCCCGCATGATCGACGATGGGCCGGGCCGCCCGGAACCGGTGCGTCCCCGCACCACTCTGCTGCGCGAGGAGACCCCGTATCTCGTGCACGAGGAAGAGGTTCCCCGCGCGGGCACGCGGGTGCGACTCGCCTACAACCGCACGCGCACACACGACGGCCGCGTGGTGGTGTGGCTCAGCGCCCAGCGCGAAACGGGCCGCGGCGAGGGCTCGAGTGGGCTGGCGTTCGACAACCTGGTGTATCTTCACGAGGATTCAGGCAGGGCTGCGGCGCGCTGACTCGCCCGCGGCCGCGGGTAGCCAAGACATCGCGAAAGTACCAGAGGGACCATCCGAAGCTGAACGCACTCAACCGCCGAATATCGCCCGTTCGATGGACGCCCCGGCGTTCCCAGAGAAGATCCCGGACGGCGCGCCCTCAGAATCCGTCGGTGACCGGTGGCGATATCTGCAGATCGACTGGGGTGGCGTCGGGGTTGTGGCCCGTGCGTTGGATCTGTTCGGCTTTGGCCAGTATCCGGTAGGTGGCGCCGGGGTCGCGGAGTTCGAGGTGGGCGGTGTGGCGCCATTTGGCCAGCAGTGCGTGCAGATCGGTCAGGTCCTGTGTTTGTTTGACCCGGTCCAGCACGGTGTTCCATTCGTGGTCGAACTCGGCGGCCAAGGTGGGGGTCAGGCACGCACGGATGGCCTGTGGGTCAGCTGGCGGGACTCTCGGGTCCGGCACCTCGGCAGGAGAGGCCATGCCCACACGATAGCCCCTTCGCCCTCAGTCCCGGGCGAGCCACGCCTCCAGACCCGGCTCAGTGCAGAGATAGCACGCGTGATCGCCGACCGTGCCGTCCAGGCGCTGGTCGACAGTTGGCGGGACATCGAATACGACACACTGCTCGGCAAGGTCGTCGTGCGAGCGTTGCCGAGGTGGTGCGGCACGAATTCACCCATCTCTGGATCCTCGGTGGACGGCACGTCATATTGCACCGGCACCGGCCGGAGCCCTGGGGCGAGACTGGCCTGATCCGTGGCGTCGCACACGATCACCTGGCCGTGACGTCGGGTGTCGGTCTGCGCGCTCGCCCTACAGGGATGACGACTACCCAGAAATATCTCTATCGTAGAAACAGGCTGAGCTCCTCCAATACTTGCCGTGCCGAGCCTTCGGTCGTTGGCACTGGACGCCAAGCTCCTCCACACCAGCGAGATCAGCACGCTGTATCCACAGTGGACTAATGTCTTGGAGTTGCGCGCCCATCACGACCCGAGGGAGCAAGTCCACGAACCTGTTCCTTGACCGGCTTGTATAACCTTTCCGGTATGCGCCCCATGACCCAAGAGGAACGCGAGGCCTTCCTCGCTGGACCATATGTCGGAGTCCTCAGTGTCACGGCCGAACCGGAACGTGCCCCGCTGACCACCCCGATCTGGTACGAGTACCAGCCGGGCGGGCTCGTCAGGGTGATCACGGTCCCCGACCAGCGCAAGGTTCGGCTCATCGAGGAGGCTGGCCGGTTCGCGTTGTGCGCGCAGCTGGCCGAGGTCGAGGACTACCGGTACGTGTCGGTGGAGGGTCCGGTGACCGAGATCAGGCTGGCCTCGAGGCAGGAGCGCTATGACATGGCCGCCCGCTACATGGGACCGGATCGGGCCACCGACTATGTCAACGCGGCGGAGGAAACCGAGCCCGGCAACGTCGCGATCCACATGCGGCCGGAGCGGTGGAACACCTTCGACTTCAGGAGGATGCTCGACGGCTAGTTGTTGTGGGTCATGATATTGGTGACGCCGACGTGGAGCTCGGCCACCGCTACGAGAAGCCCTGCGGGGCGTACCCGATCCCTTCAATGATCTCTCCACGATCAACCGATCCAACCGACGCGGTTGCCGGATCGCGCGCCTGGTTGCCGTGATCGAAGGTGAACGCCTGCGGGTATTGTCGCTGCCTCTCCTGGCCGGGGATCGGGCGCTTGCCGTCTGTCCGACGACCTGCCCTGACCACGGATCCGCTCGTGCCCTGATCTACGTGGCCACCTGACTACGAGTGCACAAAGCGCTGCCATCGGCCAGTTGGTGCCGCGGCGCGATCGGTTGGCGCGCCAGTCTGACACGTCACGCCGCCATCGCAACCCACGCATGTCCGCCACATGGCCTCCGCAGCTGCCGACGTTCTACCGCTCCTGGTGGCCATCGGCAGGGCGAATCGATCGAGCTTCCTGCGTCGTGCCCTGTCGGTGGCCGCTTGCCACTCGCTCCACCTGCGGCACTTCTGCCGCGCTTTGAACCGAGCGATGTTTCTCTAGCCAGTTCACTGTTGTAATCCGGTATGGACATAACTGAGGTGGTGGCTCCGTCTACCGGTTGGCGTGTGCACTGGTACGACGTGGAGCGTTCGTGGAGCGTGCTGCCGGACGTTGTGTCGGGGCATGCGTCGGAAGCCGTTTGTGTCGGCGTTGTTGTCGCTGGGCGGGGCTGTAGTGCTGTTCGCATGAGCAAATAGCTATGTGTTGTTTCGGCGGGTCCGGGTTTAGCTTCGGGCGGTGGCGAACGAACTGACGATTCCGCTCCTGCCCTGTCCTTCCATCGACGAGATCGCGTCGTTCTACGAGATGCTTGGCTTCGAGATCACCTATCGGCAGACGCGGCCGAACCCGCACGTCGCGGTGCGGCGGGAAGACATCAATCTGCACTTCTTCGGGATGGACGGCTACGATCCGGCGCAGTCGTACAGCACGTGTCTGGTCATCGTGGCGGACACCAGCGAGCTGTTCGAGGCCTTCGCGGCGGGGATGCGGTCCGTGCATGGAAAACTGCTCATCTCCGGGATCCCGCGCATGACCCGGCCGCGGCTGCGCAACGACCGGTACACCGGGTTCACTGTCGTCGATCCGGGCGGTAACTGGATCCGGATCAACAAGGCCGCCAAGGAACCCGAGGCGCGGACCAAGCTCGCCAAAGCCATGGAGAACGCCGCGAGGCAGGCGGATGCGCACGGCGACGAACGCCAGGGGCTGAAGATCCTGGAAGGCGCGTTGAAGCGGGCGACCGGCGACGAACCGGAGTTTCAGGCGGTGCGGGAGTACCGCGACGAGCTCGTCGAACGGATCAAGGGGTCTGAGCCGCGTCCAGGCGCTTGAGCGCGGCCCCGACCGCCTCGGGGTCGTAGGTCGTTCAGAACGGGGGAGTGAGGCGCGCAGGAAGCCGCCGTAGCGGGCCGTTGCCAGCCTCGGATCCAGGACGGCCACGACGCCCTTGTCCGACATCGACCGCAGCGGTGGACACGTCGAACCGGGTGGCGTTGTCCGGTCATCGCGGCGAGCGCGGTAGCGACTTCCTGGAGGCTGGCTTTTGATGTAGGTCGTGGTCGCGGGGTCGGTGGTGTCGGTGTGGCCGGCGCGGGCGATGCCGTAGCCGTGGTGGCGTTCGACCCAGGTGAGGGTGGTGTGGCGTAGCCAGTGGGTGGAGATGCCTTGGGCTGAGACCCAGGGGAGTTGTTCGCCGAGGCGTCGCCAGAGGTGGTCGTAGCGGCGTGTGGTGAGTGGGTGTCCGTCGCGGAACCGCAGTAGAGGATCGGTGGGCCGAGGCCGAGGCGCGGCTACGGACGCACAAATCGACATGCTTGGCCGATGTACCGGCCATGCTCAACGACGCGTCACGGGAAGGGCTCGCCGACATCTACTCAGGGACGGACCTGCAAGTTCTGTACGAGCCGGAGACATCGATCGCGGACGTGTCGCTGCGGGTGAATAGTGCGCGTGTCCGAGGGGAAACCAATGCACCATTCCGGGAAATCGCTCGTATTCCAGGAGATTGAACATGCCAATGAGGGCTAGCAGTTGGTGTGTCCGTGTAGTCAAGTGTGCCACGCGGCAGGGCCGTGGTGGGAGCGTTGTTGTCGGACGGGCGACCCGCGGAAGTTGAGCTGTTGATGGGTGCCTACGTTCATTGCTGGCCAGAGAGTGAGGTTGGCCGGTCATGACGGCGAGTGCGGTGGCGACTTCTTGGAGGCTGAGACTGTCCAGACCTTGATTGATAGTTCAGGTGTGGTTCGAGCAGGCGGCATTGGCGCGGGCGCCGGTAAGGCGCCTTGGGGTCGCTGTTGGAGGTCGACTTCGTTCATCCCGCCACGTCCTCCGTGCGTTCCAGCTCGAACCGCGCGCCGATGCGGTCCCAGATCTCCAGCGACCGGCGGAAAGCGGCAACGTCGCCGGTGAATCTGCCCCGCGCCCGTGCGACGCACGCGGCCGCCCAGTCGTTCTCCTCGGCCGTGTCTTCGGCTTGTGCCAGCCGTTTCTCCGCGTCGGGCAGGTTGGCGAGTACCGCCAGCTCCGCGCCCGCCGCGTTCGCGTACGCCCGGTACCACGGCTGGGTGAACTCCTGGAACGCGTTGCGCACCAGGCGATCCGCGGCGGACAAGTGTCCGGTGTGGACGGCCAGCCGGGCCTCCACGAAGGCCGTGGTGGCCGCGAGGCGCCACGAGCGCGGATCGGGGTGGCCGGCGAACTCCAGCGTGCGGGCCCGCCACAGCCCGTGGTCGCCGCGCAGACCGGTCGCCAGCTCCAGCACCTGCACCGACGGCGCGAGCCACGCCAGGAGCGGGGCCCCCGCGGCGCGCCACTCGGCGAACGCCCGCTCGCCGAGTTCGACGGCCTCATCGAACCGGCCGGACAGCGTGAGCGGCGCCAGGTACTTGAGGAGCGACACGAACGGGTAGTCGCCGTTGATCGGGTCCTGTTCGGTGGCGCGGTCGGCGATGGCCAGTGCCCCCGGCAGGTCACCCACGGCCACCGCGCACACCGAGACGGAATGGAACAGGTCGAACATCTCGATGCCGTCGGCCGGCCGGTGCTTGGTGAGCATGGGCACCAGGTCCAGCCGCTCGCGGGCTATGCGATACGCCTCGCGCAGCCGGCCCTGGCGCGCGGCAGCCACGTTGGCGCTGTCCAGCGCACCCTGCAACAGCGTGGGATCGCCAGCGTCGTGCGCAGCCTCGATGGCAACGGCCGGGTCGGCCCCGGCCTGCCAGGCCCGAGCGGTGGCGAGCACCGCCGCGTGCTCACTGTCCTCGACCGGTGCCCGCTCTGCCCGCGCCAGCAGTTCCGCGCGCCGGGCCGAGGGCACCGCGCGGCGGAAGTCCCCGAGCTGGCGGGTCGCGAGGGTCACGGCCAACGCCAGCATCACGGCCCGGTCCCGCTCGTCACCCGCGCGGTCGGCGCCGGCGAGCAGCAGGTCGAACGCGTCCTCGCCGTCGGCCAGCGACTGTGCGGCCTCCGAGGCGCTGCGCAGGTCCCGGACGGCGTCGGCGGGCGCGGTGGCCCGCTCGGCCGTCGCGCGGTAGTGCGCGCGTGACTCGACGAACGAGCCCCGGGCGAACGTCAGGTGGGCGAGGGCCCGGCCCAGCCGGTGCGCCACGGGATCCGGCTCCTCGGCGGTCCTGGCGAACGCGGCCCGCAGGTCGTCGACCACCTCGTCGTAGCGTGCCGCGCGGTCGTCCTCGTCGAGCCTGCTTTCCAGCTCTACGGCGACCCGGCTCGCCCACTCCAGGTGCGCTCGCAGCACCTCGTCGCGTTCCTCGTCACCGGCGAAGTGCTCTGTCGAGAACGCCCGGACCGTCTCCAGCAGCCGGTACCGCGTGCTGTCGGTGCCGCGCCGCACCACCAGGCTCTTCTCCACCAGCCGGCCCAGCAGGTGCGCGACCGTGCTCGGTCGCTCGCGTGGCGAGACGGCCGCCGCGGCGTCGAGGTCGAAGCCCGCGGCGAACACCGCGAGCCGCCGGAACAACGCGCGTTCCGCGGGTTCCAGCAGGTCGTAGCTCCACCCGAGCACGTCGCCCAGCGAGTGGTGCCGCGCCGCGCCGCCGCGGCCACCCACCACCGCCCGCAGCCGGTCGTCGAGTGCGGTGAGCAGTCCGTCGACGCCGATGGCGGCGGCGCGCGCCGCCGCCAGCTCGATGGCCAGCGGCAGCCCGTCGAGCCGGGCACACGCGTCGGTGACCAGTGCGCTCGCGGCGGCGAACGTACGGTCGACGCCGCGGGCGCGGTCGAGGAACAGGATCTCGGCGGCCGAGCCGAGCGGCAGCGGCGGCACCGCGTGTGCTTCCTCGCCCGTGATGCCGAGCCGCTCCCGGCTGGTCGCGAGGATCCGCAGCCGCCCGCCCGCGCGCAAGAGGGCCTCGACGAGCCCGCCGACCTCGTCGAGCACGTGCTCGCAGTTGTCCAGCACCAGCAGCATCGCCCGTCCGCGCACCCGGTCGGCCACGCTGTCGAGCAGCGGCCGCGGCGGGCGTTCGGTGACGCCGAGCGCGTTGGCCGCGGCGGGCACCACCTGCTCGGGCGGAACCGGCACGAGGTCGAGGTACACCACGCCGACCGGGAACCGCGGGGCCACCGCAGCGGCCGCCGTGACGGCGAGCCGGGTCTTGCCCACCCCGCCCGGCCCGGTGAGGGTCACCAACCGGCTGGTGTCCAACGCCGTCCGCACGGCCTCGAGTTCTTCTGTGCGGCCGACGAAACTGGTCCGGGCCTCCGGCAGCACCGCGTCGTCGGCCCGCGCCCCGAGTTCGGCCGCCTCGGCGGCCAACACAGCAAGCTGGCGACGGTCGCTTGCGCCGCACTTGCGCAGCAGCGCCGACACGTGGCTCTCCACCGTGCGGGCCGAGATGTGCAGCCGGCCGGCGATCTGCGCGTTCGTCAGGTGCTGGCCGACAGCCGCGAGCACCTCGGCCTCCCTGGCCGAGATGTCCTCTCCTGGCAGCGCACCCACCCCGCACATGATTCCGTACCCGATCCGTGGTGAGCACGGATGCCCACACGTGTCGCGTGGCGCAGGCTCTCTCCCATCGGACAGGCCGACCACCAGGAGAAACACATGCGACGCATCATCAACTCGACGTACATCTCGCTCGACGGTGTGATCGAGACCCCGCACCATTGGCCGGCGAGCGGCCCCGACGGCGGCAAGGGCGGGGCCGTCCAGACCGAGCTGCTGCTCTCGTGCGACGCGCTCATCATGGGCAGGCACACCTACGACGGCTTCGCCCCCGTGTGGCCGACCCGGTCGGGCGACCCGGCGAGCGACCACATCAACGCCATGGCCAAGTACGTGGTCTCCGCCACCCTCACCGACCCCGAGTGGAACAACACGACGGTCATCGACGGAGACCCGGTGGTCGCGATCGAGAAGATGAAGAGCGAGCCGGGGAAGAACATCGTCCAGTACGGCTTCGGGCAGCTCACGCACGCCCTGCTAGAACACGGCCTGCTCGACGAGATCCACCTGTGGTTCCACCCGCTGCTCGTCCGCAAGGGCGGCCCGCAGGACCTGCTGTTCCGCGAAGGCGCCCTGACCCAGCTCGAACTGGACACGGTGACCAAGCTCGACTCGGGCATCGTGATCCTGGGCTACCAGGTCCGCTGATGGACTACCGCCAGCTCGTCAGGAGACTCACCCTGCCGGACGGTGTCACGGCCCCCACAGAGCTGACCCACGGCGACGTGGTCGCCAGGGCGATCACCCGCACCGACCTGGCCGACGACGTGGCGGGCATCAACGCGAGCCTGGCCCTCATCCGGCAAACCCGGGGCGGCTACTGGCCGACCGAGGCGGTCACCGAGGACTACAACTACGTCGACCTGGTGTGGCACGAGTGCGAGTTCCGCGACGGCGGCTCGTACACATACGTCCTGCGCGACACGGCGGGCGGCTACCTGGGCTGCTGCTACCTGTACCCGATGGGGGGCCGCACGAAGCTCACCGAGGACCTGCTGGCACACGACGTGGACGTCAGCTGGTGGGTGACACCGAGCGCGTACGACCGCGGGTACTACCCGAAGGCCCACTCGGCGCTGAGGCACTGGCTGGCCAACGACCTCCCGTTCCACCAGCCGTACTTCTCCAACCGGCAGATCCCCGGCTGACATACTCCGGCTGATCAGCGGGTTACCGGAAAGGGCCGCACAGTTCGCCCCATCCTGTGGGGCGGACGTGGCGGTGTCGCTCGGCGTAGCGTGATCCTGACCGGCACGGAGAATTGGGTTCGTTCCGCGATCCTGGCCGCGCGGTCACGCATCTGCCTCAGCTGCTCCGGTGTCAGCGAACCGACTCAGCCACGAACTCGCCGCCCACGTCGTCCGGTTCGAGCAAACCGAGCCGGTGCAGATCCGCGAACTTCTCGGCGCTCGTCGCCAGCCTTTCGGTCGTAGTGACGACATCGGCCGGCTCGGCGTCCTCGTGGGACTCGAACTCGTACTCGTAACGCAGGTAGGGGGAGGTGTACTTGCACCGCATGTCGACGATCGCCTCGAACCTGCTGAAGGGGCTCGGCTTCAACGTCCGCGGCGGTCGAACCGCCACGGACCGGGTCCGTCAGCGGTCCGCGGCTCCGGCCGGTATTGGACGCTCCACTTGAGGAACAGCGGTTCCCACGTCGTTGACGGCGGTCTTGTGGTGGTCGGCGCCGTCGACAAGTCGTCCGACCGCTACGGCCTGGTAGGGGTCCAGGCCCCTGAGGGAATGCGGGATCGGATCGCTCAGGTGTGCCCGGACCGAGTCGACCCAATAACCCCACGCCGATCGTCTTCTGGACCGGCCTGGACTTGCCGTGACGAGTTCGGAAGGTCGCCGGGCCATCTCTGCCAGTCCGCGTTCTGCCTCCGAACGCGCCGCGCTGCGGGTTGGCCAGGACTGCCGCCCCATCGGCCTCGGGTTGTAGTGGATCATCCGAGCTTCTCGGTGACGACAGTGCCGGCTATAGGTGGGCGCAATGCCGGCTCACTCGGGTCGACCTACAGAACAACCCGGCGGCCTCGGCCGCGGGCGTGTCGGCGGCACTCGTCGGGGCGGCAACCGTCGGCCGGCTGTGCACCGTGCCGCCGGACACCGCCTGCTCTACACGAGCCCCTGAGGCGAGTTCAAGCAGGCGCGGTCGTCGGTCGCGCCTGCTTGAACTCGTGGATCGACACGCCGACTCGGCTGGCCAGGGGCTTCGAGTACTGAGTAACGCCACGGGCATGTCCGTCTTCGAGCGACGTCTGACCTTCGTCACAGAACCCGGCAGTCGCCCGTGGCTGGTGGCCGACCCCGGTTCCGAGCACGTGGTGGTCTCGGACGATCAGGTCAGCCATGCTGTCGACAGCCTGGCGGTGGACCTCGGCACGATCCGTGGTGGGGACGCACGGACAGCGGCCGATCAACACGGTGTGTTCGAACCCGCCGATCCGGTCTGGTGTGGCACGCGGGAGGTCGCGCTGGCTTATGTGTGTCAGGAGATCGCCGACATTGTGCGGCCCATTGAGCCGACGAGCGATCTCAGTAAGTGGAGTTGGTGGGAGAAGCTGGTGCGGTGCCGTGACTGGCTCCGCGCGAAACGGCTCGCTGGGCGGCCGAGTTCGTTCAACTACACGGTGGCACTTTTCGGCGAGGGAGCCGGCATTCTCGTCCAGACCACGAGCGTCGGGTGGCCGTATCGGTTCGGGGAGAACTGTTTCGTGCTCGATGAGGACTGCGCGGTGCACCACTTCATCGCGTGGAGCCGATGACGCAGCCACGAGCGACGTCGCCGCGGCGTTTGCGTCGCCGGTGTTGCGGAGCCCGCAGCTCTTCCTCCCGCCACAGCCGTTGGACTCTCTACCGGCAGCAACGCAGGCGGCTGCGGGCGCACTTCTGGCTGGCGCTCGCTATGGTTGCCCAGCGCCGGCGTCGAAGAGCGACCGCGGCTAGTTCGCCGCGTCGCTGTCGATGCGGCAGGAGCCAGCCTCACCAGCGGCCGACGAGCCTGCGTAGCATGTTCGACCGTGCTGGTCGGACTCAACGGTTTGCGGCTGCAGCGGTCGCGGGTCTGATGCCTGGGCATACCGCGCACGTCTCTGTCCCATAAGGACAAAGCTCGGAACGAGCGATGAGTTGACTCGGTCGCAGCGGTGAGATTTCACCATCTAGATGAGATACCGCGAAGAGTGGTGTCCGAGGGGGGATTAGAACACCTGTTCGAGGGCAATCTCCCGATTTCCGGGAGGTTTCTCATGTCTCCAGGATACCAGCGACGCGCTACTGGCCGCGAGCTCAAGCCACCCCATGCAGAGGGACGGGCGGGGGCTGGGTGGCGTGGTGTTCATGGTTGGGCCAGGGGGTGGGGTTGTCCGGTCATGGTGGCGAGGGCGGTGGCGACTTCTTGGAGGCTGGCTTTGATGTAGGTGGTGGTGGCTGGTCCGGTGTTGTCGGTGTGGCCTGCGTAGGCGCGGGCGATGCCGTAGCCGTGGGGTGGTTCGACCCAGGTGAGGGTGGTGTGGCGCAGCCAGTGGTGGAGATGCCTTGGGTGGCGACCCAGGGGAGCCGTTCGCCAAGACGTCTCCAGAGGTGGTCGTAGCGGCGGCTGGTGAGGGGATGTCCGTCGCGGTAGCGCAGCAGGGGATCGGTGGCGAGGACGGCGCCGCGGGCTGCGGCATGGTCGACCAGGCAGTTCGCGAGCGTGGACGTGATGGGCTGCCAACGAACGGTGCTGCCCTTCTCCCGAAGCTTGACCAGGCAGCGGTCTGGGTCGAAGTCCTCGAGTCGGATGCCGAGCGCGCCGCCACGGCGGCAGGCGGTCTCGGTGTGGAGTCGGAGTAGGAGTGCGTCGAGGATGGCGTCGTTGCCGCTGACCCGTGCGGTGGCGTTGATCTGGTCGAGTTCCCAGGCGGTGAGCGCGCGCCGACT
>Ga0193717_1000674_pt1 | contig 21759 bp, 21 predicted proteins | sample U2c2metaG_FD_145900 | JGI IMG/M metagenome (GOLD analysis project Ga0193717, IMG submission 145900) | Soil microbial communities from a riparian zone of the East river system, Colorado, United States - U2c2 | ecosystem: Environmental > Terrestrial > Soil > Riparian zone | place: USA: East River...
GCGCGACGACATCCGCGACGCGGGCGGCGGGTCACGCGCCGTCGACGCGGTCGAGGGCTACCTGAAGGTCGCGGGCGACCGCGCGAGGGAGGACAACATGAGCGGAGCTTGCGGAGCGAATCAGACAACACAGGGCGACCGCGAGCGGCTCCCCGGAGCCTGCGAGGGGGAGTCATGAGTCACATCGTCATCGCGGGGTGCATCGGCGTCGGACACGCGATCCCGACCCTGGACACCATCGCCGAGCTGGTCGCCAGAGGACACCGGGTCACCTGTGTGACCATCCCCGTCGCTGCCTCGACGCTGGCCCCGACCGGGGCGCGCGTCATCCCGATCGACTCCGCGCTCGCCGCGGTCGACCTCACCGTCATGGACACCCTGGAGGAGATGGACCGTCTCATGGTCCTCGGCGTCGAGGAGGACCGGCGGCTCATCGCCGCCGCGGAGGACTACGCCGCGCGGGAGGGCCGCCCCGACCTGCTTGTCTTCGACGCCACCCGGTTCGCCGTCGGGCGCATCCTCGGCCGCAAGTGGGGTGTGCCGACCGCGGCGTTCTGCACCGTCCAGCTTTCCAACGAGCACTTCTCCTTCCAGGAGCGGGTCGACGCCAAGCGCGGCTCGCTGCCCAAGCGCCGCCCCCACGTCGCGCGGGCGCTGCGCGGTCTGGTGTCGCTGCTGGCCGAGCACGGCCAGAGCCACCTCACGCTGGACGAGGTCTTCCGCGAGCAGGAAGGGCTCTACGTCGGCTTCTACCCGAGGGAGTTCCAGTTCGCGGGGGAGACCTTCGACGACCGCTACGCCTTCGTGGGGCCCAACCTCACCTTCGGCACCGACCCCGGCGAGTGGCGCCCGCCCGCCGACGGCCGCCGGGTTCTCATGGTTTCGCTCGGCACCAGCGTGTTCCGCGATCCGGACTTCTACCGCACCTGCGTCGACGCGTTCCGCGACAGCGACTGGCAGGTCGTCCTGCACGCGCACAAGGGGCTCGACCTCGACGCGGTCGGCGAGTTGCCGCCCAACGTCGAGGTGCACCGCTGGCTTCCGCAGCTCGCCGTGCTTGAGCACACCGACATCCTGCTCTGCCACGGTGGGCTGGGCACCCTGATGGCCGCCTTCGCCAAGGACACCCCGGTCGTCGTGGTGCCGAACTCCGGCGAGCAGATGGTCAACGCGGACCGGGTGGTCGAACTCGGCCTCGGCAGCGTGCTCGCCAAGCGGGAGATCACCGCGGCCGGCCTGCGCGCCGCGGTGGCGGAACTGCACGCCGACCAAGGAGTCCGGGCCCGCGTCGAGGCCATGAGCGCCGCGATCCGGCGCGCCGGGGGCGGGGCGCACGGCGCCGACGTCGTCGAGGACTACCTCAAGCGGTCCGCCGACCGGCCAGACGAGACACCGGGAGACGGGAACGGACATGGCTGAGACCCGCACACGAGTCGCCGTCCTTGGCGCCGCCGGCTTCATCGGCACCGCGGTCAGCCGCGCGTTGGCCGAGCGGCCGGTCCGGCTGCGGTTGGTGTCGCGGCGGCCGCCGCCCGTCCTGTGCGACCCGGTCGCCGACGTCGAGGTCCTCGGCGCCGACCTCACCCGGCCCGGCGCGCTGGCCGCCGCGGTCGAGGACGCCGACGTCGTCATCCACCTCGCCGCCCACTCCTGGCGGGCCGCCGACGAGGCCACCGTCGGCGAACGCGTCAACGTCGGCCTGGTCCGGGACCTCGTGTCCGTCTGCCGCGCTGGCCGCCGCAACCCGTTCGTGGTGTTCGCGGGCACCGGCCTCAACGGCGAGGACCACCTCGACCGCGAGCCGACCAGCCGGCGCAGTGCCTACTGCACTCAGAAGCTCACCGCGGAGCGGGCACTGGAGCTGGCCACCCTCGACGGCGCGCTGCGCGCGGTGACCCTGCGCCTTGCGCCGGTCTTCGGCTACGAGCCGGGCACCCGCCCCAACATCGTGGCGACCATGGCCCGCAAGGCGCTCGACGGTGACGCACTGACCCTGTGGAACGACGGCACCGTCCGCCGTGATCTCGTGCACATCGACGACGTCACCGCCGCCTTCATGGACACCTTGGACCACCTGGATGCCCTCACCGGCACCTACTGGCCCGTCGGCACCGGCCGCGGCGCCCCGCTTGGCAAGGTGTTCGCCGAGATCGCCCAGGTCGTCGCCGACCTGACCAACCAGCCCGCGGTCGCGGTCACCTGTGTGCCGCCGCCAGCCAACTCGCTGAGCACCGACCTGGTGGACGTCGACATCGACCCGGCCCGTTTCCACGCCGTCACCGGCTGGCGGCCTCGGCTGTCCCTGCGCGACGGCGTGGTCAGCACCGTCGCCGCCCTCACGGGCGCGCGGGAGACGGCAGGTGTCCGGTGAGCCACATCGCGTTCTTCAACAACTCCGGCTACGGCCACGTCATCCCGACGCTCGGGGTGATCGCGGAGCTGGTCGACCGCGGCCACCGCGTCACCTACGTCACGGGCGACCGGCTTGTCGACACCGTCGCCGCGACCGGCGCCCGTGTGATCGGCTACGACTCGCAACTCGTGCACGTCGACCTGTCCGAAGTGGTCAACGCCGACGCGACCTCGCGGATGCCCGGCATCTACCTGCAGGAGACCGTCGACATCCTGGCCGCCGCCGAACCGGTGCTTGCCGAGGACCGGCCCGACCTGATCGCCTTCGACATGACCGTCTACCACGCGGGCCGCATCCTGGCCCGCAAGTGGGACGTGCCCGCCGCCGAGTGCTTCCCGTGCATAGCGTCGAACAAGCACTTCTCGTTCCTCGACGCCATGCTCGACACGATGGCGGACAAGGGAAGCTGGGGCCACCCCGCGCTGCGCGCGTTCTTCAAGCGGCTCAACGGGGTCCTGGCCGACCACGGCCAGTCCGACCGCACCGTCGAGGAGGTCATGGGCCAGGTGGACGACCTGAACCTGGTCTTCCACCCGCGCCGGTTCCAGCCCGCTGGGGGCTCCTTCGACGACCGGTTCACCTTCATGGGCCCGTGCCTGGAGTACGCCGAGCGCGCCGAGGCGCCGTGGCGCCCGCCGGATGGCGCGGGGCCGGTCGTGCTGATCTCGCTCGGCACCAGCGTGAACCGGCAGCCGGAGTTCTTCCGGATGTGCGTGGACACCTTCGCCGGCACCCCGTGGCACGTCGTCCTCGCGGTGCACAACGCCGTCGATCCGGCCGACCTCGCGCCCCTGCCGCCCAACATCGAGGCACACTCCTGGATCCCGCACCTTTCGGTGCTCGAGCACGCCGCCGTGTTCGTCTCCCACGCCGGCCTCGGCAGCACCATGGGCGGGCTGCACAAGGGCGTGCCGCTCGTGCTCGTGCCGTCCTCGCCGGAGCACAAGGTCAACGCGCACCGGGTCGCGGAGCTCGGCCTCGGCCGCGTCGTGCGCCAGGAGGCGCTCACCCCGCAGCGGTTGCTGGCCGCGGTCGGCGATGTCGCCGCCGACCCGCTCACCGCCAACCGCGTCAAGCGCATGCAGGGCGAGATCCGGCAGGCGGGCGGCCCTGCGGCGGCGGTAGACGCGATCGAGCGGCGCATCGCCGCCCACCGGCACGTGGCTGTGTCCTGAGGGGCGAGCGTCCGGTTCACCGGGTCAGACGTAGCGGCAGCTCTTCGAGCATGCGGAGGTTGAAGTGCTCGCGGTGGCGCGGCTCGTCCACCGCCAGCTCGATCTTGGGGTAGCGCGCGAGCAGCGTCCCGAACACCCCGCCCGCCTCGACCTGGGCCAGCATCTTGCCGATGCAGTGGTGCGGCCCGGCGCTGAAGGCCAGTGATCGCACCCCGGTGCGGCTCAGGTCGAGGCGGTCGGGGTCGGGGTAGCGCTCCGGGTCGCGGCCGGCGGCGTCGAACGCGACGAACACCGCCTCGCCGGCGGGGATCTCCTTGCCGCCGATCTCGACATCGTCGGTGAGGACCCGGCAGGCGAACCGCGCCGACGGGTCGAACCGGGACAGCTCCTCGACGGCGGTGTTCATCAGCGACGGGTCCTCGCGCAGCGCCTTCAGCGCGCCGGGGTCCCGCAGCAGGGCGAGCATGCCGTTGCCGATGAGGTTGGCGGTCGTCTCGTGGCCCGCGTTGTAGATCAGGCCCACGTTGGCCGCGATCTCCTCCTCGGTGAACTCGGCGTCGGAGCGGGCCATGAGCGAGACCAGGTTGTCCTCGGGGCCGACGTTCTTCAGCATCCCCGCGGTGTAGGCGCGGATCCTTGGCTCGGCCTTGTTCATCGCGATGAGGCGGCGTGGGGTCACCGTGCGGTCGATGACGTGCCCCATCGACTCGCTCCACACCCGCAGCGCCTCGCGGTCGGGCTCCGGCACGCCGATCAGCTCGCTGACCACCGCGATGGGCACCGGGAACGCCAGCGCGGACATCAGGTCCACCTCGCGGGCGTCGTCGACCCCGGCCAGCAGCCGGTCGACGATCTCCGGCACCCGGGTCCGCATTCGCTCGATCACCTTGGGGGTGAACAGTTTCCCGACCACCCGCCGCACCCGCTTGTGCGACGGCCCGTCCCGCATCAGCAGCCATTTGCTCGCTGCCCGCACCACCGGGCTCGTCGGTCCGCCGCGGGCGCGCGCCCAGTCGGGGTTGGCGGGGAAGTCGCTGGACGCCGCGGGTGACTTGAGGAGGGACTCGGCGTCCTCGTAGCGGAACAGCATCCAGTAGCCGTGCGGGGTCTTGTGGACCGGGTCGGTCTCCCGGAACCGCCGGTAGTAGGCGAACCGGTCGGCCAGCAGCCGGGGGTCCCCGAAATCGAAATGCTCGCTCATGCCGCCCCCATTGGAGGAATAACGCAGACGCAGCCGATGATGTATTTCGACGCCACCGCCAGTCAACTCCTATCCGTATTTCTGGGGTGTTTCCGATAACCCCTGTGGTCCGCCGGACTGGCCGTTAGCACCCCCTGCTGACCACTATGAGACGAATATCGCTTCGGTGTCCGGAGTGTTTCCACGAATGCATTCTGTCTGACACCATCGTGTGCACGTGATTCTTTCCCAATGAATCGGAGGAAATCGTGAATTCCGTTTCTCGTGTCCTGTCCGCGGTCGTCGCCACCACCGCGGCCGGCCTGATCGCGGTGGTCGCCCCGGCCGCCGCCACCGCCGCCCCGGCGCCCACCGTGTCGGCGGCCGAGTCCTTCTGCACCGCGAGCACGGCCGGCACCACGGTGTCCGGTAGCTGCACCATCGACACCTTCCTTGGCGCGTTCGGCGCCACCTTCACCGGCACGATCCAGACCAACGGCTATGGCTCCGGCACGATCACGATGCAGGCGGGTGTCCTTGGCACCCGCACCGGTAGCTGGACCGGCGGCCCGTTCCTGAGCGGCCAGACCGCCACCATCACCTACTCCATCCCGAGCCCGGTTGGCGCGTTCACCGGCTCCCTCGATGTCGACATCCCGTAACCCGGCGCCCTGACCCCGCTACCTGCCCGGCCGCCGCACGGCCGCCGGGCAGGCAGCGGGGTGCTGGCCGACGAAGCCGGTCAGCGGAACCCGCCTCCCGTCTTCCGTCCGAGCCGCCCCCGGACCACCAACTCGTCCAGTTGCCGTGCGGCGCGGAAGTCCGGTTCGGGGAAGGCCAGGTGCAGCCGGCGCAGGATGGCAAGCGACACGTCCAAGCCGACCACGTCAAGCAGGGCGAACGGGCCGAGCGGATAGCCGAACTCGGTCGTGACCGCGGTGTCGACGGCCTCGGGATCGGCGCCGTCGTCGAGCAGCGCGACGGCCCGGTTCAGGTAGGCGAACAGCAGGTAGTTGACGATGAACCCGGTCCGGTCGCCGCACTCGACACCGGTCTTGTCCAAGCGCGGGCACAGCGCCAGTGCCGTGGCCACGACGTCGGCCGCGGTCGCGTCGGTCCGCACCACCTCGACCAGCCGCATCGCGGGCGCCGGGTTGAAGAAGTGCAGTCCCACCACGTCCCATGGCCGGCCCGACGCGACGGCGCACTCGGCCACCGGCAGGCTCGACGTGGTCGTCGCCAGCACCGCCCCCGGCGCGCAGATCCGCCCGAGGTCGGCAAACAGTTCCCGCTTGACCGCCACGTCCTCGACCACGGCCTCCACGACCAGGTCGACGTGGGCCAGCGCGCCGCGCTCCCCGGCCGGGGCCAGCAGACCCAGCGCCCGGTCGCGCTCCGCCTCGACCATCCGCCCCTTGCCGACCGACCGCTCCATCGACGCCGCGATCTTCGCCACGGCCTGCTCGGCCCGCGCGTGGTCCCGCCCGACGAGCACAGTCGGCAGCCCCGCGGTCACCGCCACCTCGGCGATCCCCCGCGCCATGGTCCCGGTGCCGACCACGCCAACACGGTCGATCCGCCGCGCAGTCGCCGTTCCGGTGACGGGCGTGACAGTCGGCCGCCGGTGGACGCGCGTGAAATCCGCGAACAATGGCGCAGGCGCGAAAGACGGGTCGCCGGTAATAACGTGCATGCGCGCCAGCACACCGCGCACGACCTCCGCCCCGATCATGTCGATCATCGCGAAAGGCCCGGACGGCAGCCCGCACCCCAACCGCATCGCGGTATCGATATCCGACGCCGAGGCGTACCCGGTTTCCCATAGCTCCGCGGCCCGGTTCAGATAGGCGAACACCAGCGCGGCGGCAGGCCCTTCCGCCGCCACGCCGATCGGTATGTCAGGGGAGTAGCTCAGTTCGGTGGACATAGCCTCGATCTCCTCGAGTATGAGCTCACGTAAACCAGTCGACACACGACCGACCACCGCACCCGCCGCCGTGCGGAGTCCTTTCCCTGCACCGTAAAGACCCCGGCAACCCCCGGTAACCCTTAACTCCCCCTAGCCAGGTGACTTTCCCGGCTGGGACCCGATCTTCGCAACATGGCCATGGTCGCTGGTTGCGTTGGATAGGGTGCGATCCGTGACGAGTCAGTTCAGTGTGCTGCTTCGGCAGTTTCGGCGGCAGACGGCGTTGACACAGGAGGTGCTGGCGGAACGCACCGGCTTGTCGGTGCGGACGATCCGTCGGTTGGAGACCGGCGAGAGCGCCAACCCGCAGATGGACACGGTTCGGCTGCTCGCCGACGCGCTGAGCCTCGAGCCGGACCAGAAGGCCAAGATGTTGGCCGTCGCCGACGGACCGACGTTCGGTGTCACGGAAGGGCGACCGGAGTCGGCGTTCGAGCGCAGGCTGGCGGAGGCCACCGACGATCTCGCGCACGCGGTCGGCGCACGTCTTGGCAGGGAAGAGGAGCTGCGGCGGATCCAGGATCCGTTTCCGCTGCCGGTTCGCTGGCAGCAGGCGCCCGACGCCGTGATGGACCACTGGGAGAACATCTGCCGGGTCCTGCCTGGTGAGTCCGCCGAGCCGCTGGACCTGGTCGGTCGGCTGCCCGAGATCGCCGAGGTCTACCGGCGGATCCCGTCCGGGCGGCTGGTGGTGCTCGGCAGGGCGGGATCGGGCAAGTCGGTGCTTGCCGCGCGGTTCGTGCTCGACCTGTTGCGGACCCGCGAACGTGGTGATGCCGTGCCGGTCGTCCTCAGCCTCGGGTCTTGGAACCCGCTTGTCACGCCATTCCGGGACTGGCTGGCCGGTCAGCTGACGCGCGATCACCCCGGGCTGGCGGCGACCGTCCGCGACGAGTCGAACCTGGCGACGGCCCTTGTCGAGGCCGGTCGCATCCTGCCGGTGCTGGACGGGTTCGACGAGTTGGCTGCCGGGCTGCACCGGGCCGCGCTCGACGCGCTCAACGCCACGACCCTGCCGCTGCTGTTGACCAGCCGCCCCGGTGAGTACGCGGCCGTGGCCGGCGCCGACGCACTGACCGCCGCGGCGGCCGTCCGGTTGACCGACCTCACCGTGACCGACCTGATCGACTACCTGCCCCGCACCACACGCAGGAACGGCGGCGCGACCGTGTGGGACCCGGTGCTGGCGGAACTGCGTGACCACCCGGAACGGCCGGCCTGCGTCAACCTTCGCGCGGTACTCACCACTCCGCTGATGGTGGGGCTCGCCCGCACCATCTACAGCGGCCCCGCCGGGCACGACCCGGCGACGTTGCTGGACACCGACCGGTTCGGCAGTCAGCACGAGCTGGAGGACCACCTGCTGGGCAGCTTCATCCCCACGGTGTACGAGGACCGGCACTCGCCATGGGACTCCGCGCGGGTCCGGGACTGGCTCGCGTACCTCGCCAAGCACCTCGACCTGCTCGACACCCAGGACCTCGCCTGGTGGCAGTTGGGCGGCGGGATGCGCCGCGGCTCGCGCATGCTGGTCGTCGGGCTGGTGTCCGGGCTGGTCATCGGGCTGCTCAGTGGGTTCCTGATCTGGCTGGTGGACACGCTGGCGGGCGGGCGCGGGCTCGTCGCGTTCGTCGGCGGGTTGGGGAACTGGCTCGGTTTCGGATTGGCGCTCGGGCTCGCGCACGGCGCCGGGATCATGCTCGGCGGCGGCGCGTTCGAGCCGTCGCGGATGCGGCTGCGCGTCCGTGGCGGCGCACGGCAGCTCCGCACGACGTTCCGGCCCCGGCTCATGGTGGGGGTGACCGGCGGCGTCGGGCTCGGTCTGGTGCTGGCGTTCGCGGGCACGGCCGGGCTCGAACCCATGGGACTGCTCGGCTTCGGGTTTCTTGGCTGGCTCGCGGCCGGCACCGGTTTCGGCATGCTGGCCGGCCTCGGCTGGGGGCTGATGGCCGGCTTCGAGGCCCCGGTCGACATCCGGTCCGCGGTGGGTCCCACCGACCTGCTGCGCACCAACCGGGCGACCGTGGTGGTCGAGTTCCTCGCCTGGGGGTTGGTCCTCGGCGTCGCGCACCTGCTGGTGATCGCCTTCGGGGTCGGGTACGTGAACCCGGTCGCGTACCCGCTCGACCTCGTACTCGGGCCCGTGATCGGACTCCTGATCGGGATCAGCCTGTCCGCGTGGGGACAGTGGGTGGTGTTCGCGCGGGTCTGGCTGCCGTTGACCGGGCGGCTGCCGTGGTCGGTCGCCGCCTTCCTCGACGACGCCTGTCGCCGCGGTGTGCTGCGCCAGGTCGGTGCGGTCTACCAGTTCCGCCACGCCCGCCTCCAGGCTCAGCTGACCGCTGGCTGACCTGCGGTTTTCCGCCAGCGGACATACATGGCCGGTCCGCGTCCTGGTCCGGTGACCGGGTCTGCGCCACTGTCCGTGTCGTGTTCGAAACTGTCGAGGATCTGACGGGCGTGGTCACCGGGGTACTCAGTCCGAGCGGACCGCTCGGGACGCTGGCCCACACGCTGACCAACGCGTTGGACAGCGTGTGGGCGGAGTTCTTCGCCTCGCCCATCCCACCGGGTAGCACGAACTGGAACGCCTACACCCACGATCAGCTCTACCGGATGCTGTGGGAGGACGCGGATGTCGGGGACGTCGGCGCGGTCGCCGACGAATGGGGCCGGCACAGCTCCGCGCTGACCGGGCACGCCGACGAGCTGCGCCGTGAGGCGACCGGCCTGCGCTCGAACTGGCAGGGGCGGGCGGCCGAGCTGGCCGCGGATCGGCTGGCGGAGGTGTCCGACCGGATCTGGAACGCGGGCGCCAGGGCGGCCACGGTCCAGAAGGCGGCGAGCGACGCGGGCGACGCGCTGGCCACCGCGCGGAACACCATGCCGCCGCCGCCCGCGGACCCGATGACCCTGATGACGAGCGCGGTCGGCGCCGGACCGATGAACCCGCTCGAGGCGGTGCTGGTCGGCGGCGCACGGGTATTCACCGCCGACGCCGTGTCGGGCATGTCCAAGGCCGAGGCGGTGCGGGTGATGCAGCGCTACGAGTCGAGCCTGCGCAACAGCAGCCACCAGGTCGTGCCGACGCAGCCCGACGCCACCAGGTCCAGGTCCTACGGGGTCGACGGCATGGACGCGACGACCGCGGCCGCGGCCGGGGCCACCGGCGGACTGTCCGAGGGGCGGGGCGTTGGCGGTGGTGTGCCCTGGTCCCGGCTGGTCGGGGGCGGCGCCCAGCCTGGTCCCGGCGGCATGGTCGGCGCCGGTCCCATGCAGAGCGTGCTGGCCGCGGAGCGCGCCGCACTGGCCGACGTGGCCGCCATGCGTGCGACGGGCGCCGGTGGCTACATGCCGCCCATGGCGCCGCGATCGGCGGACGACGACCGGGACAAGCCCCACCAGAACCGGCTGCCGAACGTGGACAACGGGCTCTTCGCGCTGGATCAGCGACCCAGTGCCCCGGTGATCGGGGACCTCACGGACAGAGAGCACAACCTTGGCTTCTAGGAAGTCACCTCAGCACGGCTTCGAGGTCCGGACCGACGAGCTGATCGGACAGGTCAGGGCGTTGACCGACATCGGCGACCAGACGAATGCCCTGGTGTCCACCGCGGGGCAGCTTGCCGAGCACCACCCGCTGCTCGGCACCTCGCCACCCGCGCTGCACCTCGCGATGCGGCTGCGCGAGGCGGCCGGGCCGGTCGGGCTGACCGGTGAGGTCACCGCGGCCGACGGTGAGCTGGCCAGCTACCACCGGGCGCTGAACGACACCGTGCACCAGTACCAGGACGGCGACCGCGAGGTCGCGTGGCGGCTCACCGACGGGGAGTCGGCGGGATGACCGCCGCGCCCGTGCTGGAGACCCACCCGGAGCACGACGGCGTCGGGTTCGGACTCGTCGAGCTGGACCTGCTCGCGACGCACGCCGGGGTGCGGTTCCCGTTTCCGTTGCGGGTGCCGGAGTTCGGCCGGATCGAGGCGGAGCGGGAGGTGCTGCTGGCCGCGGCGGGGGTGACCCTGCGGTCACGCGGGCTGGCCGGCGAACGCGGCCCGCTCGGCGTCGCGGCCGAGGTGGTCACGGCGTTGCGGGAGCACCGGGGCACGGTCGATCTCGTGCTGACAGGCCAGGACGGGGCCGTCGGCGTCGTCGCCATCGTCTACCGGTCCTGGACGCTGATCTGCCGCCAGCCCCTCGGCGGCGACCCGGCGACGACCGGGGTGCGGATCCGCCGGGTCGCGCAGAACGCGCTTGCCGACGAGCTGTTCGCCATGGTGCCCGAGGTCGACTCGGCCGTGACCATGCCGATCACGCTCCCGCCGGACGGCGGCGATGTCGGTCTGATCGAGGAGCTCGGCGTGGTGTTGCCCGAGCTGACCGGCACCGGTCAGCTCGGTGCGACCCGCCGCGGCGCCCGTGCCGAGACCGAACTGTCCTGGTTGGACGGACCACGCGGCCGGGTGCGGGTGAACCGCGCGGAGGACGGGTGGGTCAGCGTCAACTCGTTGCGACAGAACGAGATTCGCCACACGCTCAGCAGTGTGGCCATGATCGCGAGAAAGGAACATGATGGATCCTGAAGAGTGGCTCGCGCAGTACGACAAGCGGATCACTGACGTCGCGTCGCGGGCGAAGCAGGCCGGTGCGCGCCTTCAGGAGGTCGGCGCGACGGCGACCTCCCGCCGCGGCGAGGTCGAGGTGCGGGTCAGCGCCAGCGGCACGCTCGAGGATCTCACCCTCACGCCGGCGGCCCGTGCGCTGGAGGCCGACGAGTTGGCACGGCTGATCCTCGACACCACACGGAAGGCGCGGCACGCGGTCAGCGCCCAGATCGTCGGCATCACGACCAGGTACTTCGGCGACGGCCCGGCACTCGACGTGATCAAGCAACACCTGCCGGCCGGTGCGCCGGTGCACAAGGCCCATAACGAGGACGACTACTTCGCCAACCCGGAGGTCACCCAATGAGCACCGACTTCGACCTCGACCCCGAGCAGCTCCGCGGGCACGCGGGCAGCGTCGACGACATCGCCGACCAGCTCTCCGCCATCGGCGGGCGACTGCCGAGCGGTCTCGCCGACCTCGCGCTCGGCCCGTTCACCCAGTTCCTCACGTCCGGTCTGCAGGGCGCCATGACGCAGGTCGCGAACACGACCACGGCGGCGTCGTCGTCGGTGGCCGAGCTGAGCACCGGCATCACCCGGACGGCTGCCAACTACCAGCACACCGATGAGACCAACGCCGACAACCTGACCCGGGAGTACCCCCGATGACCGACACGAACACCGCGCAGATGGTCGTCGACCTGAGGGCGACCGACGATGCCGTGCGCACCAACGGTTGGGTGGCGCCCGGCCTCGGCGTGCCGGGCGCGCCGCTGGGGCTGCTGGGGTCGTCGCTCAACCCGCTGTCCGGGCTCGCGGCGGCCGGTCTTAGCTGGTTCACGCCCTTCGTGTCGTTCCTCGGCGAGCCGCTCACCCAGTTGCAGGGCGGCAACGCCGCCTCGGTCACGTCCGGCGCGCAGGACTTCGGCGACGCCGGGCAGGATATGGCCGGCGTCGCCGACTCCTACCGGGCGTCGACCAGCGCGCAGACCTCCACCTGGTCCGGCACGGCCGCGTCGGAGTACCGCGAGGCCGGCGCGGCGCACGCGGACGGCGTCGCCGGCCTCGGCCAGGCAAGCAACACGGTGGGCAGCTCGATCATCGGCGCTGGCCAGGTGGTCGCACAGGCCATCGCGGAGATCACCGAGCTGATCGCCGAGGCGGTCGCGCAGATCGTGCCGATCCTGACCCAGGCCATCGCGAGGGCCGCGGAGACCTTCGGCGAGAGCGTCGCGGAGGCCATCCCGCCGTGCGTGGGGATCGCCGTGGAGTACGCGCTACGGATCGCCGCGAAGCTGGCGGCGCTCGTGGCCAGCGGGGACAACCTGCTCAAGCTCGTGCAGGGCGGCATGGCCGTCGTGGAACTGATCCAGACGGCGCTGTCGAGCATCAGCCAGCAGAGCCTCGGCGCCGAGGCGGAGGCCGGACCGGGCGCGGAGTCCGGCGCCGACCAGCAGCAGGGCGACGCCCTCGCGAGCCCCTTGAGCGCGGCGGACCCGGGACCCGCCGAGGGCCAGGAGGTCTCCCAGGACACCGGATCGTCGTCGGACACCGGATCGTCGTCCCCGACGTCCTCGACCGACGGGTTCGGCGGCGGTGAGCCGTTGTCGGCCGGCATCTCCAGCCCGGTTGGGGAATCGCTGCCGGGCGGCTCGCACACGCCGCTGGACATCTCGACCCAGACCTCCGGCGTGGTCCCGCCGATCCCGTCGGGCCTCGGCGCCGTGCCGGACACGTCCCGACTCAGCGGGGGAGTGCCCGCCATGGCCATGCCCAGCGGTGGGGTGCAGATCGGTGCCCTCCAGCCCGGCCCCGCGGCCGGTGCCCGAGTCGGTTCCGGACGTGGCGCCGCCGAGACCGCCAACCAGGACGGCAAGCCGCAGCCGACGCGCGCCAGCGGCGGCGCGCCGAGCGGTATGCCGATGGGCGCCATGGGTGGCGCGAGGGCAGGCGACGACAAGGACAAGGAGCACCAGCGGAAGTACAAGCTGGTGGCATTGCACAACGAGGACTTCGACGTGTCACCGGACGTCATCGGCGGCGAGTGAGACCACCCGTTCTGGCCCGCCACGCCGGCGGGCCAGAACGGCGCCAACGGCCGACGTAGCGGGGTGGTGCGGTACTGCTGATCGAGTCCCGACGGATCATGGTCCGCTGATCGCCGACCTCGACACATTCGGCTTGTCCGTTGCTGCGGCTGCTTTTGCGCCACACCGCACCGGTCAGATCGGCACTCTTCATTTACTAAGCTCCCTCGCTGCTTGATGGAGGAGGTCTCTGCGCCTGCGTCGTCAAGTGCTGAGTCCCAAATAGACGTGAACGCTCCGTCATAGCGTTCAAGTTCGTTTGGTTTGTCCGGGTACAACGCCCCGGTGAAGCCATCCACGTAGACAGTGGGCGGCTCTGTCTCCCGACCATCGCCGTTGGCCGGAAGCGCATCATCACGAACGGGCCTGACATGAGCCCGTGGTGCAAGCCAACGGCGAAGGGCACCACGCGCACCGACACGTTCGGGTAGTCCGTACAGGTGGACCAGATGCCACCACTCCCGTCGCCGACTGAGATGCCGTCAATGCCGGAACTGTCTCAGATACCGCGCTTCAAGCGGTCGATCGACTTCGCCGCGCTGCCGACGGCGATCCTGTGTACCCGGTTGTTTGTCGCTTCCACCCTCCAGATGTGGGGCGCACGGTTCCTGGAGGCGGACGCCGAACGACTGGCTGTCGAGCTGGTGCGGCACTCGTCCAGACGTGCGGGGTCATGCGGCTGCTGGGCTTTGAGCGAACCATCGGAGGTGTGGGACAACGTGGAGGAGCCGGCCAAGGACTGGGGTCGGCCGTCACGACGCAGGGCAGGGTGGTGTGGGCCGAGCTAGAGGTGTACGAGCGGACGGCGGCGGGGCTGCCGGTCCGTACCCGGAAGCCGACGCCGTATCCGCGGCCACCGGCGAGCGCAGCGGAGAGCATGCCGCACACGATGTGGAGTTTCTGCGGCGGGTGCGGGAGGGGTTATAGCTCTGCATCAAGGCAGCGGTTTTCATTTTCCGAGAAATTGAGGAATCTCGTGTGCGCAATGCCAAAGAGCTTCCACGCGAGCGACTGCCGTGATGGGAGGGGGCGATGAGTGGAGGCTTCGTCTCCGTCGCTCCGGAATGAGGCCAACGACATCACTCGTCACATGTGGCGGTGCGTGACCTTGCTAAGGTCGCCCCTTGATCGGTCACGCACCGCTGCACCTCGTAGGTCGCAGCCTTCATTCCAGACTCAAGCTCATTGTCAGTCCCGACGATTGGCCTCAACCCACAATCTGGTGAAGGTCACCAACCTGCCTAACTAACCGACACAACACGCCAACCCCACGGACTGGCGACACCAACTGTCCTAGCCGGCGCCACACGATACTGCGGATCCTTCAGGGCGAGGTAGCTGGTCAGTCATTACCTCGGCGAGCTCGATTCACAACTTGGGATCAGGTTGCCTGTCGCATTTCCCTACTTCAAGCATCGTTCTATACTGGACCTTATGAACGTATTGATCACCGGCGGACAGGGATTTCTAGGAACGATACTCGCAGAGAAATTGGTCCAGCGAAACTCCTTGGCTGCGAACGGCACGATGGAAGCAATTGGCGAAATCGTGCTGCTTGACACTGCCCCACCTCCGCATACGCTACCGGACAAAGTACGCGTTGTCGTAGGTGACATCAGAGACATCCCGACACTTGTCAACGCGCTTTCATCTGAAACCACATCCATATTCCATCTTGCGTCGATGGTAAGCTCGGAGGCAGAGGAGCGATGGCAAGAGGCCGTCGACACAAACATTTCAGGGCTTCTAAGCCTCCTTCGGGCCTGCAATGATCTCGACCTGCGACCGCGATTAGTATTTGCGAGTAGCGTTGCGGCAACTCGACGATCGAATGACGGTCACACTTTCCAACGCGATCCAAACACCACCTACGGTACGACAAAAGCGGTATGTGAACTTCTGCTAAATGACGCTACCCGTACTGGGGTCGCAGATGCGCGGATAGCGCGATTGCCCACCGTCATTATCCGTCCACATACTCCAAACCGTGCCGCTTCTGGATTCGCAAGTGCGATATTTCGTGAACTCAGCGCCAACAGACCGGTTCGTATACCTGTTCCGCCCGAGTTCGAACTGCTCGTCATAGGTGCCGAAACTGCTATAGAATGCTTGATATCGTTGCATAATCTTGGCAGGGCCCACCTGGGCGCCATTTGCACAGTCAACCTGCCAGGCCTTACCGTAACTGTCGAGCAGATGCTTGCCACTCTTGAATCGTACTTGGGTCCTAGCGTTCGCGACAATGTCCGGTTCGAGATCAATTCTTCAATTGAACGTCTCCTAAGTGGCTGGCCAACCCAGTGGAGCGGCGAGCAAGCCACAATGCTCGGCTTACCTCAGGACGTTTCCTTATCGCGCATCATTCAAAAATATCTCATAGAGCGAGGCTCAAATAGCTTGGGTCAGGCGTAGCAAATTCCAGACCACGAAGTATTATTGTGACATTCCTAGTTGAACCGTGTGCCACATCTCCGCTGCCCGTGAAGCCCATTCCCTGACGGATGAAACCAGTTCCGCACAATCGTTATCCGATACGACAAAGGAGAGACCCACAAACCCTCGCGGCGAGATGTAGTGCCCATCGGCAAGGAGGAAATGAAATAGCCAATGTACCCAACGTTTGTCCGCAGCATGGACGTGGAGCATTGAACCCATTCCAGTCACCGACATAGGAAGCGAGTGACTCGCCAGTTCGCGCTGGAGCTCTTCTCTTAATCGGTTACCTCGGTCACTATTGGAAAGCAGCGCGTCGCCAGTTAGATAATCGCGAAGAACTGCAATTATCGCAGCCATTGTAAAGATATTATTATTGAACGTGCCCGAATGGCGGAGTTGCTCGCCCTCTCGATTGTTGAAATGAGCCATCAGCTCGGAGCGGCCACCAAATGCTCCGAAAGACAGTCCGCCTGCCAGATACTTGCCGAGCGTTGTCAGGTCTGGAACAACCCCGAACTGGCATTGCAGACCACCCGGATGAAGCCTAGAGGTCATAACCTCGTCAAAGATGAGAACAGCACCTGCATCATCACACAGATTCCGTATCACCTGAAGAAAGTCAGATGTCGCTGGTACGCATCCGCCTGCACCCTGCATAGGCTCGACAATCACGCAGCCGACGGAGTTAGAGGCAAAGGCCTTCCGTATCCCATCGATATCGTTGAAATCTGACACGATGAACTTATGAGGCACCTTCAGATCGAACCGTTCACGGCCCGCATTAGCGTCAAAGTCCAAGACTGAACCGTGAAAACCACCACGAAATGCAACGACCGTATTACGCCCAGTATGATGGACGGCTGTGCCGATTGCGAGGAGATTCGCTTCGGTACCCGAGTTGGTGAAGCGAACAGATTTAATGGACGGGAATCTTTCGCATACCAGCTGCGCTGCATCGATCTCCAGAGCGTGCGTAGCACCCAAAGCCCAGCCACGCTCAAGCGCGCCACGAATAGCATCGCGAACTACCTCCGGGTTGTGCCCAAGTAGACCCGCAGTGTAGTCACCGCAGAAATCGACAAGCTCATGGCCATCGACATCGAGGAGGCGTGACCCAAATGCTCGTTCAACGCGAAATGGAAATGGGGCGAAAGACAGGATGGATCGGGTGGTTCCCCCTGGAATCATGCGTCGTGCAACAATCTCAAGCTCCGCGCTTCGCGGGCGAGATGCTTCGTACCTACTCTCCATCGACTCAATTATGTTATCCAAGGAGAGGGTAGTCATCTCGCACTGCCTTTCTTGCCAGGGTAGGTAGCCGCGTGCCAATCTGTTTCAGCAAACACTAGTCGTGTCGATGCCCCGCAGTTTGGCGAAGCAAACGGTCAATCTGCAGCGCTGTTGCCGAAAACGGACCGCTGCAGTCAATTACATGGTTGACACAACCGAGCCAATCATATATTAAGCCGACCTCCGCCTGAATCGCCGGCCAACGATTGGAGCGCGCAGAATCATCACTCTGACCGCATATTCTTCGTCGAAGCACATGAACGTCGCAGTACAGCAATACAGTATTAACTAGGCTGGGATATCTTGTTGCAAGAGCGCGAACTGTCGTTGGACCACCCACTGTTAGTACGTGCGATTGACCTCGGCTAAGTGACTCATCGATCTTTGCCAATTGGATGGCAAAGATCGCACCATAGCTGCTGAACCGCAATACTCCATTGTCAGGTATTTCCGACTCATTGCAAAAGATGAAGTCTCGGTCCTCCTCCGCAGTACCTCGATGGGAGCGGGTAGTATATTTTTGTGCCGACTCAAATCCGAAATCTGATTCCAAATAGCTCTTTACTGTCGACTTGCCGACCCCGGAGGATCCGAGCAGTAACATTATCATCGGCTGCGCGAACACTGCCTCCCCGCTTCCTGCGAAATGTAATTGGCTACAACGCGACCGATGGCTGCGAGCGCCTTACGGGGATGACTAATTGCTGATCCGGCGTCTAAGGTGAATAACGCAATACGATTTGCGGAGGCTTCACTGAGGTCACGACGCCCCTCCTCGGTATAACTTCCCACAATGGCAACACACGTACCAGAGCATCGAGACGCCACGAAGTACGGGACCTTTCCCCATCGCGTCTGATCGTCGAGACATCCCTCGCCAGTGATGACGTAGTCAGCCGACTGTAGCGAATCGTCAAGTCCGACTCGCCGAGAGAAGTACTCGGGAGTGTGGATCAGCGGCGCTCCCTGAAAAGCGTGAAGCGCTGCAGCTAGGCCACCACTACCGGTAGCCATCGGCAACCGCGCAACGTCCACCTTTCGCTGCTCCGCGATCACTCTAGTGAAACGATACAGGGCGTTTTCTACAGCCGAACGCTCAGATTCTCTCATTCCTTTTTGATGGCCATACGTTTCTGCTTGCCCGCGAGAACCGCAGAGGTAGTCCTTGGTGTCAACCAGCCCCGTCATAGATACGTGCGCAAGTTGAGCCGAGGATTCTGTGGAAAAGTAGGTCACATCGTTGAGATCACCGAGGCGGGGCCTCTCAATCTTGCGCCGACCTGCGTAGAACTCCACGCCCAGAGCATCCAGCATACCGACGCCCATATCCATGATCGCGGAGTCACCCATGGTGACAAAGATTTCTCTCGCCCCGTCGACCACAAGTCGCCGGATTAGTTCACCGACACCAAAGCTGGAGGCCTGCCAAGGATCTCTTCGGGAAGGTGGCACCAGCGAGTAGCCCACCACCTGCGATGATTCCAAGACGGCCGATCGGGAATCCAACCAGCACACCTTGGCCTGGACTGGTTGCCCCAACGGTCCGGTCACTTCGTATGCCTTCACCACGCCATTGAAATTGTACTCGAAAGCATCGACGGTGCCTTCACCGCCATCGGTTATGACTCTGGCCTCTACAAGATGCTCCGGCAACTCCGATTGGAGTAATTCAAACAGCACCTGAACAACCTCTAAGGACGACAAAGTGGTCTTGTAGCTGGCTGGAACAATTAAGATCCTCGACACCTGATGTCTCCCCGCCTGTAGCTACGAAGGTTATACAGCGCCTAAGGATCAGGATGAATTTGACCGTGACTCTGTACGTTTGCGCGAATCTTTTTGATTACGTCTTGTTCCGTACGGGCATCGTTATGCCTCAGAAATGAGTTGGTACAGATCCGTCCGGTAAGTGGTCCTCCGTATACATAGGTCTTGCCGCGCATTCGATCTGGTCGGCGAAACATTCTGCTACGACTTAGTTCAAAGAACATCGTCGTGCGAGAGTAATATTCGGACCTTGAGTCGACAGAGTCAGTTCGAACATTCACAAGCTCACAGACCTTGCCATTTTCTAACAGGTCTGTTACGGACCGCACGTGAGAGCGAACCTGAAAGTCATCGGTAAGTCCGAAACCGACAACCAAGGTGCCATAGAGGTTCTGTTCGAATCGCCAAACACCGAAGAAGATCGTCTTATCGGGAGATCCGTCTACCGTATAGACATACGACCAGAGACCCGCAATATGAAGGCGGCCCCAATAGATCCGCATGAGAATCTGCGATGATGCGACGGCCCGGAATAACACGTCGACTATCAATTTGTAGAATCCAGCCGAGGTGACGTACACGAATATGGCGTCGACAACCGGTGAAACGATTGTCTTTTTGGAGACCAGCTGGACTGCCGCCAAAGCATAGGTGAGGGTAACTGCCAGGGCGATGGCGTTTAATCGTCTTAGCCGTGGGTTCATCTTTCGCGACGCCTTCTTGCTCGAACTTTCCCTAATTCTGGGTTAGTTGGCTGCCAACAACGAAACTTCGAGCCTGAGCGAGTTTCGCAGGATCGGCGGCAAGCCTCAGCAGCCGTAGGGCGACTTCGACGTCGCCGAACCGTTCCGAGCCTGCTAGATTCACAAGTTCGTCAAAGGTGAGATCAACTATCTCTAGCTTCTCCCCTGCGTCCAATGATTGTTGGACTGAGGTACACCGTCTGGCAACAAAGGTATATATCGCCCATTCAATCTTTGGTAAGAATTGATATGCGTCCCATAGATCGAGGTCAGCTGCCACGAGTCCCGCTTCCTCCGCGAGTTCCCGGCGCGCTGCCTCGTCTGGACTCTCACCAGGTTCAACCCTGCCCCCGATAAGACCAAATGCCTGCCGTGCCCCTGGCTGCTCTTGGCGCACGATTAAGAGCCGCCCTTCCTCAGTTATAGGCAGAATGTAAGCAGTGTCCGGGCGTCGGAGTTTTTCAAATGTAGCGGTTGAGCCATCAAAGAGGCGCTGCTCCCATTGATAGACATCGAAAAGTTTGCCCGTAAACACTCTTTTCGCATCATCGGGAATCGGCTGACGGGATGCGGGTTTTTGGATCATCCTAGTGCTCCCGATACATAGTCTTGCCTACGCGCCCCAGGTTGAACGGAGGAGCTCTTGCAATGCGCGCCGACGTTCCTCCGAAAGGCCAATTGTCTTTGAGAGGTCGGGTGGCCCAGGCCACGAGCTGTCCTCGAAGGAGGCCCCTTCGAATTCCCGCACTTCCGCGTATCGAGGAAGGACATGAAAATGAACATGCTTATCAACCATCATAAGCAGAAGGTAGTTGATCTTGTCGTGGCTGAAGGTGGAGCGTAGAGCGCGCTCGAGGTCTCGGATCACTTCGGACAGCTCGGTGAAGGCTTCGGCATCGAGCTCTGACAGCGCGTTCGCTTCCGACTTGTTCGCAAGCACCATGCTACCGAGCGTGATCTGATCTGGCCTCAACAAGACAACCCAATTCGGATACTCGTGCAGCAGAGATCCGGGGTATCCAAACTTTTCCATTGTCGCATTCATATTTCGAAGACCTCGATTATTGTGGTAGGTTTGTACTGTTTGCAATCTCTAGCCAATATTAGCTTAAATAGAATTGACTGGCAAGCTGTCGGCTTTGCAGCTGCTCGATTCGCTGACACGACTCTGGGCTCGCCAACGTGGTCAACTGGATATCCGGCGGCGTTTCCGGCCCTCATTACTAATGTTTGAGTGCGCTGACAGAAATACCTATTTCGTCCATTTCGTCTGCAGCACCACTCGTTGGTAAGCCGTGGTGGATCAAGATTCGTCAACAACATCAGTCGGAACGATTTGGTGTACGAGCCACCATGTCCGGAAACAAGCTCGGGTTCGTGGTGCGACTGGACGGAGTCTTCGAGAAACTCTGCTATGGGGTGGCAGTCGTCAACAGTTCGCCGTTGCGTAGCCGGAGGCTCGCCGGCAAAACTGGCGGCTGGAAACTTCACCCGCTTGTGTACGAAGCGATCCTCTTCACGCTCATTGCCGTCACGCAGCGCTAACCCTACGAGGGTAGCGCGACGGAGAGGTTCAAGGAGCCGGTCGTGTTCCTCGGCGAGGCGCCGAGTGACCTTGTGACGCTCGGCTGGAGCGTTGCCGATCCGGCTGGCGCACTTCAGCCGTGGCTCGACACGTTCTGGCGCATCGTGTATACGCAGCCCGTAGCCACAGCGGAGCTGCTGCAGCTCCGCAACGATCTGGGTAGTGCCCACTAGTCGCCCCTAGCGGGTAGTTGGTGTTGGGCTGTTATCCCTGTAGTCAGAGACTGGACGTTACCGTGTCAGGGCTGAGCAATACATACTGTAACGATTGCGCGCAGCAACCTGCACACAGGCCCGGTCCACCGGCCTCACCGGGCGCATCGACGGTGCTGGCCAGCAGCCGACCTCTCCGCGACTGGAGTTAAGCTTCACCCGTTCATACTTTGGCATAGGTCGCCGAACGACTGGGTGCCGGTCGGAGCCATCTGAGCAACGTCAAGCACGGGCGCGACCGCCCGAGTTGGGACATCGTGGCTCACTACGAGGAGTCCTTCCACGGCAACGGCTCGC
>Ga0193717_1000675_pt1 | contig 21724 bp, 24 predicted proteins | sample U2c2metaG_FD_145900 | JGI IMG/M metagenome (GOLD analysis project Ga0193717, IMG submission 145900) | Soil microbial communities from a riparian zone of the East river system, Colorado, United States - U2c2 | ecosystem: Environmental > Terrestrial > Soil > Riparian zone | place: USA: East River...
CCACGCGAACCGCGACAAGATCAACTGGGTGCTGCACAACGGCTACCCGGTGCTCAGCGTCGACGCGCTGACGAAGACCCTCACCGACCAGGGCGTCGTGCTGAAGAACGGCATCGACAAGAAGGAAGCCATCTCGGCGACCCAGGCGGCCGTCTGGCACTACAGCGACAACACGAACCTGGACAAGGCGAACCCGCTGCCTTCGGGCCCGGAGAGCGCCAAGGCCGACGTCGTCGCCCTGTACGACTACCTGACCGGCGCGGGCAATGTCGGCATCGGCGACCAGCCGACCCCGGCGCTCGCGGTGGCCCCGACCGAGCTGTCCGGCGAGGCCGGCAAGCGGGTCGGTCCCTTCACCGTGAGCACCACCGGTGAGATCAAGGAGCTGACCACCAAGCTGCCGGAAGGCGTCAAGGTCACCGACGTCGACGGCGTCGAGCTCACCGCCGACAAGATCAAGAACGGCGCGCAGCTGTACCTGGACGTCCCGGCGAACGCGGCGGCGGGCAGCGGCACCTTCGAGCTGAAGGCGTCGGCCAGTGTCGACACCGGCCGCCTGTTCGTCGGCGAGAACTACAGCGCGAAGCACAAGACCCAGTCGCTGATCGTGGCGACGGCAGAGCGCAGCGAGATCGTCGCGTCGGCGGGCGGCAAGTGGACCGAGACGACCACCACGCCGACCACCGAGACCACGCCGCCGACCGAGACGACCGTGACCACCACGACGCCGCCGACCTCCTCGTCGGCCGCGCCGGCCCCGCAGCCCAAGAACACCGGTGGGCTGGCCGAGACCGGTGCGTCGATCTTCACGCCGATCCTGATCGGTGTCGTGCTCATCGGCGCCGGCATCGGTGCGCTGTTCTTCCAGCGCCACCGCAAGCGCGTCTGACCGGCTCGACGTAGGGTCCACTGATGGTGGCCGCCGCCAGAAACATCTGGGGGTGGCCACCATTGGTCGTAGTAGGTTTGACTTCGGCCACCGTTTGATCGAGTGCGTGGAAGGAGCCTCGTCATGGGCATCAACTTCGATGACCTGAAGAACAAGGCGCAGGACCTCGTCGAGAAGCACGGTGACAAGATCGAGGACGGGGTGGAGAAGGCCGGCGACTTCGCGAAGAAGAAGTTCGGCCACGACGAGCAGGTGGACAAGGTCGTCGACAAGATCCAGGACGCGATCCCGGACAGGCCCGGCACCGGGCAGCCGGGCACCGCGCAGCCGGAGCCCCGCGACAAGTGACCACCACGCCGCCCGGCACGCGTAAGCCGATCATCGTCACATGGCAGGGGACGGACCGAACGAGCCTGGAGTCGGTTCGGCTGTTCGTGTCCGATGGTCGGCTGCGCGCGTCCGGGCGGCTGGTCGTCGCGGCCGAGTCGGCGTTCAGCGCGTCGTTCGAGTTCACGGCGTCGCGCGCCGGTGACGTCGGCCGAGGGCTGTTGCGCACCACCGCGTCGGACACCGAACGGCAGATCTCCGTCGGCCGCACGGAAGACGGCATCTGGCTCATCGACCACGGCAAGGGCGCCACGGAACGCAACGAGTTCGACGGCGCCGCCGATGTCGACGTCGCCGGCTCGTTGACGTTCACCGCGCTGCCCATCCGTCGCCTCGGCCTCCACCGCGAGATGGCCACCGCGGAGCTGCCGGTGCTGTACATCTCGATGCCGGACCTCACGGTGACGCTCGTCCGCCAGACCTACCGCACGGTGTCGATCACCGACGACGGTGCGGTCATCAACTACACAGACGACCACCGAAGCGCGGACATCGTCGTCGACCGAGACGGTCTGCCAGTCGAGTACCCAGGCGTCGCAACACGCCTGTAAGCGAGTTGTCCACAACCGCCGAGTTGTCCACAGGCAAGATCGACTTCTCCTGGTTTGTCGTACCCCGCCGGTAGACTGGGCACTGGGCCGCCCCCGGGATCGGGTGGGGGTTGCATCGCGCGCGGGGCTTTCGGCGAAGTCGCTGGTCAGGAACGTTCGGATTGGTGTTGTTCTGCCCTGAAGGGCCCCTTCAGGGCGTTGAGCGTCTCGAACGCGCCCTTCGCGACGCAGGGATGGGGAGCTGCACCGTGCGCGGGGCATGGGCAGAGCCCGTTCTGCTGGTGAACCTGGGCGTGCCGTGTCCCGTAAGGCGCGTTCGAGACATGCGCGATGCCGTGAAAGGCGCGTTCAGGGCAGTGAGCGCCCTCAACGCGCCTTTCACGGCACCGCCACTGTCACACAAGCGCCCTTCGTGACGCGTGCTCCCACTCCCTACCTCAAGAAACCGGACTTGCCGGCACCCTGCGGGATCGGCTGGGGGATGCATCGCGCGCGAGGGCTTGCGGTCGGCTGGGTCTTTCGGGGCGTCCGGCGATGCCGTGAAGGGGTCCTTCACGGCATGAGGGATGCGCGAAAGCACCTGTCCCGCAGGGGCTCCGGCAATCAGGTGGAGAGCGAGTTCAGGCGTCTACGCCGGCAGTTGACCGATCGCCACGTCGCCGTCCAGACGCATCACCCGCCCGCCCGCCGTGCCGAGGTCGCGCAGCATCTCCCACGCCTCCGGGTCCGTCAGGTCGATCGGCACGTCCTCGTGGTCGGCGGCGCGCAGGTCCTCCAGCGCCTGCCGGCCCTCGTGGCCCGCACGGATCGTCGCCGCCAGCCCGCCCGTCGACGCCAGCGCGCCGCGCGCCGCGCCGAGCCGGCCGAGTGCCTCGTCGACCGCGGCCAGCAGCGGCCCCCTGTTGCCCTCGCACATCGCGAGCACCAGCTCCGGCCGGGAGCCCATCACGCGCGTCCCGTCGGTGAAGGAACCCGCCGCGAGTGACAGCGCCAGCGAGCCCCCGTCCGCGCCGGTCGACGCCAGCACCGCGGCCAGCAGGTGTGACAGGTGCGAGATCCGCGCGACGGCCGCGTCGTGCTCGCTCCCGGTCGTCGGGACGACGTGCGCACCGCAGTCCAGCGCCAGGTCGGCCGCCGCGCGCCACGCCGCCGGGTCGGTGTCCTCGTCGGTGGTGACGACCCACGCGGCGCCGTCGAACAGCGTCTCCTCGCCGGCCGCCCAGCCGGACATCGACTTGCCGGCCATCGGGTGCCCGCCCGCATAACGGGCGTCCGGCAGGCGCTTCGCGACGGCCGCCGCGACCGGCTCCTTCACACTGACCACGTCGGTCAGCAGACAGTTCGGCGCGTGTTCGGCCACCAGCCGCAGCACCTCGTCGACCGCGGGGAGCGGGACGGCCAGCACGACCAGCGCGTCCTCGGCGGCGGCTCTGGCGAGGGCGGCGGCCACCGTCGGCTCGACGCGAGGGTCGTCGACGGTGTCGTCGGCCGCGCCGAACACCGTCCGCCCGGCCCGCGCGGCGGCCCGCAGTACCGAGCCGCCGATGAGTCCCAACCCGATCACGCACACTGGTCGCACCGGCTCATCCTTCACCGCAGCGCGTCCAGTGCAAATGCCGCGTACAGCGCAACTCCGTGCGCGAATGCCGACTCGTCGAAGTGCACGCGGTTCGAGTGGTTCGGCGGTGCGTCCTCCGGCGAGACGCCCGGCGGGCACGCGCCGAGGAACGCGAGCGCGCCCGGCACCTGCTGCAGCACATACGAGAAATCCTCCGAGGCCATCAGCGGCTCCGGCATCAACGCGCTGTTCTTCGGGTTCAGCACCGCGCCGGCCAGCTCGAGCACCCGCGACGCGACCGCGCCGTCGTTGTTCGTCGGCGGATAGCCGGTGTTGATCGTGAAGCTGGTCGTGCAGCCGTGCGCCGCCGCGATGTGTTCGCAGACCTTGGGAATCTCGGTCTGGATGAGCTTGCGGCTCGCGTCGGACAGGGTCCGCACGGTGCCTTCCAACTGGGCGGTCTCCGGGATGATGTTGGACGTGGTGCCGGCGGAGATCCGGCCGACGGTGAGCACCGCCGGGTCGAACACGCTGAACCGCCGCGTCACCATCGTCTGCAGCGCGCCGACCATCGCGGCGGCGGCCGGCACGGGGTCGATCGCGCGGTCGGGCATGGCGCCGTGGCCGCCCCTGCCGGTGACGGTCACGGTGAACGCGTCGGCGCTCGCCATCATCGGCCCCGGCCGGCACATGACCACACCGGACTGCGCCGTCGAGGTGATGTGCAGCGCGAACGCCTGCTCCACCGGCCGTCCGCCCGCTTCGAGCACGCCCTCCTCGAGCATGTGGCGGGCGCCGTGCTGACCCTCCTCGCCGGGTTGGAACATGAAGACGACCTTGCCGACCAGCGCGTCCTTGCGGGACTGCAGCACCCTGGCGGCGGACACCAGCATCGCGGTGTGCGTGTCGTGGCCGCACGCGTGCATGGATCCGTCGATCTGCGAGGCGAACGCGAGCCCGCTCTCCTCCTGCAGCGGCAGCGCGTCCATGTCGCCGCGCAGCAGGACGGTCGGGCCGGACTTGTCGCCGTTCAGCACCGCGGTCACCGAGCTGCACGACTTGCCGGTGCTGACGTGCAGGCCGAGGCCCTCCAGCGCGTGCAGCACCGCCGCCTGCGACTTCGGCAGGTCGAGGCCCTGTTCCGGGTGCTTGTGCAGCAGCCGGCGCAGCGCCACGGTCCGAGGTTGCAGCGCGCGGGCGGCCTCGAACAGGCCGGTGAACCTCGGATCTGCGGTGAGCGGGGTCGTATCGGCGGGTGTCATCCTTCGATGATCGCACTCGCGGACCCTCCGTGAAGGATTCTCACCGCGAGTAGCACCCGGTGAGCAACACTGCGTACCTGCTTCTTCCTGGGAGGGACCAGGGGGAATACCGTGTGCCCCATGTCCGAGCAGGACCCGGTAACGGGCTTCGCGATCGCCGTTGTTCGTGAGGACAACAAATGGCGGTGCACCGCCATGGAGGGCTCGGCGTTGACCGGGCTCGACGACGCGATCGACGAGCTGCGCAAGATGCGTTCCACGGGGGCGGTGTTCGGCCTGTTGGACGTGGACGACCAGTTCTTCCTGGTCGTGCGGCCCGGTCCGCGCGGGGTGCAACTGCTGCTGTCCGACGCGGCGGCGGCCCTGGACTACGACGTCGCCGCGGACGCGCTGGACCTGTTGCGGGTGGACCCGCCGTCGGACGACGACGACGAGGTCTGGCCGGAAGGCGCGCTCGACATCCTCGCCGACATCGGCCTACCGGCGGAGGAGCTGCAGGTGATCGTCGGCGAGGTCGACCTGTACCCGGACGAGCAGCTGCAGATCATCGCGCGGCGCTGCGGCTTCGCGGACGAGTTCGCCGGCCTGCTCGACACGATGGACAGCATCGCGCAGTGACGGACGAGGACCTCGTCCGAGCCGCGCTGACGGTCGCCGCCCGAGCCACCGCGACGGGCGACGTGCCGATCGGCGCGCTGGTCCTGGCGCAGGACGGCACGGAGTTGGCGAGCGCGTGCAACGCGAGGGAGGCGCTTGGCGACCCGACGGCCCACGCGGAGATCCTGGCGCTGCGCGAAGCGGCCCGACACCACGGCGACGGGTGGCGCCTGACGGGCTGCACGCTGGTCGTGACGGTCGAACCGTGCACCATGTGCGCCGGCGCGTTGGTCCTCGCCCGCGTTGCCCGCGTGGTCTTCGGCGCGTGGGAGCCGAAGACGGGTGCGGCGGGCTCCCTGTGGGACGTAGTACGGGACCGCAGACTGCCCCACCGCCCAGAGGTGGTGGGCGGAGTGCTGGCAGCAGACTGCGCAGCGCTGATGAACGACTTTTTCGCGAGTCACCGAACCGACTAGGCCAACTCCAGTCGCATGCCCACTGTTGTTCGCGGCGGCAGAGCGGCGACGCTGCACACGATGACTTTTCTGTCCTCGGTATCGGTGAATGTCGTGACGGACATCTGGCCGTGCGGTTCAGAAAATCCGATCGGTTCGTAGATCGCATCGAAGCCGGCCGGGAGGATGACCTGATATTCAACGCTCTTCATTGGCATTCGCTCGGTCCTGCGAAACACAAAATTGTCCGCCATGCCCTCCCGCATCAGCGGAAGACATTTTGCCGGCCAGATCCGCACCATCTCCAGGTGGACCTCTTCTTCGCGAATCAAAGGTGAGCGAAGGTGGACGATCGAGCACATCTTGCTGTCGGATAGCCACGACCTGGTTACGGTCAGGTGCGTACCGGGAGCGCCGTTGATGCCGATGCCGCGAGCGCGTACCTCGACCTTGCGTCGGTATCTCTCCGGCTGATGCCAGTCACTTCCCGTGTGGAATCGTAGGAAGTGCACCTCATCTCGCAGGGCGAGAGCCTTGATGACCAACACTTCTCGGACATCGCCGTTGGACTGTACGTACACCTTCTGGGACCAGTCTTCGATGGAGATCAACGGATCCGGACTGCTCTCGAGCACTACGTTGTTGTAGCGAGCTATGAGTTCCCGGTGTATACGGCATTCCCGTAGCAATCTGCGACGATCGGCGTGGAGTAATAGTATTATCGACACGACAAAAGTGATCACGACGACGAATGCGCCCACGCGAATCGACTGACTGCCGAATATTGTGCCCAGTAGTCCGGCAAATGCCATCAGGCCGACCAGTGCCTTCAGTATCGCCGCAGGTTCCTCGCGGGTGATGTAGGAGTCAAGCCATGCAACAAAACCTTTGAACATGTCTTTTCGCCTCTTCTCGTCAGTGCGGTGCGAGAGAGCGACATATGTACTGCAAGTCCTGGTTGGTGCTTGCCCAGTCCATCGACGTGCTTCGACGGGCGCGTGGACGCGTTCGTAATAAATCGTCGCTATGGGTAATTTTCTGCTACCTGGGGTCAACGTTCGAGCGCTTTAGGAACTGAAATCCACGGCGGTGGTGGTGCCGCTCTCCCAGTCTCGGCGCAGGATTGCGTATCCGACCGAGTCGCGGGGGCCCTCCGGTGAGGGCCACGCCTCCCGGTAGTGGGCTTCCTTCACATAGCCGGCCTTCTCGAAGGTCCGCCGCATGGCGACGTTGTCCCGCCGAGTCGTCCCCTCAACCCGATCGGTGGCGAAGTGGGTGAACACGTACCGGGTGAGCCAGTCGACGGCGGCGGTCCCGACCCCGCGCCCCCGATGCGAGGCAGCCACCCGAAGGTCGAACAGGGGCGTCCCGTCGTCAAGATCCATCAGGCGCACCAACCCGACCCGGACGGCCCCATCAGTGATCCAGAAGGTGTCCGAGTACTCCCCGCCGGCAACCCGCCGCCGAACAACGTCCGCGGCGACGCGGACGTCGACGTGGAAGGGCCACTCCTCCCCGGCGAAGAACGCGACGAGGGACTCGACCTCATCAGAACGGACCCGACCGAACTCCATGCCAAGAACCTAGTCGTGGGGGTAACTGGCGGTGGGGCTTGAACCCACGGACGGGTGAACCGTCACGCGACACCCAGGGTGATTGATCCTCAAGATCTGTAACACAGCGTCACCGCAGTCCGATGTCCCCCACGTAGGAACTGAGGGTAGAGGGTGCCGCGACACTCACGTCCGGGTCAAATCAACCCGCACCGACCGTCCCCTGTGGCGGTCAGGCCCAGAAATGGACGTCGCCGGCACCTTCCTCACAGCGACCAAGCTGCTCGCCGACCACCGGGCGCGACCAGCGGAATCCGGAAAATTGCGATAGTTAATCGCCCAAGAATCCGGAGCACGGATTGTAACCGACCGCCTTCAAAGCGTGCGGGGTTGTGGTGTAACGTTTCTGTCGGCCAACTCGGTTCGACCGGGAACGTGAGGCGGGGATGGGTGCTCGGCGGATCCGTTCAGTAGCCGGCGAAGGGTGGATTCTCTACCTGGTCGGCGGTGTTCTGGTAATTGGCGGCTATTACCTTGCCACACACCTCGGTGCCCCGCCGGTCGTCCAGGTCACCTTGTACTGCTTGGTGAGCGCCTCCTCCGCGGCCGCCTTGCTGATCGGCTGCTGGCGGCGACTACCGCGCTGGAAACCCATGATCCCGTGGCTGTTCCTCGGCTTCAGCCAGGTCATCTACGCCGTGGCGGATATATCTTTCTACGTTTCGCACAACATTTTTGGCCAGACGGCGTTCCCGGCCCTCGCGGACGCGCTCTATCTCCTGCACTACCCCCTCGTGGTCGTCGGCCTCATTCTGTTGATCAGGCGCCGCACGCCGGGCCACGACCTCGCCAGCGTGCTCGACGCGGCCACGCTCGCGGTCGCCACCGGCATGCTCTCCTGGCTCTACCTCATCGGCCCGCAGGCGCGCTCGGGCTCCTTCAGCCTGGTCACCGTCGTGTCGGTCGCCTACCCGGTGATGGACCTCGCGATGTTCGCGGTGGCGCTGCGGCTCATCCTCGGGCCCGGCCGCCGCCCAGGGTCGTTCATGTTCCTGGCCATGAATCTGCTGGCGATCTTCACGGCGGACACCGTGTACGTGATGCAGCAGCTCAGTGGCACCTACGCCACCGGCAACTTCCTGGACGCGATCTGGCTCGGCGGCAACCTGGCGCTCGGGGCGGCCGCGCTGCACCCCACGGTGGGGCGGGTCGAGGAGCGGGCGAGCTCCGCCGACGCCCAGCTCACCCCGGCCCGGCTGGCGGTGCTCGCCGGCGCCGCGCTGATCGCACCGTCCACTTTGGTCGTGCAGTTCTCACTCGGCACGCTGCGCGACATCCCCGTGATCGCGGCCGCCTGCGCGGCGCTGTTCATGCTCACCATCGGCCGCCTCGCCGGTCTCGTCGCGGACCAGCGAAAACTCGCGATCACCGACGTGCTGACCGGCCTGCGCACCCGGCGTTTCTTCGGCGCGCAGCTTCCGGTGGAGATCGCCAAGGCGCGGCGCTCCGGCGCGGAACTGGCCCTGCTGATCGTGGACATCGACCACTTCAAGTCGATCAACGACGGGTACGGGCACCCGGCAGGCGACCGGGTGCTGGTCGAGGTGGCGCGGCGGCTGCGGGAGTCCATCCGCCCCAGCGACGTGCTCGCACGCTACGGCGGCGAGGAGTTCGCCCTGGTCGTGTCGAACGCGGGTGTCGAGGAGCTGGCCGCCATCGGCGAGCGGCTGCGCAACCAGATCGCCGCCAGCCAGATCCAGGTGGCCAGCGACGTGTGGCTGCACGTCACCGTGTCCGTCGGCACCGCCACGATGCCCATCAACGGCGGCAGCCCGGCTGAGCTGATCACCACCGCGGACCGCGCGCTATACGCGGCCAAGGCGCAGGGCCGCAACCGGATCGTGCTCGGTGACAGCGACCCGGAACGCGCCGTCACCGCCGACAAGGCCACCTTGCTGGTCTACCTGCAGCGGGTGGCCGACGAGGTCGACAGCTGGCTTTCCACGAGCGAGCACGGCCGCGCCGTCGGGCGGTGGGCGGCGCTGGTGGCTCAGTCACTCGGCCACGACGAGACCACCGTGTGCGGGACCGAGCTGGCCGGCCGCCTGCACGACGTCGGCAAGATCCTTGTGCCGCAGGACATCTGGCGCAAACCGGCGGCGCTGACGGCCGACGAGTTCGAGCTGGTGCGCCAACACCCCGAGCACGGCTACCGCATGCTGAGCATCGTGCCCGACCTGGCCGACGTCGCGGAGATCATCCAGCAACACCACGAGCGGCCGGACGGCCGCGGCTATCCGTTCGGCCTTGCCGGCGAGCAGATCCGCGTCGAAGCCCGGATCGTCGCCGTGTGCGACTCGTGGGCGGCGATGCTCGCCGAACGCCCATACCAGGCCGCGCTGAGTCACCAGGCCGCGTGCGAAGAACTGTTGCGTGGCAAGGGCGGCCAGTTCGACCCGGTCGCCGTCGACGCGTTCCTGGAGCTGTACCACCGCGGCCAGATCGGCGCACTGCACCCGCTGAACGACGGCGCCGTCGTTGGCTCGGCCTCCTAGGCCTTCCGGTCGGCCTGTGCGGTGTCGGCGATCGTGTTCCAGAACATCAGCTCGTAGGTCTGGAACAGCCGGCCGTAGGTGTACGCCTCCGCGGAGTGCTGGCCCGCGTCGATCCCGGCCTGCAACGCGGCCACGGCCTGTTCCTCGATCGCCGGCACCGGCGTGGCGAAGAAGTCGAAGAAGCCGCACGCCTCGTCGTCGAAGCCGTACTGCTCGCGCATCGCGGTGGCGATGGTGGCGCAGTAGCTGCCCCACGCGGCGAAGTTGGCGATCAGCGCGACGATCACGTCGGCCGGCTCGCCGAGCAGCGCCAGCCAGGCCATGTACGCCGGGTACGCCTGGCAACCGGCCATCGGCTGGTAGTCGGCCAGTGCGGCGTCGTCCAGCCCGGTGGCCGCGACGAGCGCGTCCAGCTTCGTCAGCGCCATGCCCTCGCCGGCCGCGAGTCCGCTGAACAGTTCGCGGCTGTTCTGCTCGGTGCACCGCGCGGCGATGGCCAGGAAGCTGCGCCAGTCGCTGCGGACGATCCGGCTCTCCTCGGCCGCGATGGTCGCGAACACCGACCGAGGGGCCGCGCCGGAAGCGATCAGCGGTACCAGCCGGTTGTCCTTCTCCGCCGGCGCGAGTTCCGCGCGGGCCGACTCCAGGATCTCGCGTGCCGTGCCAGTCATCAGGTGGCGTTCCTTCGGACGTGGTGGTCAGATTTCGGTGTGCCCGGCCGGTTCGTCGTCCGCCGTCGCCGGTTGCCGGCTGAAGCCCAGCAGGGTGGCCGCCTGCGAGCCGCGCGCGGCCAGCCAGGCCAGGGCAGCATAGAGGAGGCCGGCCAGCAGCCACGCTTCCACCGCCGGCAGCCCGAGGTCGGGCGCGGTCTCCTGGCCGGGCAGCAGCGCGAGACCCCACGCGCCGAACAGCACCGCGACCACGACCGCCACGATGCCGGGCAGGTTGCCGAGACCGGCCGCCCGCCACGACGGAATGGTGTCGGTCGGCCGGCGCACGCCGAGCATCCTCGGCAGGACGAAGCGGTCAACGCACATCACGACGGTCACGCACGGCAGTGCGATCGACGACCAGCTCGCCACCACGAAGAACCCGTGCTCGACGGTCGGGAACCGCCACGCGAACAACGCCGCGATCAGCGCCATCACCAGGCAGGTGTGCCACCGCCGCCAGCCGCGGACGCTGCCGGCGACGTTCTGACCCGCGTTGATCATCTCGTAGTAGTTGCCGTCGTTGATGGCCACCTGCATGATCGTGGCGAGGACGGCGCCCAACGCGAGGATGCCGAACAGCGAGTACTCCACGATGTAGCGGAACGCCGGGCCGAAGTCGTACTGCCCGGCGCCGGACAGCTCCGCCATCATCCAGCCGCCGGCCACGAACAACACGAGGCCCACCGCGAGCGCGACCGCCATCGGCAGCGTGGGTCAGAAGAAGCTGGGCTTGCCGTAGCGCCAGGTGTCCGGCTCGTTCCCCCACATCACAGAGCCGACGGCGACCCCGACTCCCGCCAGGAACGGCATAGTCGCCTCAGCGGCAGGCGCCGAGGTCAGCGCCGAGCCGGGGATGTCGGTGAAGCCCTTGATGACCAGGTACAGCATCCACACGATCATCAGCGGCGCGACAAGGTACCGGGCGAACGCGGCGATGCCGGTGAAGCCGAACAGGTTGTTGACGACGCCGAGAACGGCGAGCACCACGCTGATCAGCACCACGTTGCCCCAGCTGAACAGGCCGTCGTAGAGCGTGGCCAGCAGGTTGAACGCGAACGCGGTCCATCCGGCCGCGATGCCGATCAGCAGCACCGTGACCAGGGCGGAGCCGACCTTCCCCAGGATCGACCTGGTCAGCAACGCGTGCGTCTGCCCACTGACCGACCCGAGGTAAGCGGCGGGCAACGCGTAGACCAGATAGGCGACCGCCCCAACCGCCCCCGCGGCGACGGCCTTCACCAGGGAGTAGCCGGCATCGTGGTACTGGAACCCGAGAAACAGATAGGTGAACCCAGCCGCGAGCGTGATCCACAGCGAGAGGAAATGGTAGCGAGATCGCCGCGCACTCAATGGCACGACACCAATGCGACTCGTCGAATAATCGTGTCGCACACTGTTTTCCAAAGCCGATGCGTCCGATAATTCCTTGCGGTCCACGCTGCGCTCACTTCGTCGTTTGTTCATCCGGGAAGTTGTGCACAAACCCTACGGCAAGGCCGGTGGACGCACGGACACGTCCATCCGGCCTAATGCTCCGCCGGACTTCGTGATTGAAGAAGACGAGGTCGAATCTTATTCGGTCGTGGCGGTGAACGTCGCGTGCGGACGTAAATTCGGCGGATATTGGCAAGAGATCGGCTACGTCTTCCCGACCCCAACCGGTGAGCCGCTCAAACTCCGCGGACCGACTGCACCGAGTGGAAGCGGTTGCTCGTGCGGGCCGACGTCCGAGCCAGCGGCCTAGCCAGAGAACTGAGCCTAGAGCGCAGGATGCCGGGTGCATCGGACTCGACGCACCCGGCATCCTTGCTGTTCAGAGCGGTAGCGGTGGGATTTGAACCCACGGACGGGGTGAACCGTCACGCGCTTTCGAGGCGCGCTCCTTCGGCCGCTCGGACACGCTACCGGCGAGAACCTTACCGGACGCCTGTGGCGCCTTGGTCGGGAGGGAAGCGTGTGTGTGCGTCTGCGCAGAGTGTGGGGCTTGGTCTTCTCTCGTTCACCCGTTCGGGGCACTATGCGGTGTCCGGAACTCGGGGGTTCAGGAAGGTAGGCCAGCAGGTGCGGAAAGCAGGCTTAGTGCTGCTCGGCGCGGCGACGTTCTCGCTGGGTGTCGTGGCGCCCGTCGCCAATGCCGCTGATGACGTGCGGATTCATGACATCCAGGGCTCGCTGCGGCTGTCGCCGTTGGACGGGCAGCAGGTCGCCGGCGTGCCGGGTGTGGTGACGGCGGTGCGGGCATTCGGGTCGGCTCGGGGCTTTTGGGTACAGGATCCGAACTCGGACGGTGACGTGGTCACCAGTGAGGCCCTCCTGGTGTTCACTGGATCGGTTACGCCGCAGGTCACGGTGGGTGATGCGGTCACGCTGGACGGCACCGTGGCCGAGTTCTATCCCGACGGGTCGGCCGAGACGGCAGTGCATCAGTCGACCACGGAGCTGACCACGGCGACCTGGACGATTGTTTCGAGCGGGAACCCGTTGCCGGCCGCGGAGCGGATCGCCGTGCCGGATCGGATGGCGCCGGACGCGGGCGGCGGCAACATCGAGGCGCTGCCGCTGCGCCCGTCGCGGTACGCGGTCGACTACTACGAGGCCCGCGAAGGCATGCGGGTGCGGGTGGACGACGCGCGCGCGGTGGGCCCGACGACGACGTTCAACGAGCTGTGGCTGACGACGAAACCGCGCGAGAACCAGTCCGCGCACGGCGGCACCCTGTACTCGAGCTACCGCGACGACAACACCGGCCGCGTGAAGGTCGAGTCGCTGATCCCGTTCGCGCAGCGGCCGTTCCCGCAGGCCAACGTGGGTGACTCGCTCACCGGCGAGACCTCGGGCCCGCTGGACTACGACGAGTTCGGCGGCTACCTGGTGCAGGCCACGGCGTTGGGCACACTGGCGCCGGGCGGCCTGCGGCCGGAGGCCACCCGCCCGCAGCGCACGGGTGAGCTGGCGGTGGCGACGTACAACGTCGAGAACCTGTCGCCGAACGACACACCCGCGAAGTTCCAGCGGCTCGCGCACGGCGTGGTCGAGAGCCTGGCGAGCCCGGACATCCTGTCGCTGGAGGAGATCCAGGACAACAACGGCACGACGAACGACTCGGTGGTGGCCGCGGACCAGACGCTGCGGCTGTTCACGGACGCGGTCGTCGCGGCCGGCGGTCCTCGATACGAGTGGCGCGCGATCGACCCGGTCGACGACGCGGACGGCGGCGCGCCGGGCGGCAACATCCGGGTGGCGTTCCTGTTCAACCCGGCGCGGGTGTCGTTCGTGGACCGTCCAGGCGGGGACGCGACGACGCCGGTCGCGGTGGCCGGCCGGCATCTTTCGGTGTCGCCGGGCCGGATCGACCCCGCGAGCGACGCATGGACGGACAGCCGCAAGCCGCTGGCCGGCGAGTTCACCTTCCGCGGCCGGACGGTGTTTGTGGTGGCGAACCACTTCAACTCGAAGGGCGGCGACCAGCCGATGTACGGCCGGTTCCAGCCGCCGGCGCGGAGCAGCGAGGTGCAGCGGCTGAAGCAGGCGACCGAGGTGCACGACTTCGTCACGCAACTGCAGCGCGTGGATCGCCTGGCGAACATCGTGGTGCTCGGCGACCTGAACGACTTCCAGTTCGCGCCGGCCGCGCGGAAGCTGACGGAGCGGCTGTCGCTGGTCGACCTGATCAACGTGCTGCCGAAGGACGAGCGGTACAGCTACGTGTACGAGGGCAACTCGCAGACGCTCGACCACGTGCTGGTGTCGGGCAAGATCGTCGGCCTCGAGTACGACGTCGTGCACGTCAACGCGGAGTTCGCGAACCAGGCGAGCGACCACGACCCGCAGGTGGTGCGGCTGACGCTGTTGGGATGAGGAATACTGCCTGGCGTGGGAGACAAGAGGGAGGACAGCATGCCTGAGCAGCAGGAACAGGACCAGCAGAGCGGTCGGCACGCGGCACCGGATGGCGCGGGGACCCATCCGCTGATCGATCTGGACCGCGACCCGACTCCGGGCCAGGCGGACCACGCGGCGGACGAGGACGAGTAACGGACGTCGTGCGATACGTCCGCTACGAGTCCGACCGGTGCGATGCCGAGGGGCGTCGCGTCGGGATCTTCGGGCTCGCGAACGGGCTCGCCAGGTCCGGCCGGCTGACGCCGGTCGACTGGAAGCTGTGGCGCGCCGGCAACGACTGGTACGACGCGGCCTACACCGACCCGGGCAGCGTGAACCCGAAGCTGTGGGACAAGGCGGTGTACCCGGTGGTGGCCTGCTGGTTCAAGGAGTCCGCCGCCGGGCACCTGCTCACCCGGCTGCCCACCTACCTCGACCTACTCGACCGCTACGGCGTCGGCTGGGTGGCGCGGACGTCGGCCGACCCCGGCGTGATCCGGTACGCCGACGAGGTGCAGATCGTGGTCACGCCGTACTGACGGAATTGCTGTGAAGAACAATCGCGCACTTCGCGGCCACGCCATTCCGCACGGCGGCGTGACGTGCGGAAATGCTGACACGGCTGAAAAGTAGCCGTCATCCGTGCCTATCGAGTGGTCAACATCGGTAGTGTATTCGGCACTGGCGGGGACTTCGCTTGGAGGCTGGGTGAGCTCGGACGGGTTTACAGTCGATCATGAGGCGCTTGGCGCGGCGCGTGACCGGATCGGGCGGTTGGCCGAAGAACTGACCGTGCCGCCTCGCGACGTGCCGAGCGCCGAGGTGATTGGGCACGACCGGCTGAACCAGGCGGTCAACGAGTTCGCCGTCCGGGAAAGGCGCGGTCTGGCGTTGCTCGCCGGCGAAGCGGAGGCGGTCCGCGACGGGCTCGCCGAGACGATCAAGGCGTATCGGCGGACGGATGAGGACGGCGCCGGCCTGTTCAAGGGCATCGAGCCATGAGTTCGAAGACCGTCGAAGAGCTGGTGCCTGGCGACCCGGAGAAGATCTGGCTGCTCGCGAACTCCTACAACAGGATGGCCCGCATCTGTGAGGAGGCGGGCCACGGCTTCCGCACGACAGACGTCGGCGTCTGGTACGGCCGGGCCGCCGAGGCGTTTCACGCGCGGTTCGAGCGGCAGCCCAAACGCTTCGTGGCGCTGGCCGACTGCTACCTCGGCGCCGCCGTCGCCCTGGACACGTACGCCGCCGTCCTCGCCTGGGCGCAACGCCAGGCCGGCGAGGTGATTGCGTTGGGGGACAAGGAAGAACCGCCGGCGCCGGTTGGTCCCGCACCGACGATAACCCAGCAGGTCGAGCTCGACGGGGTGATCACCGGGACCGGCCAGCCGGAACCGGAGCCGATCCGCGTCGACCAGCGTGCGCTGGCTCTCGACACCTACCGCCGAGCGCTGGCGATGCTCGACACGGTCGGCGACGAGTCCGCGACGGCGATCAGGAAAGCGGCCGAGTCGATGCCGACCCGGCTCGCCAGCGCCCCCACGTCGCCTCGAACCCGATCGGACCTGGCGGTACACGCCGTGGTGCCCGCGCCGGCCACCCGGACGTGGTTCGACCCCATGGCGCTGCGCGACGACCCGCGGGACTGGGCTCTCGCCATCGGTGAACTTCGCAGGCGGCTGCGCTGGGATGGTCTGAACTCCCTGTCGCCACGCCTGGCCCAGCACATCTTCGAGGGCCACTACCGGCCGAGCAAGGTGGTGAACACCGGCTACCACCACCGCGAAGGCGGCGCCGACAAGGGCGTGCTGCGCGTCGTCAGGACCATCGCGGGGCCGGACGAGCACGGTGTGTACGTGGCGCTGGTGCGTTCCCCGCACACCCCGTCGGCCACGGTCAAGAAAAGTACGTTCTTCCCCGACTCCTGGTCGCGCGCCGAGGTCCTATACGCCGTGCGGCACGCCTTCCTCGACGCAATGCGGAACAAGAATACGAGCTATGACGCCGCGGCTCGCCGCTTCCGCGCGGTGTACAAAGGGGTGCGGATCGAGGGCCACCTCAGACCCGGCTCAGGCCAGCCCCGACTGTGCGACATCGTGACGGCGTACCCACGGGTTGTGCGGAAACGGCGGCAGCGCAGATGAGTAACGCGACAGCTCAGGTCCATTTCGCCATCGTCGACGACGAACTGGCGGTGTCCGTGCCGCCCGCGCTGGAACCTCTCAACGACTTCTTCGAGACCGAGATAGGCACCAGCGACGCCATGCTCGACCTGATCGAGCACCACGTCCGCCACGACCGCGAGTGGCAGTTCACCGGCGACTCCTGTCACCTGGAGATCGACGGCGAGACGGTCACCATCGAGCACGCCTACACCGGTGCCAGCGCCGTTCTCACTCGCGTCGACCTGCGCGCTCTTCTCGCCGACCTCCGCGCGCTCCTCACCGAGAGCCACGCCTGACGCCTGAGTCGACAAACGCCGGATGTCCATGATCAGGGACACCCGGCGTTCGTGCTTTTCAGTGAGCGGAGGATGCGGGATTTGAACCCGCGAGGGTTTTAACACCCAACACGATTTCCAATCGTGCGCACTAGGCCACTATGCGAATCCTCCGCAGGAGAGCGTACCGGAGGACCTGTGTCACCATCGGTGGGGGAGGCGGGCTGTGTACGAGGAGCGGATCAGGGCGCGACGCGACGAGGTGACGTCGTTGATCGGCTCGTTGGAGCGGCGGCACGCCGACTTCGTGGAGTCCGCCGCGTGGACGACGAACGACGACGAGCACGACCCGGAGGGCGCGACGGTCGCCTTTGAGCGCGCTCAGGTCGCCGCGTTGCTGCGGCAGTCCCGCGACGACCTTGACCAGCTCGCCCGCGCCGATGAGCGGCTCCGCGACGGCACCTACGGCCGCTGCCAGAAGTGCGGCGAGCCGATCGCCGACGGTCGGCTGGAGGCGCTGCCGGCGACCACGACGTGCATTCGCTGTGCGTGACCTGGATCACATCAAAGTAACCTTCGGTGCACCCGGGCGTGTTCCCGGCATGAGTCGACCACAAGGACCGGCATGGCCGCTCCGGTGAACCTCAGGCCGGCGGCGCCGCCACTCGTCGCGCTGCTCGACGAGCAGTGGATGCCGCTCGTGCGGCTGGCGAACTTGCTGGTCAACGACGCCGACGCGGCCCGGGACGTGGTGCAGGACTGCCTCGAGGCGGTGCTGCGGCTGCGCCCCGACCTCGACGACCGCGCCCACGCGATCGCCTACCTGCGTAGGGCCGTCATCAACCGGTCGCGGTCGCGCCTGCGCCGCCAGCGGACGGTCAACCGGTATCTCGCGTCGCTGACGCGGCCCCGGGACGCGCCGTCGGCCGAACGCGAACTGCTGACCGTGGAACGGCACCGGGAGGTGCTGCGCAACGTCGACCTCCTCCCGACGCGGCAGCGTGAGGTGATCGTTCTCCGTTACTACTGCGAGCTTTCCGAGGCCGAGACCGCCGCCACGCTCGGGGTCTCCGTCGGCACCGTCAAGGCCGCCGCCCACCGCGGCCTCGCCACCCTGCGTCGCAAGATGAAGGACACGAACGATGAGCACTGAACTCGAGAAGGACGTCACCGAGGCGCTGCGCTTCCGCGCCGCCGAGGTCGCCGACACGGCCTGCCCGCCGCTGGGCGTCACCCGCCAGAGCGCGTCGAAGCGCGGCTGGCTGGTGCCGGTCGCCGCCGCGGCCGCCGTCGCCGGGCTCGCCGCCGCCGCGGTCGCGTTCCTGCCGGGCGACTCCGGAGCCCCCAACCCGGCTATCTCGGCCGCGGCACCGGAGCAGCCCGCGGCCGGCGAGGTCTACTACTCGCACGAGAAGACGCGGCTCGGCGAAGGGGAGGTTGGCGAGCGCGAGCTGTGGCAGGGCCAGAGCCGCGTCGGCGCGTGGCAGATGAAGCTGACCGGCATGTCGAGTGTCGACGGCGCTCAGGCGGAGCACGGCGAGTGCTGGCCCGCGGCGACGAAGACCGACGCGCAATGCACCGCACCCGGCGCCTGGTTCAACCCGAACGTCGAGTTCCTCGCCGCCGCCCCGCGCGACCCCGCGGTGATCACGCAGCAGCTGCGGCGGGAGGCGACCGCCGAGGAGCAGCGTCGCACCGCCCCGGGCGGCGACTTCACCCAATCGGCGGACACCTTCAGCGACGAGAACCTCGACTACCTCGCGTTCAACTACCTGCGAGGCGTGCTGTCGGCGAACGGGCTGCCGGCCGACCTCGAGCCGGTGCTCGAGCAGGTCATCGCCACGACGCCGGGCATCCAGGTCACGCAGGACATGGCGAACCTGGACGGCAAGCGCGGCACCGGCTACGGCCTGGCGGACTACTCGGGCAAGGTGCTGACGGTCATCATCGACAAGGACCACCACTACATCGGCTCGCCGGACGAGTCGTTCGAGCGGGGCATCGCGCCGGGGCTCGGCCAGCCTCCGGCGCGCATGATCGGCTGACGCCAGCTCATGATCGGCTGACGACTGTGCTTGATCGGCTGCCGCCTGCGCATGATCGGCTGACGCGGCTGGCCTCCGGCCCCCGTGATCCAGCCTACCGGTGGGCACCGACAGTTCCGGGCCGCGCGGACGGGGTTGTCCACAGGGTGCGAGGTTGTCCACAGCGGACGATCGAAGCCACGAAACCGGTCGGTGCCTTGCCGTAGGCTGGAAAACGGGGGCCGGAGGCCAGGATCAGACAGTCGACGAGTCCACTGTGGACGGAGTGCCGGCTCGGTGTGGGATCATCGCTCGGATCAGGCAGCAGCACGCCGCGGCCGTGACGACCATGCGGACGAGGTTCCACAGCACCCACGCGTGCTCGAACGCCGCGCGGTCGTTGTCGGCGAGTAGTGCGTCGTTGAGCGGGAGGTTCGCCGCGGCGGTGACGACGAGACCGGCCACGTTGAGCATGAGCGCGGCGATCACCCAGCCGGAACGTCGCACGACGAACACGGCCACGAGGCACAACGCGGGCGCGCCGAGGAAGGTCGCCATGAACGCCGGGTTGACGATCGCCTCGTTCATCCGGTTCATGGCGTCCGCGAACGCGGCGTCCGACAGGCGGTCGAGACCGGGCACCACACCGACCGCGAACCCGTAGTAGACGCCGGCGAGCAGACCGGTCAGCAGGGTCGCGATCCCGAGCATGAGATGTTTCACGGACGACAAGACCACTCACCTGTCGCCCGCGTTACGGTTGGTGAGCTGAGCTGCGCGAATGGTGAGATAGCGCTGCTCCGGCACGCTCGTCGTGCGGCCCGCGGCGGCGCGGTACTCCTCGACGGCGCCGGCGTGCTCGCCGGCCATCTCGAGCAGGTGCGCGCGGACCGCGTGCAGCCGGTGGTGACCGGCGACGCGGCGGTCCGCGGCCAGCGTGGTGAGCAGGTCGAGCGCGGCGGCTGGCCCGTGCACCATGGCGAACGCGACGGCGTGGTTGAGGGCGACCATCGGGTTGTCGGACATGCCGCGCAGCACGCCGTACAGCGCGAGGAGCTGCGGCCAGTCGGTGTCGTCGGCCGTCTTCGCCTCGTCGTGGACGGCGTTGATCGCGGCCTGCACCTGGTAGGGGCCGAGTGGACCGCGCGGCAGTGTCGCGGTGATCAGTTCGACGCCCTCGGCGATCGCCGTGTGGTCCCAGCGGGCACGGTCCTGCTCGGTGAGCGGGATCAGCTCGCCGTTCGGCCCGGTGCGGGCGGGGCGGCGGGCGTCGGTCAGGAGCATCAACGCGAGCAGGCCGGCGACCTCGCCGTCGTCGGGCAGCAGCGCGTGGACCGCCCGCACGAGCCGGATGGCCTCGGCCGCCAGGTCGCCTCGTTGCAGGTCAGGGCCGCTGCTGCTGGCGTAGCCCTCGTTGAAGATGAGGTACAGGACGTGCAGCACGGCGGCGAGGCGGTCCGCGCGTTCGTCGGCGGTCGGCAGCCGGAACGGGAGACCGGAGTCCTTGATCTTCAGCTTCGCGCGGCTGATCCGTTGGGCCATGGTGGCCTCGGGGATGAGGAACGCGGTGGCGATCTCGGCGGTGGTGAGTCCACCGACCGCGCGGAGCGTGAGCGCGATCGCCGCGGCGGGCTTCAACGCCGGGTGCGCGCACATGAACAACAGGACGAGCGTGTCGTCCCGGTCCGACACCTCGGGCGGCGACTCGTGGTTCGCGACCGTGTCCTCGCGCCGCCGTCGCGCCTGCTCGCTGCGCAGGTGGTCGAGCATCCGGCGGGACGCGACCTGGATGAGCCAGCCGCGCGGGTAGTCCGGCAGCCCGTCGGCCGGCCACTGCTCCGCGGCCGCGACGAGCGCGTCCTGGACGGCGTCCTCCGCGGCGGCGAAGTCGTCGTAGCGGCGCAGGAGTGCGCCGAGGACCTGCGGCGCGAGGTCGCGCAGCAGGTCCTCGACCTCGGTCATGCGTCGGAGCTCGGCGCGGACATGACCTGCCGGACCTCGATGGGCAGGTTCAGCTGGACGCCGTCCGGCCCCGGTGCGGCGGACGCGGCAGCGGCGACCTCGATGGCGCGTTCGAGGCTGTCGACGTCGACGACCCAGAAACCGGCGAGAAACTCCTTGGACTCGGGAAACGGCCCGTCGGTGACCGCGGGCGTGCCGGCCGCCGTCGACCGGACCACCTTGGCCTCGTCAGGCCCGGCGAGGCCCTGCGCGTCGACGAACTCCCCGTCGGCGATGAGCTTCCGGTTGAACGTGTGCATGAACTCGAGGTGGGCCTTGACGTCGGCCGGGGCCCAGGTGTGGATGGGCGGCTGGTCGATCCGCTCGCTGGCCTGCATGAGCAGCATGTACTTCACGGTGTTCTCCTCACGGTGCGTGCCCCAGGTGGGGTGCGGTCGCGGGTACGTCGGAGCGGGATCGACGTTCTCTACGGTTTCACGCGCCGGCGCCGCGAGAAGTTTGGCCGCCGGCCCCCTCGAACCACGCTACGGCAAGGGTCCGACAGGTTCGGCGGCCGCGACCGTCGCCTGTGGACAACTCGCGGGCTGTGGACAACCGCGTCCGCGCGGCCCGGAACTGTCGGTGCCCGCCGGTAGGCTGGATCACGGGGGGCCGGAGGCCGCGCTCACCGCCACGTGCGGACAACCATCGCCGCGACGACCGGCACTGCCGGTGCCTGCGGCTACCGGCGACCACTGACAGAAAACGGGTCGCGGGCGGGGTTTGTTGTGGATGGATGTGGCTGCTAGCGGTCGTTAGTCTCGCTGTCGGTGAGAGCCGATGGATGGATCGGGTCGCGTGGGGCCGGGCTTGGTTGCCAGGGTTCTGTCGGAGTCTGTTGGTGAGTGAACCTGGGT
>Ga0193717_1000676_pt1 | contig 21689 bp, 28 predicted proteins | sample U2c2metaG_FD_145900 | JGI IMG/M metagenome (GOLD analysis project Ga0193717, IMG submission 145900) | Soil microbial communities from a riparian zone of the East river system, Colorado, United States - U2c2 | ecosystem: Environmental > Terrestrial > Soil > Riparian zone | place: USA: East River...
GCTGGCGTTTTTTAAACGCCTGGGTAAGTATTACAATTACCAATCGATGACCAGGGATTCTATAGGGTGGTTTCCGGAACCACATGTCGCAGAATTGGTATTGAACCAAATGGTCAAAGAAGCCGGCGTTACCGTTCTTTACAAACAAAGACTAAAAGAAAAAGGCGGGGTTAAAAAAAAGAATGGGAAGATCATCACCATTGTTATGGAAAACGGGAAGGAGTTTACCGGCAAGGTATTTATTGATGCAACCTATGAAGGCGATTTGATGGCTTTCGCCGGCGTATCCTATATTGTGGGCCGTGAGGCGCAAAGCCAGTACAATGAATATTCGGCAGGTATTAGGGACGCGTTTGGTTCACAAAGCGCTTATGACGATAATGGAAAGCTCCTGCCGGGTGTCCAAACTCAAGCTCCTGAACCTGTGGGTTTTGGTGATGGAAAAACACAAGCGTATAATTTCCGGTTATCGTTGACCAATAATCCTGATAATATGATGCCGTTTTCAAAACCTGAACGCTATGACACAAGTAGATATACGGAACTTTTAAGTACAGAACCACCCTGACGGCGATCAGTAAAGAAGGAGCAGTACAGGCGGCGGAGCATATATTTCCTGGCATGGGCAAGGTTCCGCGTAATAAAGTAGATCTAAACACAGCTGATTATGTCGGGGCCAACTGGGACTATCCCGATGGTTCTTACAAAAGAAAAAAGGAGATCTGGAATGACCACGTTAATTATGTTGCAGGCTATATGTATTTCCTTGGCCACGATACAAGGCTGCCACAGGCATATCGTGATGCTATTAATCTGTGGGGGCTCTCCAAGGATGAGTTCGTGGATAATCATCATTGGCCATATGAACTTTATGTCAGAGAGGCGAGACGAATGGTAGGAGAACACGTCATAACACAACAGGATGTGGTATCAGATTTGCAAAAAACCGACGCCGTTGGTTTAGGCTCTTACGGTTTGGATGTTCACCCCGTGCAAGCCTGGGTTAATGAAAAAGGTTTATTAAAGTATGAAGGAAGACCACAACGAACTGAACAGGAGCGAATGAAACACATCCCTTATCAAATTCCTTACCGCGCCTTAATACCTAAAAAATCCCAGGTAAAGAACCTTTTAGTTCCGGTATGTATGTCGGCCAGTCATGTAGCCTATTCCACGCTTCGGATGGAGCCGCAGTTTATGATTCTTGGTCAGGCAGCAGGTACTGCCGCCTATCTGGCTGCAAAACAACAAAAATCGGTACAGGATATTGACAACAAGGAGCTGGCAACAATATTACATGCCCGCGGCGCGTATCTCGAATCCAGTATTAAAACCCTGAAGGATTTAAAACCAGGTATGGGTATTGATTAATAAAGGTAGAACTGCTTTCATGGGATAAGCACGCTTATCCCATGAGAATCAGCATCTATCTGGAATACAATTGCAACAATTTAAACTCATGAAATTTTATACACGCCATGGTTAAGGGAAGCTATTCCAGAATAACGTTTTTTCTATTCCTCTCAATCATTTTACAGACCATTCCATGCCGGGTAAAGGCACAGGAGCCCAAACCTTTTTGGCCTTTACAAAAAGCGCCTAAAAATGTGGTTACCTGTAAAATTCAAAATTTCTCAGATGTAGGTGAAATGAATCTCGCACAATCGGTATCTGGCCTGGCAGCCAAATCCGTCAATGAAGGCGGAAGTGACGAAGGTGTTTGGGTGGATTGCAGGAATGCCAATTATAAAGCCTATTATCAATCTTTAATTAAGCGGATAGGTGCTAAAGAGGGCGGTCAGTTTTCCGTATGGAAACTGGTTAGCCGGTATCAGCATCGAGGTATTATTGATGGATACATTTTATATGATATTAAGAGAAGGGACAATTCGATCAATTTAGCAACCATATATGCATCATTAAAAAATGGGGTGCTGATAGACATTTCACAGGAAGCAACAGCCATTCGTAAGGGGCTCCCCAAATTGTACGATGCAACAAAAAGCACGTTTGATTTGAGGGCTTTTCTATCCTTGTCCGGCCAGTTAAATTCCGATCTGCTCGTGGTAGCAAATCCCCGATATTCAAACAATAAAGACTTTGCCATAGCGCATAAATGTGCCATTTATTATGGCGTGGACAGCCTTTATTTGACAATTTTGAACTGGGCCAAACCGCTGTCGCCAATCATTGGATGGAATACGGGCGACGAATTTAAACAGATAGAGCCCTGTACCAGCCGTGGTTTAGTTAATATCCCGGCTGAAATATCCCGGCTGATTGGTGCGAGAATCTGGCTTTACTATCCGCATCTCCGCTGCGCCAACCGGCAAAAGTTAAATCCATTAATCCCAGGCTAATCAACTGGAAAGAAGATAAAAACTACGAAGCCTTTGTAATGAGCGATGGCGACAATCTGCAATGGACGTTCGGCGGATTTATTTATAGTCAGGATTATTGGAGTAATCAGGCCAATACGGCAATCCCTATGTCCTTTACTGCGTGCCCCTTTAATTTAGTACAAGCCGCGGGAGATGTATATAACCAGTTTGTACAATCGCAACAGGCTAATGTGTCGGTGGTAGAATATGGCGCAGGTTATTTTTATCCTGATTTGTTTGGCCGGAAAACAGAGGACGGCGAGAAGCTTTTACGAACATATGCAAAAAAAATCAACGCGCAATTAAAGCTCACCGGTATCAAAGTTTTTGGATTTATCTGTAAGGACGTCTCCTCGGCCGGTGCTTTGAAAGCATATCAAATTTATGCTGAAGAACTGGAAGGCATTACCGGTATTATAACTGTACAATACTCGCCTTATAATGGCGGGCTGGGCAAAATATTTTGGGTAAAAAACAAAGATGGGATAGAAATTCCTGTCATCACCGCCAAATATCAGTTATGGGCCAACCTGAAAAGTAAAGGTTCGGGCAACCCCGGGGAATTGGCTGACTTTATCAATCGGGATAACACTCCGGCAGGTGGAAAGCCAAGGCAATTGAACTGGACCATTGTACATGCCTGGTCCCAATATGATAATGAGAATGAAGATGTACCTAACAACGAAAGAACCGCAATGAGAGGTGCCAGGGGCGTTACACCGGTAAAGTGGACAAAACAATTATTGGATAAAAACACCAAAGTAATATCCATAGAAGAACTTTTATGGCGGTTGAGGATGCAACACAATAGCATGGACACCAAAAGTGTTATAGGTCATTCTAATTAGTTAAAACCAATGCCGAAGCCTTATGCCTGTCCTGCATACAGCAAAACGAGGGAATTCAAAGCAGCAACAACTGTAAAAGGTTGGGGCCATTGTTTCGGGTTTGCAGATAGTCTATTCTTATTAAAACTCAAATGGCTGATTGATCTGTGGACCCCAATCACTGTTCACTCCCACATTAAACCCAGTTGAGAGACTAAACAGTTTTCCGGAAAAAGTAACAACTGTGTTTGCCTTGAGGTCCCAGTTACCTGTCGGAATTTTTTGGTCGACCTGATTACCGTTGACGTCATAGTAACTGATATCTACCCAAAGGCTGCCCTCCCAAAAGTAATCGCCTATTGTTAGCCCGGTTTTACCTAGATCCCCGGGTTTAACAACATATGTTTGTGTCACAGTAAGGCCCGTTCCCTCATTGATGATCGCTTGTTTTCCGGTATACATATCAAAAACATCCGGTACGGCGTTGAAATGGACAACAATTTTAGACACTCCGGAAGGTATCGCATCTGTAATCTTTACATTTACCTTGCCAACGATCCGGTCGAGCTTTACGTCCTGACTGCTGAATTTGCTAACGGTAATCGGAATCTTTTTATAAAAATTGTCGCCTATGCTATTGGGTGGTCTGTGTCCGTCTTGATCTTCATAGCCTAACAGCAGCCCGGGATAGTAAAAATCATGAGTCCCCGTAAAAACATCTACATCGGGCCGGGCGGCGCCTACGATGAAAATATTGTATTTACCAGCGGCCAAAGTATCGATAACTCTTCCGAAATCCGGATCGGTTGATTGCTGCTTGATGGTTTTAATGACGTGCAACGAATCACTCTGCTTGGTTACATAATAATATAAGTACTTGAAATTATCTTTCAGGGCCGAAGTTTTTTTTGCGGCACTCTGTACCGATAAAGTTCCGGTTTGTACATCAAATGGCGCTACTGCGAACGAAACCGGGTATTTTTCAGCGCTGTTTTCTTCGTGTTTGGCGGATGGGACGCTGTGTTCTTTTTTACAGCTTATTAAACCTGCGGACAGGCCTAATAGAATGATAAGTATTTTTTTCATGGTTTGATATTGATATTTCAAAGATAAATTGATGCTTTTCAATCCATACGCCTCAATAATCGTTTGTTACTTTTTTGTACATTGGTGTGTAATAGATTGAAAAATAGACAGTGTAATTTATGCGGTTATGTGGATTGTATCTCGAGCCTATGAAATTGCTGTGGGCATAATAATTGTTATTAAATACTTGAATAAATAGTATTTCGGTATAAAAAATATATAAATAAGCAGTTCCCGACGATCCTCTATTAATTGTCCAAATGCTACAACGTTTTGGAATGCGCACTACTATATGATCAATTTATGTGAAAAAATATTAGATTTTAATGCAGCAAACAGAGTATCGTTAAAAAATGGCTGGCTTTATATGACGTACGATATACGCGAGCTCGACTATATAGCTATAATGTTCAGGAAAGCCAAAGAGAAGCAGAAAGGTTAAGGATTCAGTTAGAAGCTTTAAATGGGTAATAATAAACTGCTATTCTGTAAGTTTTTAGGCCGATTCTATTTTCTAATTGTTTATATGCACTGTGACGATGGCGGTGATTTTTCGGCCTCGGCTATGTGGGAATGAAATTTACAAATCCAAATCTGCGATTAACGCAAATCGGATAAGAAATAGTTCGAGATTTGTGTAGTAGCCACCACACTTTCAAAAGCTTCTTAGTTAATTCTAAGGAGCTTTTTTTGTTTATTTATGGTGCGGTAAATAACACCGACCATTGACTAAACAGCAGTCCTTTTTTTTACATTTACCGGACGGACAGTCCTTCGTTGATTTTTTAAAAAAATAATCAAGGACAGACAATCGTTTAACAAGCCAACAACAGTTCGACAAATGTATATTCTCAAATAACGTATAAATGGCGACAGACACATTTAAAGTAACCATACATATGGTTTCAAGTCTTGATGGCTATATTGCCAAAAAAGACAATAGCGTTTCGTGGTTTGAGACATCTGACAACTACGAGAAAGGAGTTAATGTTACCGAGCAAGATGCGCAGGAATTTCTTAAAAAGATAGACTGCTATGTAATGGGGGCCCGAACATATGAACACGCTTTGGAACTTTCAAAATCTTATGGGTGGGTTTACGGAGACGTGCCAACCATTGTATTAACTCACAGAAAACTGCCGATTGACAGACAAAACATTGAAACTTATTCGGGCGACTTGAGCAAACTGGTGAATGAACGACTAAAACCAAACTACAAGAATATTTGGCTTGTAGGCGGTGCTAAGCTTACTAAAGATTTCATTCGTTTAAACTTAGCGGACGAAATAAGACAGTCAATTTTGCCTGTTATTTTGGGCGACGGAACACCGTTTTTTGATCAAATAGGACAAGAACAAGTATTACACCTAAAAGGCGTGACAGCCTACAAAAGCGGAATAATGGAACTATGTTACGAAATAAGAAAATAACAGAATGTTCTGCAAATGAGAATGTTAAAAATTCAAGGTAGAAGTTGTTGGTGCTACTGATGGCTATTCTGGTAATTCTGCCATATATTGGAAGAACAGATGTTTATTTTGCTGGTTATGATGGTGCTCTTGATTTTGCCCAATCTGCTGTATATTGGAAGAATGGGATAGAATATAGCTTGCCTGTTAAAAGCTTTCCTGGAGGAGCTGTTTATGCAATGGCTATATCTGGAACAGATACATATTTTTCTGGTAATGATGGCAGTTCTGCGGTGTATTGGAAGAACGGAACAAAATATACCTTGTCTTCTACGAGCTCGAATGCCGTAGTTGCTAATGCAATAGCTATAACTTATCAATAAAGTTTTTTTCGTCCTTCAAATGATATTGTATTAATAGCTTCTCATAGCCGCCCCAAAAAAGCATCAACTCCTATCAAAAGCCTGTAAATCTGATTTACAGGTTTTTTTCATTTACACCCAAACGCAAAATAACCCAAAACAACGCAGTATATCTGATACCGGGCAACTAATGCTGGCTCTATGGTTCTAACATGGCTCTGTTTATTCCAGTCACCACTTCGTCCACGAATCAGGCAATGAAACAAAATCTACCCGAAAAATTCTTCGGTAGATGCGACCAGGGAAAGCAGCTCTAATTGGGATTCTACTTCAAGCCCGCTCCCCCAAAGCTGGGCGTCAAATTTTTTGAATGATTCCAATTCCGTCAACACCTGGTGGCACTCCTCATTTTCAAATTGATCAAAGTGCATAAATGTTTTTCCGTCGGGCAACAACCAGCAACCGTATTTAATTCCTCGATGATTGAGTTCTTTTAATTCCTTCACGATCCCGTCGATGTTCGTCTGATTGATTGGAGCGAACTCCAGCGTAGTGGTATACTGTACTCTTACTATTTTCATGGCTATCCAGCTGAGTTATTGTATGAATAAAGGTAACGGCCAAACAGCGATAATCGAGGGCTCAAATGAGACTTTTTACGGGGTGTTTTGCGACAAGAAAAACACTTTTAAGTATTGGCTGACCAACAACCTGCAACATATCTAAAAACATTAAATCTAAACCAGTTTACATCTAAGTTATACCCCGGTGTATTTGCCGGCGCGGGCTGCACTGTTAAGAGCGGCCTGCTTAACGAGCAGCAGTTGTGCGGCAGCTATATTACTATCGTTGCCCCCCCATTGTTCTAATGCAGGTTGTTGTACGGCCCTGGAAAAAGAAAACGTTAAAGCCCACGGCATCCTGCCGTTAAACCTGACGTGCATAGCATTTAGCCGTTCGGTTGCCAGTTCGGGCGATTGCCCGCCTGATAAAAAAGCGATACCGGGTACAGCCGCCGGTACACATTTCAGAAAACAGGTGATGGTTGCATCTGCCACAGTCGCCACATCATCCTGTACGGGGCAGTTTAAACCAGGCAGGATCATATTAGGTTTTAATATCATACCCTCAAAATGCACGCGTTGCTGATACAACTCGTTAAAAACAGTGTGTAAAACTTCGTGTGTTACTTCGGCACATCTTCTTAGTGAATGATCTCCATCCATTAATACCTCAGGTTCAACAATAGGCACCAATCCGGCTTCCTGGCACAAGACCGCGTAGCGCGCCAACAAATAGGCATTAGCCTTGATACAGGCATTGGTAGGGATATGATCACCAATAGTGATCACGGCACGCCACTTGGCAATTTTCTTAAGGATATCAATAAACAATGTCCCATCCTCAGTAGTTTGTTTGATCGTTTCATCAAATAAAATGGCACCGCTGATATACTCTTCCAAACGGGGCGCAGTTACTATCAGTTCCCGGTATTTTCTGCGGTACACTTCTGTTTCCGGAATATTTAGCGCTTTAAAGCGCTTGTTGCAGGTTGCGATACTTTCATCCATAGCCAGCAAGCCCTTGTTACCTGCCATTAGGTCGTGAGCTATATTTTTAAGTTCCTGGAGATTCATAATAATTTACGTTAGATTGAAAAAATGAGTAATAAGGGAACACTAATAACTTACACTTGTTTTTAAAATCAACTTATACCTGTTAAACTTTTAGCTTAACAGACCCATTATCCATTTAGTCTGCATGATCAAATACCGAGGAAATATTTTCGGCAAGCGGGAATGAATTTTTAAAGAAAGAAGAGGGCGTTTCACCGGCAAATTCGGTAAAATCTTTAATAAAGTGGTTTTGGTCATAATAACCTGTCTGGTAACAAATATTTGTCCAGCTTAATTTTGGCTGACTTATTTTTATATCCAATGCCTTGTTAAAACGTCGTATCCTTTCAAATAGCTTCGGGGAAATCCCTACCTGTTCTAAAAATTTCCGCTCAAGGGTTTTCAGGCTCATGCAGGTTTGACAGGCAAACTTTTCAATGGAGAAGGCAATGGGTTGCTGAATCAAAAATTCTGAAATTTTTAATATACTGCAACAGCCCTTTCTAGTTTTTTGACGCTGTAACCTTTCTATTAAAAAATTTTCAGTTAAACTAAACATTTCCATCGAGGTTTTGGCTTCCTGCAATTGTTCGTGCAGGCTTATAACATGTTCAGAAAATAAATCAGAAGAGGCTCCCAGGCGGTTGGTGATTTCTGCAGGAGAAATATCAAACAACCAATAAAAGCCGGTTGGTTTAAAGTGAACGGTGAGCAGTTTTACATGTCCCTTAAAAACAATAGAACCTTTGCTGGCTGTGAGCAAGCCAGAAAAAATGCAATCGGGCCCTGTTGTTTTATGAATGACATACATAGGTGAGTTATGCGTATTATTGATGAAATCGTGCATCTTGCAATTGATCATGAACATCATAATTATCTCATGTTTGGCATGCATTGGTTTTAACAGCTCTTGTTCAAACGTGTTGAACTCCTGGACTGCAAAATAACATACATAATCATTTAAAAGACCGGTAGGTTTAGCAATTATGGTTTGTATCATAATACTATACGTTAATTCGGTAAAAATTGTCTGTTTTTTACTATTTCAGAAAAATGAATGCGTTTAGCTTTACCTGTAGTAACCTAAATCTTAATCATTTATATTAAAAATATTAAAAATTAAGATCATGAAAAAAGCCCTGTTGTTGATTGTTACCTTTTTGTGCAGCGTTATACAGGTTATTATGGCTCAAACAACCGAAGAAGCACTCAAAAAAATATTACGCTTAGAAACCGAATCATATTTAAAGGGTGATTCTGCTACCTGGAAGTCCCTGTATGTACAAGATGAAACAACAACCCGCATTTATGTGGAAAACGGTTTTTATCAAAGCAACATTGGCTGGAATAAAATTGCCCCAATCGTGCTGCAATGGATGAAACAACGGGGCAAATCATCTCGTTATACTGACATACAACAAACTAATTTCATCATAAAATACTCCGATAAACTGGCCTGGATAGGATTTGATCAAAATTTAAGTGCACCATCAACTGACACTTTACCCCCATACAGTTCGCGGGAGGTCAGGACACTGGTAAAAGATAATGATCAATGGAAAATCAGTTCCATAATTTCCGTTGATACCTTATCATTCACATCTACCAAACCCGCGGATGTCGAAAACCTGTTTAACGCTGCCGGTTACAATTTTTTAACCGCTAAAAAAGTAAATGAGGCCATTGAAGTATTTAAGTTTAATGTTAAAATGTATCCGGGTGCATGGAATACCTATGATAGCCTCGGTGAGGCTTACGCGGCGTCGGGAAATAAAAAGCTGGCTATAGAAAATTATGAAAAATCGATAAAACTTAATCCAAAAAACGACACTGGCATAGCCATACTTACAAAGTTAAAAAAAGAATAAGATCAGCATCTTGTGTTGCTGGTCCGATCCCGGTTAATACCACGAAAGCCTTCAGATTAATTTCTGAAGGCTTTTAATTTACACCTATTGGTATATTTTTTTAATTATATCTGTTCACCTTATGTGTTTGAAAACCTGTTCGGGGTTTCTCTTGAATTTTCAGATTGGTGGATTAATCCTTAAATGAACTTTTGTTCAAATTAATTACGGACAGTTTAATCATATAATTGTCCATTTTAAATACTCTAATCCATCATTCTGGCTAAAAAATAAATATAATTCATCTTTAAAAAGTCGTTTTTGTACAAAATAAAGTTGCATTTGTGAAATGGAATTAAATAGTATAAAGGTAGTTTTAGGGCAATTATAAACCGATTGATTTTGTTAATACATGCATCTGTATTAATATCAATGCTTATACTTAATTAGCCTGTTTAACCATACTATTATAAACCTTTAACCAGTTATGAGCAAATACCTCTACGCCTTACTTTTTTTTATTCTGCCACATTCGGTCCTCAGGGCTCAAAACACTTCCTTAAAAACCTGGTACACCAAACCAGCCGCACAATGGGAAGAAACCCTGCCACTGGGTAACGGAAGATTGGGGATGATGCCCGACGGCGGCGTTTCGCACGAAAACATTGTGTTGAATGATATCACCCTATGGTCTGGCGCGCCACAGGATGCCAACAATTACGAAGCTTACAAAAAGCTCCCCGAAATAAGGAAACTACTTTTGGAGGATAAAAATGCCGATGCCCAGGCCATCATTGATAAGGACTTTATTTGCACAGGCAAGGGTTCGGGAGGTGTAAATTATGGATGCTATCAAACATTAGGCAATCTTGACCTTAAATTTGATTATAACGGTGTTACAGAAAACCACCGGATGTAAAATATGAAGATTACTACCGGGAACTATCGCTTAACAATGCTGTGGCCATAAGCCGCTATCGTGTAAATGGCGTAAACTATAAGCGGGAATACTTTACCAGTTTTGATAATGATGTTGACGTGATCAGGCTTACTGCCGATAAGCCGGGGCAGTTGAACTGTAAGATTGCCATGAACCGGCCAGAACGATCTGCCACCACTGTGCAGGGAAACGAACTGCAAATGTACGGGCAACTGGATAATGGTATTGATGGCAAAGGCATGAAATACATTGCCCGTGTTAAAACGCTGCTAAAAGGCGGCAAACTTACAACAGACGCTCACTCACTGATCGTAAAAAATGCGTCAGAAGTTATCATTTATCTTTCGGCGGCTACTGATCTTAAAAATCCTTTGTATAAGGAGAGAAGCGGACAGATCCTTGATGCTGCTATGAAGGTTTCTTATGCTGTTGAAAAGCAGCGCCATATTACCAATTATCAAAAACTATTTAACCGGGTAAGCGTAAATTTAGGAACCGATAATGGTAATACTGTTGCAACTGACGTAAGGTTAAAAAACTTTCATGGTAACCCCAAAGCCGATAACGGGCTACCCGTACTGTTTTACCAGTTTGGCAGATACCTGAGTATTTGCAGTACCCGGGTTGGCTTACTGCCACCCAATTTACAAGGATTATGGGCTAATCAACTTGTTACCCCATGGACGGGCGATTATCATTTGGATATTAATGTACAGATGAACCACTGGCCGGTAGAAGTTTCCAATCTTTCAGAATTGAACCTGCCGCTTACCGAGCTGGTAAAAGGTATGGTGAAAAATGGTGAAAAAACAGCTAAAGCCTATTATAATGCTGATGGCTGGGTGGCCCACGTTATTACCAATATATGGGGTTTTACCGAGCCCGGCGAAGCTGCGTCATGGGGTATAACCAAAGTGGGATCGGGCTGGTTATGTGATAACTTATGGCAGCATTATGATTCAGCATTATGATTTTACGAATGATAAAAATTATCTGCGTGATATATATCCCATACTAAAAGGATCGGCAGAGTTTTATAACAGCATGCTGATCAATGATCCTAAGACCGGATGGATGGTAACCGCACCCTCCTCTTCGCCCGAAAATGGATTTTATATGCCCGATGGCCGCCATGCCAGTATTTGTATGGGGCCAACCATTGATAACCAAATCATCAGAGAGTTGTTCGATAATGTAATTACCGCCTCAAAGGTGTTAGGTAAAGACGAAGCTTTCAGGAACACGCTGGTAGCGCAGTTAAAAAAGATCCCGCCACCAGGAGTTGTGGCTAAAGATGGCAGGCTTATGGAATGGCTGGAGGATTATAAAGAGTTGGAGCCGCATCATCGCTGTATCTCGCATTTATACGGCTTATATCCGGCATCGCTCATTACACCCGAAGGCACACCCGAACTGGCCGAAGCCAGTAAGAAAACACTCGAAGCCCGTGGCGATGACGGACCAAGTTTTTCTATTGCCTACAAAATGCTTTGGTGGGCAAGGCTGCATGATGGCAACAGGGCCTACAAACTGTTTAACCAGTTGATAACCCCTACCCTGGCTACGTTTATAAACTATGGCGATGGCGGAGGGATTTATCCCAACATGTTATCGGCAGGGCCACCTTTTCAAATAGACGGAAATTTTGGCGGCACAGCTGCTGTAGCCGAAATGCTGATACAAAGCCATGCAGGTTTTATTGAACTGATCCCTGCCATTCCTGATAGCTGGAAAGCCTCAGGTGAAGTAAGGGGTTTGAAAGCAAGGGGCAATTATACGGTGAATATGAAATGGAAGGATGGCAAAATTACAGCGTATCATATCCTGTCGGCCCAAAACCGTAAGGTTAAGGTTAAAATAAACGGTGTTATTAAAAGTGTAGCTACCGAAAAAGCATAAACCCGGTTTGAGCCCGGTATAAAAAACGGGGAGGCAATTGTTAATTATCTCCCCGTTTTCATGAATTGCTTGTTTACAGTTTTTACGAAAGCGAAATACCCAAATTGAGACGGTCAATCCGCTCTCCTATGGCATTCAGTAAGCCGAGATCCAGGTCGTCCTCATTTCGCTGCATCCACAAGCTCCCGCATTTAAAAAGTATTGCTTCTTTACCATCCTGGAACTTGACTTTCCAGACCTTCCATTTTTTATAGGTATCTGCAATAACCTGCAGTACCTGTTTGTAACCGTTTCGGATTAATACGATTTCGTGTCGCATTGTTTACACATTAAAGGGTGAAACCATAACAGGAATTACTGCTATTTAAACGCCGGGATTTGTTATTTGATTGCCCGGAATAATATTTTTTACAAAACCTGGTGATAAGATTACAGGTACACCCCTGAATACAAATGATTTAATACGAACTTAATACGTATGTAAAATTTTAGATGTATATTTAATTAACCTAATTTATGGAGATATGGAAATCAATTATTGGTGGGTTGGCCTGTTCCTGCTGTTAATGGCGGCACTAATAATCTGGCTTATTAAAAGGAACCTGAAAGACCAAAAAGCATTTGAGAAAAAGATCATCCAATCGGAGCTTAAGCCAACGAAAGATAATGATCATGACGAACCAGCATCCGCTTAAAACTGCCATTAAGCAACTGTTTTTTATCCTGTGAATTGTTGTTTGGAAAAAACAAAAAATGACAAACCAGTCCTATTCTCACTTGTTGTAAAAAGAGATAGGCCGGGATGTTCCGGCTGGTTAATGTTTGAGGAGGAAACATTATGACTTTAGTGAAATTCAATGAAGGGAAAAACAGGGGGCTTACCCGCTCAGGGTTTGACGACGTTTTTGAATCAATTTTCAATGACACCTTTTTATCAGACCGGATGGTGTCGCGGGTACCGGCGGTTAACATTTCAGAGACGGACGGGCACTACCACATAGAATTGGCCGCACCGGGACTAAAGAAAGAAGATTTTAAAGTTAACCTGGACCGGGATGTACTCACGATTTCGGCAGAACACCAGACCGAGCAGAGCGAACATGATAAAAAGTACAATAAGCGCGAATACAGTTATACTTCATTTGTGCGCTCATTTACACTGCCCGATTCTGCAGATGATGCCAGTATTGAAGCAGAATATACCGATGGTGTGTTGAAAATTAATGTGGCCAAAAAAGAGGAGGCGAGAACGGCCAGCCGGCAAATTCAAATTAAATAACAGTCATCACCATTATTGTTTAACCAGGCGCTGACTCAGCGCCTTTTATTTTAATGCCATGTTAGTCACTGAGAAAAAAAGCAAAGAAAAAAGTACACAAAAACCGCTAATTAAGCTAACTACTGAAGGCCCACTTTGTGAAAAAGATGAACAGGCCATTGCCATTGAGCGCTCCAAACTGCTTCAAAAAGAAGCACTGGAAAAATGGGAACGCTTAAGAAACAGCAATCATTAAGCAAAGCCCCACGCCTCGGGGCTTTATATTTCCAGCCTTTCATTATTTGAGAGCACGAGGTTTTGACATGCTTTATGTTATTCAATTATTAACCTCCTGCTCCTTATCATAGTCCCGACCACAACTCACCAAACGCCTTTCATTTTGATCTTTCATTTTGATCCTTTTTGATGCTATTAGTAATGGACACCAGCCTGGCAGATAGCAAACAACGTGTTTAAAACTAAAAGTATAAAGCGATTGTTATGCCTTAGCTATTCCATGACGTACCGTTATGAAAAAAAGAGAAGAAAGAAAGTATTTTGATAAAGAGTGGAAAGACATGAAAGCCAGCCTGGAGTCCTATTTAAAAAAGGAGAGGCAGGAAGACCTGCATCATTTCAGGGTTCAGGTTAAAAAATTACGCGCCTTTTTGATCTTGTCAGACAGTACTGAACAACATCCCAAATTAACCCAACACTTTAAACCTGTACGAATGATATTTAAGCAGGCCGGTGAAATACGGAGTGCTTATATAAACCTGGAATTGGGTAAAGCCCACCAAATAGATAATGGTATATTTATGAGCGACCAGCACCAGTTACAGCTAAATGCCAGCAGCAAGTTCAAATCAAATGGCACTAAAAATCTTGAAAAATTAAAAGATTCACATCAGCTCCTAAAAGAAAAGATAAAGCCGGTAAGCGATCTTCATATCAACCTGTTTTATCGAAAACAATTGCATCAAATTGCAGATATGCTTGCTAAGCCTAAATTTGATGACCAGTTGCATACATGCCGCAAACAGGTTAAAATGTTAATTTATAACCATAAGCTGACCCATTCAGCACTGGGTACCGGGGTAAATACCGATTATCTGGACCTGGTACAAATAGCTATTGGTGATTGGCATGACCATGTACTGGCAATAGAATTATTTTCAAGTAATGAAGCAAAAGATCAAGCAGCCGTCAACTCCTTAAAAAAGCAGGATACTAAATTTAAAAACCATATAACCAATCTCACTAAAGATTTCTATAATCGGGCTTCAACCGTTGTTGAGCTGCCTGTTGAGCAGTTAAGCTAATGAAGATATGGCAACATCAGCAATATCGCGCAATGTTTTTTCATCAGCCCCTGTCCGGGCGGCTACCTTTATTGCGGTAATGTTGGCAAAGATGAATCTTGCCAAAGCACGGGCTGGGTTTTTCATCGAAAATTGTCCATTCTGCTGTCCTTTTTCAACCAGTTTGGTTAAGGCATCTTCAACACTCAGGTTATTTTTATAAACCATATCCCCTATTTCTTTATCGCAGCCGGCAAGCTCAACAGCAGTATTCACCATAAAACACCCTTTTAACAAACTGTCTCCCACGCTTTCTTTAATCAAGTTTTCAAAAATTCGCTTCACTGTCTCCGCTGCATTCTCCCCTTTGCCAAGCATGGTCAGCATAGCGCCTGTTTCTGTTACCTGGTATTGTGCCAATGATTTTTTGAACAATGTTCTTTTATCGGTATAGGTATTGTAAAGACTTGAACGGTTTATCCCCAATTCATCAACCAGGTCCTGTGCAGATGTAGCATTGTACCCTTTTCGCCAAAACAGGGCCACTGCTTTTTCGAGCAGGGCATCCTCGTCAAATTCTTTTTTACGTGCCATGACAATTAACTTAAATTTAAATCACTTTTAACTTTTTGAGAATCAATAAATAAATTCAGGATATGATCGCAGGCTGCTGACTCATCTTTGAAAACGATTTTGTCATTTCTTCCACCTCTTTCATCTAAATAAAAAACCTCCCAATCATCATAACTATGATATAGTATTATTCTATCCGAAAACAATTCATTAAAAAGAGAATATTCAGTCTCTTTAATTTGTAATTGATCTAATATTTCCTTCAAGTCTTTTCTATTCATTTTTAAATAAATTTAAATGCCAATAACGGCTGTTGCCTGATCTAACTTAGGGATAAGCAATCAGGCAACAATCATAAACTATATATACCAAAATCTGAAACGATTGTTCCAAATTTAGATAAAAAAATTTAATAAATAACGGCGTTCACAGTTAAACCCCCATCAACAGTAATTTCGGTACCGGTAATAAATGATGAATCGTCAGATGCAAGGAACCTTACCACATTGGCAATTTCTTCAGGTTTTCCGAAACGGTTAAGCAATATCTTTGCGCCTAAAGCCGCTCCAAATCCATCAACCTGTTCCTGCTCTAAACCAAGTTTATCATATAATGGTGTAGCAACCGGGCCGGGAGAAATAGCATTAACGCGAATTTTACGAGAAGCAAGCTCACGGGCCAATACTTTGTTGAACGATAATACGGCGGCCTTGCTGGCTGCGTAAACACTGCTAGCAGCCACACCCAAAACCGCGTTTACTGATGTATTAAAAATAATGGAACCGCCATCATTCAGTATCGGAATAAATTTTTGAACGGTGAAGTAAACACCTTTAACATTCAGGTTCATCAATGCATCGTAATGTTCTTCTGTAGCGGTTTCAACCGGACTAAAAGCTGCCATGCCTGCGTTTAAGAACAGGATATCTACTTTGCCAAATTTTTCTTTAACAGCTAAAGCCAATTGATCTATCTGATCCAGTTTGCTTTGGTCAGATACAATACCTGTTGCGTCAAGTTCTGTTGCCGCTTTTTCTACTGACTCTTTATTGCGGCCTGTAATAACAACTTTTGCACCTTGTGCTATCAGTTCGGCTGCGGCTGCATAACCAATACCGCTGTTACCACCTGTAACTACGGCTACTTTGTTTGATAAATTATTCATTTTTTTAATGTTTAAGATCGTTGTTTTGAAATGATGAATCAAAGATAAGCATTTTGAAACGATCATTTCAAAATATTTATGGTTTTATCCATGTATTGACCGTTAAATGATAATTGCTTTATAATTACAGCTTCATGCTGTTTGAATTCACGCCGATGTTCCTATCCAGATTACACCCGCTTTGAATAAAATGATTGACAATGGTCAATTAACCATATGTTATTATGTTTTGTCAGATAGGCTTTTATTTTAAAATCATTATTCATTTTGAACAATACGAATGATTTATTATGATGTGTTATTTTTGATTTTACCTCCATGTCATTAAGATGGTTTGTTATGTCTTCTTCTTCCATAATTCCATAAATGATATCGTATTCTAGTTCATCAATTGGACCATCAAACTGAGGACTCTGTTCCAGAGATAATCCAACATTGATGTATTTCTGTCTCAGATTATATAAGTATATGTCTGATAGCAAATTGCTCTTTTTTAGTTCAGTAAGATATTTATCTAAATTGGTTTTATTGATCTTATAGGGTTGGGTCTTATCTCCAGGTATGCCGTCAATAACATTAATTTTTCTAAGCTGATCCCTATGAACCTTATACCATTTAAAGAAACGCTTAACCGTAGTAGCGGGATCAGACGGCAGTTGCGTTTCAACACTGCTTTTTTTTATCTGTCTACCTTTAACATCCTTCGCTTCACCACAAAATGTGCTGAAAACAAACAAAAAAAAGATTAGCCTGCTTATTTTATTTGTCATTTTATAATAGTTTGCTTTTACGAACCTGTGTTAATATATAATCGTGAAACCCGAGTCGGGTTCTTCCACATTATACCATATGTCGAACTACCGTAATCTCCTGAGTTGTTCCCTCCAGCAGAACCACTTCCTGCTGCAATCAAGAATATGAAAACCAATCCTGGCAAGCAGGGCCTACACCTGTTTCCCAATTTTCATCAACCCAAACGCCACCCAGGATAGCACAACCTGCCTGTGCAAGGAATTTGGCTAATGAATTGGTAGTGAGGGCCGTTATTTGCTTTGTAGAATTGCCTTTTTTCTCTTTTATTATGTTTTGTACAGTACTTACACCCGCAACATCCGTGGAGAAACCAACTTTATTAAGACCTCCATTTTTGTATACCATCGCTATTGAACCAAAACTTTGAAAGGGACTTTCTCAGATTAAGAAGTATTTTCATGAATATGGTTTAGATTAATGATTCAATATAAAAGTATCTATTCATATATCATCGCTCAATTTAATATTAGACACCACAAAAAATAAATATTATGTTATAGCGCATGTTTATTAACAGAGACAGTTAGATATTCTTTACTAATTCTTCCGGGATAATGCTACTCCTTTCATTGTTTATAAATAGTTTTGTCACAATCTGACCCAATTAATATCTAACTACAAATAATTAAAAAAAGAGTAAGGGTAAACCTTGATGTACGTGTCATAATACGCACCATGCCGTGTAATCGTCTATATTTTGATTGTAATAGCCGGTGCAAATTATAAAACGAATAAACCTGATGACTACCAACCAAAAACTAATAACTCACGCCATTCTACTTTTTATACCCATAGTTTTTTGTACTAAGCTGTATGCCCAGGGCAACCTGCTGAAGGAGGTTTCCATAGGCGAGATCAAGCAGCAGCGGATGGCAAGCGTATTGGATAAAATTGCCAGCAAAGGCAATTTTTATTTTGCTTATAACAACAAAACCATTCCGGCCGATAGCATAGTATCAGTTTCGGGGTACCGGGGAACACTTTTTAGTTTGTTGGATAAATTATTGGGTGATAGCTATGAGTTTAAAGAAGTGCCCGGGTACATAGTATTAAGGCACGCGCCGGGCAAGCTGTATTTAACCGCCGAGGTGGAAAAAGACCCCGGAAAACAGGCTGTGGTAAAAGGCTACGTAAACGATGTTTCCAGTAAAAAAGAAGTAGCAAAAGCCAGCGTTTATGAAAAGAATTTATTGATATCGACACTTACAGATGATAGAGGATATTTTGAAATTACGCTAAAAAACTGGAGCGGGTCGCTTTTACTTACGGTAACTAAGGAAAACTACCGTGACACCTCGCTTTATGTACTGCCTGTGGTTAATGTAGATGCTAAACACCATAACAGAAAATATAAATATTATCCTGATGATGGGTCGGAGGACGGTGTAGAACACAGCCGTTTTGCCCGTTTCTTTATCAGTTCCAAGCAGCTGGTGCAAGGCTTAAACCTCGGCAACTTTTTTGCTTCCAGCCCTTACCAGATTTCTCTTATTCCCGGTTTAAGTTCGCATGGCATGTACAATAGCCAGATAGTTAATCATTTTTCCTATAACATTTTGGGTGGATACACCGCGGGGATAGATGGAGTTGAAATGGCTGGTTTATTTAATATCAACAAAAAAGACATGAAATTTTTTCAGGCCGCCGGTATATTCAATTTTGTTGGCGGCAGTACCAAAGGTATTCAAATGGCTGGTATTTACAATAATGTATTAAATAACAGCTCTGGTTTACAGGCTGCGGGATTACTTAACAGAACCAACAACTTTACAGGCTTGCAAATGGCGGGCTTGACCAATATTGATCAGCAAGCAAGCGGATGCAAATGGCGGGCTTGACCAATATTGATCAGCAAGCAAGCGGATTCCTGGTTGCAGGATTGTTTAACAAAGCCAAAAATTTTAATGGCGGTGTACAGCTTGCAGGCTTATTCAATACCGCTCAAAAATCAAAGGGGTTACAGCTTAGCAGTATTTCTAACTGGTCTGCAGATGAGGCAGGGTCGCAATTTGCAAGTGTTTTTAATGTTGCAAAAAAGGTAAAAGGCTTTCAGTTTGCCTTAGTAAACATTGCCGACAGCAGCGACTATACCATCGGGCTCATTAACTTTATTAAAAATGGCGAAAAAAGCCTTGCGTTAAGTACCGATGAAACATTGTTCACACACCTTGATTTCCGGTCGGGCGGCAGGGTGTTATACGGGCTGATAGGTGCCGGATATAAATTTGGTAACGATGAGGTTAAATACGCGCTTGATATTGGATTTGGTGCGCATATTGTTAACAAAGGCAAATTTTCTTTAAATGGCGAATACGCAACACAGTTGATCACTGATACCGAGAAGAAGTTCTATGAAACAGACACTTTTAAAATATTATCTGGTTATAAGCTCAATAACCATTTAAGGCTGTTTGCCGGCCCCTCCCTCAATATCATATCTGCTGATGTTAGCGACGGCGCAAAGGTTAATGGATGGGTGCTTAGCAACCATATCAGCAATGATAAATTAACCGCAATTAATGTAGGGATAACAGGCGGTTTGCAGTTGGTATGGTAGTTTGAAATGCCGGGAAGATGTCATTCGCTATTATTTTGTGCCCAAGGGCTAATGCGTTTACATAAGTTCATATGCTCCGTATTCTAGGAGCTACCCATTTGTAGATCATCACATAAAAACAGGTTTTGCTCCATAGGTGTTACCCTTAAATAAGCAAGTCAAATGGGGTAGCCTCTACGAGGCATAGGATAATTGGTCATTTTATATGGCTACAAATGGGTAGCTCGGCGCACATTTTTGTCCGCTCAGGGTCTCCAAACTGGGATCATGCGATGTTTCACAACCTCAGGATCCCTTTCAGGAGAACCCTGAGCAGACATCATACTTATTCCACAAGTAAAACTCTTCCGGCTGCCTATTTCAGAATAAAACCATGATCGGTCTTATTCACATGTATTTCGGGAGTAGTAGTTCTTATTACTTCCAATATTTCACTAAGTGAATCTTCATACCTGATAGTAACCGTGATCTTCGCATTACGCAAGGCACTGTTCGCGATCTCAATATCAGAACCATAGGCCTCATTTAACATATCAACCAGACGCCATAGCGGTGTACCGCTGGCAACAAAAGTGTTACTCCTGTAATAGTTATATAACCTATCGGTGCTTTTTTCAATTTTAAGCTGTTTATCTTCCGGTTTTATCCGCACCATTTCGTTTGGGGTTAACCTTATTGAATTAGCCGACCTACTTACCTGCACTATGCCGCTTTCTACAATAACCTCGGTATTTTGTTGTTTGCTTTTTACGTTAAAGGCCGTACCCACATCACGGATATTAATATCGTTTACACGCACTGTAAAGGGTACCTGCTCGTTGTGTTTCACCTCAAAAAATGCTTCCCCGATAAGCTTGATCTCTCTCCTCGATTCAAAATCGCCTGCATAGGTAATGCTGGAATTTTTATTGATATGCACTATGGAGCCATCAGGCAGGGTATCAACCCGCACCGTATTTGTCGTTTTGATGCTCACGAGTTCCGCCGGGTTACCGCCACGTTGATCATACAAATAATAGGCTATCCATCCGCCACCTATCAGGAATACAAAAGCAGCGGCTATGCGTAACCAACCGGTATTTAAACTAATGGACCGGACTTTCGCCGGCTCACGCCTTGTTGCCCGCTTTTCCTTAAACTTTTCCCATGCCTCGGTTTCGCCCAGTGGGCTCACCTGTGCAAGGCGCTTGCTGGATTCCAGTGCTGGTTTCCAGGATAATTTTTACCTGTTCAAATTTTTTGGCATTAGCGCTGTTGGCTGTTATCCAGCTTTCAATTTCCTGTCCTTCGGCTATTGTGGCTTCCCCAAGAATATATTTGATCAGTATATCTTCGCTCATATCCTGTTTCATGACCTAAACATATTAAATAGCATGAATGTAATTAGTGGTAAAAATTCTTTCATCTCTTTTCTTAATATTCGTAAAGCTTTACCCATATGTGTTTCCACAGTTTTTATAGATATGTTAAGCTGGTTGGCTATCTCCTGGTATTTTAACTCTTCAAACCGGCTCAGGTGAAATATGGCCCGGCATTTTTCAGGTAATTTATCAAGGGCTTTGTTTAAGTGCTGCTCCAGTTCGCCCATTTTTAATTTGCCGGCAGCATCGTCTGTATGGTTCTTCATGGAATGCGCAGTTATGGTTTGATACCTT
>Ga0193717_1000677_pt1 | contig 21658 bp, 15 predicted proteins | sample U2c2metaG_FD_145900 | JGI IMG/M metagenome (GOLD analysis project Ga0193717, IMG submission 145900) | Soil microbial communities from a riparian zone of the East river system, Colorado, United States - U2c2 | ecosystem: Environmental > Terrestrial > Soil > Riparian zone | place: USA: East River...
CGAACCGCCGTAGCGGTGATGCTCGACGAAGAACGCCTTCTGCTTGCCCTTGACGTACGGATACATCAACCCGAGCGTCAGCACGACCGGAATGCCGAGCAGCAGGTAGCGGATGTACGCCTCGGCGTAGTCCGGCACGAAGCGGAAACTGATCCCGCGCCACGACGAATAGCGCGCACGGAATGCCGCGCCGCGCACCAGCAGCCACGGTGTCAGCAACGCGATCAGCACGGCCGCGCCGAGCTGCAGTTTCAGGCTGACCTGACCGGCCAGCACGTAGGCGCCGAACAGCACGACCGCAATGATCCGGCCTTTGAGGATCGGCCACGGTTTGGCGAGGTATTCGAAAGGCACGCCGGCGACGCGCGTATTGCCGTAGAAGTAGCGTTCGGTGCGCACCTTGGCCCAGGCGGAAAAGACGCCGAGCGTGACGATGCTCAGCGCGAGATTGACCACCCAGATGCGGAAATACTCGTACGAGTCCCCGCTGAATTCGAACGGATGCTCGATGCGCGCCGGCCGCATCGTCGGCGGCATCCCCGCAGGCGATAGCGGTGGCGGCGGCGGAGCGTCCACCGCGATGATTTCTTCCATTCCCCTGTCGCCGCCGGAGCGGCGATCCTTCCGGACTCCCGGCCCAAGTCTAGCAGCGTGGCCGCGTGATTTATTCGGCGTGCCAGGCGGAGAACAGCAGGTCGCCGGCGCGGTCGGCGATCATCATCGTCGGCGCGTTGGTATTGCCGCCGATCAGCACCGGCATGACCGACGCGTCGACGACGCGCAGGCCGTCGACGCCGTGCACGCGCAATTCGCTGTCGACGACGGCGTCCGCGCCGTTGCCCATCCGGCAGGTGCCGACCGGGTGGTAGATCGTTTCCGCCTTGCGCCGGATGAAGGTCTCGAGATCGGCGTCGCTGCGCGCCGCGGCGCCGGGGAAAATCTCTTCGCCGCGGTACGGAGCGAACGAGGCCTGCGCGAAGATCTCGCGCGACAGCCGTGCGCCCTCGATCAGCATTGCGAGATCGTAGCCTTCGGCATCGCTGAGATAGTTCGGCTGGATCGCCGGATGCGCCACAGGGTCCGCCGATTTCAGCCGGATCGTGCCGCGGCTCCTCGGGCGCAGCGCGCAGGCGTGCATCGTGTAGCCGTAGCCTTCGAGACGATGGCGCCCGTGCTGGTCGAGCAGCGCCGGTACGAAGTGGAATTGCAGGTCGCAGCGCGCGTCGGTGGCGTGGCGCGAGCGCGCGAAACCGCCGGCCTCGGCGATGTTCGAGGTGCCGATGCCGCTGCGCCTGAGCAGGAATTCGAGCGCGACGGCGACGTCGTTGGTCTTGTCATAGGTAACCGGCCGCGTCGAGCGGACCAGCGTGCAGATGTCGAGATGATCCTGCAGGTTCGCGCCGACGCCGCGGAGATCACGCGCCACTGCGATGCCGTGTTCGCGCAGATGGTCGGCGGGCCCGATGCCGGACAGCATCAGCAGCTGCGGCGAATTGATCGCGCCGCCGGCGAGTATCACGCAGCCTGCGTCGACGCGCATCGTGCGGCCACGGTGGCGATATTCGACACCGACCGCCCGTGTGCCGTCGATCAGCACGCGTGCCGTCGGCGCGTTCGTCAGCACGGTCAGGTTCGCGCGTCCGCGCGCGGGGTTCAAATAGGCAACCGCCGCCGAGCAGCGCGCGCCGTTCTTCTGCGTGACCTGGTAGAAGCCGAAGCCTTCCTGCGCCGGCCCGTTGAAGTCCTGATTGCGTGCGAACCCTGCCGAGGCTGCCGCCTCGATGAAGACGTCGGACAGCTCGTTGTGGTGGCGCAGGTCGGCGACCGCGAGCGGACCGTCGGCGCCGTGCAACGCACTCGCGCCGCGCGTGTTGCCTTCGCCGCGCTTGAACACCGGCAGCACGTTGGACCACGACCAGCGCGGATCGCCGGTCAACGCCGCCCATTCGTCGTAGTCGGAAGGAATGCCGCGCGTGTAGCACATCGCATTGATCGAACTGGACCCGCCAAGCACCTTGCCGCGCGGCCACCACAGGCGTCGATGCGCAAGATTCGCTTCGGCCTCGGTATGGAAATCCCAGTTGATGCGCTTGTTGTTGACCAGCTTGGCAAGCCCGGCCGGCATGTGGATGAACGGATGCCAGTCGCGACCGCCGGCCTCGAGCACGAGCAGGCGATGCGCGGGATTCGCGCTGAGGCGGTTCGCCAGCACGCAACCTGCGGAACCGGCGCCGACGATGACGGTGTCGTAGGTCATTGCGGTTGTGCTGCGGAGGACGGTTGAGACTAGGCGGGGTGGTTAGAGCAGATGCTCCAGCGGTACGCCGAACGCGCTGCGGTTGTCGTCACCCTACCCACCTCGTCATCCCGGCGAAAGCCGGGATGACGAGGTTTTGGTAGCGTTGCCCGCGGTTACACAGGTTACGCGAGCACTTCGACAGCGTCGCCAACTCGCAGCGTGCCCGTCCCACGAGGAATCACGTTCTGCCCGAACGTAACCCCCCGCTCCGTCCGCCGATACGTCATCAACGTGCGCAAGGGCTCGCCGGACGGATCGAACGCCCCGCTGGTGAAATCGACCGTCGTAAACACACAACGCGAGCACGGCTTGACCAGATCGAATTCCACCGAGCCGATACGCACGCGTTTCCAACCATCCTCGGCATGCGCCCCGGTGTTCGCAACGACAAGATTCGGCCGAAACCGCAGCATCGGCACCGGCGCGGCGAGCTTCGCGTTCAAGCCATCCAGCGAACCTTGCGAAATAAGCAGCAACGGATACGCATCCGCGAAACTGACCTCGTCGCCGGGTTTCGCATAGGCCGGATCGACCGGTCGCTCGCAGCCAGCGTCCATGTAGAAGAAGCGCGCCGGCATGCCAAGAAATTCGCTGATCCATGCATCGGCCTCGGCCGGTGCCGGCAACGCATCGACCGTGTTCTTCCATACCGTCACCTCGATGCGCTCGGTGGGCAGCGGAACATCCAGGCGCAACAACGGCATATCCGGCGCCGACAGGTCGAGCGCAGCGCCGTTGGGCGCCGCACGCAGCAGGGTCAGGCGCGGATGCTGGCGGCCGGTAAGGAACTTGCCCGAAGCGTCGGTCACCAGCCAGCGGCGGTCGTGCGCGAGCCCGCGCGGTTCGACCGCGGCGGCGTCCACGACCAGCGGTGCGCAGGATTTGACCGGAAAGATATGCAGCGCGGAGAGGATGGGCGTCATCGTCCTAGTATGCCGTGCGGGCCGGTAAAACTCGCATGCTAGTCTTGCGCGCCTTGCCCAACGGGACCCGCCGCGCGTGTCGAACCGCCCCGCCATCCATCGCCACGAGTGGTTCGCTGTCGGCGTCGCGTTCCTGTACTTCTTCTGCGTGCTGGCCGCCTACTACGTCATACGCCCGGTGCGCGACCAGCTTTCGGCCGCGGTCGGCTCGACCTCGCTGCCGATCTTCTACGCGGCGACCTTCATCGCGACGTTGGCTTTGACTCCGCTGTTTGGCGCGCTGGTCGCGCGTTTCCCGCGCCGCCGCTTCGTGCCTATCGTGTACCTGTTCTTCATCGCCGGCATGATCGCGTTCATTCCCGCATTCCAGATGCAGGAAGCGATCGGCGCGCGCCTGCTCGGCTCGATCTTCTTCGTCTGGGTCAGCGTGTTCAACCTGTTCGTCGTCGCCGTGTTCTGGAGTTTCATGGCCGACCTGTTCACCGCCGAACAGGCGCACCGGCTGTTTCCGATCATCACGCTCGGCGGCGCGATCGGGGCGATCGCCGGGCCGACGCTGACCAAGACGTTCGTGTTCCTGGTCGGCGTGCCGGGACTGCTGATCGTGTCCTCGCTGCTGCTCGGCGTCGCCATCGGCTGCATCCTCGTGCTGTCGCGCTGGTCGCGCCGCCATCCTTTGCCCGGCGACGAGAAACGTGATGACCGTGTCATCGGCGGTGGCATTCTCGCCGGTGCGATCGAGACGCTGAAATCGCCGCTGATGCGCCGGCTCGCGATCCTGATGCTGCTCGGCGACGCGGTCGGCACCGTTATCTATGCGCTGCTCATCGACTACAGCGGCGCCACGTATCCGACGCGCGAGGCGCGCATCGACTTTGCCGCCGGTATCGACCTTTACGCGAACACCTTGCAGATGATCCTGCAGCTCGTGCTGGCACGCCCGCTGCTGGTGCGCTTCGGTCCGTCGGCGGCGTTGGCGATGGACGGCTTGATCAAGGCGATCATGCTCGCCGGGCTGGTCGTGTTCGCCGGTCCCTGGATCGCCGTCGTCGCGATCGTCACGCGTGCGAGCGCGTACGGCGTGTTCAAGCCCGCGGCCGACAGCATGTATACGCGCGTCGAAGCGGAATCGCGCTACAAGACCAAGAATTTCATCGACACCTCGGTGTGGCGCTTCGGCGATCTCGTCGTCACCAGCAGCTTCAACCTGCTGCGCACGCTCGGCACCACGCTGCCGGGTTTTGCCGCGCTGGCGATGCTGGCCGCGGCGACCTCCGGCTGGCTCGGCTGGCGCATCACGCGCACGCCGGAACTGGCTGCGCGAAGCCAATAGGACGTCCGGGCCCGCCGACCGCATAATCCGCATCCTCCTGATTGCGGCGAGACACGGCGATGACGATCGAGACGATTTCCGAGCAGCGCTGCTTCGGCGGCATGCAGGGCTTCTACAAGCACGAATCCAGCGAAACCGCCGGCACGATGAAGTTCGGCGTGTATCGCCCGCCGCAGGCCGAGAACGGCAAGGTGCCGGTGCTCTACTACCTCGCCGGTCTCACCTGTACGGAAGAAACGTTCGTCATCAAGGCAGGCGCGCAGCGTGTCGCCGCCGAGCTTGGGTTGATGCTGGTCACGCCCGACACGAGCCCGCGTGATACCGGCATCGAAGGCGCAACCGGCGACTGGGAATTCGGCGAAGCGGCCGGTTTCTATGTCGACGCGACGACGCCGGCGTTCGCCAAGCGCTTCCGCATGTACAGCTATGTGACGAAGGAACTGCCGGCGGTGATCGGCGCGAACTTCGCCTCGGCCGATATGCGCCGCGAGAGCATCTTCGGCCATTCGATGGGCGGCCACGGTGCGCTGACGATCGCGCTGAAGCACGGGCAACGGTACAAATCGGTATCGGCGTTTTCGCCGATCGTCGCGCCGATCGAAGTGCCGTGGGGGCAGAAGGCGTTGCCGCGTTATCTTGGCGATGACAAGGAAACCTGGAAGCAATACGACTCGTGCGAGCTGATCCGCTCCGGCAAGAGCTTTCCTGGCGCGATCCTGATCGACCAGGGTGATGCGGACAAGTTTCTCGATGTGCAGTTGCAGCCGCAGCGGTTCCAGGTTGCATGCCGAGACGCCGGCCAGCCGCTGACGTTGCGCATGCAGGCGGGGTATGACCACAGCTACTACTTCATTTCGACGTTTGTCGAGGATCATTTGCGGCATCATGCAAAGGCGTTGCGGGCGTAATTGAATGCGATGGGGCGCGCTGCGAAAAGCGCCCCCTTCCGCCTTCGGCACCTTCCCCCGCGAGCGGGGGAAGGAAAGTAAGTGGATTCCTTCCACTGCGAAGCCGCGTTAGGGGACAGCAAGTGGAATCCTTCCCCTGCGCAGCGGGGGAAGGTGGCGGTAGCCGGATGGGGGCGGCTCTCGCAACGATCCCCCGCAAAACCGCGTCCTGACGTGACCAACGATCGCTTCGTCGCGAGCCGCATCGACTTGGATGCGGAACTCCGCAAGCATCGCGCACTTTTCGCACGAGGTCCCGCATGTCCGCTCGCTTCAAGAGGAGGGTTGGGTGGGGATGGTGTTTCCTTCCACCTCGTCATTCCGGCGAAGGCCGGAACCCAGTGTCTGTTCTTGGTGCTCCTCGCCAAAGCCAAAGCAAAGGCTGGGTCCCGGCCTTCGCCGGGACGACGAAATTGTTGAGGTCAACGCGAAAATCGAAACCCATCCCCACCCAACCCTCCCCTTGAAGGGGAGGGCTAAAAAAATTTAACCCTCTCCTTGAGAGGGCTAAAGAATTTTTATAGGGTGGGCCTTGGCCCACCATGGGCGTTCGGCGGAAGTACGACGGTGGGCCAAGGCCCACCCTATTTGAAGCCGCGCAGCAGGCGCACGTGGAACGGCCAGCGTGCGTTTCGTGGCGTCTCGCCGAGCGAGATCGCAGCGCGATCGAGCGAATCCTCGATCAGTGCATCGTGAAGCCAGCGATACGCGAGCGGCCAGCTCAGCATCGCCGGCCACTCCGCTTCCATGCCCAGCGAATGCATCAGGCGCGTGCCGCCGTCGGGCAATGGAACGACGTCGAAGCCGTGGCTGCCGATGAACCCGCGTGGCGCGGTGAAGTGGAAGCGGATCGAGCGGCTGGGCTCGTAGGCGACGACGTTGTAGCGGATCGGGCCGTGGCCGCCGACGGCGCCGATTTGCAGCGGTCGGTCGAAGCGCATTGCAGGCCAGCGGTCACGCGGCCACAGCCGGTCGTCACGTGATGCGAGGGTGTCGATCAGTGCGCCGACGGCGGCAGCGTCGGCCTTGAAGTCGCGCTCATGGATGTTGCGGATCATGACCGGGCGTTCACGCCAGCTTGCGCGACGTGATCCACATCGTGATGTCGGCGTCGAACACGTCCTCGCCTGCGGCATTGCGGACTTCGACGATGGCGTGCAGCTCCGTGCCGTCCGCCTGCGGATCCGGCGCCGGCACGCGCGCCGTTGCGGTCATCGTGCCGACCGCTTTGCGCAGATAGCGCACGCTCATGCCTTTCGGAATCCAGCGCTGTGAACCAGGCAAGGTCGCGTCGGTCGCGAGTCCCGCAGCGAGCTCGGCCATGTTGCACAGCGCGATCGCATGCACGGTGCCGATATGGTTCTGCACCGCGCGGCGATGGCGGATGCGGACGGTGCAGCTGCCCGGCTCCAAGTTCTCGATGCGCGGCGCGATCGAACCGAAGTACGGCGCGCGGAAACAAATCAGCCGCGAAAACAGCCAGCGTCCCGGCGCGGAGCCGCCGAGCCGCTGGAACAATCGCAGCGCGGCGGATGCCATGCGATCAGGCGACCGAACGCAACACGGGTTTGGCGTGCCGGCCCGCTTCGAGCTCGCTCGGATCGAAGTCGTCGACCGAGATGAATTCGAACGACGCATCGCGCACGCGCTTCAGCAGATCGCACTCGGCGGCGCTGAGCACGCCTTTCGCCTGCGCATCGGCAAGCTGCGCCGCCCAGTCGTAGCCCTTGAGTTCGCCGGACTTCGACGCCTTGATGAACTTGCGCTCGACCGGCTCGGCCGCGATCACATCCGGCAGCAGCGCGTTCATGCGGCCGACCGGATTGTTCGCATTCGGCGTCTTGTAGATGCCGGCGGTCAGACGATCGCGCGCTTCGTTCGGCGCGGTCAGCAATGCAGCGACGCGGCGGCCGAGGCGATCCGACGGCGGCACTTCGCGGCGGCCGAACGGGAACACGAGCACGCGCAGCAGCCACGCGACCGGTCGCACCGGGAAATTGCGCAGCACGCCGTCGAGCGCCATCTGCATGCGCCACACGCAATCGTGGAAGGCCCAGGCGAGGAACGGCTGGTCGGTGACAGGACGGTCCTGGTCCTCGTAACGCTTGAGCATTGCGCTGGCGATGTAGAGGTTCGACAGCACGTCGCCGAGGCGCGCCGAAAGTTTCTCCTTGAACTTGAGCTTGCCGCCGAGCACCAGCATCGATGTGTCGGCGACCAGCGCGAGTGCCGCCGCGTAGCGATTCAACTTGCGGTAGTAGCGGCGCGTGTACGCGTCGCCCGGCACGCGGCCGATGCGCGCGAACGTGAGGCCGAGCACGAAGCTGCGCACCGCGTTCGAGATCGCGAAGCCGATGTGGCCGAACAGCGCGGCGTCGAACTGCTTCAGGCGCTCCCGATACTCGGGAACGCGGATCGCCTGCATTTCGCGCAGCACGTACGGATGGCAGCGGATCGCGCCCTGGCCGAAGATCATCAGGCTGCGCGTCATGATGTTCGCGCCTTCGACCGTGATCGCGATCGGTGCGCCTTGCCAGCCGCGGCCGATCCAGTTCTTCGGGCCGAGGATCACGCCTTTGCCGCCGTGCACGTCCATTGCGTCCTTGGCGACTTCGCGCGCGAGCTCGGTCGCGTGATATTTCGCGATCGCCGACGGCACCGCCGGCTTCTCGCCGCGATCGACCGCGGCCGCGGTCGCCAGCGACAGCGCGCTCATCGCGTACGTGTAGCCGCCGATGCGCGCGAGTGCTTCCTCGATGCCTTCGAAACGTCCGATCGGCATGCCGAACTGCTTGCGGATGCGCGCGTACGCGCCGGTCGCCGCGGCCGCGCTTTTCGCGCCGCCGGTCGTGTTCGACGGCAGCGAGATGGCGCGGCCGACGGAAAGGCATTCGACCAGCATGCGCCAGCCCTGTCCGGCCATGTCCGGTCCGCCGATCAGTTGCGACAGCGGCACGAACACATCCTTGCCGCGCACCGGGCCGTTCTGGAACGGCACGTTGAGCGGGAAATGGCGGCGGCCGATTTCCAGGCCCTTCGTCTCGCGCGGCAGCAGCGCGAGCGTGATGCCGAGGTCTTCGACATCACCAAGGATCTTGTCCGGATCGTACATGCGGAACGCGAGGCCGACGATCGTCGCGACCGGCGCCAGCGTGATGTAGCGCTTGTCGAACGTGAGGCGCACGCCGACGACATTGGCGCCGTTCCATTCGCCCTTGCAGACGATGCCGTAGTCGGGAATCGAGGTCGCGTCCGATCCGGCGTACGGACCGGTCAGCGCGAAGCACGGAATCTCGCGGCCGTCGGCGAGGCGCGGCAGGTAATGATCCTTCTGTTCCTGCGTGCCGTAGTGGACGAGCAACTCGCCCGGGCCGAGCGAGTTGGGCACGGCGACCGTGGAGACCAGCGTCGTCGACATGCCGGCGATCTTCTGCAGCACCGCCGAATGCGCGAGCGCGGAGAAACCGAGTCCGCCGTATTCCTTCGGGATGATCATGCCGAAGAACTTGCGCTTCTTGAGGAAATCCCAGATCTCCGGCGTGAGATCGGCGCGCTCGTGCGTGATCTCCCAGTCGTTGACCATCCGACACAGTTCTTCGACCGGGCCGTCGAGGAATGCCTGTTCTTCGACCGACAACTCCGGCTTCGGTTGTTTCAGCAGCGTCGCCCACTTCGGCTTGCCGCTGAAAAGCTCGCCTTCGAAGCCGACGGTGCCGGCCTCGAGCGCAATCTGTTCGGTGTCGGAAAGTTTCGGCGTGACCTGCTGGAACAGTTTCAGCAGCGGAGCGCTCAGCTTGCTGCGGCGGAAATCCGGCAGGTTCAGTGGCACCGCGATCAGCGCGAACACGACCAGCGGAATCGCGATCGCCAGCCAGTGCGTGTCGGCAAGCCAGCCGACAGCGGCGATGGCGACGACGACCGCAATCGTCCACACGCGAAGCCCAACGCGAAAATAGGCACACGCGAGCGAAACGACGAGCGCGGCGAGAACAGGAAGGAACGGATTCATTGCGAAGACTCCGCCTGCAGCGTTTGCAGGAAGTGCAGGACATGACGGGTGAAAACAAGGTTGTCATCGCCGGCGACCATATGCGTCGCCCGCGGCACGCTGACGTGGCGCGCGTGCGGCACCAGCGCGAGGAATTCGTCGATCGTCGCGCGCGAGACGATGTCGCTCTCGTCGCCGCTGATCAGCAGCGTCGGAATGCGGATGTTGCGCGCGGCCTCCATCAGCAGCGGCTGCTGGCGCTCGCTGTCGTGGACGATCTCGTCGAGCAGGCGCGGATCCCAGTGCCAGCGCAGGCGGCCGTCGCCGTGATCGGCGAGCAGGCTGCGCAAACGCTCGGGCGATTTCTGCTCGCGCCGGTGCGGCAGGTACGCGGCGATCGCTTCGCTCGCGTGCTGCAGGGAATCGAATCCGTCCGGATGCGCGCGCATGAAGGCGATGATGCGGTCGACGCCGCGAGGTTCCCACCGCGGCGTGACATCGACAAGCACCAGCGCGCGGAACAGCGGCGCCTGCGTGCCTTCGGCGGCGAGGCCGATCAGGCCGCCCATCGAGGCGCCGACCAGCACCGGCAGCGGCCCGGCCGTCCTGGCGACGTCGATCAGATCATCGGCCAGCTGCGGCCACGCGTATGGCGCATCGCCGCGGCGCCTATCGCTGTCGCCGTGGCCGCGCGCGTCGAATGCGATGCAACGGTAGCCCTCGGCCGCGATCGCGGCGGCGCTGCCGGACCAGGCCAGGCGCGTCTGGCCGAAGCCGTGCGCGAACACGACGCCGGGCGCATCGGGCGCGCCCCAGGTCTCCGTCGCCAGCGCAAGCCCGTCCCGGCTCACGATGCGAGCGGGGCGCGATTGCGGAATCCGGGGATCTGCGCAGGCCATACGCGTCAGTATGGATGGCGTTGCCTCTAAAATCAATACGCCGCCGTATGGAATGTATCTCATTGAGTAGATTGTGAATATTCGCGAGCTGACTTTTCACCGCGCGGGCGTTCGTGCACACTCCACCGTATGGTCGCCGTTGCCAAACTTGAGCCCAAGGGCCGCCTCTCGGCCGCCGACTGGGAACAGGCCGCGCTCGATACCCTGGCCGAAACCGGGCTGGGCACCGTCGCGGTCGAATCGCTCGCGCGCCGGCTCGGCGTGACCAAGGGCAGCTTCTATTGGCACTTCACCACGCGCGAGGCGCTGATCAAGGCCGCGCTGGAGCGCTGGGAGCGCCGCGACGAAGAAGAAATCATGGCCCAGGTGGAGCCGATCGCCGATCCGCGCGAGCGGCTGCGCGAGCTGTTCCGCCGCGTCAGCCGCGAAATGCAGTCGCATGTGATCTATGCGGCCTTGCTGCAGTCGCTGGACAACCCGCTGGTGCGGCCGGTGATGGCGCGCGTGTCGGAAAAGCGGCTCGACGTGCTGACGCACGCGTATCGCCAGGCCGGCTTCGATCGCCGCGCCGCGGCGCACCGTGCGCGGCTGGCGTATTCCGCCTACACGGGGTTTTTGCAATTGTCGCTGCAGCTTGGGTTGCCGCGGCTCAGTCACGATGATTTTGAGGGCTACGTCGAGCACGTAATCGCGACACTGATTCCTGCCTGAAAGTGCGATCACCTCTCCCGCTTGCGGGAGAGGTCGCGCCGAAGGCGCGGGTGAGGGAGATCTTGCGGCTGCGTCGAAGCTCCCCTCATCCGCCTCCGGCACGTGAACTCGCCCTGCGGCCGGCTCCGCCGTTTTGTCTCCCGCAAGCGGGAGAAGGGAATCGAGGCTGATTCCCGCCTGAAGGGCCTTCACGCCCGTGCGGCGGTACGCCTTGCAATGACCCTCCGCCGCGGCTACCGTCGAGCCATCCCATTCATATTGGCGCGGTCCGAAGCGCCCCTCCTCCGACATGCCGAGCAAACTCGAAACGTTGAACCGTTGGGTCGACGAAGTCGCCCGACTTACGCAGCCCGACGCCGTGCACTGGTGCGACGGCTCCGACGACGAAAACCGCAAGCTGATCGCGCTGATGGAAAGCGACGGCACGCTGATTCCGTTGAACCAGGAAACGCATCCGGACTGCTGGCTGCACCGCTCGCACCCGTCCGACGTCGCGCGCGTCGAGCACCTCACGTTCGTCTGCACGACGAACGAGGATGACGCCGGCCCGAACAATCACTGGATGGCGCCCGCCGACGCGCATGCGAAGGTCGATGCGCTGTTCGCCGGCGCAATGCGCGGACGCACGATGTACGTGATTCCGTATTGCATGGGCCCGATCGATTCGCCGATCGCGCGCTGCGGCGTCGAGATCACCGACAGCCCGTACGTCGTCGCCAACATGCGCATCATGACGCGCATGGGCGCGCCGGCGCTCGCGCGCATCGAGCGCGAAGGCAAGTTCGTCAAGGGCCTGCACTCGATCGGCGAGCTCGATCCCGAGAAGCGCTTCATCATGCATTTCCCCGAGGAGCTGACGATCAAGTCAATCGGCTCTGGCTACGGCGGCAACGCGCTGCTCGGCAAGAAATGCCACGCGCTGCGCATCGCCAGCTGGCAGGCGCGCAGCGAAGGCTGGCTCGCCGAGCACATGCTGATCGTCGGCATCCAGAATCCGGAAGGCGAAACGCACTACGTCGCCGCCGCGTTTCCTTCCGCGTGCGGCAAGACCAATCTCGCGATGCTGATTCCGCCGCAGAGCTATCGCGAAGCCGGCTGGAAAGTCTGGACCGTCGGCGACGACATCTGCTGGATGACACCGGGCGCCGATGGGCGCCTGTGGGCGATCAATCCGGAAGCCGGTTATTTCGGCGTCGCGCCGGGCACCAGCGTCAACACGAATCCGAACGCGCTGGCGACGATCTCGCGCAATACGATCTTCACGAATGTCGCTGTCACCGAGGACCAGCAGCCGTGGTGGGAAGGTTTGCCCGGCAAGCCCGCCACCGACTGGCAAGGCCGCGCGTACGACGCCGCGAACGGCCCGGCAGCGCATCCGAATTCGCGATTCACGGTGTCGGCGCAGCAATGCCCGAGCTGGTCGTCGCACGCGGAAGACGCGAAGGGCGTACCGATTTCCGCAATCATCTTCGGCGGGCGTCGTCCGTCCCTCGTGCCGCTGGTGTTCGAAGCGCGCGACTGGAAACACGGCGTGCTGGTCGGCGCCGCGATGGGCTCCGAAACCACAGCCGCCGCCACCGGCGCGGTCGGCGTGCTGCGCCGCGACTCGATGGCGATGAAACCGTTCTGCGGCTACAACTACGGCGACTACTTCGCGCACTGGCTGTCGTTCGACCAACCCGGTGCGAAGCTGCCGAAGATCTTCCACGTGAACTGGTTCCGCAAGGGCGCCGACGGCAAGTACCTGTGGCCCGGATTCGGCGACAACCTGCGCGTGCTCGAGTGGATCATCGGGCGCTGCGACGGCACCGTGCACGCCGACGAAACGCCGATCGGGCTTGTGCCGCGCAAGCGTGATCTGCGCACCGAGGGGCTTGCTCTTGGCGATCGTGCGCTCGACACGTTGCTCGATGTCGATCCCGAAGGCTGGCGCAACGAGATCGCGGATATCGGCAAGTATCTCGATTCGTTCGGTGCGCGTGCGCCGGCGAAGCTAAAGGCCGAGCAGCAGCGCGTGGCGCATGCCATCGACGCCGCGTTGCACCCGGCGAAATCTGCGCTCGGCTGACGTCTCACGCCAGCCGGAACCTAATACGCCTCACACCTCGTCGTCCCGGCGAACGCCGGGACCCAGCGCCTTGGCTTGCGCCTCTCGCCATGCGCCGTTCATTTCTTTTGCTGAGGATTCTTCTTCCCCGAAGATCTCTCGTCTTGAAGCCAGAGTGCATTTCGTAGGGATTGAATCGCTTCGGCGGCTCGCAGGCGTCCTTCGATGCGCTCGTCAATGGACATCGAAGGCCAATCACGCGCCACTATGCCTAGCTGGTCAATTTGTTCGAGAGCATCTTCCGCATTCGGGCACGCGGGAGCAGTTGCACACACGCGTCGCAATTCCACGAGCACGGAAATCGCGCTTAATTGCGCAAACTCGGGATAGAGTGACGCGAATGCGGCATTCGGAGCCAGCGTCAAATATTGATGCGCATTAAATTGCGTATGGTCAGTAATTTTGCTTGTTTCAGGGACGTTGTCATCAGCCAGCCAGCTTCGGTGTTCCACTTCCGTTGCCGCGTTCACCATGAATTGCTCTCTCTCTTTTGCCGCGGCGCGTTCGTGCTCCTTGCTCTGATACAGAAAAGAGATGAGCGACAGGACTACTGAACCAAATACGAATAGTACGAACGCAGAATTGACTGTCGTCCAGAGTGTCGCAGCGAGCGACTTCCTTGGGCCGAGCTTTTCCAACTCGCCGCGAACCTGCGCGCGATAAATTTCCTCGGCGTAAATTCGTTGCTGGATGACCGGATCCAATGGTGCTTGCCGTTCTGGGGAAGCCACTTTCACTCCGATGATAGTCACTCCGTTACCGGCGAGCACCCGCATGCTCCGGCAAACCTATTCGGTCACAGCATCCGCAACCCTGCTGCACCACATATAGGTCCCTGCCAGCCCCTTTCACCGACGCTTGTTGAGCCGGGATAGCCCGTGGGCTGTCGAACTACTATGTCACCACGACGAAGGATTCGCACTCGCATCGCGTTCTCCCAGCCAAGACAGCGCGTCTGTCATGGCGAGGAACGGACGGGGCGGACCAATCGCAACATCGCGCGGACGGAACGCAAAAAAAAGGGCCTCCGAACGGAGGCCCCAAAGTGAGGAGAACCTAGAGCGCGCTCACGGAATCGTGATGGCCGCTCCGCTGCTGTCATAGGCCCATTCCAGCGCCTGCGCCGGGAATCCTTGCGGGCCGGTCGTGGTGACATGGATGTAGCCGTAGTTCACTGCACTGGTGCCTTCGTTGTAGAACGCGACGCCGATGTAGCCGTCCGCGCCGCCGATCCAGTTGATCATCGAGATCGAGGCGGCCGAGAGCGTCGAGGACGGGCCTACCGTGTCGCCCGTGTGCAGGACTGCGAAGTCCACGCCGCCCGAGTCGACCACGCCGCCGACCAGAGCGGAGAACTCCGGCGGCACCGCATCGGCGTACCAGTACACGTACATTCCCGGCGGGCCGCCGTCCGCGCCGCCCGATTCCAGGTAATACAGGTTGATGTCGTCCGCGCTGATCGACGGGTTGTAGGGATGGTAGTCCTCCAGCGCGAAGTCGAACGAGCTGCCGTCCCCGTCCTGTGCCACCGGCTGGTTGATCGTGCCGCTGACCACGTCGCCGCCCGTCGGCTTGCCGTCGAAGCCGTCGCAGAAGATCGAGTCGGCCGCGTTGCAACCCTGGCCAACCACGGCCGTCACGGTCAGGCTCACCGGCACCGAGATCAGCGTCTGCGCCGGATCGTTGGTGGTGATGCACACCTCGCCCGTGTATGAGCCGGCGGCAAGGCCGCCCGCCGTCGGGTTGGCCGTGATCGTCACGTCGGCATTCGCACCGCCGTTGACCGAACCGCTCGCCGGCGCCGCCGACAACCAGTTCACGATCGGGCCCGTGCACGGACCGCCGCCGCCACCGCCCGTGCCCGTCGCACGCACCAGCCAGTTGCCGGCGAAGCCGAAGCCCGCCGCCGTACCGGTCAGATCGTTGTTGGCCAGGTTGTTCAGATCGGTCAGCACGCCTGCCGCCGATTGACCCGATATCCACGCCGCACCCGGCGAGGAGTTCTCGTCGATCGCCGCCGGCGAGACGATGCCTTCGAAGCCGCCATCGACCAGCGCCCATGCATCGTCGAAGCCGATGTACACGTCGCCGGCACCCGGCACGCTGAAGTTCGTCGTGTAGGTCTCGAACGCATCCAGGCTGCCGATGGTGACGATCGTGTCGGTACCGAGGCGCACGGCCTGGGTTACGTCACCGGTCGAACCGGCGTCGTAGTAGACCAGCAGGTTCGGCTGCATGCCGACGGTGACGCCCGAGGTGCTCGGCCACTCGATCGAGATCGAATCGATCGTCAGCGCTTCGGTCGCGCTGAACTGGTTCACCCACACCGCGCCGAAGCTCTCGTTGCCGCCGCCACCGGCGTTGTTGAGACCGATCACTTGCTCGTAGCTGCCATCGTCGACCTGAAATACCGTCTGCGATCCGTCGGGACCGACCGCCGCCCACGGCGTCGCCGCATGGCTGGCATGGTGCGCCGTCAGGCGCGGGGCCGGACGGTTGCGCAAGCGGTCGAGCTGCACGAGCTTGCCGATGTCCGGATTGCGCTCCATGCCGCGCATCTTCGAAAGACCCGTGTGCGGGATCAGCTTCGGCTTGTTGGTGCCACGCGCCGCGATCGAGTACGTCAGCGCCTCGCTGCCGGCGGCATTGGCGATGTTGAGCGGTTCCGTCGCCGTTGCATTGGCCGCCACCGTCATGCTCAGCGAGCTCGGCGTGACCGTGGCCGACGGGTCGCTGCCCGCGGCGCCACCGACGATCGTCATCGGATTGCCGTCGCCGTCGAAACCGGTGTCCGCCAGGGTCGCCGGGAAACCGCTGCCCGACGTCGTCGTGATATGCACGAAGCCGTAGCAGATTCCGCCCGCCACCGGATTGGGCAGGCGCCCGTCGCAGTGGAAGCGCACGCCCGCATAGCCGTCGGTGCCGGACAGCCACTCGGATGCCGTCGGCACGGGGCCCGTTCCGGCATTGCTCGAGAACGTCGAGGCCGGACCGACGACGTCGCCGACGTGCATCACCACCACATCGCCGGTGCCGTCGACGACGTACTGCGTTTCGTACGTGTCGATCGTGTAGAACGAAAAGCCGCCGATGTCGTAGAAGTTGAAGTCCCAGTCACCCGAGATCGGGCCGCTGTCGTCGAACGCGCTCGTCACGACGTTGAGCGTCGTGCCCAACGGGTTGTCGGCGACCGCGTGGTCCAACGGACCGGACAGGACGATGCCGTTCGCACCGCCACCGCCGCCGGTGACCGTGAGGCTGAGCGGAACCGCCGGCGTTTCGCCTCGATTGAGAGCGGCTTGCACGGCCGGATCGATACTGGCGGTGCCTGCCTGGGATGCCGACGCGCCAGGCGGACCTGCCTGCGCAACGGAAACGGTGCCTGCGAGAGCCGTCGTGGCGGCGATCGCGGTCACAAGACCCAGCGCGCGCAACCTCATCCGGCTCGCGCCATCAGTGGATACTTTCAGCATTTCTCATTTCCCCTCGGTAATTCATGACCGCTTTGCGAGCACACACGCGCAAGCGTCCGCTGTTCCGGCGCGTGGCGCGAAACGAAAGCAAACCTGCAAGTGGAGGGCCCCACCCCGATGTGGGGCCACAACCTGTTTAACCGATCCGCTATGCAGCAATCAACGGAGAAGTTGTAAAGGAACAGTCAATAGTTGTGCAGTGATTGTCCGCACGCACACACCGTGTCCCGCGAGCATGACGACGAGGACTGTCGTACGGCGTGCGCTCTGCGTATGCTCGAATGTTTTTTTTTGAAGCGGGAGGAGGATACGCAAGCCGAGCCCCGAGCGTTACGCTTGACGTATTACGCCCGTCGTAATACGCTGCGTCGGTGATCAGGAGCTTTCGCTGCAAGGATACGCGGGCCCTGTACGAGGGCGGTCATCCACGACAGTTTCGAGCGATCGAGGATGCGGCTGTCCGCAAGCTGTCCCAGCTCGATGCGGCGCATACGCTCGAGTTTCTGCGCTCGCCACCAGGCAATCAGCTCGAAGCGTTGAAGCACGACCGCGTCGGGCAGCACAGCATCCGCATCAATCGACAATGGCGTCTGTGTTTCGTCTGGACGCAGGCAGGTCCGGAGAATGTCGAGATCGTCGACTATCATTAGAGGTGGAACATGAAACTTCCCGTCAACCGCATGCGCCCCGTACATCCCGGCGAGATACTGCGCGAGGATTATCTTGCTCCACTGGATATGAGCGCCAACGCGCTGGCAGTCGCCCTGAACGTGCCCGCCACGCGCATCCATGAAATCGTCAACGAGCGTCGCGGCATCAGTGCGGATACGGCCGAGCGTCTTGCACGTTATTTCGGCGGTGACGCCGTGTCATGGTTGAACCTTCAAGCCATGTACGATCTGAAGACACTGCCTACGCGCGCAGAGATTCTGCGCCGCGTGGAACCGCGAGCGGCCTGATAGGCCGCGGAGGCGCTAGAACAGTTCATAACGCGTGTAGAGCAGGCGAGCGCAGGTAGTTCCCGCGGGCTGTCGCCACGGGTCAGGTTCATTTTCCGCCGGGGGAAAATGAACCTGACCCTTTTTTTGCGATCATCAAGTCGATGCTCAACGAGGTCAGCGTCACGACCGCGAGAGCGCCATCGGCGGACGCGGCGAGACTCGGGCCGTTGCCATTGGGCAGGCGTTGCGTCGTCACCCTGGCGGGCTCGCCGTCGGGCAGGCTGCACGTCCACAGATTTCCCTGGTCGAGGAAGTAAAGCGCATTCCCCGCCAGCGCGAAGGCCTCGCCCTTGTCGTCGACCGGGACCTCACGCACGGTACGCAGCGCAGGCCATGGCGCGGCCCGTAGTGAAGGCGATCCTTCGCTGCGCCAGACGAGCCAGTCCTGCGACGCGCGGAACGCGGTGACGGATCCCAAGCCGACGTCCTCGGCTTGGGTTTGCCCCTGGCGCAATTGCATCAGCGTGCCTTGTCCGGTGCCGTTGCCGGTCATGTAGAGCAGCCGGTCGGCCAGTTCGACGCCGTGGAACGCGCCCTGCTCGATGTGTGGCACGATGCGCGGCACGTCGTCGTCGAGACGGTAACGATAGAGCCGCGTGTGTCGGTCTTCGTAAGCGGTGATGATCAACGAGTGATCGCGCACCGACCAGGTGGGCCTCACCCAGCGCAAGCGCGGATCCAGCGGCAGCGATCGCACGCTGCCATCGCGCCGGTCGTAGACGAGGACAGATTCGGTTCCGTTTCGATTGCTGATCAGAGCCACCCGCAATCCGTCGGCGGAAAATTCCGGCTGCGATTCGTAGCGGTTGGAGCGCGCGATCGCGGTCCACGCCGCATCGGCGCCTGCGCGCAACCAGATGTCGGCGTCGTAGATGGCTTCCGACCAGACGGCGGCACCATCAAGCGCGAGATCGATCGACAGGGCGCCGCGACCACCGATGAGCTCGGGTTCGCCGCCGTTGCGCAAGCGATGCAGTGCCCGGTAGCGCGTGAGGTCGCCGGCGACCCACAGGCCATCACCCTTCGCTTCGAATGCATGTCCGTAGACGGGTTCGCGGCGCTTCAGCAGCGGGTTGCGCTGCGCCAGTCGGGGCCAATCGGTCTGCCACAGCTGCGCTTCGCCGTCGTGCTTGCTCGCATAGACCAGTTGCGTGCCATCGCCCGACAGGCGCGGATCGACATGCGCGCCTTCGCCGAGATCGGGTGTCGTCAACACGCGGTGCGTGCCGTTGCGGCGATCGAGCAGCACGAGGCCGGGCGCGTGCAGAGGATCCGCGGACGCTCCGCTGTATATCAGCGCGTCGCCGCCGTCGGTCCATTCCATTCCGCTCGCGACCGACGGCGCGCAGTCGCCGAGGCGGGTGCGACGCAGGTCGACGAGCGCCACGCTCCATAGCTCGCACGCCTGTTCGGTCCGGCGCGCCACGGCGACCTCGCGGCCGTTCGGCGACGGCGTGGGGTAGCGCAACGCGCTGGCGTCCTGCCACAACACGCGCTCGGCAAGGCTGGCGGTGTCGACCAGGACCATCTCGCTGATATCGCTGTGCCGGTCGGCGCGGATGTATACGACGCGGCCAATGCCGTCGAACCGCGCGTCGTATTCGAGCCGGGGATCTGCGGCCAGCGGGCGCGCGTCGAGCAGGCCGACGGCCAGCGTCGCGGGATCGCCTGCGTTGCGTTGCGATCGATGCCAATGCAGCCACGCGCCAAGCCCGATCAGCGCGAGCGCGGCGCCGCTGCCTGCCGAAATCCGCCAACGTCGGGCAGCCGGGTTCACCGCTCGATCTTGCGGAATCCGTTGCGGCGACGGAGGCGCGACGACGCGTGTGACCGGCGCAATCCAGCGGTAGCCGCCCTTGGACAGCGTTTCGACGAATCGCGGTTCGCGCGCATCGTCACCGAGCAGCGCGCGAAGCTCGGCGATCGCGCGCGACAGCACCTCGTCGTTGACTTCGCGCCGGGTCCAGACCTGCTCGATCAGTTGGTCGCGCGCAAGGACGGTGCCCGGCGCGTCCAGCAGTCGTCGCAGCAACCGGTCCGACAACGGCTTGAGGCGTACCTCCCCGGCCAGCCCCACGAGCCGGCGGCGCTCGGGCTCGTAGCGCCAGTCGAGAAAGCGGTACTCGGTCGCCGGCCGCGAAACGTCATCCATGGGCGGATGCTAGCAAGCGCGGGGCGTGCGAAAGGAGGAAAAAAGGAGAACGACGGAAGTCGTCGCGAAGGACTTGCCGCGCAGCGCGGACCATCGTGGGGCTCCTGTCCACGAGGAGTCACTCTCATGCAAGGCAAAATCGCGCGGGCCGCATTGACGCTGGTTCTCGCCGGCACGACGCTCGCCGGCACGACGGCGCATGCGCAATCCTGCAGCAACCACCTGCTGGTAAGCGGCTACTTCTCGAACAACGTCGCCATCTACGACGCCTGCAGCGGCGCATTCCTGCGGCAGCTGGAGCAGGCCGGCCGCATCCAGGGTGCGCAGGCGGTGCGCTACAACGCGGCGGATGACCTGATCTACGTGGTCAGCGAGGGCAACGACCAGATCCAGCGCTATCGACATGACAGCAGCTACGCATTCGTCGATGTATTCGCACAACTGGGCGTCAATATGAATCCGACCGGCGTCGCCTTCGGGCCCGATGGCGAGGTCTACGTCGCCGGTTACGGCACCAGCAGCGTGATCGAACTGGATCCGCTCACCGGCGACACGGTCGGCACCGTGCTGCCATCCGACAGCGGGCTGCTCGGTGCGGACAACGGAATGACGGTGAGCGGAACCGGTCAGCTCTACGTTCCGGGCTACGACTCCAGCAGCGTCGCGCGCGTCGATCTTGCCACTGCCGAGGTGGATGCGGAGTTCGTCGCGACGGGCACCGGCGGCCTCTTCGAGACGCGCGGCATCGTCGACGAGGGCGCCACGATACTCGTAGGCGGCGAAGGCAGCGGGGTGATCTATCGATTCGATGCAGGCACTGGAGCGCTCGTCGAGCCCTTGATCAGCGGCCTGAACCGCCCGACCGGGATGACGCTGGACGCCGATGGTTCGCTGCTGGTCCTGTCGGGAAATCGCGTCCGCCGCTACGACCGCGACACGGGCGCACTGCTCGGCATCCTCGCCAACGGCGCCGATGGTGGAATTTCCGGCGGAACGTTTGTCGCGCTCGTGCCGAACCCGGCGGCTGACGCGATCTTCGGCGACGGTTTCGATCCTTAGCTTGAGCAGAAGGCGCGCACCTCGTGGTGTTACTCGCAACAGAACCCGCTCAACTGTTTATCCGAACGCGCTGCATGTCGAACGTGCCGCCCTCGCGCAACAGGTGAAAGCCCGCACGCGCGAGCTTGCGTGCGACGGCCTTGATGGCGATGAACCCAACCTTTCCGCGAAAGCGGACGCCCAGCTCGCATCAGTTCAACATTTCCCCGCAAGCTCGCCAGAATGTCAGACATGCGGCTCAACGAACAAAGTACACGATTGCGCATCCGCGACCCGGCTCTTATAGTCGCGCTCCGACGAGACCGGCGCGCAGGCGGGACTGCGCGCGCGCGACGCACGACGCTCTCCGTGCCGAAGCCGCGGTCCGCCGCATCCATCCGCACGTCGATACAGGGGATTTAGGTGTCCAGCACATCCATGGCGGTCGTTGCGGCCGCACTTTGCATGCTGTGTCTGCCGGCGCACGCCGACGTTCCTTTCGTGGCCGCTCCGGGCTTTCCGACGAACCTGCAGCCGTGGGTCACCGTGATCGGCGATTTCAACAATGACGGCCGCGCCGACATCGCGATGGCCAACTTCGATTCGCCGGGCTACGCCACCGTGCTGCTCGGCAACGGCCACGGCAGTTTCGCCTACGAATCGGCGCCGCCGGTCGAGAAGGTCCCGAACGGTATCGCCGCGGGCGACTTCGACGGCGACGGAAAGTTGGATCTCGTCTCAGCAGCATCTCGAATGACCCTGCCGATATCGTGTCCGTGCTGCGCGG
>Ga0193717_1000678_pt1 | contig 21636 bp, 21 predicted proteins | sample U2c2metaG_FD_145900 | JGI IMG/M metagenome (GOLD analysis project Ga0193717, IMG submission 145900) | Soil microbial communities from a riparian zone of the East river system, Colorado, United States - U2c2 | ecosystem: Environmental > Terrestrial > Soil > Riparian zone | place: USA: East River...
CACTTTATAGCCTGCTTTTTTGAACTGGTTTGCCAATTTCCCTATGGTTGTGGTTTTGCCGACGCCATTGACGCCAACGACCATGATCACATAAGGTTTGGTATTTTGTGGAATGGTAAATTCGGTGGCTTCGCCCGTATTGGTTTCGGAAAGCAGCCCGGCGATTTCCTCGCGCAGGATGCCATTGAGTTCGTCGGTACCGAGGTATTTGTCGTCGGCGACGCGCTTTTCGATACGCTGTATGATTTTTAAGGTCGTATCGACGCCGACATCAGAAGCGACGAGCACTTCTTCGAGGTTGTCTAAAACCTCATCGTCAACTTTGGATTTCCCGGCGACGGCTTTGGTGAGCTTAGAGAAAAAGCTGGTTTTGGATTGCTCGAGGCCTTTGTCGAGGGATTCTTTTTTTTCGGAGGAGAATATTCTTTTGAAAAAACTCATGATTCGTTTATTTGGTTTGCTTCTCGATGTGATTCCTAGCTGGTGCTTCGGAATCACCCGAAGTGACGGAAATGATAGGTTTCAGAAAGATTCTAGCCCGGATAGCAGCGGAAATCCTGGCATTGCGAGATTGCCACGCTTCGCTCGCAATGACAATAGTGGTTCGCAATGACAGATTGCAGCGCATAGCCGGAACAGCTCCTGAAAATCCACGCAAATGTATAAAATAAAAAAGCTACTTCCGAAAGAAAGTAGCTGTTCTATATAATGTGAATGTGATTATTTCTTTTTCAAGAATTCATCAACTGCTTCAGGAGCCATAATGCTTTCAACGAAAGTATAGGCGCCGGTTTTTGGAGATTTCACCATCTTGATGGCTTTTGATAATCTTTTTGAAGCGGTCTGTAAGGTTGCTACGGTTTTCTTTGCCATGACTCAGTTTTATTTAATTTCTTTGTGAACGGTTACTCTTTTCAGGATCGGGTTGAATTTTTTAATTTCCAAACGGTCCGGAGTGTTCTTTTTGTTTTTGGTCGTAATGTATCTTGAAGTTCCTGGTAAACCAGTTCCTTTGTGCTCTGTGCACTCTAAGATTACTTGGATTCTATTGCCTTTCTTTGCCATTTTGCTTGATTTTTTCCTTGCGGGATATTATTTAATAAAACCTTCTTTCTGCGCTTTTTTCAAGACAGCAGCAATTCCGTTTTTATTGATTGTTTTAATTGTTGAAGCAGCGACTCTTAACACAATCCATCTGTCTTCTTCAGGAAGATAGAAACGCTTTTTCACTAAGTTCACAGAGAATTTTCTCTTAGTTTTATTCATAGCGTGGGAAACATTATTTCCTACCATCGCTCTTTTACCTGTAAGGTCACAAACTCTTGACATTATGCTTATCTTTTATCGTTATTCAAAATCAGGGTGCAAAGAAAAGAAAAATAAACGTTTCCGCAAAATAATTAAAGTACATTTTTTAAAATTTCTTTCTGCAGCATTTCGAGGCTTTTGTTTACGGCGCGGTCGATCACTTTTTCGCGCGGCTGGCCGAAGTCAAATTTCCCGACAATTACAGTTTCAGGCGTTGCTATTGCTATAAACACGACGCCGATTTCCTCGTCGGTATCGTCACTTGTCGGACCTGCATTTCCGGTCACGCCGATGCCGTAATCGGTTTTGAGGATTCTGCGCACGTTTGCGGCCATTTCTGTCGCGACCTGTGCGCTGACAACGGAATGTTTTTTTATGGTTTCTGGGGACACGCCAAGTACGTTTACCTTGACTTCTTTGTTATAACTGACGATGCTTCCTTTGTAATATTTTGACGAACCCGAAATCGAAGTCAAAACTTGCGCGATTTTCCCACCGGTGCAGCTTTCTGCGGTTGAAACCGTTTTGCCTTTCTGCGTAAGCAGCTTTCCCAAAATAACTTCAATGGTTTCACTGTCGTCAAAGCCCACGATGATGTCGCCGAGTAATTTTGTTAGAGAAGTGACGTTTTCTTCGATGGCTTTTTCGAGGATTTCCTTGTCGGTGCCGCGTGCAGATAATCTTAAACGAACGCGCCCCGGACTTGGCAGATAGGCGAGTTTGATGAATTCGGGTAAATTGTCTTCCCAGTTTTCGATCTTTTCGGCGAGCATGCTTTCGCCCATGCCGTAGGTTAAAATCGTTTTATGGATGATATACGGACGTTTGTATTCTTTTACAATTTTCGGGATGATCTCAAATTCTACGATGCCTTTCATTTCGAACGGAACGCCGGGCAATGAAATAAAAACGGTATTTTCCTTTTTAACCCACATTCCGGGCGCGCTGCCGAAACGGTTGTGCAGAACGGTCGCCTTTGACGGAACCAATGCCTGGTCGATATTGACCTGCTGCAACGGCCGGTCGGAGAATTTCTTGAACAGTTCGGTGATGTGGTCGAGAACGTTCCGGTCGCTGACGAGTTCGTCGTCGAAATATTCGCAGAAGGTTTTCTTGGTAATGTCGTCTTTGGTCGGGCCGAGGCCGCCGGTAACGATGACGAGGTCGACCTGGTTTTGCAATTTGGAAAACGTATCGAGAATGTGCTGCTTGTTGTCGGAAATGGAAATCATTTCGGAGATTTCGACGCCTATTTTATCTAAGGATTTGGCGATGAAGCCCGAATTCGTATCGACAATCTGGCCGATGAGGATTTCGTCGCCGATGGTAACGATGGTTGCTTTCATTCAAGGTTTAATATTTGTTTTTTTAGCGGACTCATGACTTCAAAATTCAATATTCGTTGCGCTTGCGTCATTATTCAATCATTAACAGAAATGTTGAATGCTGAATAAACGAATTTTGATGATGAAGTATTTTTAGCCCTGATGATTTGAAATTAAAAGGAGGACAGCCAGTGGCTGTCAGGTATTTTCAAAATTCAATCAATATCCGTTGATGTTTCGCAATTTTAGCCCTGATGGAAGCGGCATCCTTTTGCTGGCTCCTTTAGCCAGCAAAAGATACAGCGCACAGCAGGAATAGCTTCTGAAAAATGAAGGCAAATAAGAACAGATTGCCGCACCGCGCTCGCAATGACGTTCAGTTTCTCAGACACTCAGTTTCTCAGGCGTTCTTCTTACAGACTAAAATCTTTGCTGATTTCCTTCACCGCTTTCTCAATCTGCATTTCCACGCTGTCGAAAGTATCGTTGATTTCCTTGCGCTTGCCTTCGGCTTTGGTCCATGCCTCGATGAGCAGGATTTCCTCAAACGCCTGGTTCATCCCAAGTAAATCAAGGGTTGGTTTGATTTTATGCGCGTAGCTATAGGCCAGTTTGTGGTCTTTGGTTTTGATACCGAGTTTGATCTGGAGGAGATCCAGCGGAACTTCGGTCACGAACAACGAAATGATTTGGCTTACGAATTCCGGGTCGTTATCCGAAAGCGCGTATACTTTTGCAAGGTTATAATTTAAGGCCATGTTTGAATGTGTGGTATTTTTATTTAACTTGAATGCTGAATAGTCTTTGATTCTCTAGAAATCCTTCGAGGACATCGTCAGGTTTCACCGCTGCTACGCCTTCGGGTGTTCCGGTAAAAATAATGTCGCCGATCTTGAGCGTAAAATATTGGGAAACATAAGCGATTAGTTCATCAATATTCCATAGCATCAGGGCAGAATTACCTTTTTGGGCGGTTTTTCCGTTTTTTGTCAGTTCAAAATTAATACTTTCCTGCGAACTAAAAACTTTTTTCGATATAAAGTCACCAATAACCGCTGAACCGTCAAATGCCTTCGCTTTTTCCCACGGAAGCCCTTTGTCTTTGAGCTTTTGCTGCACATCGCGCGCGGTAAAATCGATCCCGACACTGATTTCATCGTAATATTTATGCGCGAATTTGGGCTGGATGTATTTCCCTACTTTTGAGATTTTGACGATTATTTCAATTTCATGGTGGACATCCTGCGAATATTCCGGAATAACAAACGGGAATTTCTTAGGAACAATCGCCGTATCGGGTTTTAGGAAAATCACCGGTTCGTCCGGCCTTTCGTTTTGCAGTTCCTCGATATGTTTGGCGTAGTTGCGCCCGATACAGATAATTTTCATCCTGAGTAACTTAGTTGCTGAGTGCCTGGGTAACTGAGCGTCGTCATTGCTGGCTGTCATTGCGAGCGCAGCGCGGCAATCTCTTATTGTTTATATTTTGTTAGAAGCTATTTGCTTCGCCAGTTCGCTAGGAGCTCGGGTCCGGCTATCCTGCTGCAATCTGTCATTGCGAACCACTATTGTCATTGCGAGCGAAACGTGGCAATCTCGCAATGCCAGGATTTCCGCTGCTATCCGGGCTAGGGCATTTCAGTCAAAATAACGCTTTGGAATACCTTAAACCTAATTCAATTTATTATTTAATTTCCGCAATTTAATCGCCGTCAAAACCTTCTTCGTATACAACGGAAAATCCGCGTTCTGGATCCATCCGAAATAACCCGGTTCCTCTTCGAGCACTTTTTCCACTTTCACACCTTTGTGCTTCCCGAAAGAGAAAATCTCAACGCCGTCTTTATCATATGCGATAAATCCTGCAAAATCAGCCGATTTTTTTCTTGTCGTAAATTCAGAAAGCGATTTCATGTCGTTCTCCAATTCAGGATAACGCTCAAGCTGCGCTTTTAGTATCTCGTAGGTCGCCATAGTGTCCGCTTCCGCCGAATGCGCATTCTCGAGGCTTTTGCCGCAGTAGAATTTCAATGCGGCACTCAATGTGCGTTCTTCCATCTTATGGAAAATCGTCTGCACGTCAACCGAAACGCGGCTTTTCATATCAAAGTCGACGCCCGCGCGCAACAATTCCTCGGCCAAAAGCGGAATATCAAAACGATCCGAATTGAAACCTGCCAGATCCGAATCCTTGATCATATTGTAAACCTGCGCCGCGAGTTCCTTAAACGTCGGCTCGTTGGCTACTTTTTCATTGGTGATTCCGTGAACCGCCGTCACGACAGCCGGAATCGGCATTTCGGGATTCACCAGCCACGTTTTGCTTTCCTTGTTTCCGTTCGGGAAAACCTTGAAGATCGAGATTTCGACGATGCGGTCTTTGGCCACTTCTATTCCGGTGGTTTCGAGGTCGAAAAAGCAGATGGGTTTGTTGAGTTTGAGTTCCATGTTGTTTTGTTAGGGCTACAAAGATAAGATATAAATGATAATGGATAATTGATAATTATCCATTGGGCTTTACAAATCGGCTAATAAAAAAGCCTCCCGTTTCCGAAAGGCTTCATTATCAAAATTATCCATTATTTTAATATCAATTAATCTAAAAACTCCTGTTCTCATCGAACGCTTCCATATATTCCGCTACGCGTTTCACGAAACTTCCGCCGAGTGCGCCGTCTACAACCCTGTGGTCGTAACTGTGCGACAGGAACATTTTTTTTCTGATTCCGATGAAATCGCCTTCCGGGGTTTCAATAACCGCAGGCACTTTTCTAATCGCGCCCAATGCTAAGATCCCCACTTGCGGCTGGTTGATGATCGGGGTTCCGAAAACACTTCCGAAAGTCCCGACATTGGTTACCGTGTAGGTTCCGCCCTGAGTATCGTCCGGTTTGAGTTTTCCGGCTTTGGCGCGGTTGCCCAAATCGTTTACGGCTTTCGCCATTCCGAGTAAATTGAGCTGGTCGGCATTTTTGATTACGGGAACGATCAGGTTTCCGTTTGGCAGGGCCGCCGCCATTCCGAGGTTGATGTTTTTCTTTTTGATGATGTAATCGCCATCCACGGCAATGTTCATCATCGGGAAATCTTTCAAAGCTTTCGCTACAAGCTCCATGAATATCGGTGTAAAAGTCAGCTTCTCGCCTTCCCTTTTCTCAAATGCATTCTTGTTCTTTTCCCTCCAGTCCCAGATTGCCGTGACGTCGACTTCAATAAACGACTGTACGTGCGCCGAAGTCTGCACCGAAGCGACCATATAACCTGCAATCAGTTTGCGCATACGGTCCATTTCTACAATCTCATCCTGGCCGTTCACGGAAACAGGCATCGGTTTGGCCTCTGCAGGCTTGGCTCCGCCAACTGACGATCCGTTTGTTGACGGCGTCGTTACTTGCGGCACTTGCTGTGAAACCGGAATTACCGCCGGGACTTCTGCAGTCACGGAAGACGCCGGGGCCGAACTTCTTGTTGAAATATAATTAAGGATATCATTTTTAGTCACACGCCCTTCGTTTCCTGTCCCTGCGATACTTTCGAGCTCGGCAATGGAAACGCCTTCTTCTTTGGCAATATTTTTTACCAATGGCGAAAAGAATTTTTCGGAGTTGTGGAAATCTTCGGTTGTCGCCGCAACCGGAGCAGCGGTATACTGACGCGCAGCCTCAACGGTTTTCTCTGCTTCGCCAACGACTGCCGGAGCGGGAGCTTCTTCTTTTATTGGTTCAGCGGCAGCTACGGGAGCAGCGGCAACACTTCCGCCTTCAGTCTCAATTATCGCAATCGTTTGCCCAACCTGAACAAGGTCGTCTTTCTGGAACAATTTTTCCACTAAAACACCGGTCACTTCAGAAGGCACTTCGCTGTCGACTTTATCGGTTGCGATTTCGAGCACGGCTTCGTCAGCCTCGATCTTGTCGCCGACCTCTTTGAGCCAGTTGGTAATGGTTGCTTCTGCAACGCTCTCTCCCATTTTTGGAAGTTTCAATTCAAATCTTGCCATATTGTTAACCTAAAGGTGAATTTGTATTTTCTGCTTGCGAAATTACTTAAAATATTCCGGCTTTAACAAGAATACCATAAATTTTCCGTTGCGTTTATTTTAATTTGACAACGGCGCCACGGTCATTGCTGCTGTTACTTCCGATGATAAAATTGCTGTTTTCAGGGAATATCTTAAATGTAAATCCTTGATTTTTATACGATTCCATCATCGCGATTATCGACTTGAAATCATAGAAATGATTGTCGAAAATGATTTCGGTCTGCCTCTTCCGGTCCGATGATAGCGAATTTATAGTATTTTTTGGTTCTTCGCTTATCCTGGCCACTTTTTTTCCTAACAATTTTTCAACCTGCAGGCGTAATTTTTCGGCTTCGGAAAACAACAGATATTGTCCCGGAACTCTTTTGGAAACCACGGCCTGCCTTTTCTTCACAAACGAAAAAAAGAAGGCTCCGGCTTTCATGAAAACGTCGAACAGTACAGAGACCTTAAAATGTTTCTTGTAGAAAAAATGCATCGCCTCACGGAAACGCATCATGTATTTTTCATCGCGCACCGTGCTTTCCCCTTTGTAGTGGATCACGGAAGTCTCGTGGAAATAATAATTGGATTTTCCGGTATTCAAAACCATATAGGACAGGTCGATGTCGTCGGAATACATAAAGCAGTTCTCGTCGAAACCGTCGACTTCGAGATAGGTCTGCTTTTTCATTACCATGAAGGCGCCGACAAGGATTTCGACTTTGCCGGTTTGATTCTCATTTATATGTGATGCGTAATATTTGTTGAATGCGCCTGATAATTTATACAATCCGGTCACTTTCGTGAATGCGACAAACGGCGTTGGAATCCCGCGTTTGCTTTCGGGGAGGAAATTTCCGGTGCCGTCGATGAGCTTGACCCCGACGATTCCGAGGTCTGATTGCTTTTCGGCGAAGGCGAGCACTTTCGTGAACGTGTCTTCGGCGACGACCGTATCGGGATTCAGGATGCAGAGGTATTCGCCTTTGGCTTTGGCTACGCCGATGTTGTTGCCTTTTGGAAAACCGGAATTTTCCTTGTTTTCGATCAGGATGACATTTGGAAAACGGTTTTTGACCATCGCACAACTATCGTCGGGCGAATTGTTGTCGACTACAATAATTTCCGCATCAAGGTTTTGCGTGGCGTTTTGGACGCTCAGAATGCATTGCTCGAGGAAATAGCGGACGTTGTAATTGAGGATGATGACAGACAGTTTCATATCGCAAATATAGATAAAATCAGGCAATCTGTCAGGCGTTCACGAGTTCAGAATCTACATTCCGGCATCTCTTGTTTATTTTTGCTTTGAGTTCATCCGGGACAAAAGGCTTTGTCATATAATCATCCATTCCGGCTTTCTTTATTTCATTCTCCATCTCCGGAGAAACTTCTGCCGTGAGCGCAATAATATGGATTTTGGACTGCCGGCCCTGTAATTTCCTGATGTGTCGCGTTGCCTCGAGTCCATCCATAACAGGCATGTTGATATCCATTAAAAGGACATCATATTGATTTTCGGCGAGCATGTCAATTGCTTCTTTACCATTGGCCGCGACAGCAATATTGAGGTCCCATTTTGCAAACAATTTTTTCATAAGCAAGACGTTAATCGCATTGTCTTCGGCTAAAAGAATTCTTATATTTCCAATATCAATATCTTCTACAGCTCTTTTATCTGTATTATCCATTGCATTTAGGTTGATCGTTTCAAAATCAATTTCGAAATAAAAACTGGTTCCTATTCCCGCAGTACTTTCCATATAAATTTCACTGTCAAAATGCCGGAGAAGTTGTTTTACAATCGGCAATCCGAGACCTGTTCCGCCAAAATAACGTGTCGTACTTTCTGAGGCCTGTACAAAAGGATCAAAAATAAGCTCTCTTTTTTCCGAACTAATACCTATACCTGAATCTTTTACACAGAAACGCACACGTGCCATTTTATTTTCATACCGCAGTAAACTGGTACTGACTTCAACAAATCCGCTCTCAGTAAATTTTATTGCATTTTCGATTAAGTTTGTAAAAATCTGCAATAGCCTTGTAGAATCACTGACAATGTTGAAATTATTGATTTCAGGGTCATGAAAAACAATGAAATCGAGTTTTTTCTGGTTTGCTCTCAGTCGAAATCCGGAATGTACATTCTGAATTAGATTGTAAAGATTAAATTCCCTTCTTTCGAGAGTAACAGAATCTGAATCTATCTTATTAAAGTCGAGCACATTGTTAATCAGCGACAAAAGGTTTTCTGCAGAAAACTTCAAAATATCGAGATTTTCTTTCTGCTCCTGATCTGTTTTTCCGCTCAGCAACAAATTGGTCATTCCAATAACAGAATTTAAAGGCGTTCGCAATTCGTGTGACATCATTGATAAAAAATCACTTTTGCCTTTTGCGGTTTTACGCAGGATGTGGTTCAGTTGCTTTTTTTCATTAATCGTATCATCGAAAGCACCATAAAATAAATAATGCGAAATGCCAATACTGACAAAATTCAACACGATGATTATTATATAAGTCGCATCTGTAAAAATATCCGGAACAGTGTTCAATACTTCGTGATGCTGGTTAACAACAAGCGCAATTACAACAGGAATGACTGATAATACTGAATAAAACATTCCTCCTTTGCGGCCCAAACCGTAAAAACTGAACGTCATTATCATAAAAACCTGCTGCAAAACAGCAATATCAATTGTATAGTTTCCGTATAGCATTATACGCCCGAAAACAAGAAAAATAGTTGCAAGAACAGAAATATGAATCAGGAAATTAATCCATTTCGGCCTTGACAGCAATAATTTTATGATTGAAATTGAAATTACAATTCCCGCAATACTTCTAAACAACATTTGCTGTTGCGCATCTGCAATATACTTTGGCAAAGCGATCCCTATCTTGAAAATATTCAGCAGAAAAATAAAAATGAATATCTTTATTTTTGCCTGATCCAATGAATCAGGGACAAATTCAAATGTCTTGCGGAGTGAACAGTTAAGCAAAGTAGGCTGCTTCATTTTTATAATATAATAGCTACAAATATAAGAAATTAGCGAATGTGGCAATGAGTTAATGAGTGAATTGGCATAATCATAAGATAAAAAATTATGCATTTTAATCAACATTCGCCAATCCGCTGATATTCTAATTCGCCAATTTTCTAATTAAAGCCTTACTTTTGCAAAAAATTACTCTTGTGAATTACCTATCAGTAGAAAATATATCGAAGTCGTTTGGCGAACGCAACCTGTTTGAGAACATTTCGTTTGGCATCAACAAAGACCAGAAAATCGCGTTTATCGCGAAGAACGGGACTGGGAAAACGACGATTATGAACATCATCAACGGCGAGGACGAAGCCGATTCGGGGAAAGTCGTTATCCGCAAAGACATCAAGATGGCATTTTTGTCGCAGGTTCCGAATTTACAGGATGAATTGACGATTGAGGAAAGTATTTTCGCTTCTGATAACGAAGTTTTGAAGGTGATTGAGGAATATGAAAAGGCTTTGGAAAACCCTTCAGATGAGGAAGCTTACCAGAAAGCCTTTGATAAAATGGACCAGCACAATGCCTGGGATTTTGAGACGCAGTTCAAGCAGATTTTGTTTAAGCTGAAGCTTGAGGATTTTAAGATGAAGGTCAAAAACATGTCGGGCGGACAGAAAAAACGCTTGTCATTGGCCATCATTCTCATTAACCGTCCCGATCTTTTGATTCTGGACGAACCGACGAATCACCTCGATCTGGAGATGATCGAATGGCTCGAGAGTTATTTCGCCAAAGAAAACATCACCTTATTTATGGTTACGCACGACCGTTTCTTTTTGGAACGCGTGTGCAACGAGATTATCGAATTGGACAATGGGAAATTGTACCAGTATAAAGGAAACTATTCCTATTATTTGGAGAAGAAAGAACAGCGAATTGCTTCGGAAAATGCGAGCATTGACAAGGCGCAGAATCTTTTCACGAAAGAATTGGAATGGATGCGCCGCCAGCCGAAAGCACGTACAACCAAATCTAAATCACGCCAGGATGATTTTTACGTGATCAAGGAAAAAGCCGAAAGCCGCAGGAAAGAAAACCAGGTCGAGCTCGAAATCAACATGGAACGCATGGGCAGCAAGATCATCGAGATGCACAAGCTTTACAAGAAATTTAAGGACCGTGTGATTCTGGAGAATTTCAGCTTTGATTTCCAGCGCGGCGAACGCATCGGGATTATCGGGAAAAACGGAACCGGAAAATCGACTTTTTTAAATCTGATTACAGGAACGATTCCGCCTGACGCAGGAAAAGTGGTTGTTGGCGATACGATTAAAATCGGCTACTATACGCAAAGCGGCATCAATCCGAAACCGGGCCAGAAAGTTATTGACATTATTAAGGAATACGGCGAATACATTCCGCTTACGAAAGGGAAGATTATTTCTGCGGGGCAATTGCTGGAACGTTTTTTATTCGACCGCAAGAAGCAACATGATTTTGTGGAAAAACTGAGCGGCGGCGAATTGAAGCGGTTGTATTTGTGTACGGTTTTGATCCAGAACCCGAACTTTTTGATTCTGGATGAGCCGACGAACGATCTGGACATTGTGACTTTGAACGTTCTGGAGAGTTTCCTTTTGGATTATCCGGGCTGTTTATTGGTGGTTTCGCACGACCGTTATTTCATGGACAAGATTGTCGATCACTTGTTTGTGTTCCGCGGCGAAGGCGAAATTGAGGATTTTCCGGGGAATTATTCCGATTTCCGCGCCTATGAAGACAGCGCCGACGTGCAGCAGAAAGAAGACAACAAGACCGAAAAGAAAGCTTGGAAACAAAGCAATCCGACCGGAAATTTAACCTTTAACGAGCAGAAGGAATTCCAGAAAATCGAAAAGGAAATCAAGGATCTGGAATGGGAAAAATCCAAGATAGAAGAATTGTTTTCAGAAGGGAAAGTCGCAGATTTGGAAATTGAAAGCAAGGCTTTAGAACTCCAGACGATTATCCAGAAAATGGAAAGCAAGGAAGAGCGTTGGTTTGAATTGTCGGCAAAAATGGAAGGTTAATTGAGCGTGAAAAAAGTCAGCCACGAATTTTCACTAATTTTATTCGCGTAAATTCGTGCCATTCGTGGCCAAAAACTATGTTGTTCCAAATAAAAAAATATCTCAAATTCCTTTGGAAATCGACCAACCAGCATGGCGTACATTCGCCGTTTGTGTTTGATCTGGTGACGAAATGCTTCTACGACAAGAAAATACATCCGGAATATTCCATCTTAAAAAAATACCGCAGGTCGCTTTTGCAGAATCACCATTTTATCGAAGTGACCGATTTTGGCGCCGGTTCCAAAATCTTCAAATCCAACAAAAGGAAAATATCTAAAATTGCTGAAACGGCCGGAATAACAGTCCGGAATTCAGAATTGCTGTTTCGGATTGTGAATTATTTCAAACCTTCAACTATTCTGGAGATCGGGACTTCATTGGGTTTGGCGACTGCTGCAATTTCACTTGGATCCCGAAGCGTCGGGACGGATTCAATAATAACAACTTTGGAAGGTTGTCCCGAAACTGCAGGAATTGCAAAGCAGCAATTTGAAAAATTCGGATTTGGAAAAATTGATTTGAAAATTACTCCGTTTGAAGAAATACTTCCCGACTTTCGACTTTCGACTTTCGACTTGATCTACTTCGACGGCAATCACCAGAAAGAAGCGACTTTAAGCTATTTTGAACTGTTGCTGCCAACAATCACCAATGATTCGGTCTGGATTTTCGACGACATCCATTGGTCTGTGGAAATGGAACAGGCTTGGGAAAAAATCAAAGAAAACCCCAAAGTAACCGTCACGATCGACACGTTTCAATGGGGAATTGTATTCTTTAGAAAAGAGCAGGAAAAAGAGCATTTCACCATCCGCGCTTAATTGGTTCGCAACGCTTGCATGTGTTCCTTTTTGCTCATTTTGGATCGGCCTGCTATGCCGACTTTCTTCGCTTCATCGTAAATCTCTTTCTTGGTCTGATCTTCGTAGGGTTTGGCTTTTCCGCCCCGGTGTTCGGCTCCTTTACTGTTGGATATTCTGGCCGATTTTTCTTTACTGTAGCCTTTGTCCCTCAGTGCTTCGTATTGGTCCTTGTCTTTAATCTGCGGACCCGGATTTCTATTTGGCATGGTAATTTTTTAAAATTAATGAATAAAGTTACCAAATCGGTAAAGCTTCAGCCGTTAATTGCCCGTTAAAAACCTTTAAAAAAGTCATAAAAAAATGGCCGCCAAAACTGACAGCCATTTTCCTGAATTAATAATCGAATCTTTTATTTTTTAGCATCCGAATTTTCCTGTGCTTTTTCACCCATTCTGTTTACTTTTAGCATGGGTGCAAATTTTACTTTCAATCCGGCAATTTTCAAATTATCCGCAGTTGAAAGCCCTTCTTTTTCAACGGTGTTTTTACGGTTGTCCAAAGCTTCATACAAAACTTTTATTTCATCCCAGTCTTCCCTGGTATAACTGTCTTTGTTGTTTTCAACCGTATGGACAAACTGTTGGTAAACGTTGTGGATATTATCCTTGTTCACCCAGTCAAATTTCATGTCGGCGCCAACTTTTCCTTCCCCGAACAATGCATTGCGCAAGGTCATTTTCGGATCGGCTGGTGCAGCGGCTGCGGCAATATCCGCTTCTGTTTTTGTTTTCCATTCGGTATATTTGGTTTCAGCGGCGGTGAGTTTTTCCTCAGCCTGGGTTTTGTCCTTGATATTTGCCAATGCCGCTTTCGCGTCTGCCAATTGCTGTTCTGAACGGCTTGAAATCGCATCCCAGTTGGCTTTCACATCGGCTTGCGAAACGTTGCTCACAGAATCGACATAAGTCGCGTAATTGTCTACCGTTTGTTTTGCTTTTTCTTCCTGCTCATTTTTGCAAGATGAGAATCCGAAAACGATTCCCACTGCGACTACTAATAAAAACTTGTTTTTCATAATATGGATATTAATTAGATTTAATTTTTGATTTGTTAAAATTATATAATTCTAATTTTATATCTAAATTTAACTTAATATTTTATGAATATTTTAATAAATTGTAATTATTTATATTAAAATGTTATTTAAATGTAAAACTTAAACGAAATTATATAACATGACATACCCTTCTTTCGATTATAAAAATTACTTACTTTTATATCGAATTTAAAACCGGATCATGTCGCTCATCAAAATCACCAATATTAAAAGGGACTTTGTCCTCGGAAATGAAATCGTTTACGTCCTCAAAGGCATCGACCTTGAAATCAATAAAGGGGAATATGTAGCGCTAATGGGTCCGTCAGGCTCCGGGAAATCAACCTTGATGAACCTTTTGGGATGTCTTGACACGCCCACTTCAGGGTCTTATATATTAAACGGGAAAGACGTGAGCAAGATGCATGACGACGAGCTTGCCGAAATCCGCAACAAGGAAATCGGTTTCGTTTTCCAGACCTTCAACCTGCTGCCACGGACGACCGCTTTGGCGAATGTCGCACTGCCAATGGTTTATGCGGGCTATTCCAAAACCGAACGCAACGAACGCGCCACCGAAGTGCTCACCCAGGTGAACCTCGCCGACAGAATGGACCACCAGCCCAACCAGCTTTCGGGCGGCCAACGCCAAAGGGTTGCGATTGCACGCGCACTGGTCAACAAGCCCTCGATTATCCTCGCCGATGAGCCAACGGGAAATCTTGACAGCAAAACCTCTGTCGAGATCATGAACCTTTTTGGCGAAATCCATAAAAATGGCAACACCGTAATCCTTGTAACGCACGAAGAGGAAATCGCTTCCTATGCGCACCGCGTCATCCGTTTGCGCGACGGGATTATCGAAAGCGATACGAAAAACGAATCCGTAACGCAACACTCAGCCACTTAGCCACTTTGCAAACTCAGCAATTCAAAAAAATGAAAGTATACACTAAAACCGGCGACAAAGGAACCACCGCTCTTTTCGGAGGCACGCGCGTCCCAAAAGACCACATCCGCATCGAAAGCTACGGCACGGTCGACGAACTCAACTCGCACATCGGGCTTATCCGCGACCAGGAAATCAACGCGCATTATAAAAAAATCCTTATCGAAATCCAGGACCGGCTGTTCACCGTTGGCGCCATTCTCGCTACACCGCCTGACAAAGAGATTTTGAAAAACGGGAAACCAAGACTGAATATCCCGAAAATAACAGAAGCCGATATCGAATTGCTTGAAAATGAAATCGATGCGATGGAAAACGATTTGCCTCAAATGACGCATTTCGTCCTTCCGGGTGGTCATTCTACCGTGTCATATTGTCATATTGCGCGCTGTGTTTGCCGCCGTGCCGAACGTCTGGCGGTGCATTTAGACCTTAATGAACCCATCGATGCGCTCGTCATCAAGTACCTGAACCGACTTTCTGACTATCTTTTTGTGCTGGCACGGAAGTTGTCCAGCGACCTGCAAGCCGACGAAGTAAAATGGATTCCACGCAAGGATTGATTTTATTTTGAAGCTGTTTCCTGCTTTTCTCTGCAATCTTTTTGTTCTTAAAGAAAGAACAAAAAGGATTTCCGTTTCAATCAGGGCTAAAAACAACCCGTTTTCATTAAAAAATATAATTTTAAACAACTGATTTTCAGTATTTTAAAACCACGTTCTTAACTTTTTTTAAAATAAATGAAAATTAACTTGACTTTTTAAGTTTAAAATTTATTTTTGCATAAACTAAAATCGACAGAAGATGTATTGGACATTAGAATTGGCATCGTATTTAAGCGACGCGCCGTGGCCTGCAACCAAAGATGAATTGATTGATTATGCTATCCGGGCAGGCGCTCCGTTAGAGGTAGTCGAGAACCTTCAATCAATAGAGGATGAAGGGGAGATTTACGAATCGATGGAAGAGATTTGGCCTGATTATCCAACCGACGAAGATTACCTTTGGAACGAGGATGAATACTAAAAAATAAAACTATCTTAAAAGTCTCATCAGAGGCTTTTTTTTTGCCTAAATTTGCACACTTTTATCAATAGATAACATCAATATTATGAGCTTCATTAATAGCATACTTAAAGTTTTTGTCGGCGACAAATCAGAAAAAGACGTAAAAGCTTTACAGGGAACCATCACAAAAATCAAGGCGCTCGAAAGTACTTTAGCGGGTTTGTCACACGACGAACTGCGCGCAAAAACTGCCTACTTCAAGGATAAGATCAAACAGGCACGTTCCGAAAAAGACGCCAAAATCGCTTCGCTGCAGGCAGAAGTGGAAAATATCGAAGACATCGATAAAAGGGAAGACATCTATATCCAGATCGACGCATTCGAAAAGGAAGCCTACGAAATCTCCGAAAAAACCTTAAATGAAATCCTTCCGGAAGCATTTGCCGTCATCAAGGAAACCGCAAAACGCTTCAAGGAAAACACCCAAATAAAAGTTACGTCCACTCCGAAAGACCGCGAATTATCGGCTGCAAAAACCTATATCACGCTTGACGGCGATACCGCAATCTGGGCCAATTCCTGGAGCGCTGCCGGAAAAGAAATCACCTGGGACATGATCCATTACGACGTTCAGCTCATCGGCGGAATGGTTTTGCACGAAGGGAAAATCGCCGAGATGCAAACGGGTGAAGGAAAAACTTTGGTAGCGACCTTACCTTTATACTTAAACGCTTTGACCGGAAACGGCGTGCACCTCGTGACCGTAAATGATTACCTCGCCAAACGTGACAGCACGTGGAAAGCGCCTTTGTTCGAATTCCACGGACTTTCTGTAGAATGCATCGACAATTACCAACCCAATTCTGATGGCCGGAAAATGGCTTACGACGCCGATATCACATACGGAACCAACAATGAGTTCGGTTTCGATTACCTCAGGGACAATATGGCGCACGCGCCTTCGGATCTCGTCCAGAGGAAACACAACTTCGCCATCGTCGATGAGGTCGATTCGGTTTTGATTGACGATGCCAGGACGCCATTGATCATTTCGGGCCCGGTTCCGCAAGGTGACCGCCACGAATTCAACGAGCTCAAGCCAAAAATCGATAATCTTGTTTCCTTGCAAAGACAATTGGCAAACGGATTTTTAACCGAAGCCAAAAGGTTATTGAAAGAAGGAAATAATAAGGAAGCCGGGTTCAATTTATTGAGAGCCTACCGCGCCCTTCCAAAGAATAAAGCGTTGATCAAATTCCTCAGTGAGGAAGGCGTCAAACAACTGCTGCAGAAAACAGAGAACACTTACATGCAGGATAACAACCGCGACATGCATTTGATTGACGATGCGCTGTATTTTGTAATTGAGGAAAAAAACAACCAGGTGGAACTTTCCGATAACGGAATCGAATTCCTTTCTGCAGACACCGACGACAGCAATTTCTTCGTACTTCCGGATATCGGGACAGAAATCGCGCGTATCGAAAAACAAAACCTTGGCAAAGATGCCGAAGCGGAAGAGAAAGAAAAACTGTTCCAGGATTTCTCGATCAAAAGCGAACGAATCCACACGCTGACACAATTATTGAAAGCCTATACGCTGTTCGAAAAAGACGTCGAATATGTCATCATGGACAACAAAATCATGATCGTAGACGAGCAAACCGGACGTATCATGGACGGCCGTCGTTATTCCGACGGGTTGCACCAGGCGATCGAAGCGAAAGAAAACGTAAAAATCGAAGCGGCCACGCAAACCTTCGCTACCGTAACCTTGCAGAATTATTTCAGGATGTACAGCAAACTGGGCGGTATGACCGGAACAGCGGTAACGGAAGCGGGTGAACTTTGGGAAATCTACAAACTCGACGTAGTTGAAATTCCGACCAACCGCCCGATGGCCAGAAAAGACCGCGAGGATTTAATCTATAAAACCACACGCGAGAAATTCAACGCAGTGATTGAAGATGTGACGCAATTGTCAAGCGCAGGAAGGCCGGTGCTTATCGGTACGACTTCTGTAGAAATCTCCGAATTGCTGAGCCGGATGCTCAAGATGCGCGGTGTAACCCACAACGTACTGAACGCCAAAATGCACAAGCAGGAAGCCCAAATCGTTGAAGAAGCGGGAAAACCGGGCGTTGTAACCATCGCAACCAATATGGCAGGACGTGGAACGGATATCAAACTGACCCCAGAAGTGAAAGCCGCCGGAGGTTTGGCAATTATCGGTACCGAACGCCATGATTCGCGTCGTGTCGACCGCCAGTTGCGTGGTCGTGCCGGACGTCAGGGTGATCCCGGAAGTTCACAGTTTTATGTTTCTTTGGAAGACAACCTGATGCGATTGTTCGGTTCTGAAAGGGTGGCGAAAGTCATGGACAGGATGGGACTCAAAGAAGGTGAAGTGATCCAGCATTCGATGATGACCAAATCGATCGAGCGCGCACAAAAGAAAGTAGAGGAAAACAACTTCGGTGTCCGTAAAAGATTATTGGAATACGATGACGTTATGAACGCACAACGTGAAGTGGTCTACAAACGCAGAAGACACGCATTGCACGGTGAACGCCTCAAACTCGACATCGCCAATATGATGTACGACACTTGCGAACTCATCGTAAGCCAGAATAAAATGACGAACGATTTCAAGAATTTCGAATTTGAACTGATCCGTTATTTTTCAATCACTTCCCCTGTTTCCGAAAGTGAATTCGGCAATGCCAATGAAATCGAACTCACCGGAAAAATCTACAAGGCAGCCTTGCAATATTATACGGAGAAAACGGAACGCAGCGCCCGCGAGGCTTTCCCGATTATCCAGGATGTTTACGAACAGAAAAACAACCAGTTCGAACGCATCGTCGTCCCATTTACCGATGGCGTAAAAACCCTGAATGTTGTTACCGATCTCAAAAGGGCTTACGATTCCCATGGGAAACAGCTTATTGCCGATTTCGAGAAAAACATCACGCTCGCTATCGTAGACGAAGCCTGGAAAAAACATTTGCGCAAAATGGACGAACTGAAACAATCGGTACAGCTTGCGGTTCACGAGCAGAAAGATCCATTGCTTATCTATAAATTTGAAGCGTTCAACCTGTTCAGGAGCATGCTCGACGGCGTGAATAAAGAAGTGATTTCATTCCTGTTCAAAGGCGATTTGCCACAACAAAATGCACCGGCTATACAAGAAGCGCGTGAAGTGCGCCAGAAAGAAAACTATAAGACTTCCAAAGACGAAATCCCAAACAGCGACCAGGCAGCGGCAGAAAACCGCGAAGCCGGGCAAACGCAGCAACGTCAGGTAACGGAAACCATCGTCCGTGAAATGCCGAAAATCAACCGCAACGATAATGTTACGATTAAGCATGTCATGAGCGGAAAAACGGAAATGATGAAATATAAGAAGGCCGAAAGCATGATCAATTCGGGCGAATGGGTGATTGTGCATGAATAATCGCTGGTTATCATTTTCGACAGAAGGATAAATAAAATCCCCTATTGTGAAAGCAGTCGGGGATTTTTTATATTTGGCAACCAATCATACGTTATGAAAACGAAAATCACTTACTTATTCCTGCTTTACGGAACAATCGCTTTTTCCCAAAGTCTCGAAAACCTCAAAGCCAACACCAAAAAAATCTATGATGCCAATTATACTATGGATTTCGACACGGTAATCGAACTTACTTATCCTAAAATCTACGAATCCGGCAAGCCCGCTTTCGAGGAAAAACTCGACAGTGATTACCAGAACGACGAATTCCGGATGCGGCTTGAGATTGAGAATCCGGTTTTTCAGTATTCGGAAATAAAGAAAGTCGACGAAAAATCCATCTGTATTATCACTTACAAAAACCCGATTCGTTATTTTTTTGAAAGCAAACTCGACGCGGTGACGGCGCAAAAGAAAGTGGCTTCGCTGAAGGAAAGCGTCAAGGCGTATGAAGTCAATTTCGAGCCTAAAAGAAACAGCATCAACGTAAAGCGCAATTCAAAACTGGTTGCGATTGCCGATGACAGCACGCAGAACCAATGGAAATTTATCAACCTCGACGATTTGGCGCAGCGGGAAATGGCAGGAAAACTTCTTAACGAAAACATAAAAAAGGAATTGGGACTTTAAAATAATCCAAAATAATTTTATATTTACTTGATTTCTGTTCCGATTCATTAACCTTAAAAAATAAAACCATGGCCAAAAGTCAAGACGCTAAAAAAACAGTTAAGAAAGAACCTCTTAAAACTGCAAAGGAGAAAAAAGAAGAGAAAAGAGAAAAGAAAAATGCTCCCAAAAGAGATTAAAAAAAGCACCAGTCTGGTGCTTTTTTGTTATAAATAATCCGGCAATACTTTCCCCGGATTTAAAATTCCCTTCGGATCGAAAATAGACTTGATGCCTTTCATCAGCTGCAACTGCGTATCATTAAACGCAATATCCATATAATTTTTCTGTACATAACCAATGCCGTGCTCGCCCGAAAGCGTGCCTTTCAGGCCTACGGTCAATTCGAAGATTTCGCGAATGCCTTTCGGGACTTCGGTATTCCAGGCTTCATCGGACATATCGCCCTTTACGATATTCACATGCAGGTTTCCGTCGCCTGCGTGGCCGTAGCAAACCGATCTGAATCCGTATTTATTGCCGATCGTTTTGATTCCGGCGAGCAATGTCGGCAATTCATATCTCGGCACCACCGTATCCTCTTCCTTATAGATCGAATTTGATTTTACGGCTTCGCCAACGGCACGGCGCAGCTTCCAAAGTGCATTTTTCTGGTCTTCGGAATCGGCAAACAGGATTTCATCTATTTCGAATTCCTCCAAAACCTGGGTGATTTTTTCGGCTTCGGAGAAAAGAACATCCGGATAATTACCGTCGACCTCGATCAGCAGGTGTGCCTGAACCGCGTCTTTGATATTGAGGTTTACGCCGTCTACATATTTCAACGTCCAGTCGATCGCGTCGCGCTCCATAAATTCGAGCGCACTTGGGACAATCCCGGCCTTAAAGATTTTAGCGACCGCTTCGCAGGCTTGGCCGGCATTGAAAAACGGGACCAGCATCAGGATGTCATGTGAGTTTTTCGGAAGCAGCTTCATCACGATTTTGGTGATGATGCCGAGCGTGCCCTCGCTGCCAACCATGAGTTGCGTCAGGTTATAGCCTGTCGAATTTTTCAGGGTATTCGCACCTGTCCAGATGATTTCACCGTTGGCCAAAACCACTTCGAGATTCAGTACGTAATCCTTGGTCACACCGTATTTGACTGCACGTGCGCCACCCGCATTTTCCGCCACATTTCCGCCGATGAAACAACTTCCCTGGCTGCTCGGATCGGGCGGATAAAACAATCCTTTTTCGGCTACGGTTTCCCGTAAAACCTGTGTGATTACGGCAGGTTCAACCAAAACCTGCAGGTTCTGCTCGTCGATATGGATGATTTTATTGAAGCGTTCCATTGATAAACCGATGCCTTGATGTACCGATAATGCGCCACCACTAAGGCCTGTCCTTCCTCCTATCGGCGTCACCGGAATTTCATATTGGTTTGCGATGCGCATGATGGAAGCGATTTCTTCCGGAGTGCCGGGCTTTAGTAAAACGGCCGGCGGGAAAACATAATCTTCCGTTTCATCGTGTCCGTAATCATTGCGCGTTTCGACATCCAGAAAAAGGAATGACTGGCCTACTATTTTTTCAAGCTGGTCGATCATCTCTATTGTTAGTGTTGCATTCATAGTCATCTTTGAAAAATCGTATTGTTTTTCAAAAATACTATTTATTTGATTGCGGTGTCATCCTTTACGTAAGGTTTAACGCGTTCGATTATCGCTAAATAAAGTTGGGAATGCCGATGCCATAGCCCTGATGGAGCCGGTATCCTGGCATTGCGATTACCATAAACTGCAACAGATTGCTTCACTGCGTTCGCAATGACAGATAAAGGCGAGAGCAGGTTCCCGGCTTCTAAAAATGCAAAACCCAGTACCAGAAAGCAATTGTAACGAA